>Ga0306924_10000901_pt1 | contig 26160 bp, 30 predicted proteins | sample sta12Can44000111_FD_203756 | JGI IMG/M metagenome (GOLD analysis project Ga0306924, IMG submission 203756) | Lab enrichment of tropical soil microbial communities from Luquillo Experimental Forest, Puerto Rico - statanox.12C.anox.44.000.111 (v2)... | ecosystem: Environmental > Terrestrial >... | reverse complement strand
CGAAAGCTGTGAAACAACAACCGAAGAGTGTGGTGCGGGAAATCCGCACGCCACGTTCTGTGGGAACCGGAGGCGGGCGACCGCCTCCGGTGACCCGGAGGGTGGCCAGCAATGGCCATCCCTACCGCGATAGGGTGGCCAGACGGTGGAGCTGCGCGCCGGTGATGTCGTCGTCATTCCGGCAGGCGTCGCCCATAAGAACGAGGGAGCGAGCCCGGACCTCCTGGTCGTCGGCGCCTATCCGCGCGGGCAGAGCCCCGATATGCGCAGTCCTGGTGCCACGGATCACGCGCGCGCGTTGCCGCGGATCGCCGCGGTCCCGCTGCCCCTAGGCGACCCGGTCCATGGCAATTCGGGGCCGCTCATCGAGCGCTGGCGCGCCGCCGAACGCGGCTGACGGGCGGCCTCTCGCCGTCGCTTCCGGCGCGCTACAGGCAACGCCCTGAATAGACGATGTCGCCACCATTGCCGAACGGCCCCTCCCAGGACTGCTCGAAGCGGCGCGTCTCGACGACGTAGCCGGCTGCACACATCCCATGGGCGGTGAGCGCCTCGGCGAGCCAGTCGCGCCGGATCTGCTCGGCCGCGCCGTCGTCGTTTGCCGTCATCACCGTATTGGTCCACGCATCGTAAGTGAAGGTCGCGGGCGTGTCGGCGGTGAAATTCTCGACGCGAACCGGGTCGTTGTCGATAATGCAGCCGGCGAGCACGGTGAGGCAGGCGAGAAGGGGAACGCGCATCTGGTCGGACTTCCTGATCAGCTCCTTGCTCCTCATCCCTCTTTCTCTACCTTGAAGCAAGTACTCCGCAGCCTGATGTCAGTTTGCCGCGCGCTTGGCAGTTGCTCGCTGCTGGCAGCCGCGTCAGAAGACGCGCGCCTCCTTGCCGTCGGGGCGAACACTCGACCGAGATCGGAGAGAGCCCGCGGGCTCCATCTGCTCGCTGCGCGGTAGATATTCTTGCAGCGTCGTCCGCCGATGAGGCGGATCGGTGTCGATTTGCCGGCGCCGTTGCGTCCCAACACCGCAAGCTTTTTCGCCTCTCGCAGCGCTGAACCTACGCCGCTCCGAGCACGATGGACTTTTCCCTCACTTCGATAGTCCTTTGTGACGTCGACAGCACGGGATCACTCGATCATGATGTATTGGCGGGCATCGCGCATCAGCCATAACCCGAATAACGTCAAGATTGCGAGGGCGAAGGTCGTATATATTGGGTCACCATGGGTCGTAATGGTCGTGCCAAAGACCCCGGCGCGGATCATCTCGTATGCCTGCGTGTATGGCTGATAGAGAGCCACGTTGCGCAGGCCAGGGGGCAGCCAATCTGCGAGATAAAAGAACCCCGAGAACATCATGTATAGGTAAGAGTAAGGTAACCAAGCCTGTTGCACCCAGTCCGTGCGTTCACAAAGGGCGCCGATGATCAAGGCGACTGCAACTGCCCACCAGATCATGTAAAAATAGCCCAAGTAGAAGATCGGCAAATCGCGCGGCACGTCTACTGCTCCGATTGCGTAGAACACCGCGAAGGACACGATCAAGGCGGTGAGGTTCGAAAAGATCTCTAACGCTGCGCGCGCGAGAAAAATGTCGAAGATTTTAACCCGTTGATGATAGAGCAGCGGCACGTTCGCACGTACGAAGCCCAAGATACGGCCGCCGAGATGACGGAACAGCAATAGTGGAAGATAGCCGCTCCACAGAAATGGCATCAACGAAAGGCCGTGCTCGTTGGGGTCTCTGACAGCCCGCCATACAAAGAGGACCGGGATCGCAAACACCAGCGGTTCGGCCACGATCCAGGCAAAACCGAGGCTCTCGCGGCCGAAGCGCGAATAGATCTCGCGGATAAGCAGGGCGCCGACAACCCGCCATTGGATACGAAGCCCTCGCCAAAACGACGACATCAGCTCTGCTCGCCCCGGTGCGCCTGTTAGGCCGCCGCGTGTTCGGAGGCGCTGATGGTCAGCAGCCAGGCGATGCCGCTAGGCGAGCGGACAGCTCGCGAGAGCCATGACGAAGGAGAGTGCCCGAGAACAGCCCAGAACCAGACGTTCAGGGAACCGAACAGCTGCTGAATGTGTCCGCCGGCGCAGGGGCGGATCGCGAAATCTGCGGTGGCCGCGCGGCCGAGCGACAGGATGCGATCGAGCTGGGAGGTCCTTGCCATTTGGAGAACTCTTACGAACGAGGGACCAAACTGACCGACCGATTTTGTCCAAGCCGGGCGGGCCGACGGCCGGGAACTGCAGCCGCGCCATGGCAGTTTAACCCGCCGCGGGCGCAGATGGAACGGGCGAACGCGCGGCCGTCTATGCGACACGACGCCCTTGGGGCGACCCGTCAACGAAGTGAGGCGTAGAGCGCGTCGACTCGTTCACGATAACGCTCGATGGAAAACTTGGCGGATTGCCCGACCACGCCGCGAGAGCTCGGTGCGCAGATCGGCGTCTGGTCTCGGCTCTATAGCTGAAGGTCGCGGGCGGGTCTGCGGTGAAAACTCTCGACGCGAACCGGGTCGTTATCGATGATGCAGCCGGCGAGCACGACGAGAGAGGCGAGAACGAGCGCGGGCGCATCTTGTCGGATTCCCTGATACAGCTCTGTGCTTCTCTGCCCTCTTCCCTGCCCTGAAGCAAGCAGCGCGATCTGTTCTCATTCTGCTGCGCGCTCGGCGGTTGATCCCCGAGGGCAGCCGCGCTAGAAGACGGCCGTTAGTTGTACGCCGTTAACTATCGCAATGAATGACGACATGCTGAGCCCACAGTCGCTCTCCATCGAGCCGCCGCGCCGCGACCGGATCACGGCAATTTCGAGTGCGGTGCAACGCAGGCCGATCGTTCTCGTGCTGGGCATGCATCGCAGCGGCACCTCACTGTGCTCTCACCTCTTGAGCGCGCTGGGCGTCGACATGGCGGATACCATCCCGGGCCCGGGGGCCACCTCCCCGAGACTGGAAAATCCGCGCGGCCATTGGGAGCGCTGGGAGATCGTCGAGTTTCACGGTCGCATTCTCCGCCTCTTCAACCGTGACTATTTTGGGCGCTTTCACGATTTCGCCCTGCCAGTGGCGTGGTGGGCGGACCCGAGCGTCGTCCAGATAAGACGCGAGATCGTCGCTTTTCTCGAAAAGCGAATGGGCAACGGCTATTTCGGCTTTAAGGATCCGCGCACGGTGCGTCTGATGCCGGTCTGGCATCAGATCCTCAACGAGCTCAAACTGGTGCCGCGGGTCGTGCTGTGCTTGCGCAATCCCGCCCAGGTGGCGCGATCTCTGCACGCGCGTGACGGCCTCGATCCCGAGATCGGGGAATACCGATGGCTCGTTCACATGATCGATTTTTTTCGTTATACGAGCAACTTTGATTTCTGCACCGTCGAATACGAAGAGTGGTTCAACAATCCTTCGGCCAATATTGAGAAATTACAAAAATTTCTTGGTTTATCCTGGCAGCAGAGCGAAGCTGATCTCGCCCTGGTATTGTCGGGGATTATCGACCCGGCTGCGCGGCATGACGATTCCGATCATCGCGAAGCCGGCCAACCGCTGGTGCGCACGTTGTACAAGCTCGCCGGCCGTGCCGGTCAGGACGGGTCGGGTGATCAGATCGCCTACATCGTCTCGCAGTTTGTCAGCTTTCAGCAATTGCAAAGGCCATTTCTCCTGGCCTTCGAGGACGTCGCCAAAACTGCCGCCAAATATCCGGAGTTGGAGCAACAAGCGATAGCCTTGCGGGCGGCGGTCAGCGAACGCGATGCGGTCGTCAAGGCGGCGGACGGCAGAGCCGCCGCCGTCGAAGGGCGTCTGGCGGACGCTCTTGCCGAACTCGCGAAGGAACGCGACGAAGCAAGTAGCCTGAGGGCGACACTCGCTGAGCGCGGGGCAGCGCTAGCGGAAACTTCGCACCGCGCCGATGAATTCCTCTCCACGCTCCAAGTGGCCCAAGCGGAGCTTTCCAAGCGCGAGGCGGCGTTCGCAGAACTTTCGCACCAGGCCGACGAGCTCGGGGCAGCGCTCCAAGCGGCACAAGGAGAGGCGACGGCGCGCGAGTCGGCGTTGCGACGTGCCGAGCAAGATGTGAAAGAGCGAAGCGTCGCGGCGGCGGCGCTGCAGGGTGAGGTTGCGACACTGCGCGAGGCGCTGGCGCACGCGGAGCGTGCGGGACGACAGCGCGCCACGGAAGCGGAATCGATGCAGAGTGAGATTGCGGGGATGCGTGAGAGACCGGCCCGGGCCGAGCGCGAAGCGCAGCAGCGCAACGCCGCCGCGGCGGCGTTGCAGGCTGAAATTGTGGCCTTGCAAGGCACACTGACCGCAGCGCGGCAGGTCGGTAAGGCGGCAATCGCTGCGTTCCGTATGGTGGCGCCAACGGAACCCGACGGGCCGCGTGGGTGGCGGCAGGCCCTCGTGCGGTTGTTCGGCGCTCGGACGAGTTTCTGAATGGGATGAGTGGAGCGGAGCCGGTCCAACAATCTGATTGGAGTGAAATGGCATTGGACGGCGTTGTCGACCGGCCGCGCCGTTTGAGGCGCCGGAGGCCGGACTTTATCACTCTTGCCGATCGCGCCCGAGACGCGGGGCAGTGGGAGCTCGCGGCTGGGTTTTATCGCAAAGCTCTCGATCGATATCCCCGCAATTCAGGCATTTGGGTGCAGTACGGTCACGCATTGAAGGAGTCCGGCGAACTGCGCGACCCCGACAAGCTGGCGCAAGCAGAGCTCGCCTATCGAAGGGCGCTGTCGCTCGATCCGGGCGTAGCTGACTCACACCTGCACCTGGGCCACGTTCTGAAGCTCCAGGGCAAAACCAACGAGGCCAAAGCCTCCTACCTGCGCGCCTTCGCTCTGGATCCATCAATGCTTTATCCGCTGCGCGAATTGAGCGCGCTCGGCTGGTCGGAAGCTCACCTTTCCGAGCTGCAGGGCATGGTCGGCAGGGATATCGGCGATGCCGCGGCGCTCACCAGAGTCAACGGGACACCGGTCGAGGATTCCCTTATCCAGGCTGTGGAGGGACAACCCTTCGGACTAAGACAACACGATCTTCCATCTCACCGCTCATCCGAAAATGCCTCCAGCTTCATGGTGGAAAGCCCCGGCGAGGTTGGTAGCTCTTCAGTCGATTCCAGTGAGTGCGAGGACGCACAGCTAGTCGCGCAATCAGGGTTATTCGACCTAGCCTGGTACACCGAAAAGTACAAAGATGTAGTAAATGCCGCCCTCGACCCCGTCCTGCATTATCTGCGCTCCGGGGCGAAGGCAGGGTGTGACCCTCACCCGCTCTTCGATAGTGACTGGTACGTTGCGACCAATCCAGACGTGGCCGCACTTGGTATGAATCCACTTGTTCATTACATCCGCATTGGCGCCATGGAGGGACGTCCTCCGCATCCGCAATTCGATACGGCGTGGTACCTGGAGACCAACCCCGACGTGGCGAAAGAGGGGATCAATCCACTAGCCCATTATCTTTCATCGGGCTCGTTGGAGGGACGCGCTCCAAATGCGCTTCTGCACCACGTGTTTGCCCGCGCATCCGCGCGTCGTGCAACCTTGAGTACTCGTTCTCAGGTACACGTTCCGAACCTCTTCGAACTTCGCGGGCTTACGCCCCGCGGCCGCATTGCCGTTGTTCTCCACCTATACTACCCTGATCTTTGGGACGAAATACGACAAGCAATCGAGCATATATCACAACCATTCGACCTTTTCGTGAGCCTCGTAAAAGACAAGTCGGATTACATGAGAACCTCAATCACGCAGGCTTTTCCAAATGCGTACGTTTTCGATTTTGAGAATCGTGGCCGTGATATTGGACCGTTCCTCGTATTACTGCAATCAGGTGTCCTCTTTCAGTACGAGCTCGTGTGCAAGTTGCATACAAAGCGTAGCCCACACCGTCAGGATGGCGATCAGTGGCGCTGCGCGCTAATTGGTGGCGTGCTCGGCAGTTCATTTCAGATTGACCAAATCATATCGTGCTTTCGCTCGGATCCCGACGTCGGCATGGTCATTGCCGCCGGAAATATCTATCGGGGGCACGACCTCTGGGCTTCGAACGAGAAGCTGCTTGGCGAGCTGCTACCGCCAATCGGGATCTCGCCAGATGTTAAGGATCGAAGTTTTCCGGGGGGATCAATTTTCTGGATTAGACCTTTCTTACTACGTACGCTGTCTGGAATCCGGCTCAATATTAATGATTTTGAGCCCGAGCCCGTGGAGGCGGATGGTAGCTTGCCTCATGCAGTGGAGCGGATGTTTGGTCTGATTTGCGAGGACGCCGGAATGCGCGTCGTCGAGAGCAGCCGGCTCACAGAGACAACAAAGCTGCCCTCGGACAGTTTGTCCAGAGTGCACGTCATCGCTCTTTACCTCCCGCAATTCCATCCGATCCGAGAGAATGACAAATGGTGGGGCGCAGGTTTCACTGAATGGACGAATGTCACTCGGGCGAAGCCCCTGTTCAGGGGCCACCGGCAACCGAGGCTGCCATCGGATCTCGGCTTTTACGACTTGCGTTTACCGGAGGTGCGAGAAGCCCAGGCCCAACTCGCTCGCCGGTGTGGCTTGGCCGCGTTTTGCTATTACTATTATTGGTTCAATGGGCGGCGCGTTCTTGAACGGCCGCTGGATGAGGTGTTGGAGAGTGGCGAGCCTGACTTCCCATTCCTCATATGTTGGGCCAATGAGCCGTGGACCCGGAATTGGGACGGCCTCAACCGCGACATTCTTTTGCCGCAAACCTACGATCCGGGCTGGACGAGACGCTTTGCCCGCGACATTGCGCCGCTGCTTCGTGACCGGCGATATTTCCGGCTGGATGGCAAGCCGATGCTGCTGATCTATCGCATTGGGCACATCCCCGAGGCGAGTGCCGCCGTACGAGAGCTTCGTTTGGCGCTGTCGGAAGAAGGGATCTCAGAGGTCCACCTCTCAGCCGCCTGGATATGGTTCCCAGAAGAGGCTGATTTGCCCGCAGATCCCCGTCTTTTGGGCCTTGACGCGTATTTCGAAATCCCACCGCATCGGCTTCCCTCGCAGCCGCTTCAGCCATCGCCCCCCGGGCTCTCCGGGGAATTTGCCGGGCAACTGTACGACTACAATCGCACCGTGACGATAGCCCTGGACAGGCTGGATGAACCGATAGAGGGACGCCGCCATCGGGGCGTGACGGTCGCCTGGGACAGTACGGCGCGGAAGGGTCTACGCGCCGCTGTCCTCCACGGCGCGACGCCAGCGAATTTTCGCCGCTGGTTGCGCGGGACGGTGGCGCATGAGCGTCGGCAGGACGGTGAACGGGTCGTTTTCATCAACGCCTGGAATGAATGGGCGGAAGGGACCTATCTCGAGCCGGATGGGGACTTCGGTTGCGGTTGGCTGGAAGCGGTCGCCTCGGCAACTCAGGTTGAATGACGACGATTCAGGTGGCCGGCGTTCGATCGCACTGAGGCCGTGGGGTGGTCTGGGCAGAGAGAAACGATGCCCGATAACGAAAATACTTTTCACGGCTGGGCCCAAGCTCTTTCGGACGAAGAGTGGTGCGAGTTCCTGGCGGGCACACCGATGTTGGGGCGCGTCCCCCCACCGCTACCCCCAGAGGAATTCCAAAGGGCGTGGGTCGGTAACGCCGGAATCGAGACGTTCCGCGAGGCTATGGCGTTCTGTCGGTTGCTCAAGTCGACACTGGCAACCGCCAATCACACGATCGGCCCACATACTCGGCTGCTTGACGTCGGGGTCGGCTGGGGCCGGATTTACCGTGTTCTGCTTCGGGAGACGGCGCAGATTGTTGGAATTGACCCCGTCCCGCATTGCATAGAGCTTTGCCAATCGGCGTTGCCCGGTGGAGAATTCGAGATATCGCCGCGGGCACCGCCCTTTCGCTTCTCAGACGGCGAGTTTGATGTCGTCTACCTCTACTCGATATTCTCCCACCTGAACGAGGGACCGTTCCGAGCCTTGCTGCATGAGACCGCGCGACTGGTCCCCAAGGGCGGTTTTGTTGTGTTCACGACGCTCGGTCCATCGGACGACATCATGCGCCGCAATGGTTTTCCCGAGACGTGGCGAGCCGATGCCGAGGCTGGCCGCTTTCTTTACGTCCCTACGGGAGGTGGGCATGAGAGCATGCCGTCATCGGTATGGGGCTGGGCACTCGTCTCGGAGCCCTGTCTCCGGCGAATCATTTCGAATTTCCCGCTGAAACTGGTAGCCTATGAGCCCGACCGGCTCATCCAAGCATTCGTCGCGCTCGAGAAGCGGTAGCGCTTAGCTGCTTCCGCCGAGCGACTATCCTGTTTTGCGCAACAGCATGATGTCGAACGGCGTGCCCCCCAATTGTGCAGCCGTGCGCAATTCCAGCAAGGTTCCTCTTCGGGCGACTCCCTCCACCCAATTGCAGTCGTAATGCGTGAGCCCGATCGGAATCTGCACGTCCCGGGCCGGGTTGCAGTTATCTTGCGTGGTCCGCAGGCCTTGGACATCCAACAGCAGGGCCTGACCGGCACGGCGTAGCTGCCGCTGAAGCTCCACACATTGTTGTTAACGCAGGTGGTCACTCCCCCCTGATAGGTTGAGCTGGACCCCGAAAATGAGACAGTTGGCTAAGGTGGAGTCCTGCCCCTAGTAAGCGCGGATAGCGCGGGAGCAGGCCATGAAGCGGACACGGAAGAAGCACAACGCGGCGTTCAAGGCGAAGGTGGCGCTGGCGGCGGTCGAGGGGGACCGGACGATCGCCGAGCTAGCGAGTGAGTTCGGGGTCCATCCGAACCAGATCTACAACTGGAAGAAGCAGCTGCTGGACGGTGCAGCAAGCGTTTTCGAGGGCGGCGGTTCAGCGGTGGAGGGAACGGCCAGTGAGGCGCAGGTTGATCTTCTGTACCGGCAGATCGGCCAGCTGAAGGTCGAAAACGATTTTTTGGCACGAAAGCTCGGCAAATGAATCGAGCGAGACGTCGCGCGCTGGTCGAGCGCGAGAACGCAGCGCTGCCGGTATCGCAGCAGTGCCGGTTGCTGGCGGTGTCGCGCTCCTCGGTCTATCGCCAGCCGACCGAGGTCGGCGAGGTGGACCGCGCCATCATGGCACTGATCGACCGGCAGTATCTGGCCCGGCCCTATTACGGCTCGCGCCGGATGGCAGCGTGGCTAGCGACCCAAGGCCATGTGGTCAATCGCAAACGGGTCCGGCGCCTAATGCGGCTGATGGGGCTGGTGGCGATCTACCCGCGCCCGAACACGAGCAAGGCAGCCGCGGCGCACAAGGTCTACCCGTACCTCCTCGGCGGGATCGCGATCGAGCGGGTCAATCAGGTGTGGTGCTGGACGTCACCTACATCCCGATGGCCAAGGGGTTCCTCTACTTGGTGGTCATCATGGACTGGGTGAGCCGCGCGGTGCTGGCGTGGCGGCTGTCGAACACGCTCGGTGCTGACTTCTGTGTCGAGGCGCTCGAGGAAGCGCTCGTCCGCTACGGCCACCCCGAGATTTTCAATACCGACCAGGGTAGCCAGTTCACCAGCGACGACTTCACCGGCACCTTGAAGCGGCACGAGGTCACGATCAGCATGGACGGCAAGGGCCGGTGCATGGACAACATCTTCGTCGAGCGGCTGTGGCGCAGCCTCAAATACGAGGAGGTCTACCTCAACGCCTATGCGAGTGTGGCCGAGGCCAAAGCTGGTATTGGCGCCTGGCTCGATTTCTACAATGAGGAGCGCCAGCACCAGAGCCTCGGCTATCGCACGCCGCGGCAAATTTACCAGGAAGGCCTGTGGATATGTGGACGATCGGCTTTGCCGACCGGCTCCGCTTCCCCCGCCTCCCGAGCCAGCTCGGAAAGCGGGGAAATGCTCGCCTTCGCCCACATACCCACAGGCGCCACAGCCAACAAAGGATTTGATATTGATGAGGTGAGAAGTAGAATCGTCAAACCAGCCATCGCGGCAGCCGCGATCGGAGCCGAAATCGAAATCGGCCGGGCTACACCTTAAGGAGCGGCTCCGGCTGTCTCACGATCGGGGTCCACCTCAATCTGTTCGCCGATGATAGGCGCCGACGACGAGGAGGTCCGGGCTCGCGCCCTCGTTTTTGTGGGCGACGCCGGCCGGGATTACGACAACGTCGCCGGCGCGCAGCTCCACCGTCCGGCCGCTCTCGCCACCGAGTCTCACGCGGACCCAACCGGTGGCGATGCCGAGCACCTCGTGCGCGCTACTGTGATAGTGATGATGCGAATAGACCCCATTCCTCCAAGCGCCGGTCCACCCGTTGCGGTCGAACAGCGCCACGCAACTCGCTGCGGCATCGCCGTCGGTTTCGAGCGCGCCGCGGTAGACGATCAGCGGCAGCCGAGGGTTGTTCGGCACATCGCCCGGGCACTCGCCGTCGCTTCCGGCGCGCTAAAGGCAACGCCCGGTGTAGACGATGTCGCCACCATTACCGAACGGCCCGTCCCAGGGCTGCAGGAAGCGGCGCGTCTCGACGACATAGCCGGCCTGGCACATCCCATGGGCGGTGAGCGCCTCGGCCAGCCAGTCGCGTCGGATCTGCTCCGCCTCGCTGTCGTCGTTCGCCGTCATCACCGTATCGGTCCAAGCATCGTAAGTGAAGGTCGCAGGTGTGTCGGCGACGAAATTCTCGACGCGGACCGGGTCGTTGTCGATGATGCAGCCGACGAGCACGGTGAGGCAGGCGAGGACGAGCGCGCGCATCTGGTCGGACTTCCTGATCAGCTCCGTGCCTCTCTTCCTTCTTTCTCCATTCAGAAGAAGCATTCCGCGATCTGATCTCTTTCTGCCGCTCGCTCGGCGGTTGCTCGCAGCGGCCAACCGCGCTAGAAAACGCTCGCCGCGTTAGAGCGCCGTTAGCGATCCACAATGAATGACGACATGCTGAGCTCACAGTCGCTCTCCACCGAACCGCCGAGGCGCGACCGGATCACCGCAATCTCGAGTGCGATACAACGCAAGCCGATCGTTTTCGTGCTGGGCATGCATCGCAGCGGGACGTCGCTGTGCTCTCATATTCTGAGCGCGCTCGGGGTCGATATGGCGGATCAGATTGCGGGTCCGGGGAACACGTCGGTGACACCGGACAATCCGCGGGGCCATTGGGAGCGCTGGGAGATCGTCGAGTTTCACGACCGGATTCTCCGCCTCTTCAACCGTGACTATTTCGGGCGCTTTCACGATTTCGCCCTGCCGGTGGCATGGTGGGCGGACCCGCACGTCGCTCAGATCAGACGCGAGATCGTTGCTTTTCTCGAAAAGAGAATGGGTGATGGCTATTTCGGCTTCAAGGATCCGCGCACGGTACGTTTGATGCCGGTTTGGTATCAGATCTTCAAAGAGCTCAAACTTACGCCGAAAATTATACTGTGCTTGCGCAATCCCGCACACATCGCGCGGTCTGTCAATACGCGTGACCGGCTCGATCCCGAAATTGGAGAATATCGGTGGCTCGTTCACATGATCGATTTTTTTCGGTATGCGAACAAATTCGATTTTTGCATGGTGGAATATGAAGAGTGGTTCAACGAGCCCTCGGTCAACATCGGAAAATTACAAAGATTTCTCGAGTTGCCGTGGCAGCAGAGCGAAGCCGATCTCGGTCTGGTCTTGTCGGGCATCATCGACCGCGGCGCACGGCATGACGGAGCCCATCGTCTGGAGGCCAACCAACCGCTGGTGCGCACCTTCTACAAGCTACCGGCAGCGCCAGTCAGGATGCCGCGGCGCGCGATCAAATCGCCAACATCGTCTCGCAGTTCGTCAGCTTTCAGCAATTGCAAAGGCCTTTTATCGAGGCGTTCGAGGACGTCGCCAAAACCGCCGCTAAATATCGCGAGATCGAGCAGGAAGCGACAGCCTTGCGCGCAGCGGTCGGGGAACGCGATGCGGCCGTCGCAGCCGCCGATGGCAGAGCTGTGGCCGCCGAAGACCGTCTGGCGAAAGTCCTTGCACAGATCGAACAGCAAAGGACACAAATCGCCGATCTTGCAAGGGAACGCGACGAAGCCAGCGGGCTGAAAGCGACACTAGCCGACCGTGAGACAGCGATAACAGAACTTTCGCACCGCGCCGACGAGCTTCGCGTAGCACTGCAAGCAGCGCAGGCGCAGCTCGCAACGCACGAAGCCGCTCTCCAGCGCGCTAATCAAGAGGCGCAAGAACGCGGCGCCGAGGCGTTGGCGATGGAGAGCGAAATTACGACGTCGCGGATCGCGCTGGCTCAGGCGGAGCGTGAGGCGCAGAGTCACGAGGCCGCGTCAGAGGTGTTGCAGGCCGAGATCGCAGAGTTGCGCGAGACGCTGGCACACGCCGAGCGCGAGGCGCAGAGTCGCAAGGCCGCGGCAGAGAGGTTGCAAAACGAAATCGGGGTGCTGCGCGAGACGGCGGAGCGGGCGAAGCAGGAGCGTGGCGACGCGGCGGCCGCGATGGAGGCCGAGATTGCGGGCTTGCGCGAGACGCTGGTGCACACCGAGCGCGAAGCGCAGCGGGGCGCCGCGGCCCAGAGGGCGCTGCAGAGTGAAATCGCGGCATTACGGGATGCGCTGACCGCGGCTCGGCGGGTCGGGAAGGCCGCAGTCGTTGCGTTCCGCATCGAAGTCACAGCGCCAACGAAACCCGATGGGCCGCTCGGATGGCGGCACGCCATCATACGGTTTCTTCGGCCCCGCGTTTCTGAATCAGGCGAGCGGAGCTGGTCGAGCAATCTGACTGGGGATGAAATGGCATTGAATTGAACCGCATTCTCGACCGCCCGCGTCTTGGTCTGACGCACCGGAAGCCAACCGTTATTATCCCTCTTGCCGATCGCGCCCGAGACGCGCAGCAGTGGGAGCTCTCCGCCAAGCTCTATAGAAAGGCGCTCGACCGAAATCCGCGCAACCCGCCGATTTGGGTGCAGTACGGTCATGCATTGAAGGAGTCAGGCGAGTTGCGGGACCCCGACATGCTGGTGCAAGCGGAAGTCGCCTACCGAAGAGCGCTGTCGCTTGATCCGGGCGTGGCGGACACGTATCTGCAGCTCGGTCACGTCCTGAAACTCCAGGGCAAGACAGAGGAGGCCCGGGAGACGTATTTGCGGGCGCTCGCGCTCGGTTCTTCGCTGGAGAGCGCCGCGTCTGAATTGACGCAATTCGGTTGGTCCGACGCCCATTTCTCCGAGCTGCGGATTATGCTCGGCACCGAAATGGTCGAAATGGGGGATTCCCGGCCCGGCACTGGTCCACTGCATGGAAAGTCGAGCACACCGAGGGACGATGGAAAACCGCGTGCGCCGGATCGTAATTCGCACAACGCCGCGTTTCGTCTAGATTCCGCGGCAACGTCCTCAAGTCTATCTTCACTTGATGCGGAGCCAGTACTCGACGGCAGCTACGACGGCTACGTCGGCGGCTCGATCATCGGCTGGGCTGTTGACAAGAGCGCGCCCGCGACTGTCGCTCGGGTCGAGCTGGTAATTGATGGCGACGCGGTCAGCATCGTGCCGGCAAATCAGTTTCGCCAAGACCTTGCGGATCGTGGGATCGGTAGCGGTTATCACGGTTTCGACATCGCCGTCCCCCCGCGATTTTTGGACGGCCGACCGCACGAAGTGATTTTGCTTATTGTGGGCCATGGGCGCGTTTTGAGGAATAGCCCGGCATCTGTCTTTTTTGGGGGACCAGCCACCAAACCGCACGTTTTCCTTTCGAGTGCTGCGATCCTAGCCGGTCGGCGCTATTTGGGGCGCTTTAACAGCCACCCTCATTGCTTTCCAAATAACGACGTCGAACAAGGTTGTGAGTCTCTTCGTGGCTTCCTTTAGATTTTCGTGATTGCAATGACGTCGTGATGGCCGTCCCACGCCTTCTCAGAATAAAAGGCAAGATGAACGTCGTTGCGCGCGCAGATCTAAAAACCACCTCGGGTGAATGAGGGATACGCCATAGTCGGGGGTATCCTTGTAGGACGCAAATCCATAGCCCAACGAATAGTACCCGCGGAGCATCGGCTCTTGCGATTGGCCTTGTATGTAATTGAACCCGCGCTCTAGAATCCAGCGAACAGATTCCCTTCCGTGCGTGGAAAAGATCGCGACGCCATGGGGCCGCAAAAGCCGGACCACTAGTTCCAAATAGGTTTCGGCGGCACATTCCTTCAGATGAGTGATGACTGAGCCGGACCACACGATATCGGCCGGATCAACCTGTGGAAATGCGGTAAAATCAATAGGTGACAGCACCGGGATGGCGCCAAAGGTTTTTGCACAGAAATCGACGCTGCCCTCGGAAAGGTCGGTTCCGACGATGTCGGAATTAGGAAAAGCGGCCCGGAGCCAACGCATCACGCGGCCGTGCCCGCAACCAAAGTCGATGATGCGGGCAGTTGAGACAACGTCGGCAAGCTGAATACCAAGCATCACATTGCGAAGCCCACTTGCTCCCGAATTGAGATATGCGAGCGGCTGGCTGCGGTCCAACATCTGATCTTCGTCGGCGTAAGAAAAGTTGAGCGCGCGCGGGTCCGGTTGATCGAGCCGCGCGTATCGGATCGCTTGGGCGGCAAGTTCGGCGTTGAGCACACTCATCGGTTCACCGAAAAATTGTAGCAATAAGGGAAGAGCGGGTTGGAGGTCGAATCCCCTCGCGAAGCGATCCTCACCCTCCTGGTCTTTTTTCGGGTCCCCTTCTCGTCGGGATAGAAGGTGGGGGACCCAGCAGGTTTAAAGACCCTCGCATCAGATACATCTGCCACGTGCTTCCTCTTCCGACATGGTCCTCATCCGAGCTATAGCAGCCGAACCGAACACCATTGTCTGCCCTCCCCAAATATCCCTCCGCCAAAATAATATTGATGTCGAGCGACGTAAGATTGCCGCCCGTATCCGCGACGATTCCCGGGGTTCCCGGCACGGCACAATGTCCCTGCCCAACAACACCGAGGTCAAGGCCGGGTTCGCGCGAGAAGTTTATGCCATCTTCGGAGTAATAGAGGTAATTATGGGCGTCAACGATAGTGGCTGCTATGAATGCGTTCGACAAGCCTTGAGCAGACCCGTTGAAGTACCTGACGATCGCATCGTTGGGAAGATTTGTTTTCTGTCCGAGTTGAAAATGAAGGCCATCTTGGCTCTTGGCGAGGTACACTCCGTGATTTCGCCAGTTGCTCATCGAATCATAATAATATAGCCAGATCATTTGGTCGGGTGCGTCCGCTCGAGCGATGGCGGAAGGATGGCCCGCTCCGTAGTCATTGATCCAATATTTGCCAGCACACGTCAACATAGGCTGCCCCGTTTCCGGGTCTATGCTCCTTGTGCTGCTATCTAGGGTGAACTTGTCATCCTCAACCTGGTAGCTGCAGTTCGTCAAAACTTGCGGGCTCACCGAGAGCACCGGGGTTGCCGGTCCGACAAACGTTCCGGAGTTTGCCCAGTTTTTTTCATTGTATCGCTGCCAGTTTATCCCGTCAGAGCTTACGGTCAAGCAGATTTGCGTGAATCCTTCAAAGGGTTTCATTTCGTTCGCACGATCATAGAACCGACGTGCGCATTCGTAATAGAGAAAGTAGAGATTTTCGCCCGTTCGGATCATTGCATTGGAATGCTTGATCACGCTTGGAGAGCAAGCATGTCTTCCATCTTCATCGCTATCATTGTTTGTATGCCGCAAAATTACTTCTGGAGATCGATAGTATCCTCCACTGTGAGTGTTTATGACACCATAGTAGATAGAGTCGCCAAAATTGTGTTGATAATTAGCGGGATCATCCCCACGATCGTCCCCACCACAGAACCAGATCTTCCAGCCCGGATCGGCGTCCTGCATCAAGCTGTAACTGCCGTCCAAATGGACCAGAGGTGCGGGCAATTTGGCAGAGGAGCGATACGTCATACCGGTAATGTCTTCCCCGAGGGGGACAGCAGCGGAAATCAAGAGAGCGACAATCCCTGGGAAAAGAACTGTGACAAAGGGAATCGTCACGTATTTGATCTGCATGGATTGATACCCGATCGTGATTTCCAGGAGGCAAGCAGGGAGTTCGTGCACCGCCGGCCGCCAATGACCTCCGTTGTGGACCCATGTTGTCACCTATAATGCTGCTCCGGGGCGCGCCACTTTGTATGCTGTCAAGCGCTGATATCCTGTCCCGCGCGCATCATACAGCATGGGCGAACCAAGGGAACGCCACAGGGACTGTAAATTTATTGGAGTCACGCCGGAGGTGTAGCAGTCGAAGATATTGTAATGGAAGCGCTGGTGATCGAACCAACCATTGCCCCTGTTGGGACCGACTACATTACAAGATGGTCGCATCGTTTGGCTCTCTCCCGTCAACCAATGCTGAGAGCCGTGTTGGAGCATTATTTTCATGACTACTCAAGACATGATTCCTTTTCCACCTTTATGAGTATATGGCACTTGTATGTGGTGCGGTACCAATACCAGAACTTCACAACTCCTTTCAAGCCGTTGGAGAATGGCTCGTCAATGTGGTCGACGAGCAGCAAATGCTCGGCGAGCATATCCGCTTGGTTGCGGTTGTGGTCGATTCGGAGTACCTTGCCACAGACTCCTATCTCTGAAGCCCTTGCGGATACCAGAACCAGCCACAGGTTCGCCGACGAAAAGTGCGCTGGTGTTGAAGTTTAGAGGCGCGCGCTCGATTGAGCTTTGACCACGATCCCGCCCAACACCGAACCACCGCGCCTCGCCCTCGCGGACAAGAGCGGGACGACGAGCCGTTCATGATTGTTCCGGCGGTCGATGCTTGTTCCCTTAATGTAATTGTAAACCCCGGAATGCCAATGAGTTCCATCGGGGACGTTAATACCGCAGTGCGCAGCCATTGCGGCCATTCGGACCTGCCGAGCCGAGATCGTCATTAGCGCGGCTTTTTGCGGCGCCAGGATTGCGGGCTGCAACGCCGCCACTCCGGAAGGTAGGTCCTCTCCTCAGTGACCGCCTTGAAGCGTGTGATCACGGGGTTGCGAACGCTCGTCGAGAAGAGACGGAGCGTGGCAGTCCGGTTGCGAAGGAAAATCCCGCGACGTTAGAAGGCTTCACCGGCTATGCATTGACGATAAGCTCCCAGCAGGCCTCGGTTACCGCCTTCGACGGGACCGGCTCTTGAGGCGACGCGAGATCGGGCGCCCGGGGGGCTGACTGGACCGTCTGCTTGGATCGAGCCGGGCGTCGTCCCGCCTCGACCTTGGGCTTACGGCTGATTGATCGCCGTGAAGCCGGCCTTCCCGATCGCTGTGTCCCAATTGTGGTCACTGCCGGTAAACATTCCGGAGAACCAGACGGCGTTCGGGCCGGCGCCGAAATTCGGGGAGACACCGGTGTAATCGCCCCACCGACCCTGGGTATAGGTGGTCGCACCTAGCCCCAAGACGATCCCGCTATCCACGCCGATTGACCCCGGTGGCTGAGTCACCCGCCTCGACAGATACCCGGTCGAGCCAAAGAAAGGGGCAGGGCCGCTTACATTGAAAACGGTCGTTACATTGCCTTCCGGGTCCGGTTGCTGGGTCGGATAGTAGGAGGCGAGGCCGCCGCCATAGAGCAAGAAGATTTCGTTCCTCATCGCGGCAGCGGTGATATCGGGGCACAGATTGGTAAAGCTGCCCGTGCATCTCGCATTGTTGTCCTTGCCGAGAAATGGCTGGATTTGGTACTGCAGGATGCCTGGATACCCTGCGCCGGTGCCCGTCGTCAGCGCGGCATAGAGCGATCCGCCCGCATAGGTTACCTCACCGGAAATGCGGCAATCGTCGGTGTCGATCAGGGCGCTCGTACCGGGCTGCGTAGCGTTTTGGGGGAAGGAATAGTTGTTTGCGGTAGCAACCAATACCAGTGAAAACTCGGGTGGGAAGCTGGTGTTGACAACCAGCGGATTGGAGATCGCCCAGACATACAAACCATTTTGGGCGTCACCGCTATAGCAGCCCGCGATATCTTTCGACCCGACGAGGAACTCCGCCCGCGGAGTGTCCGTCGGGTTCCAAATATTCGCCGGTTGTGTCGAATCGGTCGCCGTCCCGGCGACATTTCCAACGGTCCAGTAACTGAAGCCGACCCCGGCATACATCGGCGCCTTGGGCAATAGGTCCCACTGCTCATACAGGTAGCTGCACGCCCCACCAGAGAGACAACTGCCGATCGGGCTGAAGATGTTGGACGCAAGATAGATCGCCTGGTGGTCCTGACCGATCCTCGGGAAGTCCCCGAACCCATTGGCGGTGTCGCTCGGGATAACGTAGATGAAATAGACGCTGCCGGGATCGTCACCGGCGCTGACCGCCACAAATATGTACGCTTTACTGTTCTGTATATCGATCGCGAGCTCGCTGAGGATGTAGCGATGGTTCGCCGGGTCGTAAATGATGCGCGGGTCGCTCAGGAACAAGCCGCCCGAGCCGAGGAAGCTGCTCAGGCTCTTGGGATAGCCGGGCGCTCTCGCCCCCGACTTGGTAAATATAGATATGCAGGTGTTGGTCGCCTGGAGCACCGGATAGGGGGGCGTATCGTCGCCGACCGCCAGACCCATATCGGCGGGCGTGAAGTTACCGCACGTTGTTTCGAAGTTGCCAACAAACGCGACGGTGGCACCTGGCGTCTCGACGCCGGACGTTGACACAGGCGTCGGTCCCGGCGCAGGCGGCGAAAGGGCGTCACCAGTCGATACGTTTGGCGCATTCGCAAGCCCCGCAGCGGCCCAGGCTTTCGCGGCCAAATACGCTTCCTCAGAGGCATGGTGACGCCACACCGGCTTAATGGCCGTTTGTGCCACGGAGCTAGCTGCGCTGATTTTTGGCAGGGCCCCCAACGTCACCGAGCTTTTCACAACCGCCGTGGCCGCCTGCACGCGCGGGGCGGCGGCCAGCGCTGCCAATGCCTCGCCCTGAACGTCGCCAACCTGCGCCGGGCCGGCTAATTGCGCCGAGGCCGCGAAGGGCATGACTGCAAGTGCAGCGGCAAGCACCCACGAAGTGGTTCTACCGATACTGCTCCAGCTGAACCGTTTATTGCCCATGGTTCGTCTCCTCTCCCTCGTTGAACATTGTGTCGATTACGGCTGTACCGAGCTCCCGCCGACACTCCCAATCGACGCCGGCGGGGGCGACATTTTCCCGGTAGGCGCGTTGGCAGGAGGATGGCGCGCGACGCGCGCCTTGAGAGCCCCATACTCGCTATCTGACAGACCGCTCTGGGGACGCGGCAGCTTCTTGACGACCGTGCCCGCGGTCGCGCCGATTTTCGGCACGGTGCTCAAGTTGACCGCCTTTGGCGGAGCCGCCGTCGACTCCTGCGGCGTGGCTCCGACCGGCTGCGCAATTGCGGGCGGTGGGGCCGACGCAGCCAAGGATATCATTACCAGCGCCGCCGCACAGCTCCTGGAAGCTGGCATGCTGACACCGCCTCGGCCGATTGCGGACCGAACATTGTACGGCTTGACTCCTCGCTCTTGGTCCGTTTTGGACCAGACGACCTCGCCCCCAAGAGACACGCTCATGGTCGATTGTCGACCGAGCTGGCGATACCGTAGGCTTGGCCAGCGGCGAAAAGCAACGGGTTTTTGGTTAACGCCGCGAAAAATTGGTGAACGGCCAAAGTTCCGGGTGCACCTGAATGAACTCGGACAGGTCTTTGGCAGAGCGCAACTCGTCGATAAAGGCACCGATCTCGTGCGTTACGGCCGCAATAGGCCAGTGGCACGCCTGCTTGCCGTCATAGAATGCGCGTAATAATAGGGCTCGTCCGTGTCGATGTAGTCGATCGTACCACCGGTTGGCTTGATCCAATCGGCGATCCGGGCCCACTGAGGCTCGGCAAAGCCTTCGACGCCGGCGCCACAACCGCTCGCCCTTAGCGGACCAGCTTCAGCGCTCAGCGCGATGCCGCGCTTACGCAGGTCGGCGACAACCTGTTTCAGCTGCTCATCGGTGGCGGTGCCGAGCACCCATTCGCCATACAGTTTGAAGACCTGAATATGCCGCGTCGCGTTCTACCCGGTACGTTGCGGAAAACAGATCCATGAGGTCGTCCGACCCGACGTACTGCCGCGCGGGCCTCTCAGACATCGGTAGCACGGCACGGACTCAGGCGTGCAAACCGCGCCAAACTAAGTCAGGTACGGTCGGGCGCGGTCGACGGAGCCGCAAGCTGCAGCCGTCAATCCCATTGGTCGGCGAGCGCGGTATTCCTGTCGACGACGAGCTCGATCTGTGCCAGGTTCTCGAGATCCCGGCGCGCCAGATTTCGCCCTATGCCACCGTGGAGCGGGTCTCGCCTGATCCGCTTCCCCGATCATAATCGCCTCGGCCACGCCCTCATGCTTTGCTATCTGCGCTATCCGGGCCGTCCGCTGAAGGCGGGCGAGCGGCCGCCGCGGCCGCTTCTCATGTTCATCGCAGAGCAGATTGACGCTCTTCCGGGGTCAATCGAGGACTATTTCGCCGCGGAGCGGAACCGACAGCGCCATGTGGCCGAACTGGCAGGACCGCCTCGGGGTTCGTCCCTTCGGGACGCGTCCGGCCGCGGATCTGGCCGGCTGGCTGCTGCCGCACGCGATCAAGAACGACCGGCTTGCGCATCTCGCCGGGCTGGTGGTGGAGGAGTGCCGGCGGCGCCGGATCGTCGTCCCATCGCCCAGCGCGCTCGAGCGGCTCTGCGTCCAAGCCCGCCATCAAGCGCGTGGCGAGGTCCAACGCCGGCTGACCGATGGGCTCTCTGTCTTCATCCATCGCCTCGGCGAGATCCGCGACCGCACCTACGAGAACCAGCAACACCGCGCTTCAGGCCTGAACCTCCTCGTCCCCGCAATCATCCTGTGGAACACACGCTACCTCGAGCGCGCCGTTGCCGCTGTGCGCCAGACCGAGGATGTTCCGGACCAGCTACTCGCTCACCTCTCCCCGCTCGGCTGGGGGCATGTAAACCTCACCGGGGACTACATCTGGAGCGCCGAGCGACCGGTCACGGAAAGCCGTGACGGGTTCCGCCCGCTCAGGGACGCCCCCGATACCGCTCGCAAGGCCGCCTGAGTTCGTGGTTTGTCCGCTTATGTGCCAAATCCAGCCGTTTCGTTACTTCTGGCCTACATCGAAAAACTGGAAGCGAACCATCCGGGGCGAATGTTGCCACCCAGGCCCGCCACGCACGCTATCCATGATTTGTTGCTGGCAAATTTCAACGGAACAGTCTTGCCCCCGGCACAGCGATATTGCCGCGTGCTGGCCCGGCAAGTTGCCCAACTTCTCGACGCCGAACGGGTAGGGGAGGGGCGGGCGGTCGCCTAACACAGCCCCCCGACAGCAAAGAGAGGGTAAGGGTGGATCACACACCTAACAGGCTCTCATCACCTTGGGCGGTCATTGGCTCTCCAGCCTGTACCGCAGGGCCGATCCTAAACCACATAATCATCTTTGTTCAAATACTCCCAAGAGCGCGAGAGGCGGGCCTCTCGCATGGCGCGCAGCGAAGCGGAGCGCTATCCAGCGGACGCCGGAAAATGAATCACTGACCCGACCACGGGCGCGGGAGTAGGCGGAAAATGTTGAACGACCCGCCAGAAAACCCCACCTAAAAGCGCGTGAGACAGTGCGCCAATCTTCCAAGTGCGGCGCAAGGTGCGCGGCGACGGTGACGAGCTCGCAGGCTGATAGTAGGGGTTAGGATCGATCAGAGCTTTGAATTTCGTCATCCAGTAATTGGGCGCAAAGAACGGGATGCTGGTGTCGCCCTTGCCCGGTGTCCAAATCCGGCCCGTTCCGACTTGATCGACGTGCGCTCTTGCGGCGTCTTAAATGCCTTGTCGGTTTGCGAGATCGTTTCGCCCGTGCTGGTGGTGATACCCTGGACAGTGACGCCCTGGCCCTCGTTCTGGCTGGCGCGAAATTCTGTCCGCATCCCCGCCCTGGCACTCATCCAGCGTGCAGTTTCCAAATCCCCAGGTGCGCCCAGACAGACAACCGCCCCGGACTGGCCCGCAAAGACCTCCCATTCCTCTTTGAACAGGGCTTTGAGATGCAGCGCCGATTGGCAGACGGCAAGGAACTGGACGCCGTAGCCTGCCACGAGCGACCAAAAGGTGTTGATGATTTCGAGGTGACCCACGGCCACGCGAAATTCATCCAAGATGAAAAGCGTTTTGTAAGCGCCAGGCCGCAAGTGTTCGCACAATGCCGAGGTGACGAGCAGACGAGTCCAGCGCCGCTTGTCCTTTATCTCCTGCGGCGGCAGGATGATATAGACGGTTGTGGGCTTGTCCCTCAGTTGCGTGAAGCTCCACTCGCCTTTTTCCAAATCACGCGCGAGCGGTATCGACAGCAGCCATTCGGTCTGCGTGGCGAAGGTGCCTTGAATGCCGCCGAGCTCGTTTTTACCGTAGTCGCGGAGAAACCGGCTGACCAGGCCCGCAATCTGTTCTCCCCCTTCACGCGCCATCCTTTCGCAGTTGATCTTTAATCCCTTGACCTGGACGGGCGGCTGAGGAACAGAGTCCGACCCTGTTTGATCGGCGGCTGTTCTTCCCATTCGTCGCGCTCGCAAATCAACTGTCTGACCTTGAGCAGCGATGCCGGACGGCATTCGATGCGGGCCTGCATCACCTCCCACATGATGCCCGCCGTCAGCAGCCCTGGGGCGCTTTCGGGAAAGAATTTCTGGTTGTCGCCTTCAGTCTCGATTACCGCCAGTGTCAGCAGCTTGCACTTGTCGTAAAAGAAATCATCATTGGGATCGAGACGGGCGAGGGGGTTGTAACCGTCGCTCCCCAGGCCGAGCAGATTATAGGGGTTGATGATTTTTACATCGCTGAGCTTGCGGCGCGTTCGATGTGTCTGCGCGCAGAGCTCGGCCTTGATGTCCAATACCACGATGCTGCGATTTTTGATTCGCGCCAAGTTCAGCGGAAGTAACCTGGTCGATTTTCCGACGCGCGACCCCCCGAACAGCAATATATGACGCTCGCCCCCGTAACAGAGCTCGCGTTTCTTGTCGGCGGTGTCGGTTTTTGCCCGGTAGTAGAAGCCCAAGGTAAATGGCGACGGCGCAAATGGCGCGGCCATGTGTTAAAATCTCATATCATCAAGAGCGGTTTTTCTTTCGCCGGCAAAAGTCGCAGATGGTAGATTATCCGGCTTCGAGCGGATTCTGCCCGAAGCGGGAAAACACAACATATAAAAACCGAACGCGCACAAATTTACCATAGACACTTCGCGGCCTATAGCCTGCGGGCCGCTCCCAGGGACCACGTTTGGCATTTCGCCCCTCGGGCTATTTCCGGAGCACTCATTTCGTACCACTCGCAATAGAGACAACCTTTGTAAACACATCCCGAGTTACATTGGTTGCTAAAACTACTGGGGGCATCGGGTTCTCATCTCTGTGCTGCCGACCATAATAATCGGAGTAAATGATTACGGGCACGCCGGGGTGTTTCGTCTTTATGATATCAACCGTCTTCAATCCCGCTTCGTATGACTGTGCTTGCGTGGGACGCTCCCTCATCATGTTAGTAATTACGACGTTAAATTTTCCAACTATCTCGAAAGAGGGCTCTAGGGTTCTATGCCATCATCGTCTTGAATAGTCATAACTACCATGCCGAGAGACTGAAACGAATACTGTAGACCAATATTATTCGCAGGGTGAGGGTCAACCCATAATATATTAGCGGTAGGCCCCGGCCTGGTTGCTGAGAACCTGTTTATCTCACTTACACTTTCGATGGACAACTCTTTGGCCGTTGCTGGGCTTACCGTCGCGTCAGTTTTCCCGCCCGCGGTGCTGGGTTGAGATCTAACACCCGCTGCAACGGCCGCTGCCATCTCTAGGGTGAAATCGATGCCCTTAGGACCGAGACCGGCTTCGACTTTCGAGATAGTCCTGTCAGGAAATACTTGTCGCAACCCGCTGGTTAAAGTTCGCAACGATGGTAAGTGTTCATAAAATAAAATGATTAATATAATCAATGTCACTGGCCAGGAGATACCCACGATCAGTGCAACGATCGATGAGAAAATGTCAGAGGCCCTGCATTCTCTTTGCCCTGGCTCCCGTCGCTCGTTGATGGTGTCACCTGCTTTCCGACCTTCGGCAGCCTGAGTTTCCACTTCTCCGCCCCTGTCTTCTTCAACCATGGCATGGCAGCGCTTTCTGATAAGAGCTTACCGATGCGACCTGCGGTTTAGCACAGATCGACGATCTCGATCCGGTTGAGCGGGTAGTAAACTTTTTCTTGGCCCAGATGGGAACATTGTTCGAAACATTAGGCGATATCGAGCCCCCGCTCGGCCAGAAGTTCTTCGACGTCCCGATAGCTAACCGTGACGCGCATATACAGCCAGACCGCATGCTGGATGATCACCGGCGGAAAACGGTGGAGGCGGTAGGAGATTTCAGACATCGCGCCAGCCTACCCTCGGCCTCCCTTCCGGGCTATCAGGTTAAACTGACAAACCCATTCCATGTTGTCCTTTCGTTCTCGGGCCGCACCCGACGCCTCTTGCCGTGCCTGAGATATAAGAAGCGGACCCGGAAAATGGGACCAGGGTTAAGGTGGGGTCGCCCCCGATCCGGATACAGATAGGTTTAAATACCACATCTTACGGTTGAAAACGACCTTTTGCCGCTTGGGCTTCGCTGTTTCTGGAGTTTGGTTAACAAGAGACTTTACGGGAGGCGATCGCGAACGATATAATCGCTTGGCTCTAATGAGCCTGTGAGTTGTGTGGACATCCCAAGGAGGAGCGAGGAAATGAAGACGAAATTTCTCGGATTGGCAGCAATCGCGCTCGGTTGCTCAATCGGCGTTGCCGCGGCCCAGGGTCTCCCGCCAAACCCGCAGGCTACTCTTGGTCCGTCCCCGGAGAAGATCCAGCAGGTTCTCAATGGGCTGGCCAAACAACACGCCGCAATGGGCCTAGCAGCCGGCGCTTCGTACAGCTTCGGGAGGGCTGACATTGATAACCTGAGTGCCGCTAACGTGCCGACGGGCTGGAACACTTTCCATGCGTGGAACTGCGGGTGGTTTACGCCGAACGGCTCTGACCAGTGGTTCTATGTCTTCGGTCTGGAGGGCGGGCTTTGGGTTAGTATCAATAACTTATCCATTGCACAGGGCCTCACCGTGTCTTGCGCCAATGGAAATCTGGAGGGCGTATTTGTCGTAAATTCGAGCGGCGCCTTCGTCCAGACGTTTAGCTTTCCCTTTAGATAATCTCGAATGAGCGGCGCGGAGCGGGGTTGGCCCAACCCCGCTCCGCCTGCACCGGCCACCGGCCGGCACGGGGCCAGCTTGAGGGAGAAGCGCTGATTTCCTGCGTATGACTTTCCTCGCGCGCATCGAGCCGGAGCGGAACTCACGCAGGTTCTACGTCCTGCAGGTTGTTCCTACCCTGTTCGGGGAGTGGAGCGTCATGCTCGAATGGGGCCGCATTGGGTCACCCGGCACGATTCGCACCATGACCTACGGACGGGAAGCGCAGGCGGCCGAACAGCGTGTCATTAAGCGGCGACTGCGACGCGGTATTCGGTGCGGGCGCGTAAATCAGTCCCTTCGATCCCACTGACCCGAGTTTGACATAACACGCTGCGCCCCTTGCTTCGACGAATGCGGCTGCCTTTACCGCCTCGAGTGTGTCGGCTGTGCCGTTGACGATCAGATCATCGCGACTGCGACCCACTCTACACCGAAGGCGGATCCAGCGACATCACCGAGCCGCCGCGAATGATGTAGCGCCGGCCCGGCTTGCCGCTGTCCATCGGCGGGTCGTCCGCCGCGGCGGGGCGTGGCGTGAATAGACTGAGGCCCGCAGCGGCGATTCCGATCGACGGTGCGGATGCAAGAAGCCCGCCACCAATCTGTCGCGGGTCCTGATGAAATTACGCGATGAGCAGTAGCACGACGCCGCTGACGACCCCGGTGACGCCGGCGATTAGCTGCGGACCCATCTCTCCCTTTGCTAGGAGGGCGCGGCTCAACGCAGCGTCACCAAGGTGGCGAGCCCCGGGGACCCGCCGCCGCTCCCGCGGCTGGTAGCTAGGAGGTGAGGCGGCAGAGGCGGCCGATGAAGCGGCCGAGACGCTCAACGTGCCGCCGGGCGATGTGCCAGTGGAGGCGCGCCGCACGTGGGTAAACGGCGCCAGGGCGTGTCTCGGTCGGCT
>Ga0306924_10000897_pt1 | contig 26189 bp, 20 predicted proteins | sample sta12Can44000111_FD_203756 | JGI IMG/M metagenome (GOLD analysis project Ga0306924, IMG submission 203756) | Lab enrichment of tropical soil microbial communities from Luquillo Experimental Forest, Puerto Rico - statanox.12C.anox.44.000.111 (v2)... | ecosystem: Environmental > Terrestrial >... | reverse complement strand
GAACGTTCGGCGAAACCCGATGATTCCCGGCTCACGGCCGACTTGCTTGTCGATGTCGAACTGATTGCCGGCGAGACACCCCCCGTGTTCAGCACAGCGGAGTCGAGCTACTGGCGACGGCCGGGGGCGCGCCGATCTGGATCAACTACAGCGCCGGATCGCGCATGCACCGACGATGATCATCGACGGCCTCGTCACCCTGAGCGGGTTGTACGATTGGACAGGGAGCGCTGCGGCAAATCCCGAAAACCTGAACCTCTTGTCTTCGCCGCGGTTGCCGAGGTCTATGCGGCGCAGCGGCACGCTCGGCTTGCCCTCTCGGCCCAGTTCCATCGCCGCGAAGATTGGTGTCGGAGCTGAGCTCGAAGCATGCTCAGCCGCCGCGTCCGCCGAGTAGATAAGTCCTCTGGTCTTGGGTGTTCTTAGCCTTGGAGCCATCCGCTCGCAGTAGGCGTCGGGATGCTCCAGCAACACGCCGCGAAGGGGCCGTCGTAGACGCCGAAGGCGCATACTTTGCGATCGTGTCGTCGGACAGGCCCTCGGAGAGGCGATACATGATCAGGATGATAGCACCCTCCTTCTTGTCGTTGGTAATCGGGTTCGACGAATAGGCTTAGCCCCATCGACGACAGCAAAAACCGGGGTCGCTCCGGGGCGTCGCTGTCATCGGCGCCGCCTTCCTCGGCGTAGCCACTTCTTCTTGCGGATCGAGACCCTTCTCTTCTGGCGGTGCAGCGCGCTGAGCGGGCACAAGAACAATGGTCAAATAACAGCGTGACGGCGGGTCAGGCAGGAGCTCATCGACGAAGGCATATCATCCGGCCGGGCCCGATCAGATCGAGTCGCAATTCGTTCGCAAGCCGACCGCGGATCTCGGCGCCGGCTGGGGGTCGGGCTCATGAGGTCCGCCACCCCTCTCCCGCCCGATCTTCCAACAGGGCGTCGAGCAGCGGAAAGCGCGGCACGGCAAATGGGTTAACCACCCTGAACCCGCCCCAAGCGAAGCCGTCCTGAAGATCTTCCGAGAGCAGAAGCCCACAGCCATTCTCGGCTGCTACGCGAGCATCACGCTGTCCCAAATCCCGAGCCGATGCGCAGCTGCCAGCTCAGCGGCCGCAATCAGCGCCGACCGCGTCGTGTTGGCGGTCTTGCCGCGGCCGACCGCGTAATCGCGCTTCTTCTCGGACATCTTGTTCTGGGATATGGGGGGTTGTCTCTTGCCCAAACGAAGATCCGCCCCATATAGCAGAATCGAGCCTATTGTTAATGTGCTAATTGATATATTAGTAATGAGTGGGCAATGCCGCTTCCCTGCCGGTTCCCTGCCACGCGCTGGATTCTTGTGGCCAACCCTATGATCGCACGAGGTTTTTTGGGCCCGGGGGGCCGAGAAAAAAATTTTTTACCCGGGTTTTCCCTGTGCGGCAGGGAACGGGAGAGGCGGGAGTCGCCCCCGGTCAGCGGAGTGCTGCGGCGATGTTGCCGCCGTCGACCGTGGTCACATCGGCGGTGGTCTTGAGCGCCACCGCGTGGTGCAGAAAGGCCTGCGCCACGTCGTCCGCCGTCACCTCACGGCCGAGCAGGTTGCCGGCCATGTAGGCCTCTTCGCTGACGCCGCGCGCCCGGGCGCGGGCGGCGATCAGTTCCGGCGTCAACAGGCCGCTCCTGATGCGGTCGGCGTTGACCGCGTTGGCGCGAATGCCGTCGGCCCCATAATCGAGCGCGTACTGGCGCACGAGTGTCAGGGTGGCCGCCTTTGGCAACCCGTAGGGGCCGAAATTGGGGCCCGGGTTGACCGCCTGTTTCGACACGTTGAATAGGAGGCAGCCGCCGGTCCCTTGCGCCAGCATGATATGGACCGCGTTCTGTGCCACGGTCTGATGGGCAAAGAAGTTGAGCTCGAAGCTCTGACGCAATACCTCGTCCGCGACCTCGCCGATCCGCCCTTGCCAGGCCGCACCCGAATTGGAGACGACGATGTCGACCCCGCCGAAATGTTCGGCGACGCGGTCGAACGCACGGCGCACCGCCGCGGGATCCGCCACGTCGCATTCGATCCACAGCGCCGCCCCGCCGAGCCTTTGGGCGGCGGCTTTGGCGTCTCGGATATCGAGCAGTACCACCTCCGCTCCGGCACCGCTCATCGCCCGGGCCGTGGCAAAGCCGATCGTCCCGGCGCCGCCGGTGACGATCGCGATCTGGCCGGCGAGCGGTTTCTCGGCGGTCTGGCCGAGCTTCGCTTGCTCCAGGGACCAGTATTCGATGTCGAAGAGGTCGGCCTCGCTGATCGATTGGAAGCGGCCGACCGCCTCGGCATCGGTCACGGTCTCGATCGTCGATTCAGCAATGTCGGCGGCGATCCGCGCGTCCTTGGCACTGCGCCCGAGCCCGAACAAGCCGAGCCCTGGTACCAAAATGACGCGCGGCATCGGGTCGAGCTCGCGTTTCGGCACCTCCCGGCGCGCATTGTGGCGGGCGAAATATGCGTGATACTCGGCAACGAATTTATCGACGGCTTCGCGCGCCGCCGTTTTGAATATGTCGAGCTTTCCGGACTCGGGTGCCGGCACGATCAGCGGGTAGTTCTTGGTGCGGATCGTGTGGTCCGGGGTGGCGACCCCGGTTTGGCTGTAGCGGTGGAGCTCGGCACCGTTGACGTAATCGAGCACCGCGGGGTTCGAGCGGAACTCGAGGATGAACCGCTTATAGGCACCCGACCCGCTCGGGTCGGCGATCGCGCAGATGCCGCGCAGGATCGGCGCCACCTCTGCGGCCCCGGCCACCGCGGCGGGGAGGGACGCCGCGGCGAACACCGTCGTACGGCGACGGGTAAGCCGCTCTTCGGCCAGCGAGACCGCGGCGATCATCCGCTCGTAGGCCTCCTGTGCGGTCTCGCCAAACGTGAAGATGCCGTGCTTCAACAGCACGAGCCCCTCGACCGCGGGGTCGGCCTCGAAGATTTCGGCCGCCTTCTTGGCGAGCTGGAAGCCCGGCATGATGTAGGGCACGAGCCCCAGCCGTCTGCCATAAAGATCGGCGCAGCGCTCGGCCGCGTCGGGCTGGTCGGTCAGGCTCAAAACCGCCGTCGAGTGCGTGTGATCGATGTATTTGTGCGGCAAAAAGGCGTGCAGCAATGTCTCGACCGAGGGGTTCGGAGCACCGGGGTCGATCAGGTTGGCGCGCTGCACACGCACCATTTCCTCGTCCGACAACACCGCGCGCTGCCGCAATTTGCGCAAGGGCTGGAGGCGCACGGCAGGCAGTCCCGCGGGCTCGATCGCCGCCATGTCCCAGCCGCTGCCCTTGACGCACAGCACCTCGACCTCCTCGTCGAGGAGGTCCTTCGCAACGGTCTTGACCGACGTGTTGCCGCCGCCGTGCAATACGAGCTTCGGCTCGCCACCCAACAGACGCGAGGTATAGACGCGGAGCGCGAGATCGCGCCCGACCCCCTGTTGGGCATAGCGCTCGACCAGCCGCTCGGCGTCGGCGTCGGACCACAGGCTCTGCATTTTCTCGGACCTCCGGTCAAACCTCGGCGGGCGCGTATCGTTCCTTTTTGAAGAGGCCGCGCTGAAACGCCAGATAGGCCTCCTTGGTCATCGCCGGCTCGAATTTTGCCAGGATCTCCTTCGCCGGCGCGGCGTCGCCGTGGAGCAGGTCGATCGCGGTCATCGCCAAGAGCTTGGCCGGGGTCAGATAGCCGTGCTGCGGCTCGTTGATCCGCCAATCTGAACCGTGCGCCTTGCCTTCTGCGGCGACGACGTAGGGGTGGATCACCGGCATCATGTGTGCCAAGTCGCCCATGTCGGTCGACCCGGTGCGATGCCCGCCGATGTGGAACTCGCCCGGTCCGAACAATGCCTCGATGTTGCCTCCGAAGATCTCACCCAGGCGCCGGTCGTTGCGCTGCGGCAGATAGCCGGGGATCGTGTGGATCTCGACCTCCGCACCCATCGCCATGGCACCGGCGCGCAGGCAACGGTCGACCTTGCGGTTGGCGTCGAGGATCGCCTCGAGCGAGCCGCCGCGCACGAATGTCTCCATCGTTACCTCGGCCGGCACCACGCTGACTGCGTCGCCGCCCTTGGTGATGATCGGGTGGATGCGGATCGTGTCCTTTTCCCAGAAGGTTTCGCGATGCGCGGCAATCGCGTTCATCGCGATCATCGCAGCGTTCAATGCGTTGATCCCGAGCTGCGGCAGGCTGCCGGCGTGGGCGGCCTTGCCCAGGAAACGGATCTGCTTGACCAGCGCCCCGTTTGAGGATTCGGCGAGGATCGACCGCGTCTTTTGCCCGTCGCGCGAGCCGGTGTGGATCATCATCGCCATGTCGACATCGTCGAAATGGCCTTTGGCGACGAGCTCGGGCTTGCCGAGCATGAACTCGATCTCGCCCTTGGCGACGCGCGCCATCCGCTCCCCGACGTCGATGAACTCCTCGGCCGGCACGGCGAAGAAGATGATCTCGCCCGCCAGCCGTCCGGCGGCCTCGGCATCGCCAAGCCCGATCGCGGCACCCAGCATGCCGGCGATCTGGGCGTTGTGACCGCAGCTGTGCGCCGCTCCGGTGGTGGGGTCGGCGAGCGGGTGCTCGGAGGTGCGCAGACTGTCGAGCTCGCCGATAAAGGCGAGCCGCGGTCCGGGGGTGCCGCCGGCGAGCCGTCCCTTGACCCCGGTGAGGGCGAGGCCGGTACGCGGCGAGAGTCCCAGGGCGCTCATATGCCGGGCGACGAGCGCGGCAGTTTTCACCTCATTGAAGCCGGTCTCGGGATTGCGCAGGATCGTTTCGCCCAGATCGATGATCGTGTCGGCGTGACGATCGATCGCCTCGCAAACCGCGCGCTTCAGCTCATCCTTGCGGCTCATCGCCGTCCGCCTGCGGTCAAGGTGGTGTGCTTGCCCATAACGCGGTCTCCTCGCTTCGGCCGATGTCCTTCAGCCGAGAGTATCCGGTCAATCCGGTTTCGGCGCAACGATCGCGGCCACAAGGTCGATGTACAACGAACAATTGTGTAGGTGATCTTGCATTGTTAAATCTGCGGCAAATCAGCAGCAAAACCTCTCGTATGGGTTGAAATGCTCGCCCCCGCCCCCGGCACCCGACCCGCTCGTCCGACGTGGCGCGTTTAGGAAACAGCTCTTCGCGCATCCGTACCGACACCGGTCCTTGGGCCCGCACGAAAGTCCGAGTCGACCGTCACGTTCGAAACAAATCGTAAGCCTTGTTCTTGTCATCAGTATGGCGGGCACAAAGACCCTCGCTCAGCACACGACTGTCCGCACTGAGATCAAAGCGAAAAATCCGTATAATAAAAATAAAATTTTTGCTATTAACGACTCTGAAATTAACGTTTACCTTGTTTTAGATTGACATTTTCCTGACGAGAGTTAAGAATTCATCAACGTCTCAACAAATGTTAACAATCGTTAAAGATTATCGGAGCCGAGTAACTCTGTTGTTCCGATGCAGTTCAATGACGCGAGGATTTCGCACACTTGGTTGCTCGCGGCGAGCGACCGGCGGCCAAAGTGCCAGATGACGAGACGGCCAACCCGATCATCGCCGAATGACCGGCCTTCTCCAGGGAGTATCCCGATGACTTTGATCTACCCTAACATCGTCCCCGAGAACAACCTCCGCCTCCCGGACGCACTAACGATCAAACACGGCCCAGCTCCATTGCTCTCGAGGTTTGTGCTTGAAGGTGACAGGGCCGCGCGAAGCATGGGCATCCGCTTGCGTCTTCGACATGATTTTCCCGAACTACTCTACTTTAACAAGGAGCGCATTGCTCGCGGTGACTGGTATCGTCTAGCTAATATGTTCCATCCTGAGTATTCCAATTTATCTCCAGAGAATTCATATTGGATATCCGGAGAGAACGAACATGGAGATATTGTAGTGACCCAAGCTGGTCGTATTTACTATTGGCCGGATTCTACCCTTGAAGAAGAGGCTCGGTTGATGTTCTATGCGGGGCGCGATGAGGGACACTGCTGCATGGTTACAGCGACAGACGCGAAGTCGATAACAGGGGTTGTATTTTATGGCGGTTCGGTCTGGGTTCGCCCGGATTTCCGCGGAAGGCAGCTCTCCACGCTTCTTCCAAGGTTAGGCAGAGCTTATGCGCTCGCGCGCTGGCCAGTTGATTGGGGAATTTCTCTAGTTGCCCCCGTACTGGTAGAAAAGAAGGTCGCCACCGGTTATGGCTACAAGCATGTCAGCTATAGCATCTCTTATCCCAATTCACCCTGGGGCGACATCGACTTCGCGCTAGTGAGTCTATCCGCGGCGGAGGCCTACGAGGATTTTGCCGATATGCTGACCACCAAGCCTTCCTTCTCGGAGGCTGTCGGCTCCGCGGGGATTTCCTCAACCATCCTGCGTGACGACAAGGTCACGAGAATCTCCTCCGAGGGCGTCTTCCACGGGAGCAACAACCGTTCATAGCAATACGGTCTCGGTATGCTCCGAGATACTTCGATCGCTGCCGTAACTTGGTCGTAACGTGGCTGGCCCGTGTCGGCCACAGACTTGTAGAAGTTGGTAACCCATGCCCCGTAATCTTTATCGGGAAGATTCTCGATTCGTTCGCCGATTCCATAAAATTGGTAGTCATTCGCGAGCCAATCGAACCCGTCACCGATAAAGCGAAATACCGGGTCCCTGCTGTGCGGTTTGACGCCGGCGATCATCATGCGCGAAAGCAATTGGTGCTCTATCGCGAAGGATATTAAACTGGGGGTGAAATTCCCAAAGGACATTCTCCATTTTTGGGCCATTAATCGCAATGGATTTTCATAATCGTTGAATAGTGTCGAATAGTCTCTCGGTTCAACCACGAATTTTTGGCTTGGCGGTGGGGCAAACGCCGGGGCGCAGAGCTCTGACAGTCGCGACACAGCACCTTCGAGCGAGGCGGTGATCTCAGATTGCCATGAGGCATCGAAATATCTGATACGACACAACTTTACGCGCGACGACAACACTTGCTGCTGGACGGCCAGAAGCGCCGGCAATTTGACATTCTGCGGATGCAGCTCGATCTCAATTAACGAGTCATCGAAGAACTGGAACCTGATGAAGCCGAGATTCTTTACCGCGAACAGCGCCGCGTCGTAATCGGGATCGGGATCGCCCAACTCCGCCAAAAACTCGGCGCTGTCTTCGAGCACCCATCGCCCCTCGGATGTGACTAACATAGTAAGGCGTTTCACGACAGCCCTCGCAACGCTTAATCTGCACCGTCAGCTCCCGACATGTACGATTTTATCTAATGGGTGTTAATAGGATGTGAACCAGCGAATGGTTTATAACAAAGGACTGTCTTCGATCTGGTTTGGATCAAAAAATGGCGAGATTTTAAGTGTTTTTTCACTATTTTATTTTGATAAAAGCGTGATAGCTTGACGCTTTTCTGACGAGAATTGGACGATCTCATGATGTCAACGGCCTAGCTTGCTCAGACGATCGAGTGAAAGCGCGGAAGATCGCCCACGACGCGGCCGGCGGCCGGGTTTTCAGCCGTTTGACCGGAGCAATGTTGTCTTGGGTTGACCCCGCCCCAGGCGTGAACGGTTCATGCGCGAGGAACGGATGACCGTCGACGCGACCGTACTCTCGAGCTCGGGCAGACGGCAGGCGGCGGTCGCTCTGATGACAGCCACCGCGATGCAGGCTTTTGACACGACAATCGCGAATGTCGCCCTGCCTCAGCTCGAGCAGAGCCTGGGTGGTGGGATCGATCTTGGCTCCTGGGTTATGACGAGCTACCTTTGCGCCTCAGCCGTGACGGCCACCCTGACCGGTTGGTTTCGCCGTCGTTTCGGTGCGCGTCGGCCTTTCGCCGGAGCCATCGCTCTCTTCGTCTTCGCTTCGCTCCTCTGTTCGATCGCGCCATCGCCGGCCGCGCTGATCCAGTGCCGCTTGGTGCAAGGTGCTGCCGCCGGTATCATCCAGCCATTAGCGCAGGCAATTCTCCTGGATATCTACCCCAAGCAACACCATGGTCGCTTGCTGGCGATCTGGGGGGCGACGATCATGGCGGGCCCGATCGTAGGGCCCGTGCTCGGCGGTGTGATCACCGACCTTTTCTCATGGCGGTGGATCTTTGTTTTGAACGTTCCGCTCGGGATGATAGCGATCTTGGGTTTGGGGCAGGTTCCGGAGAGCATCGAGCCCCGGCTGCAAGCACGCATAGACCGCCTCGGAATTCTGCTCTTGATTATCGGCGTGGGCTCGCTTCAATTGTCTCTTGAGCGCAGCATTGGGCAGACTTGGCCCCCCTCGGCGGAGATAATCATCGAAGGAACTATCGCCGTTTCCGCCTTGTCAGCAATCGCAATTCGCAGCGTTCGATTACGTTTTTCATTATTCAGGTTCGAAGTGTTTCAAAACATAAACTTTACAACATCGATTGTTTACAATTTTATAGTAAGTGCGCTCCTTTTCACAACTATCGTGTTTTTGCCGGCGTTGAGCGAAGGTCCGCTCGGGTACGATGCGACGCGAGCGGGCCTGGCCATTTCTCCTCGCGGCATCGGGACGATGGCAATGATGCTCGCCGTCGGCTACCTGATCGACAAGATCGATCATCGTGCCTTGCTTGTCACAGGAATGCTAATTACCGCGGGCGCGTTCGAGCTGATATCGCAAATGCCGCCTGACCGGAGCGGAGCCTGGTTGGTCGGCGCGAGCGCGATTCAGGGGGTCGGCGTCGGGTTACTGTTCACCCCCCTTAGCACGCTCGCGTATTCGAGCCTTGCTGCCGAGCTGCGAACGGATGCCGCGGGGATCTACAGCCTCTTGCGTCAGCTCGGCTGCGCAACCGGCGTCGCGGCGATGACGGCCCTGCTGCAGGCAAGAATTCGGACTAACTATGTGGCGATCGTTGATCAGCCAGTGCTTGACGCCGGGTCGCCGTCCCACTTGCTCGACCTAGCGACCTTCGGCGCCTATACGGGCTGCTTTCGAATTATGGCGGTCATCACCGTGGTGATCATACCCGGGGTCTTTCTGTTCCACGTCCTGCGACCGGGCCCGGCGGTACCCACAGTCGTCTGATTGCCCGACGCCCACGTTCGGGTAACACCCGTCCCCGCTGAGCCCGCGAGTACTGGATAACTACAGGAACCTGAATTTCTGACCTGTTCGTTCCCTCGGCAGAACGATCCGGACCAGCGTTCCGTAACCGGCGCGGCTGTCGATCGTCAACGTTCCCCCATGAGCCTCTACGAGGCCCTTTGTGATGGGCAATCCGAGCCCGGTGCCGCCGTAGTTGCGTGTTGTCACTGGTTTCGCTTGACCGAATGGTTGCAACGCACGCTCCTGGTCTTCCTCACTCATGCCGATGCCGTGGTCTTCGATCTCCAGTACAGCAATGTCGGACTGATCAGCAACGATCCGAACATAAATCTGCCCCCCCTCTTTCGAAAACTTGATCGCATTGGAGAGCAGGTTAAGGAATATCTGCTTCATTGAGCGCTCGTCGGCCCAGATTTCGACGTTCTCGTCGGACAGCTGCGCCGTCAGCTCGATATCGCGGCTGCGCGCCCTCTCATGCACCATGCGCATGACCTCTTTCATTACATTTTGTATTTGTACTACCTCTTTGGCAAGTTCGACTTTACCAGCCTCGATCTTCGACATATCGAGAACATCATTGATAATCGACAGCAAATGAAGGCTGCTGGTATGGACATCCTTTATATATTCAAGATACTTCTCATTGGCGATGGGGCCGAATAGCTCATTCGAAATAACTTCGGAGAACCCGATTATCGCGTTGAGTGGAGTCCGCAGCTCGTGGCTCATGTTGGCGAGGAAATCGCCCTTCGCGCGGTTCGCCGCCTCGGCCTGACTGCGCGCTTCGATCAATCTCCGTTCGGACGCTTTGATTTCCGTTACGTCGGAGTAGATTGAGATGACAGCGCCGTTCGGCATTGCACGCCGGCGGATCTGCAACGTCCGACCGGGGGGCATCACACGCTCCTTGGTCGTGGGCACATCGCGATAAAAGAGATCGAGACGCTTGGCGACCTCGGTTTCCGGGTCGTCCTCGCCAAAATCTCCGCGGACTGCCTGGTGCGTTAGAATGTCGTGAAGCGTCGCGCCGACGGCGAGGTCGGCCGGCAGGTCCAACAGTTCGCAAAACCGGAAGTTCCAAGCGACCAGCCGTCCCTGGCTGTCGAACACGCTCAGACCCTCTCCGATATGTTCGAGCGTGCTTTGAAGCAGCGAGTTCTGGCGCTCCAGGGCGCGAACCCCGCGCCAAGAAAGGCTCGCGACAGCCATCGAGAGCAGCACGAATGCGACGAGCAGCGGCGTGCGCTCTCCGTACCATAAAAAGGTGCTCGCCCCATAAGCGAGGAGGAGCACCGCGCCGAGCCCAATTATGGCCCGCCCGAGTCGAGCGGTCCTTCTGCGGGTAACGGCGCAGGGCAGGGGCCGTATCAGCGTCGCTGCTCGGCCCGTTGCGGTGGTTAATCCGGGAAACCGCCGGACGCTTCCATTCCAGAGGCTCACGCGCCCTCCCCGCGGCAATCCAACCCGTCCGCCAGCGGTTTGCTCGACAGCGCCCGATCTCGGTCGCTGACCGGCAAGAGTGTAAGCCGGCGCGCCCCATGACGAAAACATTTCGCCCTCCCGGCGGCCCCGGTGACCCCCGTGGCTCGTCGCCAACGCCGAACGGGCGAACGGCTATTCACCGCCGCTGGCACAACGGCCGAAAATGACCGGCGTCGCCATCAATCACCGGTGCACCTGTCCAAATCTACCGGTTCGAGTAATTCGAATTATCCGGGATTCGGTAAATATTCTCTTATGACGTGTTGGGAATGGGATGTCGGGTTTGGCACCCTGCCCTTGGGACGCGTTCCTTGGTAGAGCACAGAGCTGAGCGGTCGCGTCAGCGGGCCCTTGGGCGCCGACCCTTGGCGATATCCTCGATCTCGACGGGTTCGCGCCGATTAACGTATCGAGCACAATGCAATTCTCCGCTATGCTCCGAGCGGTTACGGGTTCGTCCGAGGCGCGCCGGCCGTGGACCTTGCCCGGCGATCGTCAAACACATTTTCGAGAAGGGCGATGCAGCTGAAATCGACAGCCAATGAGGTGGCAACGGGATCCGAAGCCGGGAACACTCCGATGGCTGCGGGGCTCCCGATCGGCCGGGCAGAACTCGAGAAGCTGGCGCGCTGGGTGCCAGCGAAGGAAATGGCGTTGCTCTTTGAGATCTTCGACCGCGCCCGAAGCGATCCCGATCTGACGAGGCCGGCTTTGCTCCTCTGCTTGGCCTATGCCGAGAGGGTCGCGCGCATGCTGGATCAGGACCCGTTCCCGACGGTCACCAAGAAAATCAAGGGCTGTTTGGACCAGCTCCGTCAAAGACACGGGCTCTGAGCGTTCCGAAATTTCCCCGCCGGCCGTTTGATTGCTTCCGCCGTCTATTTCGCTGCCGATTGCCGGCGCGGCACGGCTGAAGTATCCTCGAAAAGGCGCCCCGGTCGGCCAAGGCCGGAAGGCGTCCCGCGTCGACTCGCGAGAGGGCCTTTGTTAGAAGAGTGGAGGTTTTGATGTTCGAATATTTGGAACGTCAGAAGAAGCTGACGTTGAACCAGTGGAAGATTATCGCCACTGCAAACCTCGGGGACATGCTCGATTTCTTCGACTTCTTTCTGATTGGGTACGTGCTGGCGTTTATCCTCAAAGAGTGGCAGCTGACCTATGGAGAGTCGGCGGTGATCCTGATTTCCGCCGGTCTTGGCGCCGTTCCGGGCGCCTGGTTCTGGGGCTGGATGGGCGACAAGATCGGCCGACGCAAGGTGTTCATGATTACTGCTCTCAATGTCGCCTTGGCGACCGGCGTCATGTTTTTCACCCCCGACCCCGGGGGTTGGATTCCGGGCTGGATCTTTTTGTCGTTCTTCCGTTTCTTCGTGGGTTTCGGCAATGCCGGCCTGATCGCAGTAGACATTCCTCTGGTTCAGGAATTCGTACCTGCGTACAAGCGCGGCTGGGTTACCGGGCTGACAACCACCCTACTGCCGGCGGGCAATATTCTAGGTGCCGTCTCGGGGGCCTATCTGGCGCCGGTGATCGGCTGGCGCGGTCTGTTCCTGGTCGGCCTGACCCCGGCGCTGCTGGTTTTGGCGATCCGCTACTGGGTACCGGAATCGCCGCGCTTCTTGCTGCGCACCGGTCGGCATGAGCAGGCGCGCAAGGCGCTCGCTTGGGCCCTGCAGGTCGACCCGCAAGAAATCGAGGTGCCAGCCATCCTTCCCGAGGTAGAGAGGACGTCATGGCGGGAATTGTTCAAATACCCTCGCAGCATGGCTGCAGCCTGCCTCATCGCTCTGAGCCAGACCGGCGGTGCCGGGATCTTGCTGTGGATCACCGCCCTCTTCGTCATGGTACTTAAGATCACGCCGCCCGAGGCTTCGTATCTAATGATCTGGGTCGGTGTCCTTGGCATCGTCGGCCGGCTCGTTGCTTCTTGGATGTCGGATGCGCTCGGACGGCGCCCTTCAGGTTTTTTGATCGGCATGGGCGGGGCGATCACGATGGCGCTCGCCGGGTATTGGCACGATGTCTACATCGGCACGGTGTCCGTGTTCTTTCTGTTCATCATGGCCCAACGTTTCTTTGGTGACGCCAGTTACGCAATTATCGGGCCTTATCTAGCGGAGGTATGGCCGAACCGGCTGCGCGCAAGCGGCATGGGCTTTAGCTATGGCGTCGGTAATCTGGGTAAGATCATCGGCCCTCTCGGGCTGGCCTTGATTGTCGGCTCGTCCAATTATGTCAGCCCAAAGGTGACGCTCGACGCCCTCTTTCCGGCACTGCTGTTTCTGGCGTTCTGGTATGGGCAGGCAGGGATTATGTTCGTGCTCCTAGGCTTCGAAACCAGAGGCCGCTCGATCGAAGAGATCGATAGCTCTCTAAAGGCGCCAGTGGTGGGAGCGGTGACGGCGGAGGTGGCGAAAGCCTGACCTCGGGTTCCCCAGCGGGCGGTCAGCCTTCGGGCTCTTCCACCACGTCGGCGCTGCTCAAAATAAGTGGCAGGCCACCATGTGCTGCGGGGCGACCTCCTTGCGGACCGGCGCCTCGACCGCGCATCCCGGCATGGCACGTGGGCACCGCGGATGGAAGCGGCAGCCCGACGGAGGATCGAGCGCACTCGGCACTTCGCCGGTGATGGTCAGCTTCGCGTGTCTTTCGTCGGGATGAGCCGGTAGGGCTGCATTAAACAGGGCCTGCGTGTAGGGATGGAGCGGCTTGGCACACAGTTCGAGACTGTCGGCGAGTTCGACGATTTGCCCGAGATACATGACCGCAATGCGGTGGCTGATATGAGCCACGGTCGCGAGGTCATGCCCGATGAACAGATAGCTGACCCCGAGCGTCTGCTGCAAATGCTCGAGCTGGTTCATGATCTGCGCGCGGATCGAAACGTCGAGCGCCGAGACCGGCTCGTCGAGCACAATCAGTCTCGTCTGCGTCGCCAGCGCTCTTGCAATCGCGATCCGCTGGCGTTGCCCGCCGCTGAATTCGTGCGGGAACAGCCGCGCCACTTCCGGCTGAAGTCCGACGAGCTCGAGAACCTCCGCCACACGCTCGTGTAGCGCCTCGCGCGACAGGTCGGTGTGGATCTCCAACGGCTCGGCAACGATGTCGCCGACCCTCATGCGCGGACTGAGCGAGCTGTAGGGATCCTGAAAAACCACCTGGACTTCGCGGCGGTAGCGCATCAGCTCCCGACCCTGCAGCCCGGAGATGTCCTCGCCGCCGAAGCGGATCGTCCCGGCGGTCGGAGCCTCCTGCAGCAGGATCAGCTTCGATGTTGTCGTCTTGCCGCATCCCGATTCGCCGATCAGCCCCAGCGTCTCGCCCGGCCAGATACCGAAATCAACTCCGTCCACCGCTTTGACCCAACCGATCTTGCGCCGCAGCAGCACCCCGGTGCTGACCGGAAAATATTTCTGGAGGTTTTGCAGCTCAAGCAATGGCACTGACATATTCTTCCTGCGCTTGTCGTTCCAATAGCCAGCATCGCGCCGTCCAATTCGCGCCAACACGGCGATCTACTGGCTCCTGGCTCACGCACTGCGGCATGGCATGGGCACAACGCGGGTGAAAAGCGCAGCCGGAGGGCAGCTGGGCCAGGTTGGGGGGATGTCCCGGGATCGCGTAGAGCGGCTCCTTGCTGCCGAGCTTCGGCATCGAACCGAGCAAGGCCTGCGTGTAGGGGTGCTTCGGAGACCGGAACAGGTCGCGCACAGCACCCTGCTCGACGATCCTGCCGGCATACATGACGGCCATCTTGTCGCACATCTTGGCGACGATGCCGAGGTTGTGGGTAACGAAGATCAGCGCGACACCACTCTCCTGCTGGATGTCTTTCAGCACCTCGAGGTACTGAGCTTGAATGGTGACGTCGAGGTTGGTCGTCGGCTCGTCCGCGATGATCAGCTTTGGTCCACCCGCCATGGCGATCGCGCCAACGACGCGCTGGCGCATGCCGCCGCTCATCTGATGTGGATATTCGCGCATGCGCACCGCCGGCGAGGGGATGCGCACCGCCCGCAGCAGTTGCTGCACCCGCTGCCGCAACGGACGACCGCGGATCGCTTGATGATAATAGGCCGGTTCGGCAACCTGGGTGTAGATGCTGAAGAGTGGGTTCAGCGACGCCATCGGATCCTGCAGGATCATCGCGATTTGCCGACCCCGGATCCGGCGCATCTCGCGTGGCCGCTTGTGGGTTAGCTCTTCACCGGCGAATTCGATGCTGCCTCCAACGATGCGCGCCGCGGACGGCAGGAGACCGACGATCGACAGGCAGGTCGTCGTCTTGCCGCATCCCGACTCGCCGACGAGACCGATCGTCTCGCCCTCGTTGAGCATGAAGCTCACATTGTCGACCGCTTTGACGACGCGGGCCCCGCCGAACGAGAAGTAATAGGTCTGCAGGTTCGAGACCCGCAACAGAACAGCCATCGCGGCGGCCTACATGTTACGCAGCTGCGGGTCGAGCCGAACCCGCAGCCAATCGCCGAGGAGCTGGGTCGCCAGCACGACAAGCAGGATGCCGAGTCCGGGAAACACGGTGAGCCACCAATCGCCGACCATCAGCATCGAACGGCCATCGGCCAGCATCGAGCCCCAGGCCGGCTCCGGCGGCGGCACGCCGACCCCGAGAAAGCTGAGCGAGGCCTCGGCGATGATGACGACGCCGATCGTCAGGCTAGCCAGCACCATCGTCGAATTCAGCACATTGGGCAGGATGTGGCGGAATATCACCCTGGTCCGCGAGCCGCCGGCAATCTCGGCGAGCTTGACGAACTCGCGTTCGCGCAGGCTCAGCACTTCGCCCCTGATGACGCGGGCATAGCGGGTCCAGTAGACCAGCCCCAAAATGATAACGATGTTCCACATGCTGGGGCCCACCATCGTCGCCAGGAAAATGGCAAAGACGAGGCCCGGCAAGGCCAGCCAGGCGTCGGTCAGCCGCATGATCACCTGGTCCACCCAGCGGCCGAGATAGCCTGCGAGGATACCCAAGGCGGTGCCAATGCTGCCGGCGACGAGGGTCCCCGTCACCCCGACGATCAGCGATACCCGAGCGCCGAAGATCAGCCGGCTCAAGACATCGCGGGATTGAAAATCGGTGCCAAGCAATGCATGCGCGCTGCCGCCCTGCATCCAGAATGGCGGCTCGAAAATCTTTGCGCCCGGGATCGGCTCGGTCGGATCGTAAGGGGCGATGAAGTCGGCGAACAGCGCGATCAAGATGAACGGCACCAGAATGGCGAGCGGCAGCACGGGCAAGCCCCGCGCCAGGCTGGACCAGCGCCGACCGACGCTGGTGAACTCGCTCTGAGCGACAGTTGCCGCTGCAGCATTTGTCTGCTCGGTGATGTCAACCATGGCGCACCTATTTGGTCAGGCGAATGCGGGGATCGATGTACGCGTAGAGAATGTCGACGATGAGGTTGATCACGACGATCATCATCCCGGCCTCCATCACGACCCCTTGAACGAGCGGAAAATCGCGCTGGAAGATCCCTTCATAGAGCAACCGGCCGATGCCGGGCCAAGCGAAGATCACCTCGATAATCACCGCTGCGTTGATCATGACGACAAGGTTGACGCCGGCCAATGTCAACACCGGGATCAGGGCGTTCTTAAAGGCGTGGACGGCCAGCACGACGTAGCCGGGCAGTCCTTTCAAACGCGCGAGCTTGACGTATTCGCTGCGCAACACTTCGAGCATGCTGGAGCGGGTCAAGCGTAAGAGCGAGGCGGCGAAGTACCAGCCCAGTGCCACCGCCGGCATGATCAGATGCTGCCAGCCGCCTTGCCCGCTCGTCGGCAGCCAGTGCAGCCACACCGAAAGCACCAGAATCAAGACGAGCCCCAGCCAGAAGCCGGGGATCGACAAACCCAAGAGCGCGACAATCTTGCCGACATTATCCCAAACACTATTGACTCGGACGGCTGACATGATGCCGGCCGGAATGCCGATGAAGAACGAGATCAGCGTGGCCGCCAGCGCCAATTCCAGCGAGTTGGGCAGACGTTGGAAATAGAGGGCGCTGACCGGCATCTCGTAGTTGAACGACTTGCCCAACTGGCCCGTGATGATGTTCCTGGCAAAGGCGAGGTACTGCACCGGCCACGGGCGGTCGAGCCCCCATTCGGCGCGCACCCGGTCGAGGTCTTCGGCGCGTGCGCCCGGCTCGGCCAATAAGGTCACTGGGTCGCCCGTCAGCCTGACCACGGTGAAGATAGTCAGGCTCAGGATGAACAAGGTGACAATGGCGTAGAGGGTCCGCCGGATCATGAACTGGCCCATCACCGCTCCTCTCGCGCGATCTGCTCACTTCTCCGCCGCCGCAGTCTCCGTCAGGGCGATGTCCTCCCACGGATAAGCGTAGCCGCTGGTGGCGAAGGTCGGGAACACATCTTGCCATTTCTTCTGTGCGATGCGCGGCCCAATCGCATTGACGAAAGCGTGGCGGAATACCGGCACGAAATAGTAGTTATCGAGAATCTCACGCTGGATCGCGGTGGCCAGGTCTTGCCGCTCTTTGCGGTCGGTCGAGCCCAGGTACTTGTTGAACTTGTCGTCTAGCTCCGGCACGCAGTTGCGGTCCTTGCCGTTGAAGCCGCCGCATTTCATAAAGGAATCGTACCAATTCGACCAGGTCCCGCCGACCCGTGCGGCATTCATGATGATCTGTACCCCGGGCCATTCCTTAAGGCCACCCTGCAGCCGTTTCAGGAAGACACCGCGCTCCATGACCTGGAGTTTCGATCGAATGCCGATGCTCTGCAGCTGCGAGACGATGCGCTCGCCCCGCGAATAATAGTCAGGTACTGGAGTAACCCAGGCGACGTTGAAGCCGTTGGCGAAGCCGGCATCGGCCATCAGTTGCTTGGCCTTGCCGAGATTGCGCTCCCATTTGGGCCATTCCAGGCCGTATTCGACGTCGTCATTGATCCAGTTGCCGTCGACCTTTCCCATCCCGTCGCATTCGGCCTGATTGATCGCGTCGCGATCGATCGCAAGGCTCACGGCCTGGCGCACCCGCTTGTCGTGGAACGGGTTCTTCGGGTCTTGAAAACCCGGAAATTCGAGCCACCAATTCCCCGAAACAACCGGTGCCAGCGTCAATTTCGGGTTGCTCTTGACCCGGTCAATCAGCTCGCCGGGCACAAAATACATAATGTCCGCCTCGCCGCGCTCGAGCATCGCGACGCGCGTCGCTGCTTCCGGAATGCTGACCATCGTGAACTGTTTGACGTGTACCGGGCGGTAATAGTCATCAAAAGCCTCGAAATCGAGCCGCACCCCCGGTTGCTGCGAGACGAGCTTGTAAGGCCCTGCGCCGATCGGCTTCTTCAGATATCCCTCTTGCCCGGCCTGCTCATAGTATTTCGCCGGAACCGCCCAGCCCGCGCCACTGACGTTGCTCGTGCCGAGCAGGATCGGAAAATCGAGAAATTGGTCCTTGAAGTGGAAACGGACGGTGCGGTCATCGATGCTTTCGACACCTTGCGTTTTTTCGTGGAGCACCTCGCCCCAGGCGCCGCGGTAGTGCTCATAGCTCCACTTGACATCATCAGGGGTGACTGGCGAGCCGTCATGGAACTTAAGCCCTGGCCGCAGCCGAAAGGTGGCACTCTTGGCGTCCTCGGCAAAATCGAAGCCCTCGGCCAATGCCGGGTGGTCGTAATGGACCTCGCGGAAGTTTTTGATCAGCGCATCTTGCAATGCCATGATGAAATTGTCCGGGCTGGCAGTGCCGTCATGCTGCTGCGGGTCAAGCCAGCGCGCCGCGATATTGGTGTGCCAGGCCAGCACCATCTTGCCTTTGGGAACGACCGTCTCGGCCGCGGAGCGGCGCACAAACGGCGTCGTAAGCGCGGTGGTCGCCAGCACTGCCGTTCTCAGTACCGTGCGTCGTGTCAGTGTCGTCATTCCCATTCTTTTCTCCTTTGCCGCCGCCCCATCCAACCAGGCATTAACCCTTGATCTCGATGTCTTCCCACGGGTAGGCGTAGGCGGTCGTGATCGTCGGAAACACCTCTTGCCATTTGGCCGCGGCGACACGCATTCCGATCGCCTGCATGGCGGCGTGCCGGAAAATCGGCACGAAATAGTGGTTCTCGAGGATTTCGCGCTGGATCTCCTCGGCCAATTTCTTCCGCTCGCCGATGTCGACTGAAGCCAGATACCTGGCGAACTTCGTGTCGAGTTCCGGTACGCAGTTGCGGTCCTTGCCATTGAAGCCGCCGCACCGCATGAAAGAATCGTACCAGTTCGACCAAATGCCGCCGACCCGTGCCGCATTCAGAATGATCTGAACCCCGGGCCATTCCCTGAGCCCGCCTTGTAGACGCTTCAGAAAGACGCCGCGTTCCATCGTCTGCATCTTCGCGCGGATGCCGATCGCCTGAAGCTGCGAGACAATGCGCTCGCCGCGCGAATAGTAATTCGGCACCGGGGTCAGCCAGTCGACGTTGAAGCCGTTGTGGAAGCCGGCCTCCGCCATCAGTTGCTTGGCCTTGGCTACATTAAGCTCCCATATGGGCCAGGGCATACCGTATTCGACGTCGTCATTGATCCAGTTGCCGTCGACCCGCCCCATCCCATCGCATTCGGCCTGGTTGATCGCATTGCGGTCGATCGCCAAGCTGACCGCCTGGCGCACCCGCTTGTCGTGGAACGGGCTCTTGGGATCTTGAAAGCCCGGAAATTCGAGCCAGAAGTTTGCCGAGAGGACCGGTGCCAGCGTCAGCTTCGGGTTACTCTTGACCCGGTCGATCAGCTCCCCAGGTACGTTATAAATGATGTCCGCTTCGCCGCGTTCGAGCATTGCGACCCGCGTCGTCGCTTCCGGCACGCTGACCATCGTCAGCTGCTTGACGTGCACCGGGCGGTAATAGCCTTCAAAGGCCTCGAATTCGAGCCGTACTCCCGGCACTTGCGCGACGAGCTTGTAGGGCCCCGCGCCGATCGGTTTTTGCATGAACTCGGACTGCCCGACCTTTTCATAGTATTTCGCCGGGACGACCCAGCCCGCACCACTGACATTGGACGTCCCGAGCAGGATCGGAAAATCGAGAAACGGACCAGTGAAGTGAAAACGGATGGCGCGGTCGTCGACGATCTCGACGCCTTGCGTTCTTTCATGCAGCACATCACCCCAGGCGCCCCGGTAGTGCTCGTAGCTCCATTTGACATCATCAGGCATAACCGGTGACCCGTCGTGGAACTGGAGCCCGGGCCGCAGCCAAAAGGTGGCGCTCTTGGCATCCTCGGCCATCGCGAAGCGCTCGGCCAGCGCCAGATGGTTGTAGCGCATCTCGCGGAGGTTTTTGATCAGCGCGTCGTGCAGCGCCATGATGAAGTTGTCGGGGCTGGCGGTGCCGTCATGCTGCAGCGGGTCGAGCCAGCGCGTGGCAATATTGGTATGCCACGCCAATACCATCTTGCCCTTGGAGACAACACTAGGCGCAGCGCTGGCGCTGTGCAGCAACGGCGCCGCCAGTGCGGGCGCCAAGATCACTGTTCTCAACACACTGCGCCGTGTGAGGCAACGGCCTGCGCCGGGCGACCCAGCTCGCGGGCCATCACCGGGCTTGCCCGACGGCGCGCGCAGGACGGGATACGAAACTGCCATGTGCTCCCGGACCGCCTGGCGGCCACGCCTCATCATCACCTCCCTTATAGGCGACAGGATAGTCGAGCCCTCCTGCACTGTCCAGGTGCACTATTTCTCGGACGTTCTTGCCACAGTTGCGAGATGCACCGCTGCTTGAGGTCTACGCTAGCTCTTGAGCTCGATATCCTCCCAGGGATAGGCATAGCCGGTCGTGATGAAACTCGGGAACACGTCCTGCCACTTCGTGGCAGCGATGCGCGGTCCGATCGCGTTCATGAAGGCGTGACGGAACACCGGGACAAAATAGTAATTCTCGAGAATTCCCCGCTGGATCTCTTCGGCCAATGCCTTGCGTTCGGCCGGCTTATCGGATGCCAGATATTGGTTGTATTTGGCGTCGAGCTCTGGGACGCAGAATTTGTCGGCGGCGAGCATGCCGCCGCATTTGATTTCGGACTCGTACCAATTGGCCCAGCTCGCGCCGATGCGGGCTCCGGTGAGCAGGATGTTGATCCCAGGCCACTCCTTCATCCCGCCCTGTTGCCGCTTTTGGTAGACCGCCCGCTCGAGTGTCTGCATCTTGCCGCGGATGCCGAGAGTGCTCTGGAGCTGCGCCAGGACGCGCTCGCCGCGCGAATAGTATGGCGGTGCCGGGGTCAGCCAATCATAGGCGAAGCCGTTGGAATAGCCCGCTTCGGCCATCAATTTCTTGGCCTTGGCGACATCGCGTGGCCATTTGGGCCAATCGAGCGCATTTTCGACATCGTCGTTGATCCAGTTGCCGTCGACCCGGCCGAGCCCGGCACATTCGGCTTGGTTCATCGCATCGCGGTCAATGGCCAGACTGACGGCCTCGCGCACGCGCTTATCGTGAAACGGGTTTTTCGGGTCTTGGAAGCCGGGAAAAGCGAGCCACCAATTGCCCGAGACCACCGGCGCCAGCATAATGTTCGCATTGCTCTGGACCCGCGCGACCATCTCGCCGGGGATAAAATAGACGATGTCCGCCTCGCCGCGCTCCAGCATCGCCACCCGCGTCGCTGGGTCGGGCACACTGATGATCGTAAAATTCTTGACGTGCACTGGCCGGTAATAGCCGTCAAAGGCTTCGAATTCGAGCTTCGTCCCAGGTTGCTGTGCTGCGAGCCGGTAGGGGCCGGCGCCGACCGGTGTTTGGACAAACCCGTCTTGTCCTACCTCCTGATAGTATTTCGCCGGCACCACCCATCCGGCGCCGCAGACATTGGCTGTGCCCAACAGCCGCGGGAAATCGAGGAACGCTTGTTTGAAGTTGAAGCGGACGGTGCGGTCGCCGAGTATCTCGACACCGTCGGTCCGGTCGTGCAGGACCTCGGCCCAGGCGCCATGGTAGTGTTCGAAGCTCCATCTGACGTCTGCGGGGGTCACCGGGTCTCCGTTGTGGAATTTGAGGCCAGCCCGCAGCCGGAAGGTGGCGCTCTTGGCATCCTCGGCAAATTCGAAATGCTCGGCGAGCGCCAGATGGTCGTATTTCTGGTCGCGAAAGTTTTTGATCAGCGCATCCTGCAGCACGTTGAGGAAATTGTCTCCCGTGGCGCCGCCGTCGTGCTGCAGCGGGTCGAGCCACCGCGGCGCGATGTTGGTGTGCCACGCCAGCGCCATACTGCCGCTCGGAACGACTTGCGCGGCGGCGTGTGCACTTCGCACGAACGGGGCCGCAAGCGCAGTGGTCGCGATCGCCGTCCGCAACACGGTTCGCCGACTCAGTGTCGTCTGCTCCATGGGTTCCTCCATTACGCAGCGGAGGAGCCGGGACAGTGGCGCGACGACTCGGTGGCGAACTTGCCGGGGCACGGCGCACCAGCCGCTCCACTGCCCCCTTCCTCCCAGACGCTCTCTTGCGAAAGCCTTGCACCAAATGTATCTCAGCCATGCATCTTTGTCTTGGCTATTTTGCGAATCGGGAACGACGGCCGCGCCAGGCCGTTCCATCAGAACCTGGGGCGAAGCGACATAGAGCGGTATCTCTGGTATTGTTCGGTTAATGGCGGGTCGTGGCTCCCTCGTGACCGGAGGCCTAATCGGGTGTGCTGCCACCGGTGGCCCGCGGCCCTCGAACAACGGTTCGGGAGTTGCGGACATGGCTATCCGAAATCCCATCGAGTGGGCCACTGATCAACTCAAGCTTGCCGGGTTAGTCGTCGGATCGGCGAGCCGTGCCGGGGTCGGAGCCGAGGAGGGCTCGGACACCCCGCTGCCGGAGGTCCGTCGCCTTGAGATAGTCGATCTCAGGGATGTCTTGGCGAGAGGCTTCGACGACTTTGCGGCTTACCGAACCGACGTCATCTTCCTCTGCGTCGTCTACCCGGTCATCGGCCTCGTAATGGCGCGGCTGGCGTTCGGTTATGGGATGCTGCCGTTGCTCTTCCCGCTCGCGTCCGGTTTTGCTCTCGTCGGTCCGTTCGCGGCGGTCGGTCTCTACGAAATGAGCCGCCGCCGTGAGCAGGGCGGCAACGTCGCCTGGCCGGACGCGTTCCGGGTCATCGGCTCGCGCTCATTCGGCGCTATCGTCGTGCTGGGCCTGCTGCTGGTTGCGATCTTCCTCTTCTGGCTGGTCGCCGCCGAGTCGATCTACGAGGTAACCCTTGGTCCGGAGCCTCCGGCGTCGATCGGCTCGTTCGCCCGCGACGTGTTCACCACCGGCGCGGGCTGGACCATGATCGTCGTAGGTGTGGGCGTCGGCTTCCTCTTCGCCCTCCTGGTGCTGGTGACCAGCGTCGTGTCGTTTCCGTTGCTGCTCGACCGAGACGTGGGGTTCGGGGCGGCGGTATGGACATCGGTGCGCGCGGTGATCGTCAACCCTGGCCCGATGGCCATTTGGGGGCTGATCGTCGCAGCTGGCCTCGTTATCGGGTCGATACCGCTGTTTCTCGGTCTGATCATTGTCATGCCCGTTCTGGGGCACGCTACTTGGCATTTGTACCGCAAGGTCGTGCCGCGTTGACATGCCGACGGCATAAGGGTCGAGGACCGGTGGGCGTGGGTGGGGCCGTTGAGCGCGCGCCGATTTCCCGGTTAATTCCCGGATCCGGGCCTTAACCGGGAATCTTCGCGGTTTCCCGGGGCAGAAATTCCCGGTTCCGACGTGGAAGTTCCCGGCTCGGGCAGCATCGGCAATTATGGTCTAAGTAATTGATATTAAAATAAATAACTGGATCGGTCAAATCCCTCGAACGAGGTATTTCAAATTTCCCGGCTCAGCGAAGGTCCCCCCGCCGATTAACCCGCCAGATCGGCGAGGGCACCCACGGTGATCGGCTTGAACGGGGCGCGCGGGCGATAGGTGCCGATTTCGGCGATCGGCTTGCCGCGCACGTCGGCGGCGATCGCCGCAACCACCGGGCCGCAAATCCGGCCTTGGCACGGGCCCATCCCGCACCGGGTGAAGGCCTTGATCTGGTTCGGGCCGGAGGCGGCGAGCCGCGCCGCGCTTCTGACCCTGCCGACCGATACTTCCTCGCAACGGCAGGCGATGACCTCGTCCGCGGCCGGGATCAGGACCGAGCGCGACGGACGATAGAGCCGATCGAGAAACCGCCGCGATGCTCGTTCGTGGTCAAGCGCCGTTCGGATTGGTGCGGCGCGCCGGTCGCGCTCGTCCCCGCCGATATGCCCGAGCCACAGCGCAGCATCGAGCGCGGCGAGCCGTCCGGTCAGCACCGCAGCCTCGGCCCCCCAAATACCTCCGCCATCGCCGGCGACCGCAATGTTGGCAAGGCTCGTCTGCCCCCAGGCATCGAGAGAGGGCCGCCAGCAGAGCTGGGCCTCGTCCCATTGATGCCGCAGCTGCAACGCCAGGCTGACCTGGACGTTCGGGATGATGCCTTCGTGCAGCAACAAGTAATCGGCGGCAAACTCGCCATCCTCCCAGGCGACGCGTTCGAGGCGCCGCCGCCCGACCGCCCGGAGCCCACGCACACCACGCCGGATCGGTATCCCGGCGCGCTTGACCGCCGCGATCAACCCCAATCCCTTGGTCAGCAGCCGGCGGCCCGTCCACAAACCCGCGAGTGGCCGTATGGCCTCGAGATAATTTTCGATCGGCGCGGTTTCGAAGAGTGCCGCCGGCGCGGCTCCGGCACATGCGAGCTGGGCGGCGACTAGGTAGAAGAGCGGTCCCTGTCCGGCCAACACGACACGGCCTTCTGGCACGAGGCCCGAGGACTTCAACAAGATCTGCGCCGCGCCGGCCGTCATGACGCCGGGCAGTGTCCAGCCGGGGATCGGCACCGGCCGCTCGAAGGCGCCCGTTGCGAGCAGGATCCGGCGCGCGGTTAGGGTCTCGGTGCGGGCAGCGGTTTCGAGGAACAGAACGCCCTCGGGATCGATATGCCACAATGTCGTGCCCGGCCGGTAGTCAACGCGGCTCGCCTTGAGCGCCGCCACGAGGGGCCGGCCGGTGAGATAGTCCGATCCGAGCGGGGTGTCGGGCTCAGCGCGCTCGATCGCCCGATAAATCTGGCCGCCCGGCGAACCCTGCTCGTCGATCAGCACAGTTTCGAGCCCGAGCTCGTCAGCGAGCGCGGCGGCGGCCATGCCAGCGGGACCTGCGCCGATGATCGCGAGCTCGACCGTCATTCTACCTTGGGATCCATCATCCGCGCTCGCATCTGGCGGCTGATCCGCATTCCCGGCCGCACCTCTATCATGCAGCTTTGGCGGTTCGCCACACCGTCGATCTCCGCAAGGCAGTCGAAACAGACACCCATCATGCAGTAGGGCGCCCGCTCGCACCCCTCGACCGGCGTCTTGCGGATGCTGTCGAACCCGGCGGCAAGCACTGCTGCGGCCGCGGACGCGCCCGCGGGTACCATAACCGCACGGCCTTCGACCGTGACCGCGACGGTCGGCCGAGGGCCCTCAGGCCGCGGCCGAAACATCGAACCGCTTGGCTGAAAGGAGTTCAAGCTCGGGGTCGAGCGCCCCGGCGGCCACCATCGGCGCGAAGAGGTTGGCATGCGCCCCGGCGAGAGTGACGCCGCTGTGACAATTGGCGGTGAAGGCACCGGGGAAGCGCTCCGACTGGTCGTAGATCGGCAGTCCGTCCGGCGGCATAACCCGCAATGCCGCCCAGGCGCGCACGATCTGCAGATCGCGTAGCCATGGGAACGACAGCACAGCACGCCGCGCAATGGTCTGCATCACTGCAGGCCTTTGGCTGGTATCGAAACCGGCATCCTCCTGGCTGTCGCCCAGCATAATGGTGCCCTCGACCGTCTGGCGGATTGTCGTGATCGGCATCGGCAGGACCTGCCGGGCGCGCTCGGTGACCAGAATCTGCCCCTTCAGCGGCTTGACCGGGGCGGAGAGCCCGAATCGCCGCGCCAGGGCGGCGTTGCCGAGCCCGGCAGCAGAACGACTTTCGGCGCGCCGATCTCGCCACCGGCGAGCTGGATACGGAAGTCGCCAGGTGCTGCCCCGGCCTCGGTCACCGTGCTGTTTGGAAGGTAGCGTCCGCCGTTTTCGTCCGCTGTTTTCGGCAAAACCCTGGTGCAGCGCATGAAGCAGGTTGAGCGGGTTGGCATGCCCGTCATAAGGCGTCCACGACGCGCCGCTCACCGCCGGCCCGAGCCCAGGGAGCATTTCCGTAAGCTCACGGCGATCGACTATCCGGTAGTCGAAGCCGAAATTGCCGGATTGCACCCGCATCCGCTCCATTAACGCGTGGCGCGCCTCGATCTCGGCCTCGCCCAGGCAGAGATGCACGCCGCCCGGCCGTTTGTAGTCGACGGCGATCCCGGTCTTGGCCTCGAGCTCTGTCGCGAGCGCGGACCATTCCTGTGCGGACAGCCGTGTCCAGCGTTGATAATGCGGCGCGCCGTCGCCCTTGCTCTGCACCCAAATGAGCACCGAAATTGCCACGCGAGGCGCGGAACGCCACGTCGCCCTCGTCGAGGAGTGCCACCCGCAGACGCGCGCGGACGAGACCGTAGGCGATCGCCGAGCCGACCAGCCCGCCGCCGATTACGATCGCA
>Ga0306924_10000894_pt1 | contig 26217 bp, 23 predicted proteins | sample sta12Can44000111_FD_203756 | JGI IMG/M metagenome (GOLD analysis project Ga0306924, IMG submission 203756) | Lab enrichment of tropical soil microbial communities from Luquillo Experimental Forest, Puerto Rico - statanox.12C.anox.44.000.111 (v2)... | ecosystem: Environmental > Terrestrial >... | reverse complement strand
CAAGGCTCGCCGCAGGTTCCGTCCCGCAAGCCAGGTGTATTCCGTTCGCAGATCAAGCACGATGGGTCGCACGCCGCCGACCCAGCTTCCCGGCGGCGCTTCCCGGACCACGCGTTGATGCAGACTGTCCAGCTCGCTTTCGGCCCGCGCCAGGCTGATTCCCGGTTTTAGCCGGCCAAAAATCGCCACCACGGAATCGAGCGGCTGGCTGGCGAATTGCCCGTCCGTCGCGATCAAAACCCAAAGCGAGGTAGTCTTCGGATAAAATTCGAACTTACGATTCATCACGCCGGCGACCGTGCAAGCCCGTCCGTCGAGGGTCAGCGGCGACCCGATCACGTCGGCCGGCCCGCCCAGTTCCTTTTCCCAAAACGAATGCGATAGGACGACGGTGCAGGCGTTCGAACCATCTTCAGAACCGAAGGTCCGACCCATCTCGGCCCGGGCGCCCAGCACGGAAAAAAACTCGACGCTCGCCGGAATCGCCAGTACCTCGTGCGGCGAACCGTTACGGGTAAGAATCTGGCCTGCCCGGGCCCAAGTCAGCGCCGCCAGCTGTTCAAAGCTCTGACTCTGCGACCGGAAGGCCTCGAAGTCCCGGTAGCAAGTGAATATCTTTGATTGCGGCTGGCCGATTTCCGTCGACCACACGGCAGCCAGCCGCTCCGCGCTTCGATAGGGCAGCGTTTTCAGGAGCACGCCATCCACAATGCTGAAGACTGCCGTACTGGCGCCAATGCCCACTCCCAGCGTCAGCACCGCCACCGCCGTAGATCCTCGCGATTTGCGGAGCGCGCGGACGCCGGAGCGCAGGTCCCGCGACAGCGTTTCCACAAACGATTCCCAGCCCGCGGCCGCCACCTGCTCTCGGGTGGTCTCGGCGCTCCCTTGCTCCATGCGCACCGCGCGAAGCGCATCCTTTGCGCTCATCCCTTCTTGGACCTTTTCTTCGGCCGCCATCTCCAGATAGGCGGACAGTTCTTCGTCCAACTCCGCGGCGCTCCGCTTTCGCCGCAGCAGTGTCGCCAGCCCGCTGCTGAACTGTCGCCACCAGGACATCGCTGTTTCTCCGGCTTACCGCGGTTTCCCGCTTCTTTGCTGAACCGCCCTTCGCCCATCCTGCGCATCGGGCATCACGAGGCTTCGAGAATCCGCGCGATCGCGGTCACTTGCAGCTCCCATTCGCGCGTTTCGCTCTGCAGCCTCTTTCGTCCCGGTTCGGTTAAAGCGTAGTACCTGGCCCGCCGGCTGTTTTCCGTCGCCTTCCACTCGCCGCGGATCAGCCCGTCACGCTGCAGCCGCTGCAGCGCCACAAACAGCGAGCCCGCATTCACTTTGAAAACGCCTTTGCTCATCTGCTCGATGCGCACCGAAATTCCATAGCCGTGCATCGGCTGGAGCGCCAGCGTCTTCAGAATGAGCATGTCCAGGGTCCCTTGAATGACCTCGCCGGCCTTGTCCGACTTGTCGGCCATACCACGCTCCCTCTTCCTCCTGATAAACAGGAGGAGCATACGCTCGTGCCCCTGATTGTCAAGAGGAGCGTCGGGAGGGTTCCGGCCTGTGGCTGCCGACCCGACAGCGCTCGCGGAAACGATTCGCAGCCGGTGGCCGTCTAAAACGCAGTACAATCGCCTGTTCATTTTCCCTTTACCGGAGATCTCTATGGCCCGTGCCTGGTGCTTGAAGCTTGCCTTGTCGATTCTTGCCTGCTGTTTCTGCGCTGCCGCCGCTTCCGCCGATGGCGAAACGCAGCCCGGCCGCGATCCAAGGCAACCCATCGACGAGGCTTACACCGCGAAGATGAAGAAGTACACGACCGAGCCTTTCTTCACCTCGCCGCTGGTCGACTATCTCCCCGCCTCGAAAACCGTTCCGACGCCCGAGGCCGTGCTGGGCGACGTTGCCGGCGCACCGGGAATCCTTCCCTATGCCAGAGACGTGTACAAGTACATGCGCATGCTCGAAAAGGCCAGCCCGCGCGTGAAGGTCTTCTCGATCGGATCGACCGAGGAAGACCGCGAAATGATCGCCGTGGCGGTTTCCTCGGAAAGCAACCTCCGCAAGATGGAAGAGAATCGCGCGCTGCTAGGGAAGCTTGCCGATCCGCGCACGCTCAAGCTCAACGACGCCGAAGCCGATAGAATCGTCACGCAGGCCCTACCCGTCTACTACATCACCGGTACCATCCACTCGCCTGAAACCGGCGCGCCCACGGCGCTCATGGAACTCGCCTACCGCCTTGCCGTGGACGAAAGCCCTTATATCAAAGACATCCGCGACGGCATGATTACACTCATCACGCCGGTGGTGGAGGTGGACGGCCGCGACCGCATGGTCGACCTCTACAAGTGGCATCTCGCGCATCCCGGTTCGAACTATCCCAATCTCGTCTACTGGGGAAAATACGTCGCGCACGACAACAACCGCGACGCCATGGGCGTCACGCTCAAGCTCACCGAAAACGTGCTGAACACCTACGCCCAATGGCATCCGCAGGTGCTCCACGATCTCCACGAATCGGTGCCCTATCTTTACGACAACACGATTGGCGACGGCCCCTACAACGCATGGATCGATCCCATTCTCGCCGACGAGTGGCAGCTGATCGGCGGCCGCAACGTCGCCGACATGACCAAGTTCGGAATGCCCGGCGTATTCGCGCACGGGGATTTCGACACCTGGTCGCCCGGCTACCTGATGTTCATCGCCGCGCTGCACAACGGCATCAGCCGCTTGTATGAAACCTTCAGCAACGGCGGGGCGGACAGCGTGGAACGGACGCTCGATCCGGACGAGTACGCGCGCACCTGGTACAAGCAGAACCCGCCGCTGCCTAAAGCCATGTGGTCGCAGCGCAACAACAACAATTATGAAGAGACCGGACTGCTCGTTTCGCTGCACTACTTCAGCGAAAACAAGCGCATGTTCCTCAAGAACTTCTACCTGAAGGCCAAGCGCAGCGTGGAGAAGCCGAAGACGGAAGGACCTGCCGCCTACGTTCTGCCGGCCGGCGATCCGCGCGCGACCGTGCAGCTCGAGCTGCTGAAGGTGATGGCAAAGCAGCACGTGGAAATCTCGCGCCTCACCTCGCCAGCCACGGTTCAATTGCCGCCGAAGAAGGAGAGGAAACCCAGGGCGGGAGAGAAGAAAGCGGAAGAAAAAAAGAAGGAGGAGAAGCCGGAACCGACCAGCAAAACGTTTCCCGCCGGCAGCTACGTGATTCGAATGGACCAGCCGTACTCCCGCATCGCCGATGCGCTGCTCGACTACCAGTATTGGAGTCCGGAAGACCCGCAGAAGACACCCTATGACGATACCGGATGGACGTTCGGCGAGCTCTACGGTGTTGAGGTGTCGCGCGTGACCGACGCGAAAATCCTCGAGGCTCCGATGGAAGCGGTGAAACAGCTCGGCCTTCCCGGAGGGGTCAAAGGCCAAGGAAGCATCTTTGCGATTGAGAATCACGCCGAGCCGGCACTGGCTTCGCTGCGCTACAAACTGAAAGAAGCGGACATGCAGGCGGTGGAAGAGGAGTTTCAAGCCGGCGGGAAGAAGTATGCGGCCGGTACGGTGCTGCTGAAGGGTACGGACCGCACCCAGCTCGATTCCGCAAGCAAGGAGCTGGGCTTCGAGCCGCTGGCGCTCGAATCGGCTCCGACCGTCAAGGCGCATGCGCTGCGCGCGGCGCGCATTCTCCTGCTGCACACTTGGCTCAGCACACAGACCGAAGGGTGGTGGCGGCTGACGCTCGACAAACTGGGCGTTCCCTACGACTACGCGAGCACGCAGAGCATTGCCGGCACTCCGGACCTGCGGGAAAAATACGACGTGATTTTGTTCCCGCCGATTGGCGGCGCCGGCTCGCTCAACAACATCGTGAACGGACTGCCCACGAACTGGGGCAATGCGTTGCCCTGGGAGAAGACCGAGCTGACGCCGAACCTGGTCGGCAAGAACGATTCGACGCCGGACATGCGCCCGGGGCTGACCTGGGCCGGTGTCGCCAAGCTGGCCAAATTCGTGAACGACGGCGGAGTGCTGCTGACCGTGATGGACACGGCGCAGTTCGCGTCGCAGGCCGGACTGACCAGCAGTGTGAATTCGGCCCACTCCGAAAAGCTCAAGATCGTTGGCTCGGTGGTTAAAACGCAGCTGGTGGACGGCGCGAGCCCGATCGCTTACGGCTACGGCGAAAAGGTGGCGGCGTATTGCGACGATGGGCCGGTATTTTCGCTGACCGGCATTGTCGGAGCGCGGCGGCGGCGGAGACTGGGTCCCGCGATGAGCGAACGGCCGACGGGCCGCGGCGGCAAGGAGGATACCGACTTTGCCGTGGGCCGGGTGGGCGTGACGGCTCCGGAGGAGCCGGAAAGTGAAATTTGGGAGACCGCTCCGGTGACCGATGAGCAGCGCCGCAACAATCCCCGGGTGATTCCTCCGGCGATGCGCGCGCGCGTGGTGCTGCGCTACGCGGACTCGAAGGAGTTGCTGATCTCCGGGCTGGTGGAAAACGGCGCGGAGATCGCGCAGCATCCCGCGGTAGTGGATGCCCCGCTCGGCAAAGGACATGTGGTGATGTTTTCGATCAATCCGGTTTGGCGCGGCGAGACACAGGGGACCTATTCGCTGGTGCTGAATACGGTGCTGAATTTTGACAGCTTGAATGCGGGGCGGAAGGACGCCGAGAAATAGGGCAACTGGACTCGCCGGCAGCGCCAAACGCCGGCAGATGCTTGCTATTGGGCGAGGTTGGAGTACAATCCCCGCCGTCATGGCAAGCAAGAAAACCAGGAAAAGAGCGGCCGGCGGTCAGAAGGCCCGGCGCATTGGTTTGCGCAAAACTGAAAAACTGCCGAAAGATGCGGCGACGCTGCTGGTGATTCTGCGGCCGCGCGAAGGACAGGAGATCTTTCTCGAGGCGGAACTGCGCGCGCTGATGGGGCCGACACGCAAAGAAGACGGGTGCATGCGCTACGATCTGTACCGCTCGACGGAAGGCCCGGCAGCCTATCTGCTGTATGAGATCTGGGAGTCGCGGAACCATCATACGGCTCACACTAAGAGCGACCACTTCCTGCGCTGGAACGCGCGCAAAGATTCCCTTCTCGCCGGCCGCGAAGCTGGCTTCTGGAAGCAGATCGCCTGACCGTTGTAAGCTGTGGCTCCGGGAGAACCCATGAAATACCGAATGTTGTTCCTCTGGTGTTGCGCCTGCCTGGTCGCATCGTCCGCCGTTCCGGCGCAGGAGCCCGCGCACCATCACGATCGGGCGGAAGCGCTGGGCACGGTGAACTTCCCCGTTTCGTGCGCGCCCGCGGTCGAGAAGGCGTTCACGCGCGGGTTGGCGCTGCTTTACTCGTTTGAGTATGAGCAGGCACAGCGGGCTTTCGAGAACGTGGCCAAGGAGGATCCCGCGTGTGCGATGGCCTATTGGGGCCAAGGCATGAGCCTCTACCACCAGCTCTGGGAACAGCCGAGCGCGGCGTCATTGCGCAAGGGCTCGAAGCTGTTGAGCAAGGCGGCCGAGCTGAAGGCCACGCCGCGCGAGAAGGACTACATCGAAGCCCTGGCGATTTTCTACCAGGACAGCGGAACGCTCGATCACAGAAAGCGCTCGATTGCTTATTCGCAGGCGATGAAAGGCGTGATGGAGCGCCATCGCGAAGATGATGAAGCCGCGGTACTGTACGCGCTGTCACTGCTGGCTTCCCGCGACGAGACGGATACCAGCCTGACCCACGCCAAAGCTGCGGTGGCGATCCTGACCAAACTCTTCGACCGGCAGCCGGACCATCCGGGGATCGCGCACTACATCATTCACAGCTGCGACAACCCGGAAATGGCGAGCCTGGCGCTGCCCGCTGCGCGCAAGTACGCGGCGATCGCTCCGGCATCGGCGCACGCCGTGCACATGCCTTCGCATATCTTTGCGCGGCTGGGACTGTGGCAGGACGACATTCAGTCGAATCTGAAAGCGATTGAAATCGCCGACCGGCAGGCGGCCATCGGCGTGCATGCGTTGCATCACCGCGTGCACTCGATGGACTTTCTGGCTTACGCGTACCTGCAGATCGGCGACGACGCCAGGGCGCTCGAGCAGGTGGACGCGCTGGCCAGTATGCACGTGATGCACGGCGACGAAGACTTCATGCAGGACTATCTCGAAACGCGGCAGTCCACGTTTCCGGTGGTGTATGCGCTGGAGCGGCGCCAGTGGAGGGAAGCGCTCAACCTGCAAGCGGCAAAAAATGCGGCACCCTACGCGCAGGCGCCGGTCTATTGGGGACGCGCCGTGGCGGCCGGACATCTGCGCGACGCGGCGGCGGCGCAGGATGCGCTGAAGCGTTACGACGAACGGGTCGAGGCGACCCGCAAAGGGCAGAAGGCCTATGTCGCCGACAGCATGAAACGGCCGCGCCAGGAGATCGAGGCATGGGTCGATTTTGCCGCCGGCCGGGAGGAGGATGCGTTGCGGCTCCTGACGGAAGTTGCCCAGGAGCAGGACAAAGTCGGCAAGGCGGAGACGGATCTGCCGGCGCATGAGATGCTGGCGGACATGCTGCTCGAAGCGGGTAAAGCGCAGGAGGCGCTGGCGCAGTACGAGATTTCGCTCAAGACCGATCCCAACCGGTTCAACGGGTTGGCGGGCGCGGCGGCGGCTGCGGAAAAACTCGAGCAGAAGGAGAAGGCCGCCGGCTACTACGCGCAGCTGCTGAAGAATTGCAGCGGCAGTCATTCGCAGCGGCCGGAGCTGCAGCAGGCGAAGCTCCTGGTTGCGGCGAACTGAAGCCCGCCTACGCGGTGCTACCACCGGATGCCGCCGGGGCACGGCCTACGCACCAGCCCGGCCCCACTGTTCTAGCCAGGGTGACGAGAAAAACCGTGGACCTTCGAATGACCAGGGAAGCTCGCGCCTACGGGTCGGATTTGGCCATGCGGAGGACAGGCAGGGTGTGGCCGTTGCGGAGAGGTACTTCGATTCGTTCGCGGACTTGATAACCGCGGGCGAGGTAGAGCGGGACGCCCGTGAGCGTGGCTCCCATTTCGAAGCGGGAAAAGCCGGCGGCGCGGGCGGCCGATTCGCAGGCTTCGAGGATTTTGCTGCCGATGCCGCGGCGAGCGAAATCGGGATGGATAAAAAAGGCGCGGATTCTGGCGGCGTCGGTTTTGGGATCGAGCAGTTCGGGTTCTCTGACCTCCGCTCGGTCGGAGCCAAAGAGGGTCTTGCGTTTGCTCCAGCCGCCGCAGCCGGCCAGGAAGTGCGCGCAGCCGGCGCGAGCTTCGGCGATGAAGTAGGTTCCATCAGAAACCAGCTGCGTGTCGAGTCCGAGTACGGTGCCGAGGGCGCCTGCGATCTGTTCGGGAGTGTAGTCGTCACGCTGTAGCGTGCGGACGGAGGTTTCAATGAGCTGGTCTAGGGCCGGGATATCGGCGGCGGTGGCAAGTCGGAGCGCGAGGTTGAGGTCAAAAGGCATAGGCACAAGAGAAGGATAACACCGGCGGTTTCGACGAAATTCCTGCCGCGGGGTTCCGGGCCGGAAAGTCGGCATCCGGCAAGCGCGCTAGACGGCGGCGGGGAGACTCTGGATGGTCGGGAGCGTGGCGCGGCGCGGAAAAGGAGCGACGCGCTTGTGGTCGCGGCAGTGGAGGTAAGCCGCGCAGGTCAGTTCAAAGGCGGAATCTCTAGAGACGCCGAGCACGTGTTCGCGGGCGGCTTGTCCCATTCGCCGCAGCCGGTCGCGGTCGGATGCGAGCTCGACCACTTTTGCGATGAACTGCGGATCGCTGTCGGCAACGTAACCGGTGACGCCCGGTACCACCAGGTTGCGCGGGCCGCCTGCGGCCGTGACCACGGAGGCGACGCCCGAGGCCGCGGCTTCCTGAATGACGTTGCCGAAGGTGTCGGTGCGCGACGGGAAGACGAACAGGTCCATGTCGGCAAAAGCTCGTGCCAGATCCCGGCCGCGAAGAACGCCGCGAAAGTCGCATGACGCATGTTTTCGCCTAGCCATGTCGACTCGCTGCCCTGCCCGACGACCAAGATCGAAAAATCATGATGGCCGGCACGGAGCAAGGCGCGTTCGCCTGAGGAGAGAATGCTGGGCACAAGTTTCCGGGTGCCGCGCATCCAATGGACGGCGAATTCGATAGAGTGGTTGGCGAAGGGAAGACCGACGGCTACAGCCAGAGTCGCGGCCCAAGGCGGTTCAGCTTCGCGGAACGATTCGGTAAGGGCCCCGTAAAAGCCGGAAGAGATGGCGCGAAAGAAAAGTTCGGTCTGCATGGCGGCGCGGAAGAGCGAACTCAAAACGGCCGATTTCCAGTTCCAGCTCTTGACCAGGACGGAGAAAGGGTCGCGCAGCAAGGCGAAAGAAGACGGGGCCGACCGAGCGGTCGGCGCCTTGCGGGCCCGAGCCGTGAATGGGGAAGGAAGACAAATTTGCACCCGCTCCATACGCCAGCGTCTTTCCCGGAAGCGCCCGCAAGCGCCCGCAAGCGAAAGAGCGCCCTGGCAGGCACGCTGAGGCAGTTACCCTTAGGCCGACATTCCGGTGCATTCAAAATTTGGTCAATCCTCTGTAACAATCATCGTATTGGATAAGGGAATGAGAAAACGGCAACAGTCGAGAGCGTCGTTATTCCTGGCGGCGCTCGCATTCTGCGGCGCGACGTGGTTTCTAGGAGGGGCGCGCGCGGACGAACCTGCGGCGGCAAACCGCGAAATAGCGGAAGCGTTGAGCTGGGTAAAGAGCGCGCCAGAAAACGTGGCCGACTATGAGTACGTGATGACCGCGCGGGTGAGATTGCTGCTGTTTTGGGCGGGGAAAGACGACGTGGGCGGCGGATACATCCGGCGCGGATTTGCGGCGGAAGACCGGCGGCAGGAGTTGATTCAGGTATTGTTCGGGTCGGATCCAGCAAAGGCTCCCCGCGCCATCAACCGGTGGGGCGCGGGAACGGAAATTGCCTGGCACCGGAACCCGGCGGGAGCGGATGGAGGCGCGGACGACGTGGTGTCCAGCGTCTTTTTCGGATTCATGAAGTCCTCGCGAGGCAAGTCGGCCGCCGAGATGCAGGAGGAACTGAAGAAGGAAAAGGACAAAGGCGAGCATTCGTTCATCGGCATCTTGAGCCGGGTGGACGCCGGGCGGGCGGTTTCAGTGGTGGTGCCGCTGGCGTCCGAGACCGATTTTAATCTGCACCAGTATGGGCAAGCGGAGCCGCTGATTCTGGAGAAGCTGAACGGGACGGACCGGCCGATCAAGGAAGTAAAAGACCTGGAAGGGTGCGCGCGAGCCAGCGAGTTTCTGACCACGGTTTCCGAGCTGGTCCATGCTGCGCTCCAGGGAGAAAAAGGGCCGAAGGCGCTCTGTTATGTCTACGACGCGCAGTTGCACACGCTGCGCATGGAGCGCGCGGCACCGGTACGGAGATTGAGCGTGCAGGTGAAGGGAGCGCGCGGCGGAATGCTGGTCGAGCGCGCCTACGACGATCTGCTCGAAGCGGAATTTGTTTCCACCAACAAAACGACGGGAAAGCGATCGGAGTTCACCATCGAAGTGGGGACGAAGAATGAGCTGCGCGGGGTGCCGGTGCAGATCCGCTATCAACCGAATTGGTGGTTTCAGGTGGTGCTGAATTTGCGGCCGGAATCGCTGCCGCGGGCCGCGAGCGCGGCGCACTAGGGCGACGGCGCAGGGATGTAATAGCCGGGGCGCGAGATGATTTTTTTGCCTTGGGATTTTTGCGGCACCAGGGCAACCGAGATTTTGTGGTAGCCGAAGTCGCTGCCGTCATCGGAGCGCGGCGGCGAGTAGCTGAGCAGGTACTGGGAGTGCAGCTCGCCGCCGATTTCGTCGAGCGCGGATTCGATCGAGCGGCCCTTGAAGGTCGAGTAGTAGCTGCCGCCGGTCGCGACGGCGGCCAGTTCCATAGCGCGTTTGGTTTCCCCGCTTTTGGCCTGCTGAACGATCACCTGGGCGAGCGCGATCAAGTCGATCCCGTCGCCGCCGGGGCCTCCGGCGGGCGGAACGTTCACCGTGCCCGGAGGAGAGGGCACGGTCGAGATGCCGGGTGGAGCAATGGGAACGGGAGCATTGTCGCGCGGCTTCGACTGCAGCTCGCCGCGCAGCGTCGACAATCCGATGCTGAAGATGGTGATGTTCTGAAGTTGGGCTTGACGAAGAACTTCGCCGAGCCTGGTTTCACTGCCGGAGTCGAGCGCTTCGGAGACGACGAGCAGTACGCGCCTGCCGGGCACGGGGTTTTCCGCGGAGGGTTTGCGGCGATCGGCGAGCAACGAGACTCCGAGGGCCATGGCATCGAACAAACGGTGGCCGGAATCGCTGGTTTCCAACGCCGAGAAAGCCGACTCGACCGAATCGTGGTTACGCGTGAAACCTTGCAGGCGGTGGACGGAATCGTCGAAGCCGATCACGGCAGCTTCGGCTTCCGGTCCCATGACTTGTTGCGTGACCAGGATGCCGAGTTTGCGCAGCTCGGGAAGCATGGGATCGATGCGAGTGCTGGTTTCAACTGCGATGACTATCGAGAGCGGATCGCCGCCTACTTCAAAGTGCGTGATCTTCTGCTCGGCGCCGTTGTCGGTGACGATGAAATCCTGCTGGTCGAGGTTGTGAATCATGGCGCCGCTGCGGTCGCGGACGGTGACGGGAGCGATGACCAGCGTGGCGCGTGCCGTGAGTTTGGCGAGCGCTGCGGGAGGAGTTGGTTGGATTTGCGTGCCCGGGCGAGGGGCCATGGGGCCTTCGGGGGCTTGCGCGAAGGCGGCCGTTGCCGAAAACGAAAGACCGACAAGGCAAGCCAGGCGAGATTTGGCGGCGGTCAGCATCGCGAAAACGAAATCGCCCCCAGGGCGCGGTCCGGGCCGGAGCTCGGACCGCGGTCGACGGCCCAAATGGCGTCCAGCACCAACCCACCGGTAGCCGGCCACTGCTACCGCCTCTCTGGCACCTCCCACGGAAGGAACGGGCGGCGCCATGGAGTGTATTCGATTCGACGCGTAAAAGGCCGACGGCGTTGCCGGGCGGGATACGACTACTGAATAATGATGGTTCGCTTTGGAGAGGACGAAACGAGAATGAGCGCGAAGCCCGCCAAATTGAAACCGCAGCACGCACCGAGAGCGCCGCATGAAGATCCGGTATTTCTCGAGAGCACCCCGGCGAGACCGTTGCGAATACTGGCCGAATACATCAATCCGCTGGCCCAATTGAAGCGCGAGGGGATCGGCGACACGATCGTACTGTTCGGCTCGGCGCGGATTCACTCGCGCGAGGATGCGCTTTCCCGGCTGAACCACCTGAAAAAGTTGAAGGTGGGAAAGAGCGCCAAGGCCAAGGAAAGCCACCGCGAGGCCATGTGTTCGGCAAAAAGCGCGCTCGAAATGTCGCGCTACTACGAAGAGGCACGCGCGCTTTCTCACAAGATCACCACCTGGGCCATGTCGCTCGGGCCGCGTCCGCGGCGCTTTGTGATTTGTTCGGGCGGAGGGCCCGGAATCATGGAAGCGGCGAACCGCGGCGCGTATGAGGCGGGCGGGAAATCGATCGGTCTTTCCATCGAGCTGCCGCACGAGCAGTTTGCCAATCCGTATATCAGTCCGGAGCTCAGTTTCAATTTCCACTACTTTTTCATGCGCAAATTGTGGTTCGCGCAGATCGCGAAAGCGCTGATCGTTTTCCCGGGCGGATTCGGAACCATGGACGAATTGTGGGAGATGATGACGCTGCTGCAGACGGGAAAGCTGACGCGTACCAATCTGATTCTGATTTATGGACGCAAGTATTGGGACGACGTGCTGAATCTGAAGGCCATGGTGCGCTGGGGCACGATCAGCCCCAGCGAATATGGCCTCTTGCAGTTCGCTGACAATGTGGACGACGCCTTTGAGCTGATCCGGTCGGGACTGGAAAAGTACCACATGGAAGTCGACCCCTTCCTGCAAGCCTACTGATTTCAATCGCTTGGATCGGTATCGCAACCCGCCGGCTTGAATAGGGTTTCCTTCGTATGGCCCCACCAAGCCCGCCCAATTAGTCTCTGGGCCTATAAGGAAACCAAGCGGGAGGAAACGGAATGATGCGACATTGCGATAATCCGAGGGGCAGGCGCGGAAGCTTGCCGCTGATTGCGGGAACGGGCGTGCTTCTAGGCGGCTTGACGCTTTTCGGTCTGACGCCGGGCGCCCGTGCCGAGGATTGCCAGGAACGAATCGTCAAGGCCGATCACAAGTTGCACGAAGCCGCCGAACGGCATGGATGGGAAAGCAAGCAGGCGGCGCACGCCCGGCACGAACTGGCGGAGGCGCGGCATTACTGCTGGGAGCATGGTCATCGCTGGTGGGATGTGGAAGGAAGCCGCTGGCACAAAGACCGCGATTGGGACGATCACGACCACGATCGTCGCTAACACACCAGTTCTCTCCTCAGACGAACGGGGAAGATGTACGGAAGGCGCCCTGTTGCGGACGGGGGCGCTTTTGTTTTGCGCCGCCAGAAAAAGCTGTCGAGAAGCGTAACCTCCGGTCGTTCGGCACCGTGAAAGCAACTTTTTTATAAGCCTTGCGACGAAGGCTAAGGGGCTTCCTCGTGGCGAACATGAAACTGCTGGAGAAGATCAGCGGCCGAGTGAAGAAAGCGGCGCTTGCGGGTTTTCTGACCTTCGCAGGAGCAAGCACGACATCGGCACATCCGCGCGTCGGGGTCGGGGTCGGCGGCCCGGCGTACGTGGCGCCGAGACGGTATTATCGGCCGGTCTACGTCGGACCGCGGTATGGGTACGGGTATTACCGCGGGTCGCGCGTCTGCTATGGAGGCGCGCGATTTCACTGTCGGCGCTACCGGTAAAAAATAGAGGATGCGAAAAGAAAAATCGGCCGGGGCTGCATGCCTCGGCCGATCGCATTTGCTGACTGGCGGATAGACGAAAGACTTAGGACTGAGTCGCTGCCGCCGCGGTTTCAAGTTCTTCGCGGTGCTTGCCGGCGCGTTTGATGCGGGCGGCTTTGCCCTTCAGATCGCGCAGGTAGTAGAGGCGGGCGCGGCGCACGTGGCCTTTGCCGGTGACCTCGATGGAGGAAATGGAGGGCGAATGGAGCGGGAAGATGCGCTCGACGCCGGTACCAAAGCTGACGCGGCGGACCGTGAAAGTGGCGCTCGAAGCGCGCCCTTTCTTCGAGATGACCACGCCTTCAAAGGCCTGGATGCGTTCCTTGACCTTTTCGCCTTCGCCTTCGAGCAGCCGGACGTTGACCTTGACCGTGTCGCCCGCGCGGAAGTCGGGCAAATCGTTGCGCAGTTGCGCTTCATGAAGTTTGCGAATCACCGGATTCATGTTTGTTGTTCCCTGCAGGACCCACTCAGGCGGGGCCAGCACTTCTAAGACAAACCCACATTATAAGGGTTTTGCGGAGAATTTGCCAGCGGATTCCCGGCGGTTTTCTAGCGATGTCAAACCGGTTCCTCGGCTTGCTGATAGAGGTCCGGACGGTTGCGGAGGGTTTTTTCAAAAGCCATGCGCTCCCGCCATTTGGCGACTTCGGCGTGGTTGCCGCCGATAAGGACTTCCGGCACTTTCCAGCCGCGGAAGTCGGCCGGACGGGTATAGTGGGGAAAATCGAGAACGTTGCGGCCGTGCGACAGAGCCCTGTGCAGAGCGCCGGTTTGCGATTTCTCCGCACGCTCCAGCAGGCTGAAGGACTCGTTCTGCGAGGAGGCTTCATTGCCGAGCGCGCCGGGGAGAAGGCGGGTGACGGCATCGAGGACCAGGGCAGCCGGGAGTTCGCCGCCCGAGAGAACGAAATCTCCGATGGAGATTTCTTCGCTCGCGAGATGTTCGGCTACGCGTTCGTCCACGCCTTCGTAGCGGCCGCAGAGGAAGAGAATGCGGTCGAGCTGGGAGTAGCGGCGTGCGGTTTCCTGGGTGAAGCGTTTGCCGGCGGCCGAAAGCAGCACAATGGCGGTCTTCACATCGGGCGCGTTTTTCGCTGCGGCATCCCCGACGGAGTGGCCGAGCAGGGATTCGACCGCTTCAAACAGCGGTTCGGGTTTAAGAACCATTCCTTCGCCGCCTCCGAAGGGACGATCGTCCACGGTGCGGTGGCGGTCCTTGGCGAATTCGCGCAAGTCCTGCACGTTGACATGGATGATCGCGGCTTCGCGGGCGCGGCGGACAATGCCGTGCTCGAGCGGACCCGCGAAAAACTCGGGAAAGATGGTGATCAGGTCGAAACGCATGCTCTAACCAGTCTAGCAGGTGCGCTGGTTCGAGAGTTGTCGGTAGGTCGCACGGGAAAATCCGACGTCGCTGCCCTGGCCCGCGGCAAGCGCGGAAGGACCCCTTACGCCTCACCCGGTCGAGACGCAGGGTCTCGGTTTAGGTTGCGCAGGCCCTCAGGCAGCACCACTTCGATACGGCGGGCGCGCAGGTCGATCTTTTTGCAAATGTCTTCGGCGAGAGGAATGAGCAGCTCGCCGGCAGCAGTATCGAGAGCCAGCAGGGGAGTGCCCGCTTGGGCTTCGCCGGGAAAGTAGACGTCGCGCACCTGACCGAGCAAGGCCGGGGCTTCGCTGAGCGAGCAGGGTGAGGAAGCGAGCGGGGGAGCCTCGCGCGGCAGTTCGAAAGCCGAGCAGCCGATCAGGTCGGTCACGAAGTAGCTACCCGAGGGGAGAATGGCGCGATTTTGCAGGGGAATCTGGACTTCCAAGCCGCGCAGTTTTTCCGCATCGTCGATCGAGGAAACATCCGCGAAGCGCAAGACACACTGGCCGGGATGATTGCGGTCGACCCACAGCGATTGCAGGGCGACTTTACGCGGGACGCCGGAATCGGCGGCCAAGAAAACTTCGCCGAGGGTTTTTAGCCGTTCGGGAAAATCGGTGAGGAGCAGGGCGGCGACTTCGCCTTTGTTGCCGCGCGCGCGCAGGATTCTTGCGACGGTAACGAATTTTGCGCTGGAGTCGGCGGGAGTGTCCATCCGGGGAATACTTATTCTTCGACGATTTCAAGAGTAAAGCGACGGTGAAACTTCATGCCCGAAGCGCCGAGCAGCGTGCGCATAGCTTTGGCGGTTCGGCCCTGGCGGCCGATGACCTTACCCAAATCCTCGGGGTGGACTCGGAGTTCGACAACCGTTGCGCCCGGGCCCTCGACCGTAGCGACTTTGACTTCTTCCGGATGATCCACGAGGGCCCGAGCGATGGTTTCGACGAGCTCTTTCATCAGGCACCTCCTTTTCTGATTCAAACGATGAACGGGTCAGCCGAGGCAAGTCCCTTCTGAATCCGCCAGGTCAACCAGGCGCTCGGTTCTTAGATGCTGTTTGCGCAGAATGCAAAACCCCCCAAATGCCGCGGGGGGGTCCTGAAAGCCGCCTAAACTGCGCTGCGTGAATGGTTTACGATCAGGCGATTTTTTGCTGACGGATGAAGCTGCGCACGGTATCGCTCGGCTGAGCGCCCGAACCGAGCCAATACTTCACGCGCTCGGAATCCAGCTTGATTTCCGCAGGCTTCTTAAGCGGGTCATAGGTGCCCACGGCTTCCACCACGCGGCCATTGCGGGCGCGCGAACTTTCGATCACCACCACGCGATAAAACGGCTTCTTTCTCTTCCCAATCCGAGACAGACGAATCGTTAGCACAAACAGACTCCTCCTGAACCTTCCATTGTAGCGTGTAATGGCTGGTTCGAGCAACGGCGGAGGCTCGAGCGTGGTGAGGGCGAGGTTGCAGCGAGTCACCGGTTTTAGGGGTCCTCGGTTCCTCTATCGCCGCTCTCCGCCCGCGGGTGGTGGATGGCGTTCTTGATGTCGGGCCAGAACTCGCGGAAGACGTTCCAGGCGTAGGCCGCCGCCAGGGCGGTGCTGCCGCGCAGGAGAGCATGGCCGGTGTTGGCGCGGCTTTGGGGATACCAGGAGTTGGCGATGAACGCGGCTCCGTAGACGCCGGCAAAGCGGGAAAACGCGGGCATCTGGCCGCCGCTGTCGGTGCGAGCCATGACGTAGTGCACCGAAGCGTACCGAAAACGCCGCCAGAAGCCGGCTTCGTTCGAATAGGAAAACCGCGGATCCTCATGATCGAGAGCGGCGACGCCGAAGCGGATGGTGCGATTGATCACCATCCGCCCGTAGCCCGAGGCGAGACGCGTGCCGTAGCCTGTTGCGCCCTGTCCCCACTCGGGCGGTTCGTTGTGGGCTTGGGCCAGGGCCGCGCCGAAGGCGGGCGCCATAGCGGAGTCCGGGTTGAAGACGGAATGACGGTAAGTACGAAAGCGCTCGCCAAGCGTCAAGCGCCGGGCCTCGAGTGGCGGCCTACGGGGCGCATCGGGCAGGCCCAGTTTTAGCTTTCCCGGCTCCTGAGCGTCCGGGGCTTCAGGCTGAAGACCCGGCCTCGAGGCTGGTTCCCGCTGGGCGCTGGCGGGCGGCGCAAAGACAAAACTGCCCGCGGCAAAAAGCAGGCTAGCCACAACGGTCAAAGAGAAATTGCGCGAGAAAGGTGCGGGCAGCGAAAATCGTCGTTCTCCCACCCCACTATTTGTGGCGAGTCGCTTCACAAAGTGAAATACCGAATTCGATTTAGTGGCCTTCCTAACGGGAAAACTGCATGCAGGGCCGGAGGGCGACCCATAGCGTTGCGCAGGGAAGAGGCTCTAGGTGGGCGGACGGAGTCCTTTCTCGGAGGAAACCGCGGGCAGACGATGGCGCCAGCTTGTGAAAATCCGCTTTGGTGGCGCCACCCTGCTAGAAATGGCGGCGCGAGCTTGGCTTAGACCGCGGCGCTGAATGTATCGTGGGACATCGAGTCGGCGCCCTCATCGGGTTCGCGTTTGCCGTGCGGGGGCTCGGCCACGATCGCCGGCAGCGCCCCGCTGGCGGTTTTGTGCGGGTGCTTCGCCGGTGCGGCCGGGACAAGCTGCGCGGCACGCATCAATTTCTCCTGCACCGAGACTCCGTGGCCGTTGCGGCCTTGACGCGGCCGGGTGAACTTTCCGTCCGGGCCCAGCACGCGCGCGGTCCGTGTGTCTTCAAGATAGGCGTCCAGAACTTCGCCGATGATGCGCTGCTTCAATGCCGGATCGTTCAGCGGAAACAGCACCTCGACACGTTCGTAGAGATTGCGCTGCATCCAGTCGGCGCTGCCGAGGTAGACTTCCGGTTCGCCGTCGTTCTCGAAGTAGAAGATGCGGCTGTGCTCCAAAAAGCGGCCCACGATGCTGCGCACGCGAATGTGGCTGCTGATGCCGCGCAGGCCCGGAACCAGCGCGCATTGACCGCGAATGATCAAATCAATTTCCACGCCGGCCTGCGAAGCGCGGTACAAGGCTTGAATGATGGGCGGATCGACCAGGGCGTTGATCTTGGCGATGATGCGCGCCGGCTTTCCGCGCTTGGCGTTGCGGGATTCGCGATCGATGAGCGCGATGCAGTTTTTTGCCAGGTCGCGCGGAGCGACGAACAAGGGCTTGTAGTCGGGCTGCTCGGCGTAGGCGGTTAGAAAATTGAAGACATCGTTTACCGAAGCGGTGATGGATTCGTCGCACGTGAGCAGGCTGAAGTCGCTGTAAAAACGGGCGGTCGAGGGATTGTAGTTTCCCGTACCGAGATGGGCGTAACGGCGGATTTTTCCGTCCGGGTCTTCGCGAACGACGAGAGCCAGTTTGGCGTGCGTTTTCAGCCCGACCAGCCCGTGGAAAACCTGTACACCGGCATCCTCAAAGCTGCGCGCCCAGCGGATATTGGAGGCTTCGTCGAAACTGGCTTTCAGCTCGACCACCACGGTCACTTCTTTCTTGGAAGCGGCTTCGAGCAAGGCGCGCGCGATAGGCGAATCGGTGTTGGTGCGGTAGAGCGTCTGCTTCATGGACAACACGCGGGGATCGCGCGCGGCGGTCTGCAGAAAACTGACCACCGCGTCGTAGGACTCATACGGGTGGTGCAGCAGGACATCGCGGTGGCGCAGCGCGGCGAACATCGAATCGGCATCGTGCCCGACGTGTACCTGTTTGCCAGCGAAGGGCGCAAATTTCAGGTCGGGTCGCGGCGTTTCTTCGTAGAGATGAAACAGCCTCTGCAGATTCACCATGCCGCGGACGCGGAACACCAGCGGTTCATCCAGCTCAAAATTGCTTACCAGGCGTTGGATGATTTGGGGATGGGCGCCTTCCTCGATTTCCAGCCGCACTGCCCAGCCCTTCCTGCGCTGCGCCACCTGTGAGTCGATGGCTTCCAGCAGATTGCGGGCTTCTTCTTCTTCCAAATAGAGATTGCTGTTGCGCGTAATGCGAAAGGGAGCTGACGCCAGAATGTCGTAGCCGCGGTAGAGCTTCGGCGCGTAATTGGAAATGATTTCCTGCAGGGGAACATAGCGGATTGCGCCCGAATCGTCGGGCACGCGCAGCAGTCTTGGCAGCGCGCGGGGCACGGTCAGCACGCCAAAGTAGGTTTTGCCGTTTCCGCCGCGCTTGCGCTGAAGGAGGAAGGAGATGCAGAGCGCTTTGTTCAGCACATGCGGGAAGGGGTGCGAGGGGTCGACGGTTACCGGGGTAAGCATGGGCTCGACACGGCGGTTGTAGAATTTCTTCGCAAACTCCTCGGCCTTGGCGTCCAGCTCGGCGAAACGCAGCACGCGTATGTTTTCCTTGGCGAGCAGGGGCAGCAGCTCGTCGTTCCACGTCTTGTACTGGTCGCGCACCAGCGAATGCATGGATTGGGTGACCAGCGCCAATTCTTCCTCCGCCGAGAGTCCGTCAGGGCTGCGCTCCGTTGAGCCGTGCTCAATGCGCTGCAAAAAACTGGACACGCGCACTTCCACGAATTCATCGAGGTTATTGGCGGTGATGGCCAGGAATTTTACGCGCTCCAGAAGGGGGTTGGCGGGATCGCGCGACTCCTCCAGAACACGCCGGTTGAAATCGAGCCACTGGACGTGGCGGTTTAAGTAGTAGCGCGGGTCATTGAGCTTGATGGGTGCCATGGCAGCGCCTCGTGCGGCCGACATTCAGCGGACGAGCCCGTAGTCTCTCGAAAAGTTTGTTACAGCCTGATGAAAGCTGGATAGTGGTATTCTCCTGCACATCTTCGCGGATGAAAAGGCGAGAGAGGCCGTCTTGCGGCAATTACTTGGCGCGCTGCTGCTCGGTTCGGCGGCGCTCATGGTGCTGGGAGTCAAAGGTCAGCAAACGATGCCGCCTGCCCGCCGAGACGAACCAGGAAATCGCCTGGAAGGCGCATTCGCCGGGCTGGTTCCAGGCGACGCACCCGGATTCGCAGCGCTGGTGAAAAGGGACGGCAGGGTGCTCTTTCGGAGGGGATTTGGCGTCCGCGACTTGCGCAGCAAGGCTGGTATTGACGCCCGCACAGACTTCCGGTTGGCTTCCTGCAGCAAGCAGTTCACCGCCATGGCCGTCATGCTGCTGGTGCACGATCAAAAACTGCGATACGACGAGACGTTGACGCAGATTTTCCCGGAGTTCCCCGGCTACGGGAAGTCCATCACGGTCCAGAACCTGCTGAACCACACTTCGGGATTGCCCGACTACGAAGAGCTGATGACGGCGGTTGAAAAGAAAGGCCCGATCTGGAGCGCGGAAAGGCAAATTACCGACCAGGAAGTCTTCGAGCTTCTCGGAAAGGAATCGCGGGGGAAATTCGCGCCTGGCAGCAAGTGGGAATACAGCAATTCGGGTTATGTGCTGCTGGGGCTGATCGTCGCCGAGCGTTCGGGCCAGTCCTTTGCCGAGTTCCTCAAGCAGCGCATCTTCGCTCCGCTCGGAATGGCTGATAGCCTCGTCTTCAGAAAGGGGGAGGACCAGGTTCCCGGTCGCGCCTACGGCCATTCCCGACAGAACGGCGCCCTGGTCGAGACGGATCAGAGTTCGACTTCAGCCACCCAGGGTGACGGCGGCGTCTATTCAAATCTCGAAGACCTTGGCCGCTGGGACGACGCCCTGCGCCATCATACTCTGCTGAGCCCGGGGGAGTTCGCTCGGGCCATCACCCCGGTGCAGCTCCCGGCGGGAGCGGAACAGAAACTCGCCGAAGATGTGCCGGATTCGCTGCGCGCGCTGGCGGCATCCTACGGCTTCGGGTGGTTCCTGGATCGGACGAGCCCTCATCCGTTGATGTGGCATTACGGGGAAACGATGGGTTTCAAGTCGGCGGTTCTGCGCTACTTCGACAGGGAACTGACGGTCATCGTTTTGAGCAATCGGACCGACTTGGACGCTGGCGCCTTGGCGCTCGAAGCCGCCGCGATCGTATCGCGGAATTGAGGCTTTGGCCGGGATCTAAGCCGCCCTTTGGTTTGCCGGGCGGTGTTCCTTCCGACGATCGTCCGTCTCCTGCCGGGGCGGGCTCTAGCTCATTCCGGAGAGCTTGCCGAGACCCTTCATCTTGCTGCGGGCCGCGAGTGCGCCGTACTGCTTCATCATGGTGCGCATCTGCATGTATTGTTTGATGACCTGATTTACATCCTGAACCGAAGTTCCGCTGCCGGCGGCGATGCGCTTGCGGCGCTTGCCGTCAATCACGTTGTGGTCGCGCCGCTCCTGGTTGGTCATCGAATTGATAATCGCTTCCACTTGTTTCAGCTTGCCTTCGTCGACCGAGGCGTCCTTCGGCAGGTTCTGCAGGGGCCCGATTTTGGGCAGCATGTCCACCAACTGTTCGAGCGGGCCCATTTTGCGGATTTGCCGCAGCTGATCGCGAAAATCCTCGAGCGTGAACTCGTCTTTGCGGAGCTTGCGTTCGAGCTCGAGCGCGGCTTTCTTGTCGACCGCCTGTTCCGCGCGCTCGATGAGCGACAGGATGTCGCCCATTCCGAGGATACGGGAGACGATCCGCTCCGGGTAGAAGCCTTCGAGCGCGTCGTACTTCTCACCCAAGCCGACGAACTTGACCGGCGCGCCGCTGACTTTGCTGATGGAAAGGGCTGCGCCGCCCCGTGCATCGCCGTCGAGCTTGGTCAGAATGACGCCGGTCAAGCCGAGGCGCTTGTGGAATTCACCCGCCGAGCGCACGGCGTCCTGGCCGATCATGGCGTCGGCTATGAACAGAATTTCGCTCGGTTGCAGCTCCTTTTTGAGCATGGTGAGCTCGTTCATGAGCTCGTCGTCGATGTGCAAGCGGCCGGCGGTGTCGACCAGGATGACGTCGCTCGCGGAGAGCTTCGCTTCCTTGATCGCGCCGCGAACAATTTCGAGCGGCTTGTCGGTGCCCTTGCCGGGCCAGAGGTTTACACTGATGGCCTTGGCGACTTGCGCGAGTTGTTCGCGCGCGGCGGGCCGATAGACGTCGGTCGAAACGGCGATAGGCCGGTGGCCGTGCTGCGAGAGCCACTTGGCCAATTTTCCGGTGGTGGTGGTCTTACCGGAACCCTGCAACCCGACGATCATCCATACCGAGGGCGGACGCGAGGCGAAAAGCGGCTTGGCATGTTTGCCGAGCAGCGCCGTCAGCTCGTCGCGAACGATCTTGATGACTTGCTGGTCGGGCGAAAGCTGCAGCATGACTTCCGTGCCCAGCGCTTTTCCCCGGATCTTCGCGAGCAGTTCCTCGACAACGGGAACGGCTACGTCGCCTTCGAGCAGGGCTTCACGGATTTCCGCCAGCGCCGCGTGCAGGTGCTCTTCGGTGAGCTTGCCCTGCCCGCGCAGGTTCTTGAAGGTTCGTTGCAACTTTTCCGTGAGGTTTTCAAACATGATGGCAAGTCACTTTGCTGGAACTCTGGCCCGCCCAAATCGGCAAAGTCCCATTTTAGGGACGGCGAACCAAGCGGTCAAACCTCCACCGTGCTCGGTTTCCGGATCTCGCGGCGAGGCAACTTTTCGGAAACGACCGTTTTCGGGGATTCTGCGTCTAAAAGGGAGGGTTGCCACACAGAGCGTTCCGACGACCACTCTATCTTTTCTAGGAAATTGTTTCTAAAATAGATGGGTCAAGGTCCGCGCTATAGAGGTTGGTGGGGAGCCGCTGTTCCTTCCGCGAGGTACTGGGACTCCGTTTGCCGACTTCGATCACGGTCTAGGCGGGCCCGGTGGCCTTCCTGGCGAAACATTTGGCCCGCAAGGGGCGTATGAGTAGTTAGAAGCGAGACAATTCCGTAGTTTCCGGGTTTCCCCCGGCAGGTGATTGCCTTCGAGTGCGGGCAAGCGGGCCGTCGTAACAAAAAGGAACCTACTCTCATGAAGATGTGGCAGAAAGTGGCGATTGGAGCCGCCGTCGTGGTGGTCGCGGCTGGGATCGTCCTCTACAGCGTGAATCAGGCGAACAAGGGCGTCACCACCGTCCAGACGGCAAAGGTCGCCAAGCAGGACACGCTGGTTTCGCTTGTCACGGCTTCCGGTGAAATCAAACCGACTACGTACACCAACGTGCAGGCCCAGGGTTTCGGCCGCATCACGGAAATTCTGGTGAAGGAAGGCGACAAGATCAAGAAAGGCGACCGGCTTTTGGTGCAAGACGCCATCCAGGCCAACGCCGACGTGCAAGCGCAGGCCGCCGCACTCAATGCGTCGGAATCCGGCATCGCCGCTTCGGAAGCGAGCTACAAGGCCGCGCAAGCGGACTTGCTGACGCAGAAAGCCAACCTTGAGAAGGCCAAGCTCGATTATGAACGCGGCCAGGGGCTTTTCCGGGACGGGCTCATCGCCAAGCAGGATTTCGACCAGCGCAAGACTGCCTACGACGCCGCCGTAGCCTCGGCGGATTCGGCAAACGCGAAGGTTTTGCAGGTCCGGGCGCAGCTCGATCAGTCGCGCGCGCAATTGAACCAAACCAAGGCGGTGCTTACGCATACGCGCGATGTGCTGAATAAGACCACCTACCTTTCGCCGATCGATGGCATCGTGAGCTATTTGCCGGTGCGCCTTGGCGAATACGTGGTACCTGGCATACAGAACTCCAATGGCAGCTTCCTCATGACGCTGTCGGACATGTCCATCGTCACCGCGGAAGTCAAGGTGGACGAAACCGACATCGTCAACGTTCGTATGGGGCAAGAAGCCGAGGTAACCATCGACGCAGTCCCGGGTAAGACGTTCCACGGCAAGGTTACCGAGATCGGTTCGCAAGCCGTGTTGCGCAGTTCCGGTTTAGCCACGACGCAATCCACCACCAGCACGCAGGAAGCGAAGGACTTCAAGGTGGTCGTTACGCTCGACGTCCCGCCCGAGAACCTCCGCCCGGGTCTTTCGACCACGGCCAAGATCAAGACGGCCGAGAAGAAAAACGTTGTGGCCATTCCCATTCAGGCGCTGGCAATCCGATCGCGTAAGGACCTGGAGGATGCCAAGAAGAATTCCAAAGGCGGCGGCAACGGCAGCGTGACGCTCGCGGCTGCTCCGCCTACGGCGCCGAACGATCCGAAAAAGGACGAAATCCAGGGCGTCTTTGTGGTGAACGGCAAAAAGGCCGTCTTCAAAGCGGTAAAGACCGGCATCAGCGGCGTGACCGACATCGAAGTGACCGACGGCCTGGCGGCCGGCGATGAAATCGTCATCGGCAGCTACAAAGCTTTGCGCACCCTGAAACCCGAAGCGCAGATCAAGGTGGACAACTCGGCTCCCAAGAAGGTCGACGAGCAAAGCTAGCAGCGCGTTCGAAGGCCAAGCCGAGGAACAGTTCGAGGAGATCAAATGCCTGTGGCCACAATGGAAACCGAATCCTACCGGCAAGATCTGGTATCAACCGGCGTCGTCATCCGCACCACCGAACTCACCAAGACTTACCAGATGGGCGCGGAAGAAGTGCATGCGTTGCGCGGCGTCAACGTCGAAATCAAAAAGGGCGAATACGTAGCCATCATGGGGCCGTCCGGTTCCGGCAAGTCGACGCTGATGAACCTGATCGGGTGCCTCGATTCGCCTACCGCAGGCCAGTATTGGCTCGCCGGCCGGCTGGTCAGCGAGCTCGACGACGACGAACTCGCCTACATCCGCAATAAAGAAATCGGGTTTGTCTTCCAGACCTTCAACCTGTTGCCGCGCGCCACGGCTCTCCACAACGTGGAGCTGCCGCTCATTTACAACGGCACGCCCGCCGAACAGCGCCTGGAAAAAGCCAAACAGGCGCTGGCCCGCGTTGAACTTACCGATCGCATGCACCACAAGCCCAACGAGCTTTCCGGCGGTCAGCGCCAGCGTGTCGCCATCGCCCGCGCGCTTGTGAACTCGCCGTCGATCGTGCTCGCCGATGAGCCTACCGGCAACCTCGATTCACGCACCGGCGAGGAAATCATGGCCCTTTTCGCCAACCTGCACAGCCAGGGCAACACCATCATTCTGGTCACGCACGAGCACGACATCGCGCAGCACGCGCACCGCAGCATCTTCATCCGCGACGGAAAGATCGCTTCGGACGAAGCGGTAAAGAAATAACTCGTTTGCCAAGAGAGAACCCGCCGCCGTTCGCATCCGGCGCTGTTCGCGTGGGAAATCGTCAACGAACCGGAATGGGGCATTCCGGAATTCAGGCGTTCTCGGAAAGCGGGCCTGCATCTGGCCGATGCCCGCGCCTACTTCGCGGAAATTGCCCAGGCCATCCATGAAGAGTCGCTTTCCGAGCAACTCGCGGCGCTAGCCGGTTTTTCCCGCCGGCTCTGGCTTGGTGAACTTCCCGCCGGCGACCCCTCGGCTCCGTCCTAGTCTCTCGAGGCCGCGCTTACCGACTGCCGTCAAGCCGGTCTTGCCGGGGCGGGCGTCTGGCGCTGACGCTCTCCCGAGTCCGGCGGGTCCGATGTGGCTTTTGGCTCCGTCCAGCGGAAACTTTGTCTGCGTGGCTGTCCCGAACTTCGGAGTTTCGCGTCTAATGCACACATGAAACCCTGCCATTTGATTCCGCGGGCCGCGATCACCCTGGCGCTCGGGTTTTTCTCAGCAAGCGGGCCGCGCGCCCAGCAGGAAAAACCCGAGCGCCAAAAGGAAGACGAAGTTCGCGGCGCCCCGGCCGAACCGGATGACGCGGCCGAGGTTCGCGCGCAAATCGCCGCAGTCGAAAAGCTCCTGCCCACGTACCTCGATCGGGGAGCGGCCCTCTACTTTCTCGCCGCCGCGAGAATGCATCTGGGCGAGACGCGCGAAGCCCTGGATCTGCTCCAACAATGCGCTGCGCTCGAAGAGGGCTTCGACCCTTCGGGCGGTACCGAATTTGCGGGCCTGCGCAAGGAACGCGCCTTTATCGAAATGGTCGAGCGAATCAGATCCCACTTTCCCGCGGTGGCCGCGGCCCGGCGCGCATTGGTCACCGAAGACAAGGATCTCATCCCGGAAGGGCTTGCCTGGGATGGAAACCGCGAAGTCTTTTACCTGGGCAGCCTGCATCGCAGGAAAATCGTGCAGATCGATCTCCTCGGCCGTGCGAGCGATTTTCTGCGGCCGGAGCCGGAACGCTTCCTGCCGATTCTCGGCATTCGTATGGATCCGCGCGACGGAACCCTGTGGGCCGACACCTGGGAAGAAAAGACCGGCGCCAGCCAATCCGAGATCCTGCACATTGCTGCGGACGGAAGGGTCGTCGCGCGGTTTGCGCTGCCGCGGGGAGAACAGCACGGCTTCAATGATCTCGTGGTGCGCAAAACGGGAGACATTTTCACCACCGACAGTCTCGCCAACCGGGTCTTTCGCCTTGATCCGGCCAGCCGAGCCTTTTCCCCGCTCCATTTACACCGCGAGCTTTTCTATCCGAACGGCATCGCACTGGCCGACGACGACCGCACGATTTTCATCGCCGACTCTCTCGGCGTGCTGAAGTACGACACTGTGAGTTCCACCAGCAGCGACGTGGCACCCGGACCGCACAACACCCTCGCCGGCGCGGACGGGCTTTACTGGTATCGCAGCAGCCTGATCGCCATTCAGAATGGCATCGGCGCGCCGCGTATCGCCGCGCACAAGCTCGCTCGGGATGAAGCGAGCGTAAGCAAAGTGACGATTCTGGAATTCCGCACGCCGTTTATGGCGTTGCCCACGACCGGGGCCATCCGCGGCTCCGATTTCTATTTCATCGCCAACAGCCAGATCGACAATCTGAACGGCGACAAGATCCTGGACCTGACGCTTCTTGAACCCGTGCGCATAGGCGTGATTCACCTGCCTTGAGATTTCCCGCCTTGAATTTTGTCTTGCCTCTCCGCCTCCCGCTTAGGCAGAGTAAGCAAGAATGAATCTCCCTATCCCTCGCCGGCGTAGCCGCGCCTT
>Ga0306924_10000893_pt1 | contig 26233 bp, 25 predicted proteins | sample sta12Can44000111_FD_203756 | JGI IMG/M metagenome (GOLD analysis project Ga0306924, IMG submission 203756) | Lab enrichment of tropical soil microbial communities from Luquillo Experimental Forest, Puerto Rico - statanox.12C.anox.44.000.111 (v2)... | ecosystem: Environmental > Terrestrial >... | reverse complement strand
AATCAGCGCGAACAGGCTGACTCGATTGATGGTGTAACCCATCAGATTGGCGGCGAACATCGTCAGCAGGATCGTCGTCGGAATCACGACCAGGGTCACCACCGCCTCGCGCCAACCGATAGCGATCGCGATCAGCACGACGATCGAGACCGTGGCGAGCCCGAGGTGAAACAGAAGCTCATTGGCCTTCTCGTTGGCGGTCTCGCCATAGTCGCGGGTCACCGTGACCAGGACGTCGTCCGGGATTAGGCGCCCCTTCAATCCTTCGAGGCGATGGGCGATATCGGCCGAAACCACCACCGCGTTGGCGCCGGCGCGCTTGGCAAGCGCGAGGCTGACTGCGGGCACCCGCGTCCACTGCCCCTTCTCGTCGCGCTTATCGTTCCAGACCCGATGTTCAGTCGTGCTTGGACCGATTACCACCGAAGCAACGTCCTTGACGTAGACCGGCCGTCCATCGCGGGTCGAGATCAGGAGCAATCCAATGTCGGGAATGCCCGACAGCGTCTGGCCGGCCGCCACGTTGCGCACGATGCCGGCATCGCGGACGTCGCCGGCGAGGAAGGAACGATTGGCATCCTTCACCTTGGCCACGAGCTGTTGAAGCGTGACGCCGAATAGCGAGAGCTTTTCTGGATCAGGCTCGACCCTGATCTGCTGGGGGGCGCCGCCGGAAATGTAGGTCAGTCCGATATTGTCGACCTTCACCAGTTCCGCACGCAGCTTGTCGTCCAGCTCGAACAGATCCTTTTCTGTCCAGCGCTCCGCGGCTTCCGGCTTCGGCGACAGGGTCAGAACCTTCGCGGCAACATCGTTGATGCCGCGACCGACGATCAGCGGCTCGGAGATGCCGACGGGAATGCGATCGAAATTGGCGCGGATCTTCTCGTGCACGCGCAGGATCGCATCCTCGAATTTGGTGCCGACCAGAAAGCGAGCGGTGACCATCACGCGGTCGTCTTCGGTCTGGCTATAAACATGCTCGACGCCGTCGATACCCTTGACGATCGCTTCCAGCGGTTTGGTGACGAGTTCCACCGCGTCCGGCGCACGCAACCCGTCGGCGTTCACGCGGATATCGACCATCGGGACGCTGATCTGCGGCTCCTCCTCGCGCGGGATCACGGCCACGGCGATGAGACCGACGACGAGCGCCGCAAGCAGGAATAGCGGCGTGAGCGGCGAGTTGACGGTCGCCTTGGTGAGCCGGCCTGAGAGTCCGAGGTTCACGGCCGTACCAGCTGGTCGCCGGCACGAATGCCGGACAGTATCTCAAGCCCGTCTGGAAGCTCGGGCGTCGGCATTTGGCGGCCGCGTTGCACCGGCACCTCGACGGTCCCGTCTCCTTGGCGAAGCAGAACATAGTCGATGCCGAACCGGGTCTTCACGAAGCTCGCAGGAATTACATAGGCCGGCCGCGTGCCGCCGGAGATCCAAACTCGGAGCCGGTCGCCGACGAAATATTCGCCCAGCTCCTCCACCTTGGCGTCTGCGATGACCCGGCCCTCTTCGATCTGCGGATAGACGAGATCGATGACGCCCCATTTGGAGGTTTCGCCACTAAGTTCCGCGCCATCAATGCGAATCTTGTCACCGGCTTTCAGGAAGCGGGCGTGCTCCTCCGGCACCCGCAAGCGCAATTTGAAATCTTGCTGCGCGATCATAGCGACGGGGTCGCCGGGCAGCACAACGGAGCCGACCGAAATTTGCTTCTTCAGGACGCGACCATCCGCAGGCGCCAACACCTGCCCCTCGCTAAGCTGCTGCTGGACGACCGCGCGCTCGGCAGTTCGCGCCCGCAGCCCGTTTTGCGCCACATTCAAGGCCGTCCGCGTCTCGTCAAGCTTGACGCGCGGAAGCGTGCCGCGCTCGACCAATCCTGAGGTCCGATCGAAATCAATCTGCGCCTGGTCTGCCTGGGCCTGCAACGCCTCGATCTGTGCATCGAGCGACTTCATCTGCAGCACGAGCTTTTCGTCCCCGACGACCGCGATCGCCTGGCCGCGTGTCACCGCATCGCCCTCCCTGACGTTGAGCTGGGCCACCGTGCCACCGATGCGGCTGCGTGCAGGCACGACGCTGATGCTCTCGACGGTGGCAAAGACGGCCTTCTCGTCGGCAACCGTGCGCTGGACGACGGTCAGCGTCTCTGCCCGGCCCAAAGCAGGCAGCATCAGCAGGGCAGTCGCAACACCCAATAGCCTCAATGGTCGCATGGCGGATCCTATTTCCGGCGCCGCGCTGCGGCGTCTTGACATCTCATTCCAATAACGGCGCCAGACATTGATTTCGCTTAAGGGCCGGCGCACGCGCTCTCATATTCTGCGCTTCGATCTCGCGAGCTTCGGCGGCGCGCAAAAGACGTGATAGAGCGTCGTGAGAACCTCGCGAGCCGGTTCGCTTGCGATCGAATAGTAGATCGTCTGCGCATCGCGCCGCGCGGCGACCAGACCATCCTTGCGAAGCAGCGCAAGATGCTGGGACACGGTGGAATCCCGCAGGTTCAAAAATTGTGCGAGTTCGCCGACCGATCGTTCGCCATCGATCAGCTGACAGATGATCAGAAGCCGGTGCCGGTTGGACAGCGCCTTCAGGAGGTCGCTTGCCTGATCTGCAGCCCGTTCCATGATTCCGCTATCAATTTTCATACTTGCGTATATACGCATATTAGAATATATAGTCAAGATCAGATCAAAGGACGAGCCGGAGCTCAACTGGCGGAGCAAACCCCCAATCGGAGGCACCCATGGCGGAAGTCGTTGTAATCGGAGCAGGCCTGAGCGGAACGCTAATGGCCTATGAGCTGCTGCCGCAGCTAAGAAAGGAAGATCGCCTGACCGTCGTTTCGCAAGGCACCGTCTATCATTTCGTCCCCTCGAATCCTTGGGTGGCGGTCGGCTGGCGCAAGCAGGGCGACATCGAGATCGACCTCGTCGACATCATGAAGCGCAAGGGAGTCCGACTGCTGACGCAGGGCGCCCAGCGCGTCCATCCGTCGGAAAACCGGATCGAGCTCGGCGATGGCAGCTCGATCGACTACGACTATCTCGTGATCGCAACCGGCCCTGAGCTTGCGTTCGACGAAATCCCCGGCCTCGGACCGAAGGGCTTCACGCAATCGATCTGCCACGTCGATCACGCAACCAACGCCAAGGACGCTTTCGACAAACTTGCCGCAAATCCGGGACCAGTCGTGATCGGCGCCGTGCAGGGCGCATCCTGCTTCGGCCCGGCCTACGAATTCCTGCTCATCCTGGAGACCGAGCTGCGGCGGCGCAAGTTGCGCGATCGCGTTCCTATGACCTTCGTTACTTCCGAACCCTATATCGGCCATCTCGGCCTCGACGGCGTCGGCGACACCAAGGGCCTGCTTGAAAGCGAAATGCGCGAGAAGCACGTCAAGTGGATCACCAACGCCCGCGTCAAAGGCGTCGAACAGGGCAAGATGACGGTAGAGGAACTTGGCGAAGATGGCTCGGTCCGCAAGACCCACGAGCTGCCCTTCGCTTATTCGATGATGCTGCCGGCCTTCCGCGGCGTCGGAGCGGTTAGCGGCATCGAGAAGCTCACCAATCCGCGGGGTTTCATCATCGTCGACAAGCAACAGCGCAACCCGGCTTTTCCGAATGTATTTGGGGTAGGTGTCTGCGTGGCCATCGCACCGGTCGGCGCGACGCCCGTGCCGGTCGGCGTGCCGAAGACGGGCTTCATGATCGAATCGATGGTAACGGCAACCGCGATGAACATCGGAGCATTGCTTCGGGGACGGAAGGCCTTGGCCGAGCCGACCTGGAACGCCGTTTGCCTCGCGGATTTCGGCGATTCCGGGGTTGCCTTTCTGGCGCAGCCGCAGATTCCACCACGCAACGTCAACTGGTCGTCGAAGGGCGAATGGGTACATTATGCCAAGGTGGCGTTTGAAAAATACTTTTTGCGCAAGATGAGGCGCGGCGAGAGCGAGCCGTTCTACGAGCGCTTCGTGCTCGACAAACTCAACATCGCAAAGATCAAGGAGGTCCGGACGGGAACATGAGCGCGCCCCGCAGATCGTCTGTGGTCATTGCAGGCAGATCAAGGACGCTTGACATCATCAACTGCCGAAAGAGGAGTTTACCATGAACATCGACAGAGCAGTTCTTAGCTTTGCAGGATTTGTCGTCCTGCTCGGGCTTGCGCTTGGTTATTGGATGAGCCCCTACTGGTACCTGTTGACCGCATTCGCCGGGTTGAACATGATCCAGGCTTCGTTCACCGGGTTCTGTCCGGCCGCAATCGTATTCAAGAAGCTGGGCCTGCGGAGCGGCAACGCGTTTTCCTGAAGCCGGAGGCTTCCGAATTGATGAGGCGATTCTGAGCGTTTTAGAGCCGACGGGTCTGCTGCGCGACGCGCCGACGAGGTGATCGAATAGCAGCAAGTATCGGATATCGTCGACAGGACAGAGTGAAGCTTACGCAACTCGAGGAGACGCAAATGCCGACAAATGTCAAGCAATTGATGGAAGCTGCTAACGAAGTGGTACCAAAGATCACGCCGGCTCAAGCGCGTGAGATGATGGCCAAAGGCAACACGCTGGTAGTTGATGTGCGTGACGCGCCGGAGCTCGAAAAGAGCGGCAAGATTGCTGGCGCCGTGCACCATTCGCGTGGCATGCTGGAATTTCGCGCCGATCCAGAGTCACCTTCTTACGACAAGAATTTCGCTAAGGACGAAAAAATTATCGTGTATTGCGCGTCGGGTGGTCGCGCGGCACTGGCTGGCAAGGCGCTCAAAGATATGGGTTACATGCAAGTGTACAATATGGGCGCATTTAAGGATTGGGCCGAAAGCGGCGGCGCGGTAGAAAAGACATGAGTATGTCATCACTGGGTGCGGCTAAGTTCCGCAACTAATGCTGTGGCCTATCGCGTCATTTCGCGTGCGTTCCTGAGCCTTCCTATCGGCTCGGCGTCCTGAAGAATATTTTTCGCGCCGCCTCGATCTTGCGTACGGCCGCGAGCTGTTTGAGCTGTTCCTCCCACGAGCCGGAACCATGGCAGAGCGTCAGCGTCTCTCGACTCCTGCCGCCCCAATGGATCACGAACACCGAGACCGCCTTCCGGCCGGGGCGGCGGTGGTTGATCGTCAGACCTCGGGCACCGTGCGGCGCTTCGAAGCGCGTGATCTCAAGGCCCCGGTCGTCATCAATGAAGCGGCGGGCGGCGCCGATATCGATGCCACGTTCATTGAGTACACTGATCGCCAGATCACGGAGCTTTATCTCGGCGTCTGTCGCCGGTCGCATTGCTGCCCTCCCAAAGCAAATCGCACCCTTATTGGGCGTGTGTGATCGTGATGGATGCTTGTCGCACGAAGCGGCATGCATCTCTCGCGAAGGCTCACGCGCGCCTGCCCGGTAGCATCCGCACCAGCGTACGGTCGCGGAAGATGTAGTGATGCACGAGCGCCGCGATGGCGTGCAGGCCGACCAAAGCTATCAAGATGTTGGAAAGTACTTCGTGAACCTCGGTGACGTTACGCGCGAAGTTGCGATCTTCCACCCAAGGGGAAGCAATTTCAAACAGGCCAAATATCGGCAGGCCGTGACCACGTGCGAACTGCGCCAAAACTCCGGCAATCGGCACCGCGATCAGCAAAGCATAGATCAGGTAGTGGACCGTCTTGCCCGCCCACTCGCCCCATGCGCCGAGCGGTGACTTTTCAGGTGCGGGAGGCGAATCGCTCAATCGCCAATAAAGGCGCGCGGCCACAAAGGCGACGATGGCGAGACCGAGCGAGGTATGAACAAGGAGTCCGGTTTCACGCGGACTACCGCGCGGCAAATCGTCGCCGAACTGCCCGAGCAGCCACGCGCCGAGGACTAAGAGTGCAACCGCCCAATGCAACGCAATCGCAACTGCACCGTAGGCTTGAGCCGAATTTCGAACACGCATAGCTAGATCTCCTGTTTGGAGACTAGTGCGACATTCTCTACGGCCGTTGACTCAGGTCAAAGACCCCATGCGGTCGCGTTTCGCTGAGATAACGATTGCGAACCTTTCGCAAATGACCATCAACACCCTGTTGATGCAGCTCAAGGCAGGTCAATTGGCGTGGTCCTAGCATTTTCCGAAGGTTTGAAAAGGAGGCGTCGCATGAAGGACACGGGAGTCGAAGGACCGGCGCCATCGGGTTCGCTTTGGGAGTTGATCATCCAACTGTCGGGGATCTTTCTGTTTTCCCCTGCTGGTCGTCGGTTACGGAACAGGTGAGGAATATCCTCATACGCACACCATGATCGGTTACGGGATTGCGATCCTGGTGGCGATCAACCTGCTTTGGCTGACGGTAAGGCCACGCGACGAAGCTCTACCGGCGCCCTACACTCCGCGCGCGATCAGGGCGCATTTCCAAAATGCTGGCAGCCTCGGTAAGACGATAGCTTTGCTGGTTGCGCTGTTGGCGGCGCTGCCGCTTTGCGCCCTGTTCATTATGCTTCTGACCCATACTGTATGGGGCACCACCCGGGTGGATGAGATGCATGAGGTCGTGGCTTACTTTGCTTTGGGCTTGGTCGCCTTGCACGTCGTGACGGTTGGGATCGCGAGCAGCGCACATATCGAAGGCTATTTGCGCAACATGTTTGGACATCAAAGCAACAAACGTTTGAACTAGCCGGGATTGCGATTGTGTTTAGACACGCGACTGGTTGTTCGCCGGGATTAGGTTCTTGGTGGAGGGATTCCTGTTTGCAAGGCCAACCCTGACCAACAAGCCCGAACGAAGTCGGATAGTGTGGTGAGGCATCCTCGTATCGCCTGCACCTTGTTTTGGATCGCAGCATTTGCGACCACAGGCATCTTGGATAGCAAGGCGGCTGGATCATTTCAGACCAAGCCAGCCTTCTCGAGCGCAGCGACAACGGGGGTTTCTCGCCGGCCAAGCATCTCAGGGCCGAATACGGCTCCGAGCAATTTTTTTGGTGGTTGCGGTAGAGGTCGTGTCCGTGATCCTCAAACCAATGCTTGCCGTGGTCCGGCAGATATCAGGTAGGGCTACACATCTCGCGCGATCGTGGCTTCCTCTCAACGCGATCGATCATGTCCGCTTTCGGCGGAGCAGCGGACATCGCGCAAACCCCCGGGAAATGTCTGCTTGTGACCCATCGCGTCATTTTGGGTGGCACTTGCGCCAGATCAACGCGGCATCGCAAGTTGTCATAAAAAGATGGCTTAGACCGAACGAGCCGACCAAGTCGTTTCCGGTTGCGAGGTCCGGACTCCTAGGCACTCCGTGCCTCGCCCACCTCACTAAGAGATAGGAACAGTGGGGGAGTTCGTCATGCTTGCCGAGAAATTCCTACTGTTGCTGGAGACGTTCATAGGTCGCGTGGTCGACGAGAAACCGCCAGCCGTAACCGCGACCTTTCCCGATCCGCGCCATTCGGTGTCGTCGGCTGCAACGCCTTCGCGTCGGCAGAGCGAGTAGAGCCCGTCATCTTGCTCGGGGGATCCTCCAATCGTCCCTCAGGATTACACCCTTTGGAACGAGCCGAATGGTGCCCTTGTCGTGGAGCTTGGCAAATGTGCGGCTTTCCGTTTCAAATCTCAAGACCGAGAAAATCGGCAATGTCCTGGCGTCGCATCGGCAGCGCGAGAATTGGTGAAGGCGTGCTGAGGCTCGCAAAGCGGTTAGTTGGCCAAGTCCGCGAAGCTCAACCGCATCCAAGTATCCTCTCCCGAAGAGAGAAAGGAAGAGCGTGCGGGGCATTCGCCTTACCTCATCACCCGTGCAGATATTTTTCAGTCCGATCTTGCCGCAAAAGGATGTAGCGAATCCCAGCCACCACGCGAACGCTGTCTTCGGTCTCTCTAGGGGCTTAGTACGTCTCTACAAGAGCTTGCCTGATGGTCGTCGTCAGGTACTCGCGTTTGCGGTGCCGGGTGATCTCCTCGGAATGCCGCTCCGCGAGCGACACACCTGTTCTGCCGATGCAATCGGAGAAGTTGCCGCTTTGCGCTGGGTCAACCCGCAGGTCGCAGCGATAAAATGCCTATCATGCAGAAAGGCGGATACGCACGGCAGTCTCGCCGAGGCGAGTAATCGAACGTGCCAATCTTTGCTGCGACGCTCAACCAGCTTGCGTGCGGCGACATCGCACCGCTAGACGGCGCGAAGCCGGCGACGCACGAGCAGATATGAAGATCTGCGACTCCGTATGCCGTTCCGCGAGGAACGGTCAGGCGGTCGACCATCAATCGCCCTGGAACGCGGGTTTTTGCTTGGCGACAAAGGCGTGATAGGCGCGGCCGTAGTCCTTGGTCTGCATGCAGATCGCCTGTGCCTGCGCCTCCGCCTCGATCGCCGAATCGATGTCCATCGCCCATTCCTGATGTAGACAGACCTTGGTGATGCCGTTGGCGAAGGTCGGCCCGTCAGAGAGTTCTTTGGCCAGCGCTTGGGCATCCGCCAGAACCTTTTCAGATTCGACGAGGCGGTTGAAAAAACCCCATTTTTCCCCTTCTTCTGCGGTCATCGCACGGCCGGTGTAGAGCAGTTCCGAAGCGCGGCCGTGCCCGATGATACGAGGCAGGATTGCGCAGGCACCCATGTCGGCGCCAGCAAGGCCGACGCGTACGAACAGAAACGCCGTCCTGGCGCGCGGGGTGCCAATGCGCATGTCGGAGGCCATCGCAATGATCGCGCCGGCGCCGGCGCAAATGCCGTCGACCGCGGCGACAATCGGCTGCGGACAATGGCGCATCGCCTTGACAAGATCGCCGGTCATACGCGTGAAAGCCAGTAGCCCCGCCATGTCGTCCGCCTCCTGCATACGAACGAGCGGACCGATGATCTCGTGCACGTCGCCACCGGAGCAGAAATTGCCGCCTGCGCCGGCGATAACGACTGCCTTCACGTCATTGGCGTAGTTTAGATCGCGGAACAGATCGCGCAGCTCGGCATAGCTTTCGAACGTGAGGGGGTTCTTGCGTTCCGGACGATTGAGCGTGATGATCGCGACCTTGCCGGAAATCTCCCATAGGAAGTGGGTGGCCTTGTATTCGGCTGCCTTGAATGTCTTCACGTCATTCTCCCGTGCGTTGTGTGTAGCCTAGAACATGGTCAAACCACCGGATACGCTGAGCGTCTGCCCTGTGATGTAGCTCGCGCGATCACTGGCGAGGAACAGGATCGCGTTGGCGATCTCACTAGGCTGACCGAAGCGTCGGAAGGGAATTGCGCGCTTGAATGCCTCTAGATGGTTCTCGGGAAGCGCCATCAGCATCGGGGTCTCGGTCGGGCCCGGGCACACACAATTCACATTGATGGAATATCGAGCCATCTCGCGCGCCAAGCCCTTGGAGAAAGCGATCAGCCCTCCTTTTGCTCCGGAATAGACTGTTTCCCCGGAGGAGCCGTTGCGGCCGGCGTCGCTGGCCACGTTGACGATCTTGCCGGATCGTCGGGTAATCATCGGATCGAGCATTGCCCGGATAAGCTTGATCGGTCCCATCAGATTAACATCGATGACTCGTTCCCAGAAGTCAGGCGTGTTCTCGATAAAGGGCTGGCCTTTGCCATAGCCCGCGACGTTGGCAAGGACATGCACGTCACCAAGCCCCAATGCCTTTCTTATGAAATTGGCAATCGATTCGTCTGATGTCACGTCGAGGGGCAGGAACGTGGCTTTGAGCTTTGCGCCGCGCAACTGTGCTGCCGCTTCCTCGCCTTTGTCAGCCGACAGGTCGGCAAGGATCACATGGCCGCCCGCATTGGCAAACGCCTCGGCGGTGGCGCGCCCGATACCAGACGCTGCGCCCGTCACGACAATTATTTTCCCATTGAAATTCATGCGCGTCCTCCTCTGTATTGTCCGAATGAATATTCATTCAATCGTCATCCAGAGTCAAGTATGGTTGTCTTGCTTCGATGGCCGGGAACAACGCTGCGTTGAACCGTGACGCCGAGTAGGGCTTTAATCTCCCGCTACCTTCCGCGGTGTGCAATGGCAGAAGGTCCAACCTGCCCGTGGCAGAACGCATCGAAGACAGAGAGCCCTTTTGGGCTTGCGGCGGCTCGGACAAAAAACTCGAATCCCGTCATGAGGTAGCGGTCGAGGGTCGTAATCTGATTGAGACGCCAATACTTCAGTGCCCACGTATGGGCGTGCATGACCAGCTGATAGACCGCAAGTTCAACATCAATTTTACGGAACAGCCCTGCGGCGATACAGGCCTGAACGCGTTCGGCCAGCAACTCGTTCGTCTCGATCTCGAGCTGCATGATTGTATGACGCTGCGCGTCCGAAAGGGACTTGGTCGACCGATAAGCCAGCACAGCAGCCGCTCTGCGACGATCGATGACCCGGGCATAGGCATCGAGCGCCTTCCACAAAGCCTCAATTGGTCCATCATCCGGTGCAACCGGCAGAATTTCGCGCTTGTAGGAGTCGAGGACGCTTATCAGCGAGAGAAACAGAACGTCTTCCTTCGTCTGCGCATACTGATAGATCAGGCCGACGCTTATTCGCGCCTTTCGCGCGATATCGAGCATGGTGGTCCGATCGTAGCCCTGCTTGGAGAACAGCTCGATCGCCGCGGCGACTATTTGCTCGCGACGCTTTTCGACCAGAGCGGCATCCGAAACCTGGCTCTTGACCACGGCTTTGTCAGCTCTTTTCGACGTCGCTTCGTTCGCCCTCTTCATCTTCACCACTTATGCACCTCATCGCCGTGAGTCCTTGTCTAGGCTAGCGAAAATGCCGATCCAAGCAATGTTTTCGACTTCATTTGGGACACATGATGCCGAAGACTCCTGCAGTTTGGCGTTGCGCCGAGGAAGTTTTTACAGCTCACCCTGTCGCAACATCTCGCGCAGCCGGAATTTTTGGATCTTGCCCGACGGGGTCGCGGGCATGGCGTTGCAGATGATCAGCTTTTCGGGAATGTACTGGATCGCGAGCTTCTGCGACTTAAGGAAATCAACCATGGTCGCGAAGTCGATCGTCTGCCCCGCCCTGGGAACGACTACCGCGCAAGCTCGCTCGCCCAGGCGTTGGTCGGGATAGGCGACGATGGCGACCTGCGCAATGGCGGGATGCTTGTAGAGCAGCGCTTCGATTTCCACGACTGGGATGTTTTCACCGCCGCGAATAATCACGTCCTTGCTGCGACCGCTGATACGGATATATCCGTTCGTATCCATATGGGCGAGGTCACCGGTGTCGAACCAGCCTTCTGCGTCGGTCCCGTTCCACTGGGGCCTTTTCAGATAGCCGCCGAAATTCGAACAGGCGCGCACGACGAGCTTGCCGATCTGCCCGAACGGCAGTGTCTTGCCTTCTGCATCGACAACCTTCACCTCGACCCCGGGCAGCGCGCAGCCATCGGTCGAAGAGGCGAGCTTGTCGTCGTCATCAAGCCTGATGAGCGTGACGGCGCCGTTCTCCGTCATGCCCCAGGCAGAGACGATCTTGGCACCGAGGCCGGTCTGCGCCTGTTCGACCAGCGGGCCGGGGATCGGGGCGCCTGCGCACAGGAAAATCCTGAGGCTGGGGACTGGTTGTGCGCTTTCGGTGACGGCGCGTGTGAGATCGGTCAGGAACGGCGTTGACGCCATCGTGAAAGTGACCTTCTCCCTGCGGATGAGATCGGCCGCCTTTGCAGGGTCCCAGACGTCTTGAAGCACGGCGCTGGCCTTCAGCATGATCGGCATCATCAGGCCATACATAAAGCCCGTCTGGTGCGCCATGGGCGAAGCCATAAGGATAATATCGCTGCCGCCGAGACGCAGGCGCTCGGTGTAGGGGATGATGTTGGCCATGAGGGTGTTGGCGCTGTGCATGACGCCCTTCGGCTCGCCCGTGGTACCGGAGGTGTAGATCAGCTGGGTGATGTCGTCGGGGCCGGGACGATTTTGCGTCAGAATCGCAGCCGCGTCCGGTTGCTTCTCCCATTCCGGCTTTGTCAAAAGCCTCTCAAAATTGTCTTCCCCATCGCTTCCGACCACGACGATGCGCTTCAAGGACGTCAGCGTCGGCTGCAGAGCACGCGCCATCGCTTCATGATCAAAATTACGGAAGGTCTTCGGAACGATCAGGAGCTTCGCCTCGCCGTGCCTTAGCATGAAGGAGAGTTCGCGCTCCCTGAAGATCGGCATCAGCGGGTTGAACACTGCACCGATCCGCGAGCAAGCGAGATAGAGCAGGCTGAACTGCCACCAGTTCGGCAGCTGCACGGCAACGACGTCATTGCGGCCAACGCCGAGTCGCGACAGACCGACCGCGACTCGATTGGCAAGAGCAGCGAGCTCCCGATAGGTGAAGCGACGCTCGTCTTCTGTGTCCAGACGGATCGCCGTCAGGGCGACCTTGTCTGGGCAGGCGCCAAGGCAGCCGTCGAGATCGTCATTGATGGTCCTGTCATGCCAATAGCCTCGAGATTTGCTTTCGGCGCGGCGCGGTGCCAGCAGTACTGCGTCGAATTCCATAGTGCTCTCCCAGGCGTCATGGCTTGCGCGACGTGCCGAACAACTGTCGCTGTTACGCCGCCTTTCTATTTCACGAACTTTCGGAATTCCGGCTTGCGTTTCGCTGCAAGCGCCTTGACGCCTTCACGCGATTCCTCGGTGTCGTAGTAGAGCTTCAGGGCATACATGCCCATCCCGGCGATGCCGGCTTGATGTGCCGTGTCCGCGTTGAAGCTGCGCTTGGCGATTGCTATGGCGGTCGGGCTGCGCTCACATAGTTCCTCCGCCCATTTCTGGACTTCGGCGTCGAGTTGGTCGTGCGGGACGCAGAGATTGGCGAGACCCATCGCTTCGGCTTCCCTGCCGGAATAGCGACGGCACATGTACCATATCTCCCGCGCCTTCTTCTCTCCGACGACGCGCGCCAAAAAGGCCGTGCCGTAGCCCGGATCGACCGAGCCCATCTTTGGACCGACTTGACCAAAAATGGCCTTGTCCGAGCAGATCGTAAGATCGCAGATCGCGGCGAGGACATTGCCGCCGCCAATCGCATAGCCCTGCACCCGGGCGATCACCGGTTTCGGCACGTCGCGGATCGCAGTGTGCAACTCCTCCATCGGCAGGCCAACTGTGCCACGCCCGTCATAGTTGCCGTGATGTGCGGACTGGTCACCGCCCGTGCAAAAGGCGCGGTCGCCAGCCCCTGCGAGCACGATGCAACCCACGTCTTTGTCATAGCCGGCCTTGTAGAGCGCCTTGATTAACTCGTCACAGGTCTTGCCACGAAAAGCGTTCATCTTTTCCGGGCGATTGATAATGATCCAGGCCACGCTGTTCCGCATCTCGCAGATCAGGTCTTGAAATTCCATGAGTTTGATCTCCCTTGCGTTGACTGTTTCGCATCAACCTGCGCCGTCGACGCTCAAGAATCCAGCAGCTCCGCATTGTCCACGGTGCTCGCCACGTCGCTCCGGCGCGCAAACATCGGAGCAAACAAAATTCGATTTGACTTGCCTTAGTAGACTTGATTGAATATTCATTCAACATATAAAGCAAGAGGGAAGAGCCGTGTGCAGGTCGAAATCCTGCTGTCCCAGGGGCGATGCACTCCGAACTCGCTCTATCTCATGCGGCTCGCCGACGTCGTGCCGTCGAGCGAGACCCGAACCGAACGACTGCAGGGCGGAACGGCGTGCTTAAGGGCGAAAAGATAGCAGGGACCTATAGGGTCACCATGTCGAGGGCGCCAGTTAATGCCTTCGACGCCGAATTTGTCGATGCCTGGTACAGGGTGCTCGATGAGGTTGCCGACTCGGGCTGCGCGATCCTGCACGTGCGCAGCTCGGAGAAGGTGTTCAGCGCAGGTGCTGACCTCAAAATGATGCGTACCTTCTTCGCCGGTGCCAGTGCCGGCGAGAAGCTTGTCGCCCATGTGAAACGAATGCAGGACGTATTCAATCGCATCGAGGCGCTGCCTATCGTGACGTTGGCGGAAATTTCAGGGTCAGCGCTGGGCGGAGGCTTTGAACTTGCCCTGGCCTGCGATTTGCGGGTGGCGGGCCACGGCGCCCTGCTGGGACTGCCGGAGTCGCGCATTGGCCTGATTCCTGGCGCTGGCGGTACTCAGCGGCTGGCGAAGCTGTGCGGAATGGCGACCGCAAAACGTATCATTCTTGGCTGCGACACGGTCGACGGCAAGACGGCCGAACGAGTCGGACTTGTGCAGTGGTCAGTTGCGGACCGGGAGCTCTCGTCGTTCTGCAGCTCGCTTGCAGCGCGAATATCGCAGAGTTCGGCGGCAGCGCTCGCTGCGAGCAAACGCTGCCTGGTCAAGACGGAATCATCCATCGATCCGGGCCTTGAAGCGGAACGGGAGGAAACACTTCGTCTCTTGGAGACGGTTGATACGCAATCGCGTGTCAAGGCCTTCCTCGAAGGGAGGGGCGCGAGATGAGCGATCGTGCGGTTCAAGTGACGCCCCATGCGCGGCGACATGACTCCGTGTTGCGCCTTTTGCCGGCTGCGACAGCAAAGGACACGAGCCTCGGAGGTGTGTGAAGCTCGATGATCTTGAACGAACAACAGACGATGATCCGTGACGTGGCGCGCGCCTTCGCGCAGGAGAAGCTGGCGCCCAAAGCGGCCGAGTGGGACAGGACGTGCTACTTTCCGAGAGCCGAGTTGCGCGAAATGGGCAAACTAGGCTTCCTCGGGATTACCGTGCCTGAGGAATGGGGCGGGACGGGTGCCGATGCGGTCTCCATGGCTGTGATCCTCGAGGAGCTGGCCGCGGGCGATGCCGGAACGTCTACGATCGTAAGCGGGCACAACTCGGTCGCCTGCATGCCCATCGTGCAATTCGGCACCATTGAGCAGAAGGAGCGATTTCTCCGTCCGCTGGCGAGTGGCGAGTTGACCGGAGCATTTGCGCTTACCGAGGCCCATGGCGGATCAGAAGCCGGCGCACTCACTACGAAGGCAGTGCGCAAGGGCGACCGGTACGTGCTCAACGGTGTGAAGCAATTCATTACCACCGGCCAGAACGCGGACATTGTGATTGCTTTCGCCAAGACGCAGCCCGAGCTTGGGCCAAAAGGGATATCGGCATTCATCGTCCCGACCAGCACGCCAGGATACAAGGTGATGCGTGTCGAATCGAAAATGGGCCAGCACTCGTCGGACACCTGTCAAATTGCTTTCGAGGAAATGACGCTTCCCGGCTCCTGTCTGCTGGGGCAGGAGGGGCAGGGTTACCGGATTGCGCTTGCGAACCTTGAAAGTGGGCGTATTGGCATCGCCGCCCAGGCGGTCGGAATTGCGCGCGCGGCGTACGAACTCGCCGTGCAGTACGCTAGGGAGCGGGAGGTCTTCGGCAAGGCGATTATCGATCATCAGGCCGTTGGCTTCCGGATTGCCCGCATGGCGTCGCGGATCGAGGCCGCTCGTCAGCTCGCACTTCACGCCGCTGTGCTCAAGGATGCAGGCCAGTCGTGCCTGATGGAAGCCTGCATGGCGAAGCTCGAGGCGTCGGAGACAGCCGAACGGGTGTGCTCAGATGCGATCCAGACCCTCGCTGGTTATGGCTATCTCACCGATTACGCGGCCGAACGGCTCTATCGCGATGCACGTGTCACCAAAATCTATGAGGGAACAAACGACATTCAGCATCTTGTTATTCTTCGGGAGCTGCAGCGCAGAATGACGCCGGCGCGCATTTGAGAACGAGCAAGCAACCAAGATCAAAAGGGGAGCGAGGATGACGATAACGATAACGATATTGAGGTTCGTGTCGTCTTGACCTGCCTGTGGGGGTCCGCGAACGCCCAAAACCAGGGATCCGGTTCGCATCGGCGTGCCGACGCGACCAACTTTGTGCTGCATCAATGAGAGGCTGAGAGCCAGGTGCTATCGAAGGTCAATTTGGAGGGATGATCGATGGCATTGGATCCCGAGGTTTTGGAGGTGCTGCGCGACATCGTCGATCCGGAGATCGGCATTAATATTGTCGATCTGGGCCTCATCTATCGCGCCGAGCGGATGGCCGACGCGATTGATGTCGCCATTACCATGACGGCCCGCTCCTGTCCGCTGGGAGAGATGATGCTGGAGGAGGCGAGAGCCGCCTTGTCGCAGCACTTCCCTGGTTTGTTGATCGCGGTCAACCTTGTGTGGGATCCGCCCTGGACGCCCGAAATGATGACGGCGCAAGGGCGGGAATCGCTCGCCATGTGATGCGCGGTGGAGAGGGGCACTATGCGCATTACGTCGCCTCCGGCAACTCCCATGAGCCCCAGGCTGCCTGCCCCGAGCCGGCCTGACTGGTGGTACCTGCGGGTCGCGGCATTTACCATTGCGCCGGTTGCACTCTTGACCGGTCTTGCGGGCGGCCTGTGGCGCATGGGTTGGGACGTCCCGGGCGGTGCCAGACTCGCCGCGCTGCACGGGCCGCTTATGATCTCGGGTCTGTTTGGAACCATAATCAGCCTGGAACGGGCGGTTGCGTTCGGAAAGGGTTGGGCCTACATGGCACCCATCCTGTCCGCGCTCGGAACCGTCGCTCTGCTGGCGGGTGCGCCGTCCCCGGTCGGCGCAACGTTCTATCTGGCTGCCGCCGGCATTCTTGCAATCGTCTCGGGCCTGATTGTGCGAGGGCAGCGTGCTGTCTTCACTGCAGCCCTGCTCCTCGCCGCGCTGTCGTGGGGGACCGGAAGCCTTCTGTGGTTGGCGGGCCAAGACGTTCCGTCGGTAGTTGGCTGGTGGATCGCTTTCCTGTTGCTGACAATCGTCGGAGAACGGCTTGAAATGAGCCGGTTGTTGCCGCAGCGGAGCGGTAGTCAGGCCTTGTTCGTGATTTCGGTGGTGCTGATTGTCGCGGGCGCCGGGATGGGCCTCGAAGGCAACGCGGGTGCCCACCTCTACGGCCTGGGACTGCTCGCCTTTTCGCTCTGGTTGCTGCGCCACGATATCGCGCGCCGCAACGTGCGCACCGCGGGAGCGCCGCGATATTTCGCCGTTTGCATGCTTGCGGGCTATGGGTGGCTGGGCATCGCCGGCGCGGTGATGGCGGGCATGCCGTCATCCGGCGCGGCATTTCGGTACGACATGACGCTTCACATCGTGCTGATCGGCTTTGTGCTGTCCATGGTGTTTGGGCATGCACTCATCATCTTGCCGGCGGTGACCACGCTCAGGATCAGCTACAGCCCTGTGCTCTACGTGCCGCTTGCAATCCTGCACATCTCGCTCGCCGTGCGGATGATCGGCGATCTCGGCGAGTGGAGCCTGCTGAGGCAATGGAGCGGTGTCGCGACCGTGCTGGCGATTGCGGCATTTGCGGCTGGATTGATGTGGGGTGCGCTGGCCGGTCGTCGACAAACCGCCGGCAGACAAGCACCTCAGGGAAAACCTGTGCCTTGAATTCGGTCAAGTTTCGGCTTTCGCCATTCTGCTATGAAGCCATGCAACAATCACGATGACGGGGAAACCCCATGGCTGCATTGCTACGCTTTGCCGCAACCGCCGCTGTCGGCTTCATCGCGCTGCTGAGTGTCGGTGATCGGGCACTCGCCCAAATCAAAATAGGTTCCGTCCTGTCGGTGACCGGGCCGGCCTCCTTTCTCGGTGATCCGGAAAAGAGGACACTGGAAATCTATGTTGACGAAATTAACGCGAAGGGGGGAGTGAACGGTCAGAAGCTGCAACTGATTGTCTACGATGACGCCGGCAGTGCTGACAACGCCCGCACCTTCGCGACCCGGCTGGTCGAGGAGGACAAGGTCGTCGCGATGGTGGGTGGCAGCACCACCGGTACCACGCTTGCCATGATGCAGATTTTCGAAGACGCCAACATTCCGTTTATCTCGCTAGCCGGGGCCATCCAGATCATAGAGCCCGTACACCGGTGGGTCTTCAAGACGCCGCACACCGACAAGATGGCCTGCGAGAAGATATTCGCCGACCTCAAGAGCCGCGCGTTGACGACGATAGCACTGATTTCTGGCACCGACGCGTTCGGAAAGTCGATGCGTGACCAGTGCTTTGCGGTGGCGCCGAAGACGGGGATCAAGATCGCGATCGAGGAGAATTACGGACCGCGTGACAGTGACATGACGCCGCAACTCACGAACATCCGCAACAAGGCGGAGGTGCAGGCGGTGGTCAATCCGGGCTTCGGTCAAGGTCCGGCAATAGTGACACGCAACTATCGTCAACTCGGATTCGCTGTGCCGCTGTACCAGAGCCACGGCGTGGCTTCCAAACAGTTTATCGAACTCGCGGGTGCGGCAGCCGAGGGAGTGCGGTTGCCCGCGGCGGCGCTTCTCATCGCCGACAAGCTTCCGAGCAGCGATCCGCAGAAGCCTGTCGTCGAGAATTACTCGCGCGCCTATCAAGCGAAAACCGGGCAGGCGGTATCGACCTTCGGCGGCCACGCCTATGACGGGCTGATGATCTTGGTTGAGGCGATGCAGCGCGCGAAGAGCGCCGATTCCACCAAGATCCGTGACGAAATCGAGCGAACCAAGGGTTATGTCGGAACCGGCGGCATCGTGAACATGTCGGCGACTGATCATTTGGGTCTCGACCTGTCGGCATTCCATGTGCTGGAGATCGAAGGCGGCGACTGGATGCTGGTTCCTGGTACATGAACTGAAGGGGAAGGCGTGTCCGGCGAGGCCAACCCTCTTCACCTTGTTGCGATGAACCTGAGCCGTACGAGGCCTGTGACACGATGGCCGAGTTGCTGCAATTCGTTTCGTCGGGTTTGACTGTAGGCGCGATCTACGCGTTGGTCGCCCTCGGCTTCACGCTGATCTACAAGGCATCGGATATCATCAATTTTGCCCAGGGTGAGTTTGTCATGCTGGGCGGAATGACAACCGTGTTCGCGACGCTTGCCGGCGTCCCGCTGCCGCTGGCGGCGCTCATCGCCGTTGTTGTAACCACCGCAATCGGGTTCGCGCTGCACCGCTTTGCCATCGAGCCCGCGCGCGGGGCGAGCCCGGTGGCTCTGATCATGATCACCATTGGAGCCTCGATCTTTCTGCGCGGCGTCGCCCAGATCATATTCGACAGGCGATTCCACAGCCTGCCCCCGCTGCTCGGCGCCGATCCGATCCGGTTCGGCGGAGCGGCCATCCTGCCGCAAAGCCTCGTCGTGCTGGCCGGCGCGACAGTCATCGTAACCTTGCTCTGGCTGTTCATCGACCGCACCTTGCTGGGCAAGGCCGTGATCGCAACCGCCGCCAATCGCCTCGCGGCACGGCTCACCGGTATCGATACGCGGCGCGTGGTCGACTTCTCGTTTGCCGTATCTGCGGCGATCGGGGCGGTTGCGGGCATTCTCATCACGCCCATCGCGCTGACAAGCTATGATGCCGGGACATTGCTGGCGCTGAAGGGTTTTGCGGCGGCCATGCTTGGCGGAATAGGCAGCGCAGCCGGAGCCGTGATCGGCGGCCTTCTGATCGGCTTGATCGAGGCCTTTGCCGCCGGCTACCTGTCCTCGAATTACAAGGACGCGGTCGCGTTCCTGATTATCCTCGTCGTCCTGATATCGATTCCGCAAGGCTTGTTCGGTCGGGCCAAGGTCGAGCGGGTGTAAATTGCGCGCGCTGCTGCAAACCCGATTGATGCCGGCGATAGCGGTTGCGGTATTGGTCACCATCCTGCCGCTGTCCTTCTCCTCCGCGTACTACTATCGCATCGGTGTGCTCGTCTTTATTTTTGCGCTTGCGGTTGTGGGCCTCAATCTGCTGATGGGTTTTGCCGGCCAGGTCAGCCTCGGTCATGCCGGCTTTCTCGGGATCGGTGCATATTCGGTCGCCATTGGCCCGGTTCATCTTGGCGCGCCTTCATGGCTCTGCCTGTTCGGTGGCGCGGTGCTTTCAGGGGCGATCGCTTTCCTGGTGGGCCGGCCGATTCTCAGGTTGAAAGGACATTATCTGGCCGTCGCGACGCTCGGACTGGGATTGCTCCTTGCCACCGTGCTGACCAACGAGGCTCGCTGGACGGGTGGGCCGGACGGCATGAGCGTTCCCGGCCTGAAACTCTTTGGCTGGAGCGTTCGTGGTGCGACTGCCTGGTATTGGATCGCCGGCGCGACGTTTGTCTGCGGATTTGTGCTTGCGTTCAACTTGATGGAAAGCCCGACCGGCCGGGCGCTTCAAGCCATACATGACAGCGAGATCGCCGCGCTCGTGCTCGGCATCGACGTGGCGCGAAAGAAGCTCGCCATTTTCGTCATCTCTGCGGTGTACGCATCGGTGGCCGGATCGTTCCTCGCCCTGTTCAATGGCTACATTACGCCTGATGCGGCAGGATTTCTGCGTTCAATCGAGCTGGTCGCCATGGTCGTGCTGGGAGGCATGGGATCGATCGTCGGCTCGCTGGTGGGCGCAATCGTCCTGGTCGTGCTACCGCAGGTGCTCACTATCTTCCACGACTATGAGCAAGCCTTGCTTGGGCTAGTCGTGATGGTGTTCATGATCTTCCTGCGCCGGGGCATTGTGCCTTCGATTGCCGCGGCCTTTGCGGGACGGCGCTGATGTTGATCCTGGAAACCGATCGGCTTTCGGTTGCTTTCGGCGGCGTGCGAGCTGTCGATGAGGTCTGCATTGCCGTCGAATCCGGCCAGGTGTTTTCGATCATAGGACCGAACGGTTCCGGCAAGACTACGCTGTTCAATCTGATATCGGGCATCTACAGGCCGAACCACGGAAGCATCCACTTTGCCGGCGAAACCGTAACGGGCCTTGAGCCTGACCGGCTGGCGCGGCGTGGCCTATCTCGGACCTTTCAGAATCTGCAGATATTCTCCCGAATGTCGGTGCTGGAAAATGTGATGGTCGGTCACCATCGCCACGAGGATACCGGGATATTGGCCGATCTGGTGCATTGGCCCTCGGTTCAGCGCCAGAATGCGGCAACCCGCGAAGTGGCCCTCGCGGCGCTCGCCCGTGTCGGGCTTGCCGATGAAGCCAGACGTGCGTCCGATTCGCTGTCCTATGGCGCGCTCAAGCGCCTTGAGATCGCGCGCGCGCTCGCCAGCGACCCCAAGCTGCTGCTGCTCGATGAGCCGGCCGCGGGCTGCAATCCGGTCGAAACTCAGGAGATTGATCGCGTCATTCGCTCCCTTGCAAGGGACGGAATAACAGTCATGCTGGTCGAGCACGACATGCGTCTGGTGATGAAAATCTCCGATCGCGTTCACGTTCTCGCAAGGGGGCGGACGCTGGCCGAAGGCACGCCCGAAGAGGTGCGCTCCAATGCTGCGGTGATCGAAGCCTATTTGGGCGACCACGGTTCAAGGGAGGCGGTTCGTGCTTTCGGTTGACAATATCAGAAGCGCATACGGCCGCATCGAGGTTCTCCACGGAGTGACGCTGCAGGTCGACGCCGGCGAAATTGTAACTCTGATCGGCGCAAATGGGGCCGGGAAGACCACGTTGATGCACGCGATCTCCGGTGTTCAGCCAATCACCGGTGGCGCGATACGATTCGAGGGCCGATCGATCGAACGATTGCCTGCGCACTTGCGAGTCGCAGCTGGCATTTCGCAGGTGCCGGAGGGCCGTCAGGTGTTCGATCCGCTGTCTGTGAGCGATAATTTGCGGCTCGGTGCGTGGTCGCGCCGCTCAACCGATCTCAAGCTGGACCTTGCGCGTATCTACGCGCTCTTCCCGATGCTCGAAGCGTTCTGGGAAATGCCGGCGGGGACGCTGTCGGGTGGACAACAGCAAATGCTGGCGATCGGACGGGCCTTGATGGCAAGGCCGCGGTTGCTGCTGCTGGATGAGCCATCCATGGGCCTTGCGCCCAAGCTGGTCGATCACGTCGTCGCGGTGATCCGATCGCTCAAGGAGGAAGGCCTGACCATTCTGCTCGTGGAACAGAATGCGGGCGCTGCCCTTGAAATTGCAGACCACGCCTATGTGCTGGAAACCGGCAAGGTGGCGTTGAGCGGAACTGCCCGCGACATTCAAGACGATCAGCGGGTCCGGGAAGCATATCTGGGAATTTGAACAAATGCGATGGGCCATTGACATCGGTCAAGTAAGTCAATCCGCAAAACCAATTTAATCCGCATTGTCACCCGCCAATCATGAGAGCGGCAATGAAGGCGAGCCTCCGCCCCGGAGTTTCACGGACGAGCCTGCTTACCGTGGACCGTGACCGCAGCATCGACTTCATGGGCGAGGACGGCCGCGTTTACGGCACTCCCTATTTGGTGCGCGATATCGAACAGACCTGCCGCGACCTGTTGCTGGAGCACGGCGAAGCCGGCGAGGATTCGGTCGGAACCGACATCGCTATCAGGCACGTTGCGCCGACCTTGCTTGGCATGTCAGTCGAGATCATGGTCACGGTGAAGGCCGTCGAAGGGCACAAGGTCTCATTCGACGTATCGGCCAAGGACGAGATCGAGCCGATTTGCAGCGGTACGCACGGCCGCTTCGTGGTCGACGTGGGCAAGACGATTGAACGTCTGAAGGCGAAGGCCGCCAAGCGGACGGGCAAGACAGGATAGAGGCGATGCCGGGCAAGTCCGCGGAAATCAAGCCAGCACATAGCGAGCGAACAGTATCGACCTATTGCTACCAGTGCGTCGCCGGTCCGGACCTGCTGAAAGTGCGTATCGAGGACAATATCGCCACTGAAATAGCTCCGAACTTTGATGCGGCGACAATCCATCCCGCCGGAGGCAAGGTGTGCGTCAAGGCGTTCGGACTGGTGCAGAAGGCCTATACGCCGAACCGCGTGTTGACTCCGATGAAGCGCACCAACCCAAGGAAAGGGCGCAACGAGGATCCGGGCTTCGTCGCGATCTCGTGGGATGAAGCGCTCAATATGGTAGCGGAAAAGCTCAATGCCGCGCGTGCCGCCGGCCTCATCGACGAATCCGGATATCCGCGCGTCGCGGCGAGCTTCGGCGGCGGAGGCACGCCGACGGCCTATATGGGCACGTTGCCCGCGTTTCTCGGCGCCTGGGGTCCGGTCGATATGAGCTTTGGCTCCGGCCAGGGCGTGAAGTGCACGCACTCGGAGCATCTTTACGGCGAGTTGTGGCATCGGGCGTTCACTGTCGCGCCGGACACACCCCTGTGCGAGTACGTGCTTTCGTTCGGCGCCAATGTCGAGGCATCCGGCGGCGTGTGCGGCGTGAAGCGCCACGCTGACGCACGCAATCGCGGCATGAAGCGGGTGCAGATCGAGCCGCATCTCTCTGTCACGGGCGGAGCGTCGGCCGAATGGATCCCGATCAAGCCCAAGACCGACGTCGCCTTCCTTTTCGCCATGATTCACGTGCTGCTGCACGAGCATCCGCGCGACCGGCTCGATCTGCCATTCCTCAAGAACGTGACCTCGTCACCCTACCTGATCGGACCGAACGGCTATTTCCTGCGCGGCATCGACACGCGCAAGCCGCTGATGTTCGACCTCGGAAGCGGGCGGGCCGTGCCGTTCGACACCAAAGGCGCCGATCCTGTGCTCGAAGGCACTTTCAAGGTCGATGGCGTCGAGATCGGCCCCGATGACGAGTTGATCCCGCATCGCGGCATTGAGGTGCGTCCGGCGTTCGAACATCTTGTCGATCACGTGAAATCTTATTCACCTGAATGGGCGAGCCGGATTTGCGACGTGCCGGCGGCGACCATCCGCCGAGTGACGAACGAATTCGTCGATCATGCCCATGTCGGCGAGACCATCGAGATCGAGGGCGTCACCTTGCCGTTCCGGCCGGTATCGATCTCTTTCGGCAAGACCGTCAATAATGGCTGGGGCGGCTACGAGTGTTGCTGGGCTCGGACCCTGATCCCGTGCCTGCTCGGCGCGCTGGAGGTGCCGGGGGGTACGCTCGGCAGCACGGTGCGGCTCAATCGTCCTGCCGACAATCGCTGGTCGAGCATCAAGCCGGGTCCGGACGGCTTTATGGAATATCCCATGAACCCGACCAGCAAGGAGGCCTGGGTATCGCGCCCTCCTGTTCGCTCGGGTCATCGCACGCTGGTGCCGCTGGTCGCAAACTCGGCCTGGAGCCAGGCACTCGGGCCGACCCATCTCGCCTGGATGCAGCAGAGCGAGGATTTCGAGCATTTTCCCCATGCCTCGCCACCCGACGTTTGGTTCGTCTACCGCACCAATCCGGTCATTTCGTTCTGGGACACAAAGCGCGTGGGCGAAGCGGTCGCCAACTTCCCGTTCACGGTCTGCTTCGCGCTGACGCGCGACGAGACTAATCACATGGCCGACGTGCTGCTGCCCGATTGCACCGACCTCGAAGGCCTCCAGCTCCTGCGAATCGGCGGCACCAAATACATCGAGCAATTCTGGGACTATCAGGGTTTCGCGCTGCGCGATCCTGCCGTCCCGCCACAGGGTGAAGCGCGCGATTTCACCTGGATTGCGACCGAGCTGGCGCATCGCTCCGGGATTCTCGAAGCCTACAACGCTGCAATCAATCGCGGCGGTCACGGCGTCAAGCTGTCAGGCGAGAACTACGACTTTTCGCTCGAAGTGTCCGCGCCGCACAGTGTCGAGGAGATCTGGGATGCGACCTGCCGTGCCGCCAGCGCGGAGATCACAAACGGTCAATCGAGTGACGGTCTCGCCTGGTTCCGCGAGCACGGCTTTCGGGTCGCGCCTTTCCCGCGCCTCATGTGGTACCTCTACCCGCGCCTTGTCGAGCAGGGCCTGCGCTTCGAGCAGCCCTATCAGGAGCGTTTGTTCCGGGTTGGCAGGGAACTGGGCCGCCGCCTGCATGAGCAGGGCATTACTTGGTGGGACCGCCAGCTCGAGGAATATGAAGCGATCCCGCACTGGCGGGATCTCGGCAAATTGTGGGAAGACGCGCTCGCCCGACACTTCAAGGTCGACATCGCCGACTATCCGTTCTGGCTCGTAACCTCGCGCAGCATGCAGTACTCGTGGGGCAACAATGTCGGCTTGCAACTGATCAAGGAGCTTGCCGACAACGTCATCGGCCACGGTAGTGTGGTGATGAACGAGAGCGCGGCCGCCAAGATAGGCATTGAAGACGGCGACCGCATCGAAGTGCGCTCGCCACTCAACGCCACGGAAGGCAGCGTCGTGCTGCGGGAGGGCATTCGACCCGACACATTGCTGATCATTGGGCAGTTCGAGCATTGGGCAACACCCTATGCCAAGGACCTCGACGCCCCCAGCATGAATGCCTTGGTGCCGATGCTGCTTGAGCTCACGGATGCCACCGGCTCGGCGGCCGATCTCGTCAAGGTGAAGGTGACGAAGCTCCGAGGTGCGGCATGACCCGTTGGGCAATGATCGCCGACCTGGAGCGCTGTGTAGGTTGCCAGACCTGCACGGCGGCGTGCAAACATGCCAATGCGACTTCGCCGGCCGTTCAATGGCGCAAGGTGCTGGATATCGAGGCGGGCTCGTATCCAGAGGTGTCGCGCACCTACGTGCCGGTTGGCTGCCAACACTGCGAAGATCCGCCCTGCATGCATGTCTGCCCTTCGACGGCGACGCGCAAGCGGCCTGATGGTATCGTCACAATCGACTACGACATCTGTATCGGCTGCGCCTATTGTGACGTAGCTTGTCCGTACCAGGCGCGTTTCAAGGTCGATGCTGCCGATTTCGCCTACGGCGCCGGCCGGCAAATGCAGAACGAGGCCGAGCGCGAGGATCCGGCACGCCTGGGCGTCGCGCAGAAATGCACCTTCTGCTCCGACCGCATTGATTTCGGGTTGAAAAACGGCCTGACCCCGGGCGTCGACCCGCGCGCGACACCCGCCTGCGCCAACGCCTGCATCGCCAGCGCACTGCATTTCGGCGATCTCGACGACCCCGCGAGCAATGTTTCGACGCTTTTGAAGCGGCACAAGCATTTTCGCATGCACGAGGAGATCGGCGCCGCGCCGGGTTTCTACTATCTCTACGAGCACGCCGGCTCGTCGGCCGCCGACAACGATCGCGAGCAGCGGTCTGTGCCGATGACACAGTCGCGCATTCGGGCGCGCGGCGTAGAGCCGTGGCACCAGAAGCATTGGGATTGGAAAGCCGCCGGCAATTTCATGACCGGCGGAATCGGCCCGGGTTTTTTCGCCGGTTCTGCCGTCGCCGCAGTGACGGTCGGCCCGTCAGCCGTGCTTGGACTGCTCGCCATGGCGCTTGTCGGCCTTGGACTCTTCCTGGTGATGATGAAGATCGGCCGGCCCTTGCAAGCGATTTTTGTGCTGCGCCAGCCGCAACGCTCGTGGATGTCCCGCGAGGCGTGGGTTGCCATTGCCTTCTTTCCGATAGCGC
>Ga0306924_10000889_pt1 | contig 26297 bp, 23 predicted proteins | sample sta12Can44000111_FD_203756 | JGI IMG/M metagenome (GOLD analysis project Ga0306924, IMG submission 203756) | Lab enrichment of tropical soil microbial communities from Luquillo Experimental Forest, Puerto Rico - statanox.12C.anox.44.000.111 (v2)... | ecosystem: Environmental > Terrestrial >... | reverse complement strand
TCGGCTTCGCCGTGCTCGCCGCGCCGCTCTTTCTGTTGTTTCTCGACCCGGCACCGGCAATTCAGCTCGTCATCATCATCTCGACGGTGCTATCGATTATCGTGCTTCGGGGGCTGCTGCCGGCTATCGCGCCCTGGCTGCTGCTGCGCCTGGCGCTCGGCAGTCTTGTTGGGCTGCCGCTCGGTCTCGTCGCCTTCCGTTATGCCGATCCGATCCTGGTGCGGGCGGCCGCCGGGGCAATGATCTTTGGCTTTGCCATACTGATGGCGGTGTCGCGCCGCCGGTCGGGTCAACCCGGCCCAGGCAAGCATTGGACGCCGTTTGCGATGAGCCCCGGCCTCGATCTCGCCGCCGGGGCCGTCTCGGGCATCGCAGGCGCGCTGGCGGGGCAGCCCGGCCCGCCGGTGCTGATCTATCTGCTGCTTGCCGGGGCGGCGGCGAGGACCGTGCGCGCAACGCTCCTCGCGTTCTTCGCACTCTCATACGCGGTGACGCTCGCTTCCCATGCGGCGACGATCGGCATCCCCGCCCCGACCTGGCTTGCTGCCGGCACCCTGATCCCCTTCGCCTTCCTCGGCGGCCTCGCCGGCCGTCCGATCGGTGATCGTCTCGGCGCCGAAGCCTTTGCCATGCTGGCCATTGCCCTGCTCGCAGTGGCTGGGGCCTACACCCTCGGCGCCGCGGCCGTTGCCTTTGCCGCCGCCTAGCGACGACGGGCCGCGCGGTTCGCCCAGAGCGCGCGCGACCCACGCTGGCGCGGGTGATCCATCGGTTCCTCGACGAGCACCGTTCTTTCTGCCTCACTCATACCGCCTCCGACGCAGGAGCGAGTGGGCGCCTGCCGCGTGTCGACAATTGGACCTCGTCAACCCGCCGCGTACACAACAGAGCTACGTCGATTTCGAACGCGCCGTGCGTTCATCGAAACACGCAAGAACGCCCGCTTCTCACCCCAACGCTGCGCCGACGAAATATTAGCGAGTGAGAGAGCCACGAAGAAGATGAGCGTGATGCTCAGCAAAGTACGAGCACAGGAATGCATGGTGTCCTCCCTACTCTGTTGTTGCCAAATCTTGACAGGTTGATCGGGCGGGAGGTTCGCACCTTTTTGAGGATTGGGAAAGCTAACCCGACTTCGTTGCGTCGAAAGTCTCCCTCGGGGCAAATCCTGTCGAACGCGGCTTGGCCGAAGGCGGGCGGAAAGGTGCCGAAGGTCACCATTGTCGCGAACTTGATATAAGCGCCGGGTTCGATTTCAAAGCGGCCACTCGTTTTACGAGTCCTCGCCCGCTTGTCCAGGCCGAGCACTGCGGGTAGTGACGCCGGTCAGGTGAGGAATTTGAGGCCGCCGGTGATCTTGTCGACGGTCTTGCGATCGCCGTGGAGGCCGAGCCCAACCAGGTCGAGCGCGACGGTCGGGGTCACAGCGACGCTGGCGCGATTGTCGGCATCGTTGGAAGTCTTGAACAAAGGCTCGGTATAGATCGCAAAGCGGATGCCGCGATTGATGGCGCGGCCGTGGGTGCGGCTCAGCTCGGAACTGGCCGCGCCGTAGATGAAGACCGGCTCCCGGATCATCGGAGTGTAAAGCCGGCCGTCAGCATCGCGGTAAGGCTCGCCAATGATCTCGGGATAGGTGCCGGCGAGCCCGCCGGACAAGAACGCCGCGACATTGGCCACCTGCCAGGGCAAGAGGTCGGCGCGGATGACGAGCGCGGTCTTGGTGCTGTAGATCATATGCGGCATCCTAGCGCCGCTGCGCCGGCGGTCTTGAACGTTCGTGCAAGGAGACCATGGCGACTTCGGCCGATTTCCTGATCATCGATATGCCGGCTACCGGACTGCAGCGATGCGCGCCGGCTTCTCCGGCCACGCCTACGACCGGCACCGCCACGAGACCTATGCAATCGGCGTCACCGAAGCCGGGCTGCAATGCTTCCACTACCGCGGGGCGGCGCAGGCGAGCGCGCCCGGGCGCGTCATCGTGATCCACCCGGACGAGGCGCATGACGGCCATGCCGGGGCACCCGGCGGCTTACTTATCGCATGCTCTATGCCGACCCCGGCGCTGATCAACGCCGCGCTCGGCGGCCGCAACCTGCCGTTCGTATCCGACCCGGTTGTCGACGATCCGACGCTGGGCCGTGTCATCGCCGAGGCGTTCGCCGATTTCCCCGAGCCGATCGAGGACCTCGCGATCCCAAGCATCATTGCCACCCTCGCCGACGCCCTTTCGCGCCGCGCCGGCTCGCCGCCAAAAAACAGCGCGTTTCGGCAACCACAACGCGCTCGCCGCCGCACGCCAACTGCTGCTTGAAGCCGTCTCCGACCACCATATCGGCGCCGCCGCGCTCGAGGCGGAGACCGGCGTCGACCGCTTTACACTGGCGCGCGGCTTCCGCACACGTTTCGGTACCTCACCGCACCGCTACCTGACCGGCCGCAGGCTGGAGCGCGTCAAGGCCGAGATAGTTCGCGGCGCCCCGCTCGCCGAGGCGGCTGTCGCCGCCGGCTTTGCCGACCAAAGCCACATGACCCGCCACTTCAAATCCCGCTTTGGCCTGACGCCGGGCCGCTACGCCGTCTTGCTGCGCCGTGGCGTGAATCCATAGGTCCTTTGCGCGGACCGTCGAAGAGAGCGAAAGAGTCGGGCCGAGCCGTACTCGCTATTGAGACGCAAGGCAGCTAAGGGCTCGAACGTGGCTTGGCCGGGCAGAGGCGGCAAGGCGCCGAAACCGGGCGTTCGCGTAAGCCTTGTCGAACGGCCACATCGTCTCATAGCGGACCTGCCTCAGGTCGCGGGCTCCTTGCGATACTATCTGGTCGGTGTGATCGGGGGAGGGTCTCGGCCTGAGCGGATTCCTGACCGGTCACGCGCCCCACCAGCTAGGCGTTGCCGGTGGCCGCTCGAGCAAGCGCTCGAACAGTCCTGCCGTGTACGTTCGTCTCGGCCACCGACCGGGGGCCAGGTTGTATCAATGTGACGGAATACCCGCGGTTGAACCGCCATCAACTGGGAGAGCCACGCCGGTGATGAAACTGGCATCGTCAGACAGCAGGAAGGCAATCGCTGCCGCGACCTCTTCGGGTTGACCTTCGCGGCCGATGGGATGAGCTGCGCGAATCCGCTTCACATTTTCCGGATCCTGGAACATGACCGCTGTCATGGGTGTACGAATCATCCCTGGCACGACGGCATTGACGCGGACGCCGAGCGGTCCGAGTTCCAATGCCATCGTCTGGGTGAGCCCCACGACCCCGTATTTCGACGCGGCATAAGGGAGGCGGTTGGGCACGCCCCTGATCCCGGCCGCAGAGCTGAGGTTCACGATTGCCGCCCGCGTTTGCGCTTCCTTTACGGCCCGGGCGAAAGCCTGGCACATGTTGAACGTGCCTTCGAGGTTGACCGACAGGACCTTCTGCCAAACCTCGGGATCGGTATCCAGAATATTGCCGACACCACGGATGCCGGCACTGTTGACCAGACCATGGAGTTTTCCGAACCGTCGAACCGCGCCGGACACGAATGCGGCTACCTGGTCCCGGTTCGAAACGTCAACGTCGGCGCCATAGATCCTGGCGCTGTCCCCGAATTCGGACACAACCCTATCGACCCCTTCTTTCCGTACGTCCGCGGCGGCGATCGAGGCACCTTCTGCAAATAATCGCCGGACGCAGGCCGCGCCGATACCGCTGCCGGCACCGATTACTAAGACAGTCTTGTCTTCAAAGCGTTTCATTCGATCACTCCTTAAGTCGGTTTTCTCTTTTGGGATGCCGCATGACCCATAATCTACGGCTACGCCGATATTGCGGCGTCAGTCAGCCGGCGAGGAGGCCGCCGTCGACTGTCATGGCATGACCCACGATGAAGCTCGCGGCCGGGCTGCACAGCCAGACCACGGCAGCAGCGATTTCTTCCGGCTCACCGAAGCGTCCGATGGGTTCCTGCGCTACCATGTGTCTTACGATTTCCGGGTCGTAATTCTTCGTGACGAAGACTGCCATCGGCGTGTTGACCATCCCCGGGCAGACGGCGTTGATGCGGATGCCCTTGTCGGCATAGTCGAGAGCCGCACTCCGCGTCAGTCCGATCACCGCGTGCTTGCTCGCAGAATAGGCGCTGCGTCCCTGGAACCCTTTAAGCCGCCGATTGAAGAACAATTGACGATCGCACCACTTCCCTGCGCCATCATCTGGCGAAGTTCGCCCTTCATGCAGTTCCACACGCCGCGCAAGTTGACGTTCATCACGCGCTCGAATTCGTTGTCGCTGGTCTCCAGAAACTCGGCAGCCTCAGAATTGACGCCGGCATTGTTGAAGGCTGCGTCGAGCCGCCCATGGGTGCTGACGGCGCGCTCGATCATCGCCTCGACCTGAGTGGTATCCGTCACGTCGCAGGTGACACCGATGGCGTTGTGACCCGCTGCGCGCAGACCCTCGACCGCCTTGGCGATTGTCTCCCCGTCGCGATCGCCAAGGATTACGGACGCACCACCCTTGGCGAAGGCTTCAGCCGTCGCCAGGCCAATGCCACCGCCGGCGCCGGTGACGAGTGCCACTTTTCCATCGAAAGCTGTAGTCAATGTCGTCTCTCCGGCGAGGCATATCGATAGGCAGTCAGCTCCGGTATTGCTCCTCGCTGACCTTTTCCATCCACCCGACGACCTTACCGTCGAGCTTTTCCTGGATGGCGATGTGTGTCATCGCGGTGGTCGGCGCGGCGCCGTGCCAGTGCTTCACTCCCGGCGAGATCCAGACGACATCGCCGGGCCGGATTTCCTCGACAAACCCACCCTCGCACTGGACCCTGCCGCAACCGGCGGTGACGATCAGGGTCTGACCGAGCGGGTGGGCGTGCCATGCCGTGCGCGCGCCCGGCTCGAGCGTGACGGTGCCGCCGGTGGCACGGGCCGGCTCGGGCGGGCCGAACAGCGGATCAACACGCACCGTGCCGGTGAAATAATCGGCAGAACCTTTGGTCGAAGGCTGTGAGCCGTTTCGCTTGATTTCCATCTCTGCTCTCCTTTTGTTGGTCTGCCGGTTCAGCGCGGTTCGAGCCGCAGCGTGGTCGGCAAGGTTTCGGAGCGCACCATCTCCTGCGCATGGCTGTTCCGCCGATATTTCCTCAGGAATTCGCGGCTGACCCGCGCGACTGCAGCCTCGTCGTCCGCCGGGCTCGCCTGCACGGCCAACCGGCGACTGGCATATTCGAGCGTAGCGGGGCCGCCGGCCGCGAGGTCCCGGTACCAGCGTCCCTCCGCGCCGCGCCACGAACGCACAAAAACCTCGTCGTCGGCCACCACCACCCAGATCACCACCGCGCTTTTAGGGTGCTTCTCGGTCCGGATCGCGACCTCCCGCACATCGCGCAATTCGCGCATGGTCTCCGCATCGAAATTCGTCATGGCCTGACCTCCCGTGCCTAACAAGCCCGTCAAGCTGGGCCGTCGCTCAGCTAAGATTTAGCGCGCGCCGCCGTTGTGATTAGGTCCTATAATCAGCATAGACTTATGATTCCATGTCATAAATGCACCCCGCAAATCTGAACGATCTCGTGGCTTTCCTGGCTGTAGGGCAAGAGCGCAGCTTCACGAAAGCCGCCGCGAAGCTCGGCGTGTCGCAGTCGGCGCTGAGCCACACCATTCGCGGCCTCGAGGAACGGCTTGGCCTGCGGCTGCTGACCCGGACCACCCGCAGCGTCGCGCCGACCGAGGCGGGGGAGCGCCTGCTCCGCACCGTTGGTCCCCGCTTCGAGGAGATCGATACCGAGCTGGCCGCCTTGAGCGAACTCCGGGAAAAGCCCGCTGGCACCATTCGGATCACGGCCACGGATTATGCCGCCGATACGATTCTCTGGCCGAAGCTGACGAAGTTCCTGCGGCAATACCCCGACATCAAGGTCGAGGTCGTGATCGACTATGGCCTGACCGACATCGTCGCGCAGCGCTTCGACGCTGGCGTGCGCAGCGGCGAGCAGGTGGCGAAGGACATGATCGCCGTGCGCATCGGGCCGGATCTGCGCATGGTGGTCGTCGGCGCGCCGACGTATTTCGCAGCGCGGTCAAAACCGACGCGGCCACAGGAGCTGGTCGGCCACAACTGCATCAATTTGCGTCTGCCCACCCATGGCGGATTGTACGCCTGGGAATTCGAGAAAGACGGCCACGCGTTGAAGGTGCATGTCGAAGGCCAACTCGTCTTCAACGGCACGTTCCAGATGCTCAATGCGGCGCTCGCCGGATTCGGCCTCGCCTATGTGCCGGAGGACGTGGCACAACCGCATCTCGCCAAGCGTCGTCTCACGCGGGTGCTTGAGGAATGGTGTCCTCCGTATTCGGGATATCACCTTTACTACCCGAGTCGCCGCCAGCCGACGCCAGCCTTTTCCTTGCTCGTAGACGCTCTTCGCTACCGCGGGCCTCGGGTCGCTTCCCTGGCCCCATGGGAAGGTCGGTAAAGGGGGCATCTCCAGGCATTCCTCGCTCGCCCCATTTTCGGCCGCTCGGCGCCGAGAGCGGCCAGTCGTGCAACCGTCCGGCCCCGCGGTGGCGACTCCAATGAGCTATTTGATGGCCTTCCTCGGCGGGCGGCACCGGCCTTCATCAATTTTGCGACACGGCTAGGAGGGTCAGGGTCCACGACGGGTGGATCCCGCCGGGCTTGAAGTCGGGTCTTGGGAGGTGGCTTATTGGCGCAAGTGTGGCGAGCGCGGTGAGCCCCTGATGCATCTTCAGCCTTCCCTCCGGCAGGGCGAATTGATTGCCCTTGCCCGCCGTCTGGCCTGCGAGCGCTTCACCCCGCGCGTCGAGGGCCACGACCGCGACGCCTCCTTTCCCTTTGACGACTATGCCGATCTCCGTGCCGAGGGGCTCCTCGGCCTGTGCGTGCCCGAGCGCTATGGCGGGCTCGGGGCCGACTACGAAACCTACTGCCTCGTCGCGGAGCAGCTGGCACAGGGCAATGCCTCGACGGCGCTCACCTTCAACATGCATTGCCTGACGATGCTGATGATGGGCCCGATCGCCGACAACATGCCGATGTCCCCGGCGGCGCGCGAACGCCACGAGAAGCTCCGGGCCCTCAAGTACCGCGAGGTCGTGGAGGACGGCGCCTTCTACGGACAGCCGCACAGCGAGCCGGTGGAGCAGGGCGAGACCGATATCAGGCTCGGTGTGGGCGGCCGGCGCTTTGGCACCACCGCGCGCACGGTGGATGGCGGCTATGTGGTGAACGGGCGGAAGTTTTTCGTCTCGCTGGCGGGCTGCGCCCCGTATTACGCCACCCCTGCCATCCGGCTTGGGCCCGAGCCCTGGATCGAGCGCACCCTCTATCTCCAGGTTCCCAAGGACGCGCCGGGTGTGTCCTTCTCCGGCGACTGGGACCCGATGGGGATGCGCGCCACCGTCAGCCGCGACATGCTACTTGAGGACGTGTTTGTCCCCGACGACGCGGAGGTGCTGCCGCCGGGCCTGTTTGGGGCGATGTACAACGCCTTCCCTCACCTCTTCCTGAGCTTCTCCGCGACGTTCCTGGGACTCATGCAAGCGGCCTGGGACGGCGCGCTCGCCTACCTGACCGGCCGGATGCCGGGGGCACCCATCCCGCACACCGAGATCGCAGCAAAGGGTCATGCGATCGCCGAGATGCTCTTTGCGATCGAAGCCGCTCGCGCGCTCTACTACCGGGCAATCTCGGAGGCCGAGGTCGATCCTCCGCTGGAGGCGGTCCAGCGCGCCCGGGCGGCGCACGTCACCGTGCAACGCGCGGTCGTCACAGTCACCCAGGAGGCGATCCGCGTCTGCGGCGGACGGGCCTTCCTCAGGCGCTATCCGCTTGAGCGCTACGCCCGCGACGCGCGGGCCGCAGCACTGATGCGCCCGTGGACCGAGGAGCTCGCGACGCAGCAGGCCTGGGAGGCAGCACTTGGCTTGGACGGGCAGCGAGGCGCTGCCGCAGGGGCGTGACCGTACCTCCGTCGCTTGCGAGAACGACGGCGCAGCCTTGCCGCCGATGATCGCGACTCCACGCGCAGACACCGTGGCTCGCCCCAGGAACAGCAGCCCCGCCCCCCTGTGTGCTTTGAACCGGCGCTCGATCTGTGCCACCCCCGCGGCCTCTCTGCCAGCGGCGCGTCGGCGCTTGCCGCTTCGCCTTAACGCCGACAGCGGCCATTCGTGCGTAGCAAGCAACCGGTCGAATCCGTCCCCTAGCCGCTATCAAATACCAAGCATGGACGCGGGCCCTCGATGAGAGCCCGGAAACCACTCCACCGATCGGGTCATCGCGGCGCCATAGATTCTGAGCCTTGATCGCCCGCTTGGTTATCGCAGCTCAGACGCGCGATACGATAAACGCAACGTCGTCCTTCGGAGAGAAGATGCTCCTGGCGCGTCACTGACATGTCGGGGCCGAACGCTGCCTGAAGCAGCTCAAGCTCCGAACGGCAGAAGCCTTGGCATGTTTTGGCTGCAGCACAGATGGGGCAATGATTTTCGATCAGCAGGAAACTGCCGTCTCCCTGCATTTCGAACTCCGCCATATAGCCTTCGACGGTCCGCAACCGGGTTAAGACGCCGACGCGATCTCTGAGATCGAGGTGAGGCTTCAGCGCTTGGCGGTAGGTTGCCACCATGGCTTCCTGCCGCGCCTCGATGAGACGATCCAATCCCGCCTCACCAAAAATCGATCGGATCCCCTCGATCAAGCTGACGGTGAGGTCTCCGTGCGTGTCCGGGAACCGCGAGTGGCCTTTCGGCGTCAACCGCCACATCCGTTTCGGACGACCGACTTCGCCCGCCTGGTCATCGAACGCTACCAGACCCTCGCCATGAAGCTTCGCGAGGTGCTGTCTCACGCCGACTTCGGTGATGCCGAGGGCGGGCGCGAGGGTGCCCGTGCCCAGCGGGCCGCGCGACTTAAGCGCGTAGAGGATCTTGTTACTGTTATCCGAGCTCATGTCGTTGCCTGACGGCATCGCCGATAAAGAAACTAATTGCTTTCTTAACATTCGGGACTATAAAACAACCAAACACTTTTGAAAAGGAGGATCGCCGTGCGCGAGAGGCTGATAGAGTCGAGCTGGCGGGCCCTTCTTGCGTATCAATTGGCGCTGCCGCTAAGCGTACTGTTGGGCGGTGTGCTTCTGCACTCGATGAATGTGCTGATCACCGCCACCCTCTTGCCCAGCATCGTCTCCGATGTCGGCGGCTCCAATCTCATGAGCTGGCCGACCACCCGCGTTTGTTGCGTCCTCGATCGTTGCTGCCACGAGTACCGGTATCGTCAGTAGCGTGGTTGGTAGCAGGCGGGCGTTCTGCGGCGGCGCCGTGATCTATGCTGCGGGCGCCATTTTGTGTGCGCTGGCGCCATCGATTGACTTGGTGATCGCGGGACGCTTCGTCCAAGGCCTTGGAGGCGGGCTGTTATCCGCGTTGGCATACATCCTGGTGCGCAATGTATTTCCGGAGGCTCTTTGGCCACGGGTCTTTGGTCTGTTCGCAGGCGTCTGGTCGGTTTCCGTGCCTACAGGTCCTTTGATCGGCGGGCTGTTCGCAGGTTACGGAAATTGGCGAGGCGCCTTCTACGCGATAACGGGGGTCGCCGGCCTGCTTGCTGTTACTGGGTTGTTTATTCTGCCAGCCGATGCGGCGAGCAACGACGCGACCGAACCCAAGGTGCCGGCCCTCCGAGTGGCTTTGATATGTACCGCGATCGCTCTGCTGTCGCTGGCGAGCGTCTTGATGGGCCCCGCGATCAAGAGCGCATTTATTGTGGCGGCAATCGGAACATTCGTTCTGACGTTGCGGATCGATCGTGGGGCGACCCGTGCGCTCCTGCCGAGCGATGCCTTCTCCCTGCGATCTGCGACTGGTGCAGCGCTATGGATGGTCTGGTTGCTATCAATCGCCTACAGTCCGCTTGCGATATACGCGCCGCTGTTCCTGCAGCGATTGCACGCACTCAGTCCACTGACCGCTGGATACATGGTTGCGGGAGCATCGCTGGCATGGACGGCCGCCACGCTTTCCGTCGCGTCGCTTACAGATAGCTGGCCTGCCCGGCTGATCGTTGCGGGACCAATTGCGATGAGCGCAGGGTTATTGGGGGTTGCTGTGGTGATGGTGCCCGGGCCGGTTGCTGCCCTGCTCTTGCCAATCTCCCTGATCGGCATTGGCATTGGCGTCTGCTGGGCTTTCATCCTTCAACACGTCATGACTGGCGCGAAACATGGCGAGGAGAACATCGCTGCCGCGTCCGTCGCCACGGTCCAACAAACCGGTATTGCGTTCGGCGCAGCGATTGCCGGACTTATTGCGAATGCCAGCGGTCTCGGTGACGGCCTGCATCCAAGCTCCGTTCTCCGCGCGGCTTTTTGGGTGCCCGTGGCGTTCGTCGCCGCACCGTTCGCTGCCAGCATGATCGGTATGCGATTGGTGGCGCTGAGATCGGGCCGGGAATCGGCGATTGCCGCGAATAGGGTTTGAGGCGATCTTGGATGGCCGGCTCCACCCGACCCGGTTAATCGCTGGGAAGCAGACGATCAGGTTCCATGCGTCCGGGTGGTAAGATGTTCGGCTGAAGGGTCGCGCGACGGCCGCGCGGCTCGCTACAGTGCGGTGAGGAGGAGCTACGCTTGCCCATCCATCCAGTAGAGCGCAAACTCGCCGCGATCTTCGACCACGATATCGCAATGCGCGAGAAACGACCTCTCGGTGGGCAGATCGTCATAGCGTAGCGCCTCGGCATGGTCTCGACCGTAACAGATCAGATCACCCGGAACGGGAGCAGAGGTCTCCGGCCGTTCGGCGGTCATCAACCAGCCATGATCGGCGCCCGATGTCATGCGTTTCGCCTCATTGAAATACACCGCATGATCCGGGGCATAGGGAAACGCCGTCGCGGCGCCGGAGATCCGCATAGCGTAACAAATGAACGCGGCCGACCACGCGTACCTGCCATCTTCCGGGGGGGAAAGTCATTGCCGCGGCCGGCGTCTTTGCGGGTCCAACCGGCCTCTGGCGTATTCGGGTTAATGCCCACCCGCCAATACTCCCCCAACCGATCGCCTGGATCGCTCTCAAGCTGCCGCAACATGTCCTTCAGCCCGCCGCCGTCCTGCCGTTCGATGTCGGCGGCAGTCACGGCGTCGGGAAGGGGATGGTGTGCGCCCTATGTATCGCGCTCGGGCGGCGGCTCTGCCGGAGGCCTGTAGGCACGTTCCATGCGTCGCCCCGCGTTTGGCAACACTTGCGCCAGGTTTCCTCAGAGAGAACAATGAGCAGTGAAGCAACAAATCGCGGTCACGCCGACAAGGAGAGAGAGCCATGGACCTCGGATTGCAGAAAAAGCATGCGATCGTGACCGGCGGTAGCCGGGGCATCGGCAAAGCCATCGCGCGGGAATTGGCTCGCGAAGGGGCCGATGTGACGATCGTGGCGCGGAACAAGGGGGATTTGGAGGCGACGGCGCGGGAATTGGCTGCCGAGACGAACCGGCGCATCCTCCCCCTCGCAGCCGATGTCACCAGCAAGGAGCAGGTCGACCGCGTGGTCGCCGAGGCGGCGCAGCAACTGGGCGGCCTGCACATCCTGGTTAACAGCGGGTCCCATCCGGGCGGCTCGGCCACCGCGACCGGCCCGATCGAAACCGTCGTCGACGAGGATTTGATCGAGGATTTCAACGTGAAGTATGTGGGGGCGCTGCGCTGTTCCCGCGCTGTCATCCCCTTTATGAAGACGGCGGGCTGGGGCCGCATCATCAACATCAGCGGCGGCAACGCCCGCAACGCCGGCAATCTCAGCGGCGGCGCCCGCAATGCCGGCCTGGTGCACATGACAAAAACGCTGGCAGTCCAACTGGGCCGTCATGGGATCACGGTCAATTGCATCCACCCCGGCACGACCCGCACCGAGCGCACGCCGAGCCTGCTCGCTGCCCGCGCCACCCAGCTGGGCGTATCCCCGGAAGAGGCAGAGCGGCGGGACTTTGCTCCGGACTCGCCGCGCGGCAACGCCATCTGCCGCATGGTGGACGCCTCGGAGGTCGCGTTCGTTGCGGTCTTCCTGGCCTCGGACAAGGCCTGGGCAGTCTCCGGCGAGCTGGTGTCGGCAAGCGGCGGGGCCGGGCGGTCGGTATTTTACTGAGCAGCGATTCGATTACGCATCCATTGATCTTTTCAACGGGCTGGTAGGCCATTTTGATGGCTCGGCAGATGCGCGCAGCCGCGGAACGCGAGCATCCTGTGACGGAAAAGCCAGCCCGCCGAACTTTGCTTCATCCTTGTTCGCTCACCGGCACCGAGATTGCCCGGTTCGACCGTCCCTGTGCACGAACTGAACTGTGAGCTGAGGTCCGCAATTGGCGCAGCCCGGCCGTGCTGGCCACTGGCCAGCCGGTCCGCTTACCGGGCAGTGCGGCCTTTCTCTAGTGGCGCGCGTGTCCCAGCAGGCAGTTGCCAGATCTCGAAATTGAGCACGCTCGCCAAGGCGACCAGCCGGCAGCGGTAGGACGGCGTCGAATTTGATGCGGTCGAGATCGGACCGAATGCAAGCTCCACCAATCGGTTTGACTTCGTCTCCAGATCGGGCGCAGCGTTGCCGGCACGAACCGATGGAGGAGCGCGATGGCTGTCACCGCCCTTGAGATCAAAACACGCCAGGCGCTCGCCGGCGGGCGGGGTTTTGGTTCCGTGGGGCGTTACAGTCAGCTGGACGGCACGGCGCATTTCGCGGTCGACCCTGCTCATCCCCTGAATGGTTGCATCACCGATATCGATCTGGCCTCGCGCGACGGCGACGGCCTTGTGCATTTCTCCGCGGATATCCGCATTCTGACTCCCGAAGATCCTCAGCGGGGCAATCATCGCCTGTTGTTCGACGTGCCGAACCGTGGCAACCGCTTGGCGCTGGCGACATTCAATCGCGTCCCGCGACCGATCAACCCGAGCGCGCCGACCGATGCGGGCGATGGGTTCCTGATGCGCCATGGCTACACCGTCGCGTGGTGCGGCTGGCAGCACGATGTGCCAGCCGTAGACGGGCTCATGCGCATCAAGGTCGCGGAGGCGCGGCGGGACGGTGGTCCGGTCTCCGGCAGGCTTCTGGTGAGTTTCCAACCCAGCGCCCCGAGCCAGGTGCAGCTGCTTTCCGACCGGGGGCACCGTCCCTATCCGAGCAGCAAGCTCCACGATCCGAGCGCCACCCTGCTCGTGCGCGACAGCGATGATGCACCCCCGCGGGTGATCCCACGCCAAGAATGGTCGTTCGCCCGGCTGGACGCCGGTCAGGTGATCCCCGACACCGACCATGTTTACCTCGCAGCGGGGTTCGCGCCAGGGAAGGTTTATCACGTGATCTACACAACGACGGGCGCCCCAGTGATCGGGCTGGGCTTGTTGGCGGCGCGCGACCTCGTTGCCTTTCTACGTCACGCCACCGCGAAGGACGGCAACCCCTGCGCCAGCGACATTCGACAGGCCTTCGCCTTCGGCGCGTCGCAAAGCGGGCGTTACCTGCGTCAGTTTCTCTACCTCGGCCTCAACGAGGACGAGCAGGAGCGCATGGTGTTCGACGGCGTCCTCGTCCACATCGCCGGCGGTAAGCGTGGCGGCGACTTCAACCAGCGCTTCGGGCAACCTTCCGCCTCGCTTCACCCGACGATGAGTAACGCCTTTCCGTTCAACGACACGGCGAGCACCGACCCGGTCACTGGACACAGGGACGGCTTGCTCGAGCGGCTCTCGGCACGCCGCCGGGTGCCGAAGATCTTCTTCACCGACTCGTCGACCGAGTATTGGCGGGGCGATGCTTCGTTGATCCACACCGACGCAGAGGGCACGCGGGACGTTTCGCTGGCCGCCCCTGTGCGCCTTTACCACTTCGCCGGCACGCAGCATTCCGCAGGCAGCTTGCCGCTGACCGATACCAACCCGGTCGATGGCGCTCGCGGTCAGCAGGCGCTCAATTCGGTCGATTACAATCCCTTGCTGCGCGCCGCGCTGGTGCGGATGGACCGATGGGTGAGCGGAGAGGAAGATCCCCCGCCGAGCCGGTATCCGCGTCTCGCCGATGGTACGGCGGTGACGTCTGAACAGCCGAGATGCGTGTTCGCGGCTATCCCGGGGGTCGGCTTTCCGGCATACCCGCCACAGGTGATCCGTCTCGACTTCGGCCGGGACGCCATGAGCGGCGTGGCAACGACATTGCCGCCGGTGGAGGGCAAGCCCTACCCAAACTTCGTTCCGGCTGTCGATCGGGACGGCAATGAGTTGAGCGGCATCCGTCTGCCTGATCTGACGGTGCCGCTGGCGACCTATACGGGTTGGAACTTGCGCCATCCGCAGATGGGGGCGCCCGACAGATTGATGAGCTTGATGGGGTCGACGATCCCGTTCCCGGCGACCCCAGAAGAACGCGCGGGGAGGGACGATCCTCGCCGATCGATCTCGGAACGCTATCCGAGCAGGGCTCGGTACCTCGAAGAGGTGCGACAGGAGGCTCAGCGGCTCGTCGACGAAGGCTACCTCCTTGCGGAGGACCTGGAACTTGTGCTCGACCAGGCGTCGCGGCGCTACGGGCTGCTCGCGGTGGTGCGCGAGCCCGCTGCCGTTGGCGAATAGAAGGCACCGCCTCTTACACCGATGCCGTTTATTTCTCGCCGACTCAGCGCGGCGAGGAATTCCGGCCAGTGAGCGACGTCACTGCGCCGGAACCCGCCGCACAACCGCAAACCGTTACCGAGTTGTGGCAGTGAACCGCGTCATTGCCACCGCGACCGCCACATAGACCTAAGGGAGTGCCATCGATGCCCGCCATAGTACGTAATGTCGCCCGAGAAAAGCTCGAACAAGGTCAGCTGTCGCTCGGCGTTGGTGTGCGTATGACGCGCAGCGTCGAAATCGCCAAGGCCATGGCGGTAGCCGGCTTTGACTGGCTGTTTCTCGATATGGAGCATGGGGTCATGTCGCTCGAGGCCTGCGCGCAGATATCGACCGCCGCGCTCGACGCCGGCATTGCGCCAATCGCCCGCGTGCCCAATGGCGAATATGCAATCGCGACGCGGGCTCTCGACAATGGTGCGCTTGGCATCGTCATGCCACATGTCGACAGTGCAGCCGAGGCGCGCGAGGTCGTCAACCGGTTGAAATACCCGCCGGTCGGCCATCGCTCGATGGGCGGCATCGGACCGCATTACGGCTTGCGTTCGGCCAGCTCCGGCGAGGCCGCGGCCGCACTCAACGCCGCCAATTTGACGATTGTCATGCTCGAGACGCCGACGGCGATCGCCAATGCCGAAGAGATCGCCGCCGTGCCGGGGGTCGACGTGCTGCTGATCGGCACCAACGATTTGTGCGCCGAAATGGGGATCCACGGGGACTTCGGCAACGAGCGCGTCGCCGATGCCTACCGGACGATGATCGCCGCCGCGCGCAAGCACGGCAAATTTCCCGGAATGGCCGGGGTCTACAATGAGACGATCATGCCGCGCTACATCGAGATGGGCGCGCGTTTTGTCCTGGGCGGCCAGGATGCTGCCTTCATGGCCGCCGGCGCGGCCCAGCGCACCGAGTTCCTGCGCAAACTCTCGCCGGGCTCGCAATAAGGCACGACTCTGCCGTTCCTTTCATTATTTCTCACGGTGCCTCGGCGTCTGCACTGGGAATCACCCAGAAGGGAACATCTGGAGCCCCGAGGCCTATAGTCCTTTTGTTTAACGGCCAATTCGTCGGGCCTTCGCGTCTGATGAGCGCGGACGAGGAAGGCACAAACGAGCGGCTCAAAGCGCTCGCCGCGAACTCGTCGACCCGAAGATCAGCGAGCACTCCGGGCGGATCATCAAGACAACCGGCGACGGTTTGCTCGAGGAATTCCCGAGAGTGGTGGACGCCGTGCGCCGCGCCGCCGAGCTGCAGCGGGCGATTGCGCATCGCGATCACGGCGTTGGTCGGCACAACAGGCTGGTAGAGCCGAATGCCCAGCTCCCACCCGACCCGGTCGATCGGCGGAGTTCCTGTGGAGGACCAGTTAGCGGCAGGGTCCGACTCAACTCAGCTCCAGGGTTATAGGCCTTTTCGCCGCAGGGAGGGTATAGGAGCGCCCCGACCACTCGCGAGCCTCAGTAGGGATCGCGCACGAAAATAAACGTCGTGCCGGTCACGATCGGGGCGCTGGCACCGACGAAGGAGACGTTGGCGTCCTTGACTTGGCGTGATCCGGCGCGGCCCGACGCCTGCAGTGCGCCTTCGATGATGTGCCAGAGGCCGTGGATTCGTCCCGTGCCGAGGCTGCCGCCGAAAGTGTTGAGCGGCAGCTCGCCGTTGAGCTCGATTCGCCCGTCCTGGATGAAATCGAGCGCCTCTCCCTCCTTGCAGAAGCCGTAGGATTCGAGACCGTAGATCACCGAGGCCGAGAAGCCGTCGTAGATCTGGGCCACGTCGACGTCCTTCGGACTGAAGCCGGAGCGCTCCCAGGTCAGCTTCGCCGAACTGCTGCCGCCCTCCATGTAATTGCTGAGGCTGCCGATGCGGCCCGCCACTTCGAAGTGCAGGCGCTGACCGTAGCCGGCGAGATAGGCCGGCTTCGGCTTTAGGTCACGCGCCCGCTCCGCCGTCGTCATCACGATCGCGACCGCCCCTTGCACTGGGATGTCGCAGTCAAACAGGCAGAACGGATAGGCCACCATCCGCGAGTTCAAATAATCCTCGCGCGTCAGCGGCGTGCCGTAGAAATAGGCGTGCGGATTGTGCTGCGTGTGGCGGCGCTGGGTCACGGCGAGTGTCGCCATCTTCTCACGGCTCTGGTTGTGCCGCTCGAGCCAGCGGGTATAGGCGACCGCCATGCCCTGCCCCGGACCGCCGAAGCCGTAGGGCGCGGTGAACTGGGCGGCGCCCTGCGCATAAGCGCCGGGAAGGTTCTGGTAAGTGCCGCGCGGGTTATGCATCGCCCGCCACACGACCGCGTATGTGCACACCCCGGCGAGCAACGCGTTGACCGCCTGCTGCACGGCGCCGCCGATGTTTGTCGTGCCCACCTGAATGTGCCAGCTGAGATTGGGCAATTTCAGCATCGCCATCATGCAGTTGACGGAAACGATGGAGATGCCGTCCACCTCCGGATGCCCGGTCGCCGGCAGTTCCGGATAGGTCGCCAGACCGTCGATGTCGGACATCCGCAACCCCGAATCCGCGACCGCCTGCTTCACGGCCGTCAGCGCATGCGCGGCGAGCGGGACCTCGGCCGAGCGCGTGACTTTCGAAAAGCCCACGCCGCTGACCGCCACCTTGCATCGGTTCTCCCACATGTGGCCTCTCCCCCTCACTCGGCCGGCGCCGGGCGCGCGAGGCGAAACTGCGGCAAGGTGATATCGTCGTTCAGCTTTTCGAAGACGACCTCGACGCGCCGCCCAACCTTCGCCTCGGAATAGCGCGCTTCCAAGAGGTTGCCGGCGAGCAGCGCGCCGGGCGCGTCATCGAGCTCGACGATAATGCTGGCGTAGGGCACGGCGGAGGCGAAGCGTTTGTCACCCGTGTGGTACATGATGGTATAGGCGTAGATCGTTCCGGCGCCGCGCACGGGTTCGAACTTCAGGTCCGGGGCGACGCATTGAGTACAAGTCGCATAGGGCGGGTGCTGGAAGTGCCCGCAACTCTGGCAGCGTTGCAATTCCAGAACGCCGCGCTTGGTCGCATCCCAAAATGGCTTGGTCCACTCGTTTGGGACGGGGATCGGCCGGGTCACCTTGCTCCAGTCGCTCATTGGCGGAATTATCCTCTCTCCGCTTTCGGGGGAGCCCGGTGACATTTGAAAGGAGAACGTCTTGGCGATGCAAGCAGGGATCGCAGGCGGACCGGCGGAAATGATGGGCAATGCCGGACCAGGAATGCTGGCGGGCCTCAGGGTGATCGAGATAGCCGACGAGCGCGCCGAATATACCGGGCTGCTGCTGGCCGGGCTCGGCGCCGAGGTGATCAAGATCGAACCGCCCGAAGGCAATGCCACGAGGCGGATCAGGCCGTTTCTCGATGACCGGCCGAGCCTCGAACGTTCGCTGTTCTTCTGGAACTACAACCGCAACAAGAAATCCGTCGTGCTCGACTTGCAGGATCGGGCCGCGTGCCAACACCTGCTGCGCCTGCTCGCCGGCGCCGACATCCTGCTCGATGCCAGCTGCGGCGCGCTGAGCGAAGTGCTGGGCCTCGATCGCGCCACGTTCAACGCCTGGTTCCCGGCGCTGGTGACGGCGCGAATGACCCCGTTCGGCGATGACGGGCCGTGGGCCAATTTCAAGGGCTCCGACCTCATCCATCTCGCGCTCGGCGGGATCATGATGAATTGCGGTTACGATCCCGACCCCAATCTCGAATACGACACGCCGCCCATCGCGCCGCAGATCTGGCACGCCTATCACATCGCCGGCGAGCAATTGGCGACCGGGATCATCGCCGCGTTGATCCATCGTGAGCGCAGCGGCGAGGGGCAGGATGTCTCGGTGGCGATCCACGAGGCGGTGTCGAAGAACCCCGAGCAGGACATCATGTATTGGGTAATGCGGCGGGTGCCGCTGTGGCGGCTGACCAACCGCCATGCCGCCGAATTTCCCAACCACTCGCCGAGCATTTGTCATACGAAGGACGGGCGCTGGTTCATCACCCATGGCATGGGCGCGCGTGACCTGAAGAACCTGGTGCCGCTCTTGACCAAATACGGTGCGCAGGCCGATTTGCAGCCGCCGCCGCCCGATGCCGATCTCAGGGCGCGGCAGGTGCCCGGCACGGCAGGCAGCGACGAGACGCGCGCACACATGCTCGACGTCGTGCAGCGTTTCGTCCGCGCCTGGACCTATAAGGACATGCCGTGGCGCGAGGCGCAGGATGCCGGCCTCCTGTGGGCGCCGTTGCGCAAGCCGCACGAGAACGCGCTCGACGAGCATTGGCTGACGCGCAAGACCTTCGCCGATGTCGAACACCCGGAACTAGGCCGGAGCTTCCGCTACCCTACCAGCAAATGGCTCGCTACTAAGACGAGCTGGCAGGTCGGCCGTCGCGCGCCGCTCTTGGGCGAGGATACCGAGGTGGTGCTCGGCGAAGTCTCCCGCCGACCGATGGTCCCGGCGCAGCCGCGGCGCGTCGAGGAGCCGCGATTGTCGGCCTTGCACAACAAGCCGTTCCCGCTGCAGGGTATAAGAATCCTCGATTTCGCGTGGTTTCTCGCTTCGGCTGGCGGCACCCGCTTTCTCGCTGCGATGGGTGCTGAGAGCTTCAAGGTCGAGTGGAAGGACAATCCCGACACGCGGCTTGCGGCGATGGCGCCGGTTGGCGGCCGCGCCGCACGCGATGCGGCGACCGGGCCGCTGCCCGGCGTGCGCGACTCCGACATGGGCGGCCAGTTCAACAACAAGAATGCCGGCAAGCGTGGCATCTCATTGAACATCCGGCACCCCAAGGGCTTGCAGATCGCCAAGGACATGATCCGCATTTGCGATGTCGTCGCGGAGGGGTTCTCGCCGGGCGTATTGCAGCGCCTGGGTCTTGGCTACGACGTGATGAGGTCGATCCGCCCCGACATCATCTACATCCAACAATCGGGCATGGGCGCGCACGGCACTTACGGGCGCATGCGCACGGTCGGCCCGGTCGCGGCGGCGTTCGGCGGCCAGGGCGAGATGTCGGGCCTGCCGGAGCCGGCGATGCCGGTCGGCTGGGGTTATTCCTATCTCGACTGGATGGGCGCCTATGGCTATGCGCTGGCCCTGCTGGGTGCCCTCTATCACCGCGAGCGTACCGGCGAAGGCCAATGGATCGACGCCTCGCAATGCGAGTCCGGCATTTTTCTAACCGGTGCCACGATCCTCGACTGGTCGGCCAATGAGCGCGTATTCCACCGCTACGGCAACCGCTCGCCATACAAGCCGGCAGCACCACACGGCGCCTATCGCTGTCGAGGCAAAGATCGCTGGATCGCCATTACCTGCTTCACCGATGACGAATGGCGCGCATTGGCGCAGGTGGCCGGGCACGGCGAATGGCTCGACGACCGCCGCTTCGACACGTTGGAGCACCGTTTGGCACACCAGGATTCGCTCGACGTTGCGGTGGAGGCATGGACGCTCACGCAAGACCGCTACGACTGCATGATGAAATTGCAGCGCGCTGGAGTACCCGCCGGGGTGTGCCAGAACGCCGAGGATCGCGTCGACACCGATCCACAGCTGGAGCACCTCCAATGGCTGACCGAAGTCACCGGCACCAAGATCGGCATTTGGCCCATCTATGAGTTGCCGATGAAGTTGAGCCGGACCCCGGCCTATATCGGCGGCCCGACCAATCGCGGTGCACCATGCTACGGGGAAGACAATATGTGGGTGCTGACCGAACTGCTCGGCCGCAGCCCAAACGAAGTCGAACGGCTCGCCGAGGAGGGCGTCATCTAACGTTCGACATCGACAGATTGAAGAACAAGATCGATGTCATTGGCGTTGGCAGAGCGCGATACGGCAACGTCCTCCCATATCGATGGCTACGGGCTCGCGGCACAGACGTTCAGGAACGCTGTCGCCGATTTGGGCATCGACAGAACAACATCGAGGGGCTTTTCGTCTGCCGCATCCCGTATTGCGCGTGGATGGGCGAGTCCCTGGGCTCAACCCACGCTGGACGATGACCCTGCTCGGTCACTGCCACATGTCGGGAATGGGGATCATCGCGGTATCCATTGTGATCGCAGCCGCCACGTCAAATACGCGGCGCCGAACGCCAAATCGGCTGTTCGCGACAGGTCAATCGTGGCGGCAGCGCTGAGTGAGGCTCGGCGGTGAACGTGGTATTCGATCCGGCACGGTCGACGGACCTTCCGGAAATTCACCGTGATATGAGCGACGCGCCCCGACGCGGAGTGCTGGGCGCAGCCCCGTCGGCATCTTCCTTGGAATGAGGGCCGCTATGGGTCGACTGCGACGGTTGGGGGGAGGCCCCGGTGAATGTCGGCTCTTGGCGAACTCGGTTACGCGGGCCACCGGCCAGCCGGTCCGCTCACTGGGGGAGTGCGGCCTTTCTGGGTGTCTTACATGTGACTGACGTCAGCAAGCGAGCGTTCGGCCTCGAAGTTGCGCATGTCGGCCTTGATCTGCGGCCGAAGAACATCGGCGCACGCCTCAAGCGCGTCGAGGATCCGCGGTTAATAGCCGGCCAGGGATCGTTCACCGCCGATCGCATCGTCCCGGGTGCACTGCACGTCGCGTTCCGGCGCAGCGATCAGGCGCATGCCCTCATCTCGAGCATCAGCACTTCGGCGGCCCACGAGGCGCCGGGCGTCTTCGCTATCTACACCGCGCAAGATCTGCATGACCTGGTCGAGCCGGTGCGCGCGTCGTCTCGGATGACGAATTATCACGCCACAGCGCTCTATCCGTTAGCGCGCGACAAGGTCCGATATGTCGGCGAGCCGGTTGTGGCCGTATTGGCTGAGAACCGATACCTCGCGGAGGACGTGCTCGATCGGATCGAGATCGCCTACGAACCGCTCGGAACCGTGATCGATCCCGAGATGGCTGTCAGAGAGGATGCGCCGCTGCTGTACGAGGAGGCGGGAACGAACGTGCTTGCGACGCGAATGTTTGCACGCGGCGATGTCGGAGCAGAAATGGCGGCGGCTCCAGTACGGGTCGGCGGACGTTTCCGGTTCCACCGCAAGACGCCAGTCGCTATCGAGAACCGGGCCTGTCTGGCGGAATACGATCGAGGGCGGCGTTCGCTGACTCTCACCATGTCGACGCAGATCCCGGGCATCATTCGTGACCTTCTCGCCGATCTCCTCAAGGCGCCGGGGCACAGCGTTCGCGTCGTAGCACCGGATGTGGGCGGCGGCTTCGGCGGCAAGGCATCCCTTTACCAGGAGGAGATCGTTGTCTCGGTGCTCGCCCGTCGTCTCGGTCGGGCGGTGTGTTGGACGGGCGACCGGCTGGAGGATCTTGCCTCCACGAGCCAAGGCTTCGACGAGATCGTCGACGCGGAGCTAGCGCTCGACAACGACGGCCGGATCCTCGCACTCGCGGCCGAGGTCATCGGCGATATCGGCGCGCACTCGATCTATCCGTGGACCGCTGCGCTCGAGCCGGTCCAGGTCGTCAGCTTCATGCCGGGCCCGTACCGCGTACCGACCTACCGCGGGCATACACGCGCGGTCGCAACATGCAAAGCGCCCACAGGGCCTTACCGCGGCGTCGGGCGGCCGATCTCGACTTTCGTCATGGAGCGGCTCATCGACATGGCTGCGCGGCGTCTCGCTATCGATCCCGCGGAGTTTCGCCTCCGCAACCTGATCCGGGCAGAGGAATTCCCCTACAAGGTCGCGTCCGGGATCGTCTGGGACCGTTCCGGGTTTGTGGAGAGTGTGACGAGTGCGTGCGCGGCCATCGGCTACGCGACGCTGCGAGAGGAGCAGGCGAAGGCCCGGGCTGAGGGGCGGTTGGTCGGCATCGGCATTGCCACTTATGCGGAACTGACGGGCATCGGATCGCGCATCTCGGCGGCGCCGGGCATGCCGATCAACACCGGGACGGAATCGGCCACGATTCGCCTCGACTCTAGCGGGGCAGTGACCGGCAATTTCGGGATTGCCTCACACGGCCAGGGCCTCGAGACCACGCTCGCGCAGGTGATTGCTGATGAACTCGGCGCCCGGATTGAGGACATCCGGATCCTGCAAGGTGACAGCGCCGTCGTCGCGCACAGCACCGGGACCTATGCCAGCCGCAGCGCGGTCCTGGCCGGCGGAGCGGCCACGCTGGCCTCGCGGCTGCTCAAGGAAAAGGTGATCCGAGCGGCGGCACATCTCCTCGAGGCACCTGTCGAGGACATCGAAGCTGCGGGCGGAATGGTTTTCGTCGGCGGCACAGACCGTTCCCTGACATTCCGCGAGATCGCGAAGGCCGTCTATTCCGAACTGGGCCGCATGCCGAAGGACGCGCGGGAAGAGCTGGAGGTGACCAAGGTTTACGACCCGCATTTCGGCACGACGACCTCGGCGACGCACATCGTGGCGCTGGAGATCGATCCGGCGACCTATAAGGTGAAGCTCAACCGCTACGTGGTGGCCGAGGATTGCGGGCGCGTGATCAACCCGATGATCGTCGACGGCCAGGTTCACGGCGCGGTCGCCCAAGGCATCGGAGCAGCCCTGTATGAAGAGGTAATCTACGATGATGCTGGTCGGCTCCTGACGGCCAGCCTCGCCGATTATGCTATCTCAACCGCGAGCGAGGTCCCGGCAATAAAGACCGTCCATCTCGAGACGGAGTCCCCGTCGACGGTGGGCGGCTTCCGCGGGATGGGTGAAGGCGGAACGATCGGCGCGCCGGCGGCCATTGCCAACGCGCTTGCCGACGCGCTCGCGCCGCTCGGTGCCGAGATTTTCGAGCTGCCGATGACCCTGGAGCGCTTGTATCGCCTTATCGAGAAAGTCAAGGCGGGAGCGCAAGGAGAGTAGCAGTCGATCTGAAACTTGAAGGCCCGGGTTGCAGTGGCCGCTGGTGGAGCGGATGGAGTCGGGTGGGAAATCGCGGCGGCACCTGCGGCCCCGAGGACGCGGCGGTCGCCGCCGTCAGTGTCAAGCGACGCTCGGAGCTCTCTTCTGCCGTTTGAACCGTGGGACCTGCGCAATTTTGCCTTTTTCTTAGGCGGACCTATCATGATGTGATGTTTTTGACCGCACGTTATTGGGCCCGATTTGCGGGCCGATACGATAGCGAGCTCAGAGGCTGCGACCTCGCGCGCTGCAAACCGATGATGTTTGCACCGGCGGTCGGGTTCGAGACCGCGCCACGGTGATTCAGAAGAAGACGGGCCGGCCGGTCCTGTTCGAGATCACCGAGCAGACCCGAGCTGCGATCCAAGACTGGCTTACGAGGGTCAACGCGCCGAATGGGGGCGGGTAGCCGCGAGGGGCGGCTGCTGGGTCTAGGCGTTGAAAATGGGCATGACGGAATGACGACGACATTGTAGACAAACGAAGAAAACAATAAGTCTTCAGGGGAAAGTCCTTGCTCGGGGTCCTTTACGCTGCTCTTGGCGCGTTCACCTTTGCGCTGAACAACGTGGCGCTGCGCAGGGGAGTGGTGACCGGCAGCGTGCTGCAAGGCATGGCGCTGACCGTGCCGATCGGCGGACTTTCTTTCCTGGTCATGACCATCGCATTGGGCAAGCTGCACCAGCTTGTGGTGTTCCCGATGGCGGCGCTCATCTGGTTGGCATGCCAGGGCGTCGTACATTTCGTCATTGGCCGCTACTGCAACTATAAGTCCAACCAGCTGATGGGCGTGAACCTGACCGCCCCGGTCGTCCAGCTGCAGGTGCCATTTACGATGATGTTTGCGGTGGTGATGCTGCACGAGAAATTCACTGTGCTGCAGGCAATCGGCTCGGCTTTGATGCTCAGCGGCTCCTTCATCACCCAGAGCAATGCCGGCAACGGAAAGAAGAAGGCATCGGCGCCGCTGATGGCGGCGACGCCCATCCCGACCGTACCCTCGCAGGAGGAGGCGGCCCCGGTACCGAAGCCGATCTTCCGGCCGCGCGTGTTCTCCGGCTACATCTTCGGTCTGGGCGCGGCGATGTGCTATGGCAGCTCGCCCCTGATGGCCCGTCAGGCCTTCCTACACGCACCTGACATCAGCACGGCGGCCGGCGGCTGCCTCGCCTATACGGCGGCGACACTGTTCTTCTTGCTGATCCTGCTGAAGCCAGGCTCCTGGGCCGACATCAAGTCCATGAAGCGCGAAAACCTTCCGTGGTTCCTCTCCTCGGCCGTGCTGGTCGCCATCTCCCAGGCCTTCGTGTATGCCTCGCTTGCCGCAGCGCCGCTGATGGTGGTGACGCCGATCCTCCAGCTCTCCCTGGTCTTCCGGCTGTTCCTGTCGCAATTGATCAACCGCGATCACGAGGTGATGAACACCGCCGTCTTGATCGGTGCCTTCACCGCGGTGCTGGGTTCGATTCTGGTCTCGCTCGACACCGAAGAGCTCACGACGTTGCTGGACCTGCCACTGTCACTCGCCGACTTCCTGCACTACCGCCTCGCCGGCGATTGAGCAGTGGAGGGCAGAAGTCCGCATCCAGAGGCGGCCCCCCTGGACACGAACCTGCTGTGGTGGCCAAACTCGCGTCGCACAGAGGAGTTTCCCCGATGACGATCATCGATTCCCAGGTCTACGTATATGAGGCGAACACGCCGAAGCGACCCTGGCACAGCGTGCCGAACTGGCCCGATCACGTAACGGGTGACGAGATGGTGGCAGCGATGGACAAGGTCGGCGTCGACGGCGCGATCTTCATCTCCGCCTTCTCCATGTACCAGTACGACGCCAGCTATGCGGTGGAAGTGCAACAGGCCCATCCCGGCCGGTTCGCGCTCGTCAAGCCGGTAAACCCGGACGACCCGGCAGTGGCCGATGTCATCGCCGACTGGAAGAAAACGCCGGGCACGGCCGGCATCCGCATCATGCTGACGAAAGAGGCGAGCCGGGACCCGAACGACCCGGGCCTCGACCGGATCGCGCGCGCGGCCGCTCGCCATGATTTTCCGGTCAACGTCCTGTTCTGGGGCAATGTTGACTCTGGCACGGCGCTGATCGACCGCCATCCCGACACGCGGTTCATCATCGATCATCTCGGCATCATGCAGCCGCGGGTGCCGCCCGCCCCGCCGCAGCCCTGGGCCGATCTCCCGAAGGTGCTGGAACTCGCCAAGCGCCCGAACGCGGTGATCAAGGTCAGCGGCGCCTGCACGCTGTCCCGGGAGCCATATCCTTTCCCGGACATTTGGGACCCGCTTGCCCGGGTGTTCGACGCCTGGGGGTTCGATCGGTGCTTGTGGGGCACGGACTGGACGCGCGCGTTCGCGGTCGTCAATTACGAGCAGGCCGTTGAGCCCTTCCTGAAGACCGGCCGCCTGAGCGATGCAGAACGGACGATGTTGATGGGCGGCGCCTGCGCCAAGGCTTATGGCTGGTCGCCGAGGAAAGGTTAGTACTTCCTTGTGGGTCTATCGGGGTGAGGGAGGCAGCGTATGGCAGCGGATTACAGTATATGTCTTGGTACGGCTGGCTGGGGCGTATGGCACAGTCCAGATGCCGGAAAGTCGTGGATACGGCATCGCGCCCCATTTCCGCTCAATAGCCGCATACAGATCCTATGCAGAGTGGGCGGCAAAACTCTGGTAAGTCGACGTCGCGCATCACTGAGCCGAGGGAGCGACCAATGCATCAAGCTACCACTCTTCCGGAGCGGACCTGCAGCCGGGGAG
>Ga0306924_10000888_pt1 | contig 26301 bp, 16 predicted proteins | sample sta12Can44000111_FD_203756 | JGI IMG/M metagenome (GOLD analysis project Ga0306924, IMG submission 203756) | Lab enrichment of tropical soil microbial communities from Luquillo Experimental Forest, Puerto Rico - statanox.12C.anox.44.000.111 (v2)... | ecosystem: Environmental > Terrestrial >... | reverse complement strand
CAAAATGCAGGTCGCTTACGATTCGACAAAATTCATCCAAGCCTCGATCAACGAAGTCAAATCGACGCTCGCCGCCGCAGTCGTCATCGTCATTGGCGTCATTTTTTTGTTCCTTGGCAGCTTCCGTTCGGTGCTGATCCCGGTCGTGACGATCCCTCTATCGCTGATTGGCGCGGGGATCATCATGGCGGCGCTCGGGTTCAGTCTGAACCTGTTGACATTGCTGGCGATGGTGCTGGCGATCGGGCTCGTCGTCGATGATGCGATCGTGGTCGTCGAGAACATCTATCGCCATATCGAGCAGGGCCGCACTCCCCCACAGGCGGCACTGATCGGTGCTCGCGAGATTGCCGGCCCGGTCATCTCGATGACCCTGACCTTGGCTGCGGTCTACGCTCCCATCGGGTTTCTTGGCGGAGTGACGGGCGCCTTGTTCCGCGAATTCGCCTTCACTTTGGCGGGTGCCGTGATCCTCTCCGGCGTCGTCGCGGTCACATTGTCACCAATGATGTGCTCGCTGCTGCTGTCGCGCGAAATGCTGCACGGCCGGTTTGTTCATTTGATCGACCGGGTCTTTTCTCGGATAGCCGAGTGGTATGGGCGCAAGCTCGAGCGCTCGCTCGATTATCGCCCGGTTACGGCCCTCTTTGCTCTTGCCGTCTTTGCCAGCCTCGTCTTCATGTATATGCACACGAAGGCGGAATTGGCCCCTGAGGAGGATCAGGGTGTCCTCTTCGCGCTGACCAAGGCGCCGCAATACTCCAATCTCGATTACCAGGAGGCTTATATCGACAAGCTCGACCACGCCTTTAGCTCGTTCCCTGAGACCGACCTACGCTTTATCGTCAATGGAAGGTTCGGGCCCAACCAGGGCATAGCCGGTGCGATCCTGAAGCCCTGGGCCGAGCGCTCGCGCTCGGCACAGCAGTTGAAGCCGCTGATGCAGCAAAAGGCGGCCGGCGTCGAAGGAATGAACGCGTTCGTCTTCTCACTGCCGCCACTGCCAGGATCGATCGGCGGCCTGCCGGTCCAGATGGCGATTTATTCGACCGGCGGGTACAAAGACATCTATTTGGCGATGGAGAAGATCAAGGCAGCGGCGCGCAAGAGCGGCCTTTTCATGGTCATCGATAGCGATCTCGATTTCAACCAGCCGACAATCCAGGTCAAAGTCGACCGCTCGAAGGTCAACGAGCTCGGCCTTACGATGCAGTCGATTGGCGATACCTTGGCACTGCTGGTTGGTGAAAACTACGTCAACCGGTTCAATCTCGGCGGCCGCTCCTACGAAGTGATACCGCAAGTGCCGCGGGCCGATCGCCTGACGCCGGAGACATTGACGCGCTATTACGTCACGACGCCGGCCGGCCAACCGGTGCCGCTATCCAATCTGGTGACGCTGGAGATGGACACCCAGCCCAACTCGCTCACCCAATACAACCAGCTGAACTCCGCCACCTTTCAAGCTGTGCCGATGCCCGGGGTGACAATGGGCCAGGCGGTCGATTTTCTCGAGAAGCAAACTAAAGACCTGCCTGCCGGTTTCAGTCACGATTACCTGTCCGACACACGCCAGTATGTGCGTGAGGGCAAGCAGCTGACAGTGACATTCGTCTTTGCGCTGATCGTCATCTTTCTCGTGCTGGCAGGCCAGTTCGAGAGCTTGCGCGACCCGCTGGTGATCCTCGTCAGCGTTCCGATGTCGATGTGTGGGGCATTGATGCCGCTGTTTTTCGGGCTTGCGACGATGAACATCTACACGCAGGTCGGGCTCGTTACCTTGATCGGCCTCATCAGCAAGCACGGCATTCTGATGGTGGAATTCGCCAATGTGCTGCAAGTGCGCGAAAACCTCGATCGCCGGCGCGCGATCGAGCAAGCTGCGCGGGTCCGGTTGCGGCCGATCCTGATGACGACTGCGGCAATGGTCGTGGGGCTGGTGCCATTGCTGATCGCGAGCGGCGCTGGCGCAGCGAGTCGCTTCTCGATCGGCGTCGTGGTCGTCGCTGGGATGTCGATCGGGACTCTGTTCACATTGTTTGTGCTGCCTGCGGTCTATACGGTGCTGGCGAAAGACCATCTTGCCGCCACCCGCTCGACCCGGACGCGCGAAATCGCTCAGGTCTCGTGACGCTGTTTGGCTGCTGCAGGTGCACGATGCTCTCGTGCCAAGGCTCCGCTCTGACTCCGGGGCTCGAATCGAAACTGGTCAGATTGATCCGTATCGGTATTTGATCGCGCTTTACTCGACGACAGTGCTCGTTGCCAGCTCGGAGGAAGGCCGAATGAATAAGGAAGCAGACGCGATTGCAACGAGTTCTGGTTCGGCGACACATGTGGCCGAAGATGGTCGCGGCTCCTATCACGGAAACAAGCCTCTGCGAGAGATTGAGGACGACATTGCCCGCACGCGAGTTCGGTTTAGTACCACGATCGAAGCTCTCGAACGCAAGCTGCTGACGCCCGGGCGGGTCATCGACAACGCCGCAGAAGCGCTGCGGGGCTCTCTCAAACCGCCCGCAGATCTTTCTCGAGGTCAGGCCGCCGCATATGCGATTCCGATGGCGCTGATCGCGGCCGGTCTTGGGTGGCTTTTCATGCTGCGACGGCGCAACTGGCAAGCCGACGCATCAGCCGATTACGGCAAGGGCCCCTCCAGTGTGGCCGAAACACCCGCTTCTGCGACGACAAGCCAGAAATCTTAAGACAGTTTCGCGGTAGGCCCGGCAGGATTCGAACCTGCGACTCCACCGTTATGAGCGGCGTGTTCTAACCAACTGAACTACGGGCCCCCGTGGGGCTTGGATACTCGACGCGGTCAGGTATCCAAGAAACTGCGCAATTTGCGCGAGCGGCTCGGGTGTTTGAGCTTGCGCAGAGCTTTTGCCTCGATCTGGCGGATGCGCTCGCGGGTGACCGAGAATTGCTGGCCGACTTCCTCGAGGGTGTGGTCGGTGTTCATGCCAATGCCAAAGCGCATGCGCAGCACGCGCTCCTCGCGCGCCGTGAGTGAGGCCAGCACGCGGGTCGTGGTCTCGCGCAGATTGGCTTGGATCGCCGCGTCCAACGGCAAAACCGCGTTCTTGTCTTCGATGAAGTCGCCGAGATGCGAATCCTCTTCGTCGCCGATCGGCGTTTCGAGGCTGATCGGCTCCTTGGCGATCTTCAGGACCTTGCGCACCTTTTCCAGCGGCATCGCCAATTTCTCCGCGAGCTCCTCGGGCGTCGGCTCGCGGCCGATCTCGTGCAACATTTGGCGCGAGGTGCGCACCAGCTTGTTAATCGTCTCGATCATGTGTACTGGGATGCGGATCGTGCGCGCCTGATCGGCGATCGAGCGAGTGATCGCCTGCCGGATCCACCAAGTCGCATAGGTCGAGAACTTATAGCCGCGGCGATACTCGAATTTATCGACCGCTTTCATCAGTCCGATATTGCCTTCCTGGATCAGATCCAGGAACTGCAATCCACGATTGGTGTATTTCTTGGCGATTGAAATGACAAGGCGCAGATTGGCCTCGACCATTTCCTTTTTTGCTCGGCTCGCCTCGCGCTCCCCGCGCTGAACGGTCTGAATGATCCGGCGGAATTCGCTGATGGGCAGTTTGGATTCGGCCGCGACCCAGGCGACATTGCGGCGCAGTCTGGTTGCTTCCGCCCCGTGCCTTTCGACCAGCCTCGCCCACCGGCCTGGCAAACGTTCCACACGCTCCAACCAATCACCGGCGAGCTCGTTACCGAGATATTCCTGAAGAAACTCCGACCGCCGGATGCCGACGTTTTCCGCCAAGCGCAAGAGGCGCCCTTCATCGGCGACCAGTCTGCGGTTGACCTCATAGAGCTGCTCGACAAGGTGCTCAATGCGGGTGTTGTTGAGGCGCACGCGCTTGACGTTCTCGATAATGTCGGCTGTCAGCTTTTCGTAGCGCCGCTCGGTAACGCGCGGCAGCGGCTCGGCTTTTTGCAAGGCGTTGATCCGTTGATCCTGAAGCCGGTGCAGCCTCTTATAAGTCTCCGCTATCGCGTCGAAGATCGCTAGCGCGCTCGGCTTCAACTGTGCTTCCATGGCGGCGAGCGAAATCGAGCTCTCCTCGCTCTCGGCCTCTTCAGCCGCGAGCTCGCTTTCGATCTCGGCGAGTTCGCCGGCAATATCTTCACCGTTTGCGGCTTCCGCGTCCGTTTCGCCGCCCTCTTCGGGGGCAGTTTCGGAAGCAGCGGTCGACCCGCCGGCCATCGCGGCCTTGACGGCAGTGACGACTACGACCTCGGCCGGCACCAGCTCGAAGGCGCCGCTGCCATAGGTGGCATCGAGATCGATGATGTCGCGCAGCAGCATTTTCCCTTCGTTGAGGGCATCGCGCCAACCGATGATCGCGCGGATCGTCATAGGGTTTTCGCAGATGCCGCCGATCATCATCTCGCGGCCCGCTTCGATCCGCTTGGCGATCGCGATCTCGCCTTCGCGCGACAGCAACTCGACCGATCCCATCTCGCGCAAATACATGCGAACGGGATCATCGGTGCGGCCGACATCGTCGTCGTCGAGATTGCCGCGGACCTCGCCGTCCCCCTCATCGGCTTCGGACGCGGCTGGTTCTTCACTTTCCTCGTTCTCGATGACATTGACCCCGAGCTCGGAGAGCATCGTCATCGTGTCCTCGATCTGCTCCGAAGACACCTGATCGGGGGGCAATGCGGCGTTCAGCTCGTCATAGGTCAGGTAACCCCGCTCCTTGCCGCGAGCCAGCATCCTTTTGATCGCTGCCGCCACACTGTCGAGCAACGGGGCTTCCGCCGCCTCTTCGCGGGTTTCTGTCACTTCAGCTGTGTTTGCCGCTTTGCTCGCCATTCCACCGTCCCTAATCAAGTTCCATGATCGCCCGGCTCAAGCCGAGCGGGAATAAAATTATGCCTCGACGACCGGTTGCCGACGATCTCGGGCAAAGGTAGCGGCGCGTCACGTCTGATCTTCACCGACGGATTCCGCTTGCAACGCGCGCTCTCTGGCAGCGAGAAATTGTTCCCATCTCTCCGACGAAACATCGCTGATCAGGTCGTTTGTGGCCCCAGCCAAAGCGCGACGATCGCCTCCCGCCAGCATCCTGGTTACGCGAACCCATTTCTCGCGCGTAGAACTCGGGTCGGAGCACCGAGCTAAATCAATGGAACCGACCGCAGGCAAAAGTAAACCATCCACGGTCGCCGCAAGCCCATTTTCCACAAGGTGTTGCTGGAGTGCACGGGCGTCAAGCCCTGGTGGCAAGGCCTCGCTGTCTAAAATTTCGCGTCTGAGCCGGTCAAGCTCCGGCTCGGGCAGCTCGAGTGTTGCAAGCTCCTCGGCAACCTCGTCGATCAACCATGGGAAGTTGAGAAGAATGCGAAACAAATTCTCTCTCTGGATCCGTCCCCCAGGGCGCGGCGGTGCCTCCGGCCCGTCTCGCACGAAACTCGGCCGAGTCGGAGCGATGGTCTTTGATGCGTTCCAGCCCCGTCGCCCCAATTGGAACAAGCCCTCGCGAATAAACCGCTGATATTCAGACCGGACGGTCCGATCGGCGATGACCGCGATGCCTTCCATCAGTCGGCGCTCGAGATCGGCGCGGCTCTCGGGCGTATCGAACCGCCTGCCCCCGAGCTCCAGCTCCCAAAGCTTACTCGATAACGGCCGCGCCGCTGCCAGGACCTGCTCGAAAGCGGCGCGTCCTTCGGTGCGGACAATCGAATCCGGATCTTCGCCGGACGGCAGGGTCGCAAAACGCAAACTATTCCCCGGCCGCAACAGCGGCAACGCCCGGCGCAAGGCTCGGGCCGCGGCCCGTTGTCCTGAAGCGTCGCCATCGAAGCAGACGGTCGGCTCTGGCGCGAGCCGCCAGAGCTCGTGCATCTGGGATTCGGTCAGCGCGGTCCCAAGTGGCGCCACCGCGGCAGCGAACCCGACACGGTGCAACGCGATCACGTCCATATAGCCTTCAGTGACTATGACCGTGGGCCCGCTGGTTTCGGTGTCCCGAGCTGCACTAGCCCGCGCCGCAGACCAGCCATAGAGGACCCGGCCCTTTTCGAAGAGCGCGCTGTCCGGCGAATTCAGATATTTGGGTTGCCCGTCACCGAGGATCCGACCGCCGAAGGCGATTACCCGGCCGGCGCGATCGCCGATCGGAAACATCACTCGGTTGCGAAAATAATCGGTTGGGTCACCGGCATCGGGCCAGCGCAATAGTCCTGCCTCGATCAGCAGCGCATCAGGAAAATCTGCGGTCAGGGCCCGCTTCAATGCATGCCGGTCGTCGGGTGCCCAGCCCAAGCGGAAGCGCCGGATTGTCGCGGGATCGAGCCCGCGCCCGTGCAGATAGTCGCGCGCGCGACTTCCCGCCGGCGTCCACAGTCGGGTCTCATAAAAGGCGGCAGCGGCTTCCGTCGCATCGAGCAGCGTCTTTTGCCGTTGCGCCCGCTCTCGTTCCTGCGGGCTCGCTTGCGGGATGGTTAGCCCGGCCTCTCCCGCCAGCTTTTCGATTGCCTCGACGAAATCGAGATTGTTGGCGCGCATGACGTACCCGACAACGTCGCCATGCGCGCCGCACCCGAAGCAATGGAAGAAGGATTTCTCCTCGACAACGTAGAAGGACGGCGTCTTCTCGTTATGGAATGGGCACAACCCGGCAAATTCGCGCCCTCGGCGGACCAGCTTGACCCTGCGGCCAATGAGCCCCGAGAGAGAGATCCGGCTGCGCAACTCGTCTAGAAAGCCCTGTGGAAAGGCCATTATCACCGCCCCACGGGCGGGGGGAGAGGTTCTCGCACATGCATCATCCCAAAAGCCGCCTTACGATCATACCGGCCTGCCCGAGGTCAATGACGCCGGTATGGCGCTCGCGCAGCACAGCCATGACCTTGCCGATGTCTTTGGCACTTGCTGCGCCTGTCTCGGTAATGGCCGCCTTTGCTGCGGCCTCGATCTCGCCCGCGCCAAACTGGCGGGGAGAAAGTCTTCGATGACGATGATCTCCTCCCGCTCCTTTTGTGCAAGATCGGCGCGCTTTTCCTGTTCGTGAAGCGCGATCGATTCGCGGCGCTGCTTGATCATCGCCTGCAGCATTCGATTGATTTCGGTGTCCGAGATACCCTCGGTGTTTCCTTCTGTACGCGCCGCAATATCCCGGTCTTAAGCCCGGCAATGATCATCCGCACCGTCGAAATCGTGAGGGGATCCCTGGCCTTCATCGCTGCTTTAAGCCGATCGGCGAAGGCCTGACGCGGCATCACGACACTCCTGCATCCCATCCGAAGATCAAGGCTAATCCGTTTTGAACTTCGCGGCAATTCCGCACATCCGATCCTAAGTCTTTGAAACGACGAGAGTTCCAGGGCACCCTGGGTTGACGCCGCGGATCTGATTGTCTATTTCTCAAAAGCTCTGCTGTTCGCCCCTGGCCGCACTGTGCGGTCCGGGTAATTGCGGCTGCGCACAGGACCTCCCGTGATTTGTGATCCGATGCCGCGACCGCCCGACTGCAACGCCGCGCTCGTCCTCGCGGACGGGACCGTCTTTTGGGGCCGGGGCCTTGGCGCAACCGGGACGGCTGTTGGGGAGATTTGCTTCAATACCGCAACCACCGGATATCAAGAGATCCTGACGGATCCCTCCTACGCCGGCCAGATCATCACTTTCACCTTCCCGCATATCGGCAATGTCGGGACGAATCGGGAAGATGTCGAGACCACCACCCCCGCCGCGCGCGGGCTTGTCCTGCGCACCTCGATTACCGCGCCGGCAAACTACCGCGCCACGCAGCCGCTTGATACTTGGCTGAAAGACAACGCGCTAATCGGCGTCTCGGGGGTGGACACCCGCCGGTTGACCAGGCGTATCCGCGATCTCGGACCGCCGAACGGCGCCATCGCGTTCCATCCGGAAGGACAAATCGATATCGCAGCTCTGCACGCTCGAGCCGTCGATTGGCCGGGTCTCGAGGGGATGGACCTTGCCAAGGAAGTCACCTGCCGGCAAACCTACGAATGGGACGAGACGGTGTGGGAGCGCGAGCGCGGCTATGGTCGCCAATACCATCCGCGCCATCATGTCGTGGCGATCGATTATGGGGCTAAGCGCAACATTTTGCGAATGCTTGCAGCGCATGGCTGCCGAGTTACCGTGGTCCCCGCTACTGCCTCGACCGAGGATGTTCTGCGCCATCGGCCCGATGGTATTTTCTTATCTAATGGGCCAGGCGATCCGGCCGCGACCGGGATTTATGCGGTGCCGGTACTGAGCGACCTGATCGCTTCCGGCAAACCGATTTTCGGCATCTGCCTCGGTCACCAATTACTCGCGCTGGCGCTCGGCGGCACGACTCGCAAAATGCCTCGAGGTCATCGTGGCGCTAACCACCCAGTGAAAGATCTGCTGACCGGCAAGGTTGAGATCACCAGCCAAAACCACGGCTTTGTTGTTGATCCCGAGAGCTTGCCGCGAGGTGTCGCGCCGACCCATCTGTCGTTGTTCGACAACACGAATGAAGGGTTGCGCATCCTCGGTAAGCGGGTGTTTTCGGTCCAGCATCACCCGGAAGCCAGCCCCGGGCCCCAGGACAGCCACTACCTCTTCGAGCGGTTTGTCACGCTGATGGACGAGAATGCCTAGGCGCGACGATATCGACAGCATCCTGATCATCGGTGCCGGCCCAATCGTCATCGGGCAAGCTTGCGAATTCGATTACTCGGGCGCCCAGGCCTGCAAAGCGCTGAAAAGCGAAGGGTTTCGGATCGTGCTGGTGAATTCGAACCCGGCGACGATCATGACCGACCCCGAGCTCGCCGACGCGACCTACATCGAGCCGATCACGCTCGACATGGTTACAAAGATCATCGCGCGTGAGCGGCCGGACGCATTGTTGCCGACAATGGGCGGTCAGACGGCGCTCAATACTGCGATGGCGCTCGCCCGGTCGGGTATCCTCGATCGGTATGATGTCGAGCTGATCGGCGCCAGTGAAGGTGCGATCGCCAAGGCCGAGGACCGCCAACTGTTTCGCCAGGCCATGAACAAGATCGGCCTGGCCTCCCCCCGGGGTTGCCTCGTGCGCTCACTCCCCGAAGCCGCCGAGGCACTAGTAACCGTGGGATTGCCGGCGATCATCAGACCTTCCTTCACGCTGGGGGGTACCGGCGGGGGCATCGCCTACAACGCGCAAGAATTTGAAGACATTGCCCGCGGCGGGCTCAGAGCTTCGCCGGCGCACGAGGTGCTGATCGAAGAATCTGTCCTCGGCTGGAAAGAATACGAGATGGAGGTGGTCCGCGATCGCGCGGACAACTGCATCATCGTCTGCTCGATCGAGAATATCGATCCGATGGGGATCCACACCGGCGACTCGGTCTGCGTGGCCCCCGCTCTGACACTGACCGACAAGGAGTATCAGCTGATGCGCAATGCCGCGATCGCGGTGCTGCGCGAAATTGGCGTCGATACCGGCGGGTCGAACGTGCAGTTCGCGGTCAATCCGGCCGACGGTCGTCTCGTCGTGATCGAGATGAACCCGCGGGTCTCCCGCTCGTCGGCGCTCGCCTCGAAAGCGACGGGTTTCCCGATTGCCAAAGTCGCGGCCAAGCTGGCCGTCGGCTACACGCTCGATGAGCTTGCCAACGAAATCACGCGGGTCACTCCGGCCGCGTTCGAGCCGACGATGGATTACATCGTCACGAAAATGCCCCGGTTTACCTTCGAAAAGTTTCCCGGCACCGAGCCGCTGCTGACGACATCGATGAAGTCGGTGGGCGAGGCAATGTCGATCAGTCGCAGCTTTGCCGAATCGGTGCAGAAGGCGCTGCGCTCGATGGAAACGGATCTCACCGGCTTCGACGAGGTTGCGATAGAGGGAATCGAGAGCGCCGGCAAGGAAGCCATCACGGCCGCACTGGCGAAACCCTCGCCAGATCGCCTGCTGTTGATCGCACAGGCCTATCGCCACGGGCTCACGACTGCGGAGATCCATGCCGCTTGCCATTTCGAGCCCTGGTTTCTCGACCAGGTCCGTGACATTGTCGAAATCGAGGAAGTCGTGCGGCGCGATGGACTGCCGCGAGATCGCACCGGCTTGCTGCGCCTGAAGCAAATGGGCTTTTCGGATGCCCGTCTCGGCAAGCTCGCAGGGCTCGACGAGGAAACCGTATCCACGCTCCGGCGGCGCCTTGAGCTGCATCCCGTTTACAAGCGCATCGACACTTGCGCGGCCGAGTTCCAGTCAGCGACCTCGTACATGTACTCCTGTTATGAAGGAGACGGGTTCGAACCGCCAGAATGCGAGGCCGATCCGAGCATTCGGCGGAAAGTCGTCATCCTCGGCGGTGGGCCGAACCGCATCGGCCAAGGCATCGAGTTCGATTACTGCTGCGTGCATGCCGCCTATAGCCTGCGCGACGCCGGGGTCGAAACGATTATGATCAACTGCAACCCGGAGACCGTGTCGACCGATTACGACACCTCCCACCGGCTTTATTTCGAGCCGCTGACCATCGAGGATGTGGTCGAAATCGTCCGCGTCGAGCAGCGCCGCGGTGAGCTTCTCGGCGTCATCGTGCAGCTGGGAGGGCAAACCCCGCTGAAGCTCGCGGCGGCGCTGGAGCGCGCCGACATCCCTATCCTCGGGACCTCGCCCGATGCCATCGATTTGGCGGAGGATCGCAGGCGGTTCCAGGAGTTGCTAACCAGCCTTGGCTTGCGACAACCGGCCAACGGGACAGCCTATTCGGCCAACGAGGCGGAAGAGATTGCGCGGCGCATCGGTTATCCCATCGTCATCCGGCCCTCGTATGTTCTCGGCGGCCGGGCAATGGAAATTGTACATGATGCCGCCGGGCTCAACCGCTACATCCGGCACGCCGTCAGCGTTTCCGGGACGAGCCCGGTGTTGATCGATCGTTACCTCCAGAACGCGATCGAAGTCGATGTCGATGCGCTCTCCGACGGGGAGCGGGTCGAGGTCGCCGGAATCATGGAGCACATCGAGGAAGCTGGGATTCATTCGGGCGACAGCGCCTGTTCGCTGCCACCATATAGTCTCGATCGCGCAACCATTGACGAGATCGAGCGGCAAACCGTAGCGCTCGCCCGGGCACTCGGCGTCATCGGTCTGATGAACGTCCAATTTGCGGTTCAGGATGGCACGATCTTTGTCCTCGAGGTCAATCCGCGGGCCTCTCGAACCGTGCCATTTGTTGCCAAGGCGACCGGTGTGCCGATCGCGAAAATTGCCGCGCGCGCAATGCTGGGCGAAAGTCTCGCGGATTGTTGGGGGCACGATGCTCGAAAGCGCCTTCGGGACAGCGGCCATGTAGCGGTAAAAGAGTCTGTCTTCCCGTTCGCCCGCTTCCCGGGGGTCGACCCGATCCTCAGCCCGGAGATGAAATCGACGGGCGAGGTGATGGGCCTCGACACAGATTTCGGGCGTGCCTTTGCGAAATCCCAGCTCGGCGCCGGGATAAGCTTGCCGCTCCAAGGCTCGGTCTTCGTTTCCGTGCGCGATCAGGACAAGGAGCCGCTTATCGAGCCCTGTCGCCGTCTCGTCGAGATGGGCTTTGCCCTCGTTGCGACGAAAGGGACCGCTGTCACGCTGGGGGCTGCGGACCTCCCGGTAACCCTCGTCAACAAAGTGCGCGAGGGGCGCCCGCACATCGTCGACCGAATGTTGAGCGGCCGGGTGCAGCTGGTATTCAACACCACCGAGGGGAGTCAGGCGATCGCCGACAGCTTCAGCTTGCGGCGCACGGCGCTGACCCATGGAATACCATATTATACGACTGTAGCGGGCGCGCGAGCCGCAGTGCAGGCGATCACCGCCTTACGCGCCGGCAGTCTTGAAGTCGCGCCGCTACAGTCATACCTTTGATTGCTCCGCGGCACAACTTCCAGCCGCATTCGACACCAGGTAGCAGGATCCGAACGCGTTCTCGATGAACAAAATCCCGATGACGGCCGAAGGCTTCGATCGGCTCCGGGAGGAGCTAAAGCGGCTGAAGACGGTAGACCGCCCCGCCATCATCCGCGCCATTGCCGACGCTCGCGACCACGGCGATCTGGCGGAGAACGCGGAATATCACGCCGCGCGCGACCGGCAGAGCTTTATCGAGGGCCGCGTGGCCGAACTTGAGGACAAGGTGGCTCGCGCCGAGGTCATCGACGTCTCCAAACTGTCCGGTTCAGTTATTAAATTCGGCGCAAAAGTCACCCTTGCCGACGAAGAAACCGACGAGGAGCAGACGTTTCAAATCGTCGGCGAAGATGAAGCCGACATCAAAGCCGGCCGGTTGTCGGTAACCTCACCGCTTGCGCGCGCACTTATCGGCAAGGGGAAAGGCGACAACGTCGAGGTCGCGACTCCACGCGGTGCCAAATCCTACGAGGTCGTGACTGTCGCTTTCGGCTGATCGCCGGACGGGGGCTCGTCCTCACGTGTCGGCGGGTGTTCGGAAATCGGGATTCCCGGATCGCTCTTTGAGAGATGCAGCATTAGCGCCGATTTGATGTGGCTCACCGTCGGCGCGGAGGTTAGCTTCTCACTCAGAAAGCGCTGATAACTGTCCCAATCTGGTGCTAGGATCTTCAGCAGAAAATCGGTTTCCCCTGCCAGCATGTACGCTTCGCGCACCTCGGGCCAAGTCGCCACGAGCCGCTCGAAGGCCTTGAGGTCGGCGTCTGCTTGGCTCGACAGACCTACCTGCGCGAAGACGGTCACTGGGTAACCCAATGCCTCCGGAGCGAGATCGGCATGATAGCCGCGAATGATTCCGGCTTCCTCGAGGACACGAACACGACGCAAACAAGGCGGCGCTGAGATACCGACACGACGAGCGAGTTCGACATTGGTCATGCGCCCATCCGTCAGCAGATTCCGCAAGATGCGTCGGTCGATACGGTCGAGTTTGATTCGCCGCATCCTGTTCCCTTTCCGTCGATTTCCGGATCATAAAAAGCATCGGCTCTTGGCGCAATTTTGTTGCGCAAAGAGTTCGGTCGGCTTGCCGTCGGGAAGCTGTTTCCTTAAACCCGACGAATGAGCTCGCTTTCGACGCCAGCCTGCCCCACGGTCTGGGCGTTGCACGACGGAAAGGCAGGCATGGCCAGCCAAGCACTTGGGCTCGCCGAAGCTACCGGCTTTCGCCTGGTCGAAAAACGGCTGGCCATTCGCTTCCCTTGGGCGGTTCTGCCGCCGCAGCTCTGGCTTTTGCCGTTCCACGCCGCGGGGGGCATGGGCGAGCGCTTGACGCCGCCCTGGCCCGAGCTGGTCATAGCTTGCGGCCGCAACGCAGCGATCCCGGCGCTTGCGATCAAGCGGGCAAGTGGAGGACGCACATTCGCCGCGCAGATCCAGAACCCCGGGGTCGGCCACACCGAATTCGACCTGTTTGTGATCCCCGAACACGACCAGATTCGCGCGCCGCGGGTCATTATGACCAGGGGCGCCGTACATCGCGTAACGCAAGCCAGGCTCGCCACAGCGGGCGACTGTTTCCCTGACCTCGCGGCGCTGCCCCGTCCGATCCTCTCGGTCCTGATCGGGGGTGCGAACAAAGCCTATAACCTGAGCCTTCAGCGACTCGGCGAAATTGCCCAAACTATATGTGTTGTCCTTCGCACCAATGGTGGTTCGGCCCTCGTTACGGCGTCTCGGCGCACCGGGGAGGCCGGGCTCTCGCTGTTGCGTGATCGGCTTAGGGGCCTATCAGTGTCGGTCTGGGACGGCACGAGTGAAAACCCCTATTTCGCCTTTCTCGCGCTAGCCGATGCGTTCTTGGTGACCGCCGATTCAGTCTCGATGATCAGCGAAGCGGCGGCGACAGGCAAACCCGTGCACATTCTTTGCCTCGATGGCGGCAACGCCAAATTCTCCCGCTTCCATGCAGCGATGCGGCAGGCCGGCATCACGCGACCGTTCGTCGGCCGCATTGAATCCTGGTCCTACCCGGTCCCCGACGACACAGCGCGCGCCGGAGCGGTTTTGCGAGCGCTCGTGCTGAGCCGGCTCGAGCAGCGGGAATGCGCATGAAGGGGATCGTGATCTACGCCGGGATTTTTGCCTTCGCGGTGATCCTCTTTCTTTTTTTACCGCAGATCGACTTGACGGCAAGCCGGCTGTTCTACGCTTCCGGCCAGGGGTTTGCGCTGGCCGATTGGCCGCCGGTCGTGATCCTTTACCGAGTGGTCCCATGGATCACTTGGACTATTTTCACCCTCGGAGTGGCTGCAGCGCTCTGGCTCTTCCTCGTCGGTCGACCCATCTGGCGGCTCGACCGCAAGGCGGTAATTTTCCTTCTCGCCACGATTGCACTCGGCCCAGGATTTCTTGCGAATACCATCCTCAAGGATCATTGGGGACGCGCACGGCCCAGCCAAATCGAGGAATTCGGCGGAACACGACAATTCACACCCGCTCCGCTGCCCGCAACGGAATGCGCAAGCAACTGCTCTTTTGTCTCAGGTCACGCCGCGCTCGGCTTCTCGCTCGTCGTCTTTGCCTTCCTGTTACCTCCCGGGGGCCTGAGGCGCCGGATTACCGTGATTGCCCTTGTAATTGGCGCAGTCGTCGGCGTGGGACGCATTGCCCAGGGCGCTCATTTTCTGTCCGATGTCGTCTTCGCCGGCTTGCTCGTTTTCGGCACAACGGCGGTGCTCCACTGGTGGATCGTCGAACGCGACGGTCTGGCCGCTTCGCCGTTTATCCGCATCCACCATTGGCTGCTGCGCAGCGCGGCAATGGCATGGAGGGGTGGAGGCCGCGTCCTCGCCAACCGCGCGGCTCGCATCCCGCTGCTCACGGCCGCCGCCGGAATGCTGATCGGGATTTCGATCAACCTCGTCGACCGGCCGCTCGCGCTGTTCTTTCATGCCCGTGACCCCGATCTTCGGGCGTTGTTTGAGTACACTGGGCGGCTTGGTCTGACCTACGGGTACCTGACCATCTTCGGGCTAGCTTTTGTCGCCCTGCATTGGGGTGGTGTGATGCCCCGCCTGCGGCCAGTCGCTCGTCCTATGCGAGCGGTTTCGGCCATTCCGGCTTTCCTCTTTCTTTCGATCGCTGCCTCGGGGATCGCCGTCGACCTGCTCAAATTCATCTTCGGTCGGCTGCGACCAAGGCTACTGTTTAATTCGGGTGCCTACGATTTTGCCTGGCTTGGCATGCGCCCCGACCATTGGTCATTCCCCTCCGGCCACACTGCTACGATCGTCGCGCTGGTGACCGCGTTGTGGTGTTTATGGCCGCGGCATCTTCTTTTTTATGTCCTCGTCGCAATTATCGTGTCGCTGAGCCGTGTCGCGGTCGGCGCGCATTACCTCAGCGATGTCCTTGCAGGCGCATTCGTTGCCGTGCTGACCACCCGCGGCATGGCATCGACTTTTGTCAAGGGCGGCGTCGATCTGGCCGCAGCATGCCGGGCTCGCGGGTCCGCGCGAGGGACGCTCCCCTGGCCGTGCACGCGATTCGCCAGCGCGGTCGGCGAAAAAGCACTCGGCTTCGCGGAAACCCCGCTGGTTGCTTGCACCGATGGAGAGGGGTGTAGTATCGGGCCGAGAGCGGTCAGCCGCTCCCGGATCGACTCACAATCATGGCCTTGCGTATCGAAACCTTCGACAACGTCCGCGGCGGAAACACTCTTTACAAAGCCCTGACCCATCCGTCGGTCGCGCAACCGGCCTGCGCTCTGCTCAACGCGTTGACCGAGAACTCGCCGGTGGCCGTCTACGATCCAAACGGGGCGATCGAGGCGTTCGACGCGATTTTTAGTCTCGATCGGCCGGAGATCGCCGGGATCTACGTCCAGCAAGTAACGCGGGTCGGCAGCACCATTCTCGGCCATATGGCACGACCCGTGACAGAGCTGGCTTGTTCCCGCGCGCGTTGCGTTTTCGTCGCCGCCTTTGATGCGGAGCGCATCGTTGCTCAGCTGCAGCCCCATCTGCCAAACGATGTCGAAGTATTCAGTCTCGATAGGATGCGCATTCCGGCCGATCGCCTGACCAACCGGCGCAACTATCTCGATCCGATTAACTTTGCCACAAATTTTGCTTTCTTTCGCGATGCCGACGGACTGCACACGCGACTGGCGACGGCAAACTATTGGTCAGGATACGGAGCCGACACAATCACTTGTTGGATGCTGCTGTTCGGTACCGATGGCGAGGTTCTCGCCGAGTGGTGCGAGCGCTATGGACCCTCGGCGAGCGCCATCATTGTCGACAGCCGCGAAATTCGCGAACGGTTCCGCCTTTCGGAATTCTGCGGCCAGTTGTTCCTCCACGTTGCCGGAGCGGCTGGCCACGACATCGTCAAATACGCGCTTGATACGTTCGCCGACATCGGCGCCAACGAAGCCGGCTCAGGCTGCTCGCTGTCAAGCACCCATGACGCCAACGCATGGCCCGCCGACCGTTATGCAGGGCTCCCTGCACCCGCGGCAGGAGAGCGGGTCCTGCTGTGGATACAAAACAGCCATCCGATCCCGATCCCGCCGGGTGCCGTCGGTCTCAATCGGATGGGCGACGAGTGTATCGCGGCGGTTGCCGAGCCGATCGCGCCCTTTGCCACCCATGCGGTTGACATTTCCGAACTCTTGCCAGGCATTTCATGGCCGAAACAGGTCGAGTTGCGTGCGGGGAAACACATGGTTCGCCCGCGCTACGAAGTCATCGAACAGAGCCGCCGCCGGATCTCGCATGTCAATGTCGAACGCGACGATTTGAAGCCAGACCCAGAGATCCCCAATCTGGCGCCTATCCTTGGGAAGGGCTATCTGCTGCCGGCCCCGGTCCTGCCCCGCGCGCTGTGGGAAACTTCGGTGCTCCCCACCCCGATGGCGGTGCGTCAAGCCGAGCTCCCGATCGCCGTCCGCGTCTACGACCCTGGCGGAACCGAAATTGCCACTTACTACTTTGGGCGATTATCGCGCGCCCATGCTATTGCGCTGGAGCTTGACGAAATAGAGGGCATCGATACGCTGCAAGCGGGCTACGGCCACCTCGAGCTGGTTTATGATTTCTCGGCTGGAGGCGAGGCGGACGGTTGGCTACACGCGCTGTTTCGCTATCGGCATCGGGAGAGCGGGCACGCTGCTGAAACCAGCTTTGGCACACATGTTTTCAACACTCTCGTGACGTATCGCGACGAACCGCAATCCTATACCGGACCGCCGCCAGGGTTGTCGACGCGGCTCTTCTTGCGGCTCGGAGAGGGCGCCTGCGACACCCTCTGCCAACTGATCTATCCCGCATCGCGCCCGTGGCTGCCGACAAGCGCAACCGACATTATCCTCTACGACGGCAGCGGGAACGAGGTTGCACGCTCCAATCTGACGATCCCTTGCTCGGGCTCACGGCTTTGGCACTACCATGCGACCTTTGATCCCGAGACCCGCGCCCGAGCGGGAGCAGGGGCCTACATCATCATCCGCGACAAGACCTGCCGCCTCTTCGGCTATCACGGGCTCGTCGGCCCCGGCGGCAGCTTCAGCCTCGATCATATGTTCGGCTTTTAGTGGGCGGCCGACCTCTTCCTGCCGCTTCGCCGAGAAATCATATATTATGTAGTCAACTTCAACGAGATACCGCGATGTCCGAGCCTCACCATAGCAAGGTCGTGATCATCGGTGCGGGACCGGCCGGCTATACCGCGGCGATATACGCCGCGCGCGCCAATCTGCGGCCGATCCTGGTCACCGGCCTGCAGCCGGGGGGCCAATTGACCATAACCACGGATGTCGAGAATTACCCCGGTTTCGCCGAGATCATCCAGGGCCCCTGGCTGATGGAACAAATGCAGCGGCAGGCTGAGCATGTCGGGACCAGGGTCATCCTCGACATGGTCGTCGAGATCGATCTTAGCCGCCGGCCATTCGTTGCCAAGGGCGATTCGGGGGATGTCTATATCGGCGACACCGTGATCATCGCGACCGGTGCGCAGGCGCGCTGGCTTGGTCTGCCAAGCGAGGAGACCTTTCGCGGCTTTGGTGTTTCGGCTTGCGCTACCTGCGACGGGTTCTTTTTCCGCGGCAAGGATGTGGTGGTGGTCGGCGGCGGGAACACCGCGGTCGAGGAAGCGATCTACCTGACCAATCACGCGCGGCAGGTGACCCTCATTCATCGCCGCGATGTGCTTCGGGCCGAGAAGATCCTGCAGGAGAGGCTGTTCCGCAACCCCAAGATCGGCGTCATTTGGAACAGCGTTGTCGAAGAGATCCTCGGTATCCGCGAACCTCCGCAGGTCACTGGGATCCGTCTCCGCAACACGCGCACGGGAGAGCGGTCTGATCTTCCCTGTGATGGTGTGTTCGTTGCCATCGGTCACACGCCGGTCACCGGGTTGGTCGCCGGGCAGCTGCCTCTCGATCCGGAGGGGTATGCCATCACGCGCCCCGATTCGACCGAAACCGCGATCCCGGGGGTTTATGCCGCGGGCGACGTCAAGGACAAGGTCTACCGCCAGGCCGTCACCGCCGCCGGATTGGGTTGCATGGCCGCACTGGAGGCCGAGAAGTTTCTTACGGCTGCAGAGGAAGCCGTGAGCAAGCGCGCGGCCGATTAGGGGCGAGAGTTCGTTTCTAAGAGGCCGACGCCAGGGGAAACCGGATGGACTGGGACAAGTTGCGGGTCTTTCACGCCGTTGCCGAGGCGGGCAGCTTTACCCACGCGGGCGAATCGCTGAACCTCAGCCAATCTGCGGTCAGCCGGCAGATCAGCGCACTCGAGGAAAGCCTCAGCGTGCCCTTGTTCCATCGCCATGCCCGCGGCTTGATCCTGACCGAGCAGGGCGAGTTGTTGTTCCGCACCGCGCGGGAGGTGTTCGCCAAGCTGTCGATGGCCGAGGGCCTGATCTCGGAATCCAAGGACCGCCCAAAAGGACCGCTCAAGATCACCTCGACGGTCGCCTTCGGCTCGACTTGGCTGACGCCAAGGATCAAGGAATTCCTCGATCTCTATCCGGAAATCCAGGTGAGCGTGGTCGTCGACGATTCCGAACTCGATCTGTCCATGCGAGAGGCCGACGTGGCGATTCGGATGTCGCCCCCGCGCCAGCCGGACCTGATCCAGCGGCATCTCGTCAGCGTCCCGACACATATCTACGCGGCGCCGGAATACCTCAAGAAGCAAGGGATGCCGCAAAAACCCGAAGATCTCGACAAGCACCGGCTGATCGTCTACGGAGAAGACGCCCGGCCGCCGATACAAAACGCCAATTGGCTGCTCGATGCGGGCACAAAGCCCGGGCAGGAACGCAAACCGATCCTCTCCGTGAACAATTACTACGCCATGCTGCGCGCTGTGCTCAGCGGGCTCGGAATCGCTGCTCTGTCGGATTTCATGACGAGCGAACACACCGAGCTCGTGCGCGTTTTGCCCGAGCTCACAGGTCCGGCGGTGGAGGCGTATTTCGTTTACCCGGAAGAGCTGCGCACCTCGAAGCGCATCAGTGTGTTCCGCGATTTTCTATTGCGCAAAGTTTCCGAAACCCGGCTCAGCTGATCTCGCAATCAACTGGTTCGGCTGCGCCGCAGAGCGTTGCGCTTTTTGCAGACGAGCCAGAAGAAATTCCGTCTGGTAGCGATGCGCTAAAGCCGCCATGTTTGCAGCGCGCGATGATTTATCGCGAAAGGCTCCCGATGGTTATTTGCCATCGACTACGGTTTCCGGGACTAGTGCCCGGGAAGAGGGTCTGCGGACCCTTACGTCTCCCAGACGTGAAGCCTCCCTGTTCAAACTTGGCCGGAGCCCTTGGTTCCGGCCATTTTCTTTTCGGTGAGCAGGTTGGGGGGTCCCACGAGGGTCCCAATGCGCTGCAATTCATCCCGATGCTGCGGCCAGTGCGAAGCGGGTGGTCCCCGATGCGTGGCGAAATTTCAGCAACACTAACCTTTCGCAGAAATTCGCCAAAAACGTCATGGCGGATTTGAACGGTTTTGGCGCAGGACAATCGGCCACGACCGCCATTAATTGTTCTCCCGCATAGCACTACGCGGGTAACGTGATGACACACTCCACTGAGATCGGTGCCGACGAGCGGCTGGTGGTTCGGCCCAAAGTCGCCTGCCATATGCTCGATGTCGGCCTCACGCGGCTTTATGAGCTGATTGGAGCTGGCGAGATCGACAGCTTTAAAGACGCTGGGGCACGAAAGATCACCACGGAATCCATCCGACGGTACATCGCGCACCGGGTTGAGCTGGCGAAGGCCCCTCGCCGCTCGGCCAGCGAAGCCGACGCGCGCAGCTGATGCCGAGAGCGTGCCGAGACCGAGCCCGCAGATGGTTGCGCGGCATGCACGGGTCTCAGCTGCCGCAATCGAGGATCGGCGTATTGGGCATGCAACATTTCGAACGCTCTGCTGCCTCTTGTCCTTTGCAGACAAGGTCGGCGTGTGCTGGCCGAGCGGCGCAACCCTCGCGAGATGTCTTGGGATGGACCGCTCGACCGTCTCCGGGCACCTGAAAGCACTCGTTGCGCTCGGTTACATTGCCATCGAGCCCGTCTATCACAGCGATGGAGGCCGCCGCGCAAACCGCTACCGGATCCGGCTTAGCGAGGGTGGACGCTTGTCGCATCGACTGGTAGGGGCTGTCGGAAATTCCGACGGGGGAGTGTCGGACCAGCCGAATACCCCTGTCGGACCAGCCGAACATACCCCTGTCGGGATTTCCGACATAGAACACACCATAAAAGAACAGACCAAAAGAACACGCCTCGCGCCGGGAACTGCGCGAAGGCACGCTAAACCCTGTGAAGCTGCCAATCATGAGTTTGAGAGCTTTTGGCAGGTCTATCCTTCGAGAGGCACTCACTCGAACCCCAAAGAGCCCGCGCAGCGGAAATTCGAGGCCGCGGTCGAGAGCGGCGTGGATCCCACCGAAATCATCTGCGGTGCCGACAACTACCGGCGGAGCGAAGAGCTGAACGGAACCGATCCGCAATTCATTCCGCAGGCGAAGACCTGGCTCAATCAAAGGCGCTGGAAGGACCATCAGGAAGCACCCGAGCCTCCGCCGCTCCGGGTCGGGATGAACTGAGATGACCCACCTTGCCGAACTGCTGCTCGAACAGGGCATTCGGCCCCGGAGCTTCGCGGCGGGCAGCCGCAAGCTGCTCTGCCCGCGATGCTCCCAGATGCGCAAGAACCCCAAAGACCCCTGCCTGACCCTCACGATCGATCGGAATGGCGCCGGCTCGGTCTGGAACTGTCATCACTGCGGATGGAGCGGCGCCGTGAATGAACGCCGCGATGATCGGTTGCCCCGATTGCCACGACAGCGGCCCCCGCCAGTTCAGCCGACCCAGGCGCTCGCCGAGCCCTCATCCGCGGTGCTGCGCGGGCTCGCGTCTCGCGGCATCAGCGAGGCGACCGCGCGGCTTTATCGCATCGGCTCGGCGCGCCACTTTATTCCGAAGCTCAACGCCGAAGTCGATTGCGTCGCCTTCCCCTATTTCCGCAATGGCGAGCTGGTGAACATCAAATACCGCGCGATCAGCCAAAAGGCGTTCGCGCAGGTGAAGGACGCCGAGCAGATCTTTTACGGGCTCGACGATATTGTCGACAGCAGAGAGGTAATCATCGTTGAAGGCGAGCTTGACAAGCTGGCGCTCGCAGAGGCTGGCATCCGCAATGTCGTCTCGGTTCCGAATGGCGCGCCGCAGCGGGTAAAGGCCGGCGACCCCGATCCCGACGACGCTAAATTCGCGTTTCTCGCCAATTGCGCTGAGTATCTCGACCCGCTCGGGCGCATCATCCTCGCCCTCGACAACGACGAGCCTGGCAGAGCGCTTAAGGAAGAACTCGCCCGCCGGCTCGGAAAAGAACGTTGCTGGCGGGTGCGCTGGCCCGATAGCGGCGATGCGCCATGTAAGGACGCAAACGAGGTACTGCTGACGCACGGCGCTGACGTTCTGCGCGAGTGCATCGACAACGCTGAGCCCTACCCGATCACCGGCCTTCATACTGTGCTCGATTACGCGGACGACACCGCTGCGCTTTATCGCGATGGCCGTAAGCGCGGGCTATCGACCGGGTGGAGATCGCTCGACGAAAACATCACGATCCGGCCGGGCGAACTCTCGGTCGTCACGGGGGTTCCGGGCTCGGGAAAGAGCGAGTTCATTGACGCGATGATGATCAATCTCGCCAATCAATACGGATGGCGGTTCGCCGTTTGTAGCTTTGAGAACCCGCCCGAGGAGCACATCTCGAAGCTCGCTGAGAAATATCTCGGTCTGCCGTTCTGGGACGGTCCGACGCGGCGCATGTCGGAATCGGACTTGCAGCGGGCAATGGACTGGATCGCGGGCCGTTTTTACCTGATCCGCTTTGATGATGAGTCACCGACGATCGAGGCCATCCTCGACAAAACTCGGGCTGCGGTGATGCGCCACGGTATCCGCGGGCTAGTCATCGATCCGTACAACGAGATCGAGCATCGGCGCCTGGCCACTATGACCGAGACGGAATATGTCTCGCAGCTTCTCGGCGAGGTGAAACGCTTTGCCCAGCACCACGGAGTGCATGTCTGGTTCGTCGCGCATCCGGGAAAAGTACCGCGCGAAAATGGCGGCTCTCGTCCCGTCCCGACTCTTTACGACATCAGCGGCTCGGCAAATTGGGTGAACAAAGCGGATATCGGGATCGTGATCCACCGGGATCCGGACAAAGATCCGACCCTGGCGCAAATCCACGTGCGCAAGGTGCGGTTCAAGTCGGTGGGTAAGATTGGCACAACCGCACTTCGATGGGATTGCGTCACCGGCCGTTACGCCGAGATCCCGGCCACTTACGCAGCCAAAGCACATCCCCGATGACTGAGAACTCGAATGGCGGAGCCTGCCTTTGGTGCGCCCGATCCTTCGGCCCGCGTCGGGGCGGCTCTCCACAACGGTTTTGCGGGGCGAGGTGTAGGAGCGCCTTCTGGTCTGCCCTGCGCCGATGGGGGGAACGCGCCGTCGCCGCCGGCATCGTGACCATCGACGATGTTAGGAACGGCGATGGCGCAGCGTGCACGCTCGTCCGAGGGGCCACTTCCCCCGCGTTGGTAGGTTGGGTGCGCTCACCGCATCCCGCGCCAGTAGCGCCCCGCGGGGCTAACGGCTACACGTCCCAGCAAAATCTTGAGCTGGCGATGGCGCGGGCTATGGCATTGCGGCGGCGCGGCTGATCAGAATTGGGGAGCGAAGGAAACGTAGGGCTTACCGCCGCCTCGGTGCCGCGCTGCTCCGTAAAACTCAGCGCCACCCTGCAGCCCTGGAGCAAAGGGATAGTCGATCGAGCAAGCGGTTCATCGCTCAGCGTGTTTACGCTGCTGAATTCGACCATCGATTACATACCTCGAATGCCTTGAGCGGACCGTCTTCCCCACGTGATTTTGACGTGCCGCCGAACCTCTCGCATCCCCTCAATGTGGGCTTTGGAATAACGCCCATGGATCCAATTGCCGTGGCGGCGGAGAGGAATCGGTGCAGGCGACTGACGTAAAAGTCGAAACGTGGCCCAGCCCGTCGGGCGGTTCGATAACCCGGTCAATCCTCTTCTTCGCCTTCGGGCCACAATGCATCTCCCATGGCCGAGAGATGCGGGGCCGCTTCCAAGAACCGGGTAACCGCCGTAGCAATGGATGTCTTTTCTCGATCACCCACATCCAGGAGCGCCAACCGTTCCAAAGCGGCGGCTTGATATGGTCCTACCTCGACCGTCACCAATACGCGGCCGTGCCGTCGCCGCTGGCGAAGCCGCTGACACCCCGCGAGTGTTCGAGCATGCTCTTAACGATGCCGTCGGCGCGCTTGCCGTGCTCGGCGATCTTGTCGAGGTTGCCGCGGAGCATCCCGACGACCTCGTCGACCTCGGCACGCCGCTCGTCGCCGAGCGCCGCCAAGGCCGGGGCCGTCGTCTCCGTCAGTTCCTGCAACAGTTCGCCCGAGAGATCGGCAAAATTATTGACGAAGTTGAGCGGGTTCTTGATCTCGTGCGCGATGCCGGCCGTGAGTTGACCCAAGGCCGCCATCTTCTGGGCGTGAAGTAGGCTCGCCTGCGCCGTCTGCAGTTCGCGCAACGCTGCCTCGGCCGCGTCACGGGCCGCGCGAATCTCAGCTTCTGCCCGTTTGCGCTCCGTCACATCACCGTAGATCAGCACAAAGCCGCCGCCCCGCACCGGGTTGCGGCGCACCTCGATGACCCGACCGTCCGGACGGGTACGCTCCAAGCGCAACTCCTGGTCGGTGTCCTCGATGCGCCGGCTTAGTTCCGCCTCGATGCCGCCGACGCCGAATTCGCCGCGCTCGGCGAGATGGCGGAGGTAGTCGGCGTAAGTCTTCGGCGTAGCGAGGAATTCGTCAGACAGGTCGAGCGTCTTCTGGAAATTCTGGTTCCAGGCGGCGAGGCGCAGCTCGCCATCGAACATCACGACGCCGTCGCCCATGTTGTCGAAGGTGACGGAGAGTTCGGCTTCGCGCCGCGCCAGCTCGTCGGTCCGTGAGCGTAGTTCGCTGAATAGCCGCGCATTTTCTATCGCAATCACCGCCTGATCGGCGAAGGTCGTAACCAGCGCGATCTGTTTGTCGGTAAACGGCTCGACCCGCTGGCGGTAGAGCGTCAGAACGCCGATGAGAGCATCCTCACGGAGAAGCGGCACCCCAAGCCCCGTGCGCAGGCTCCCGCGCTGCTGCGCCTCCGCCCAGGTATATTCGGGGTCTTTTGCCGCATCCTCGATATGCACGATTCGGCGCTCGATCGCCGTCCGTCCGGACAGCGTGCCGCGATCCGGCACGAACGGGTTGCGCACAAGGAAATCGCTGTATTCCGCTGTCTTTCCAAACGAGGCGACCAACCGATGGCGGCCCTCCCGCAGCCGGAAGACAGAGCCCTGGTCGGCCTCGCAAATACGTGCCGCCGTCTCTACCAGCGTCTGGAGCACCGTCTCCAGCTCTGCACCTGACTGGCTGATGATCTTGAGCACATCGCTGGTCGCGGTCTGGTATTCGAGCGACTCTTCGAGGTCGTGGGTGCGCTCGTTCAATTCGTTGAACAACCGAACGTTCTCGATCGCGATGACCGCCTGGTCGGCAAAGGTCTTCAACAGATCAACCTGATCGTCGCTGAACAGTTCTTTCTCCGTGCGGGTGATAGTGATCGCGCCTATCGGGTCGCCGTCGCGCAGCATCGGCACCGATAGCGTGGTATTGAGTCCGCCCTGGCTAAGGCTCGGATGGGCAAAGTCGGGATCGGCGGTGAAATCCGCGAGATGCGCCACGTCGCGGGTCATGATTGCCCGCGCCGTGATGCTCCCCCGGCCCGGCGGAATCGGAAACACGCGGTGGACGGCAGCAAGTTGATCGGCTGTCCACCCGTAATGAGCGACAAAGTGAATGAGCGAGCCGTCATAGCGGAAAACGCCGCCGCTCAACGCGCCGGTGAGGGTGGTCGCGGCTTTCGCGATCGCGTCAAAGGTCGGCTGAACGTCGGTTGGCGACGAGGAAATGACCCGCAGGATTTCGGCGGTCGCAGTCTGGCGTTCCAATGCCTCGCGGGTCTCGGTAATGAGCCGCGCATTCTCCATTGCAATAACCGCCTGCGCCGCGAAATTCTGCAATAGCGCAATTTGCTTGTCGGTGAATGGACGTACCTCCTGGCGATAGAAAAACAGCGAGCCGAGCAATCGCTCGTCCTTGCGCAGTGCGATGATCAGCCCTGTTCGCGCTTTCCCAATCCCCATGATCGCGCGGCTTTGCGGATGCGCCAGCCGCGCTGGATCGGTAACGCCGATATCCGTGTGCACCAGCGGTTCGCCCTGCACCAAGTTCTCGTGATAGCTGCCGGGACCCGCAACCCATGGCTGGCGAAAGGCCTCCACCGCTTCCGCCGGTAAGCCGCGCATGGCGAGCGCTTGGAACCGCTCGCCGTCGAACGCGGTCAAGCCGCCGAATGCGGCCTCGCAAAGCTGCATCGCTTTTTCGAGCAGCGCCTCGAACACTGGCGTCAAGTTACCTGGCGAGCTATTGATGACCTGCAACACCGCGGCGGTCGCAGTTTGCTGCTCCAGTGCCTCGCGCGTCTCGGTGATCAGGCGCGCGTTTTCCATCGCCACGACCGCCTGCGCGGCGAAGTTTTGCAGCAGCGCGATCTGCTTATCGGAAAACGGTCTTACCTGCTGGCGGTAGACGTGTATCGTACCGAGCAGGGCGTCTTCTTTGCGAAGAGGGACGGTAAGTAAGGTACGCATACGGCCGCGATCGGCGATTTCTCGCGCCAGCGGTTTTTCACGATACTCATCCGTATCCCG
>Ga0306924_10000886_pt1 | contig 26302 bp, 21 predicted proteins | sample sta12Can44000111_FD_203756 | JGI IMG/M metagenome (GOLD analysis project Ga0306924, IMG submission 203756) | Lab enrichment of tropical soil microbial communities from Luquillo Experimental Forest, Puerto Rico - statanox.12C.anox.44.000.111 (v2)... | ecosystem: Environmental > Terrestrial >... | reverse complement strand
ACGCAATGTGCGGTGTCGTGATCTCCGACAGCAGATCGTGGGAGATTACGACACCACTCTGCTTCAACCGAGCCTCGAATTGCGCGACCTGCTCTGGTGTGACCTTGGGCGGCTCGGTCAGGAAACACGACCCCTCGAGTTGCAGACTGCCGGGTGGGTGAATCCTCCAGGGTCCCAGCAGGCTATCTGCGTATGCGAGCCGGATGTAGCGGCCCTTGTGGTCGGCGAAATAGAGGTAATAGTCGCCGAGCCGGCCCTCGATCCAGTCGGGCGCCCGAATCATCGATGGACCTTGGATATTCCTGCCGATGCTGGGGTGCAGGTCGGCAGAAATGATGGGGCCATCGAGCAGTCGCTGTACGCGCATGCTTGGCTCCTCCCGTCGCAGTCTATTGCGTTCGAGGGTTCCCCTAAATTAGCCCCCAGCGAAGCTCATGTCAGATGCGAACGGGCCGGATTCGATGACGACGTCGTGGATCGTTCCGCCGTAGCGGAAAATTCGGTGCCGCTCGCGCAACGCCCAATCGACCGGGGCGCGGCGATCGAGGCCGATATCGAGCCCCTCGTGAAACCCGCCCATCAGGGTCGGTGAGAGCTCACCCCACTCACCGGCCTCGCCCGTGTCGAGCGCCAGCCGGCCGCGGCCGCGGCGCCGGCCGAGCGCCTCGTATTCGAGCGCGGCACTACGCTCGCCCTCCGCCACCCCGGGGCCGACCAGCGTGTGAAATCTGCCGAACCCGTTATAGGTGAGCCGCAAGGTGCGGTCCTCGATGTAGAGGACCAAACCGCCGGCAACGTCGCCGATCGCGAACAATACGCCCTGGTCGTCGGCACCGTGCCGGAAGCGCGCGACGATCTTGAAATTGCGGTTGCCAATCAGCGGCACGATCACGCCGCGGTGCACGGTCTGCGCGTTCGGTAGAAATCGTCGCCGGCTGGTGGGCGAAGGACGTTGATGCGGCGGCAGTTCAAAAAATTTTTCCGCGGGTGTGCGGTTGTCGAGCGGATAGACCATGTTCGCCCAGGCCGCCTCATCAAAAGCCGCGACCAGCTCCGCGAGCTTTTGCGGGTGCTGGCGGCGCAGATCCATGCTCTCGGAGAAATCCTCGGCATGGGAGTGCAATGTCCAGTTGTCGAAGTCGATGGCCTCGCCGCGATTCTGCAATGAGACCGCGACCCAGCCGTCGCGGTAATAGGCCCGGTTGGCCCAGCATTCGTAATATTGCTCGTTGCGCGGCGCAGCGGCGGCGGAATCGCGTAGGACCGGCACCAGGCTCTTGCCCTGCATCGGCTGGGCGGGCATGCCGTGCGAGTCGGCCAGAACCGGCACACCCGCGAGATCGAGCAGAGTCGGCATCACGTCGATCACATGGCCGAATTGGCTGCGGACCGCTCCGAAATCCTCGAGCTTGTCGGGCCACGAGACGACAAAGCTGACGCGCCGCCCGCCGCCGCCCGTATAGGTCTTGTAGGACGGGAAGGGGGTATTGGAGACCTGCGCCCAACCCATCGGATAAACGGCCGAGCCCCGCCCGGTGCCGATCCAAGCCTCGCGCTCGACATCGAGCTCGACCGGCAACGCCGGCAGCCCGGCATAGCGCCGGTTGAAGTGCAATGCGCCGGCTGGCCCGGCGGAGTTGGTGCCGCCATTGTCGGAAGAGAAGACAAAGATCGTGTTGTCGAGCTCGCCAAGTTGATCGAGCAATGCCACGAGGCGCCCGACATTCTGGTCGGCGCAGTCGAGCATCGCAGCATAGGTTTCCATGTGGCGCGCAAAAAGACGCTGCTGGTCAGCGGGAACATCGTCCCAGGCGGGCACCGTCGGATCACGCTCGGCAAGCCGGGTCCCCGGCGGGACCAATACCATTGCAATTTGGCGCTCGAAACGCGCGGCGCGAAGCGCGTCCCAGCCGGCATCGTAACGGCCCCGATATTTCGCCAGGTCGGCTTCCTTGGCCTGCAACGGCCCGTGCACGGCATTATTGGCGACATAGAGAAAGAACGGCCGGGTCGGGTCCTGGTTGCGGATCTCGGTGACAAAGCCGATCGCCTTGTCCATCCAATCGTCGGTCGCGTAGTAGCCAGGGGGATACTCGTCGATGGGCGCTACGACGTTGTTGTAGACGATGCGCGCCGGGAAGAAATACCCGGTTTCGCCTTCGAGAAATCCATAGAAACGGTCGAAACCGCGATAGGTCGGCCAGGTGGGGTTGGGTGCCACACCGTCCGTCGAGTTGTGCCACTTGCCGACCGCGATCGTCGCATATCCGGTCGCGCGCAGGGTCTCGGCGATCGTCGGGGCGTCGAGCGGAATATCGCCGAAATAACCGGGGAAGCCCGGATCGTTGTTGGCCAGCCACCCGGTCGCCACCGAATGCGCATTTCTGCCGGTCAGCAGGGCGGCGCGCGCCGGCGAGCAGATCGGATGCGTCGTATAGTGGGTGAAGCGGATGCCACGGCCGGCCAGCGCATCGATGTTGGGTGTGGCTATCTCCGAGCCGTAACAGCCGACATCGGCCCATCCCATGTCGTCCATCAAGACGATGACAATATTCGGCGACCCGGGCCGCGGGCGCACCGGCAAATTCCAGTGCGGCTCCGATTCCTCGCGGGTTCGTCCGATCTTGCCGGGAAACCCCGGATAGCCCCGTGGTTCGCTGGTAATGGTAATGTCCTCCCGCTGACAAGGGGATGGTCCGCCTGTTCCCCTGGCCCTGGCAAGGCTGTTGCGAATATTCTCACGCTATATCAATCATTGATATAGGAGGCGTGGTGGGCACCAACGTCAATCTTACCCCCGAGCTAGAGCGTTTTGCGCAGGCTTGTGTCGAAAGCGGTCGGTTCAACAATGTCAGCGAGGTCGTCAGATCCGGCCTGCGGATGCTCCAGGAGGCCGAGGAGCGTCGGGCGGCCTTTGTGGCCTCGCTAGAGGCGGCGCGCGAGGAGGGACTCCGTGAGGGGTTTGCCACGCTCGAGGAAGTCGAGGTGGAGGTGAAGGCGGCGATTGACGCGGTCCGTAAACGGCGCAAGTGACGTCGCGTATCTTCGCCCCGTGGCCTTGGCGCGAGCTGCGCGAGGCTGCAATGTGGGTCGCTGAGGATAATGCCGTGGCCGCTGACGCGTTGCTCGCCGCTGCGGTGGTGGCCGCTCGCCGACTACAAGCAAGATCCAAACTCGGGCGGGTAAGACTGGACCTCGCGCCGGAGCGATACCGGTTTTGGTCCCTGCGCGGCTTTCCGTATCTCATGGTTTACGACGCTGAGGCAGAGCCGCCAATTATCCTGCGTTTTGTGCATCAGTCCCGCGATCTGCCGGCTGTGCTCGATCTCTGAGCGCCTCTTCCTCGTCGGCTTCGGTCAGGGGCGAATAGCCGCGACATCGACCGCGAGCCGGCGTTTAACTCGATCTCGGCGTGGATGCTCCGTGACGCCTTCGTGGTGGCGGATGAACGAACCGGCTCCCACCGCGCGTTGAGCAAGAACCCCACCGCCGTCATTGCACCAAGATCAACGCCTATCATGCGCGGCAGCCTGGGGCACCTTCCCGGACTGTCGGTGCCCTTTTCCGGGTTATTTCCCGCTTATGGCCGGGCGGATCTCCTCGGGTTCCTCGACGTATTCGGCATAGCACCCCAAGGCCTCGGCCATCTTGTCGTAACGCGTGTAGCCGAGGTCGCGGCCGGGCTTGTTGCGCTCGGGATCGGCGGTCCACCCGCCGTTCAGGCTGATGATACACAACAGCAGCAGTTTGTGCCTGACTGCGGTGTCGAGTTCCATCGCGTTCTGCCCAAATGAGCCGTCGCCGTGCAGGCCGATGACCTGTGCGTTGGGCTTGGCGGCCTTGGAGCCGACCGCAAACCCCGTTCCTTCCGTCCCCGGGAATTTCTCCGTCGAGATCGGGAATACGCGCCCAGCGTAATCGTCCGCCGTGACCGTGGCCATTGCTTGGCCTGATTGACCTCCCGGAGTAGAGTGACACAGTTAACCCGGCGCGTCGGGATACGTCATGTCTAGCCTCGACATTGTCCCTCGCGAAGAATCCGAACGCCGCCTGGCGGCAATTCTCGTCGCGGACGTGGTCGGCTATAGCCGCCTGATGCAGGCAGACGAGGAGGGCACACTCTCGAGACTGGAAGAGATCGGAGCGAGCATTATCGACCCGAGGGTTGCCGCGCATCGCGGACACATCTTCAGAACGATGGGCGACGGCCTCCTTATCGAGTTTCCGAGTGTCGTGGAAGCCGTGCTCTGCGCCGCTGAAATTCAGGAAGAGCTGCGGCTGCGAGATGCAGACCCGCCGGAGCAACGGATCCAACTTCGCATCGGCATCAATATCGGCGACGTCATTCGCAAGAGTAACGACGTATTCGGCACCGGGGTAAATATCGCGGCTCGGCTGGAGAGCCTGGCGGAGCCCGGAACCATCTACATCTCGGGCGAAGCCTACGACCAGGTTCGAGATCGTCCCTTTGCCTTCGACGACCTCGGCATGAAGGCCGTAAAAAACATCGCCCGCCTCGTGCGCGTCTATCGGGTCAGACCGGGTGAGGTCACACGCACATCGGCGGGCGCGGCGCATCGGTTTTCACAATCCTGGCGGCTCCGCGTTGCCACCGCCGGGTCATTCATCGGCCTCGCAATCGTCGTGGCCGCCCTTGTGCTGCTGCTCCCCGCCACGCCAAAGAAAACGACAAGCTCTGACACCCAGCCAATCCCGGCAACCGAGACGCCGCTTGGCAGCGACGAGATGTCGGCATGGGCGAAGATCAAGACGAGTGATAAGATAGATGAGCTCGCGTCTTACCTCGATCGGTTTCCGAACAGTCGATATTCCGAATATATTCGTCATCGTCTGAACACGATGAGAAGTCATCCGGAGATCACGAAATTCCGTGACTGTAGCGATTGCCCCGAGATGATTGTGATACCGCCCGGCAGCTTCACAATGGGGATACCTCAAACGGAAATCGATCGTTATGGGTTTTCCTCAGGGGATAGCGCTCCGCTTCACTTGGTAAGGATAACTCGACCGTTTGGACTTGGCGAATTCTTGGTAACTCGCAAACAATATGCAATATTCGCAGATGAGACCGGACATTATGGATCGGGCTGCAACGCACTGCCGCTCGACGGAACCGGGTGGAAATTCGACTCCGCACTGAGCTGGCGTGACCCTGGTTTTGCTCAAGCCGATAATCATCCCGTTGTATGTGTCAGTTGGGATGATGCGATCGCCTTTGTGAGCTGGCTCAGCAAGAAGACCGGGCGAACTTATCGATTGCCGACCGAAGCCGAATGGGAATACGCCGCACGTGCCGGCAGCACGGCTGGCCGGTATTTTGGCGATGCGCCAATTTGCGAGTTTGCCAATGTGCGCGATCAAAGTAAGAAACGGCTATATTCCACAGGACAATTTGTTGGCGAATGTAATGGCGGATTTTCTAATACTTCTCCGGTCGGCAGTTTTCCTCCAAACGCCTTTGGCCTCTACGACGTGCTGGGGAATGTGTGGGAATGGGTGGAAGACTGCTGGGACAAATCTTATGTAGACGCGCCGATCGACGGCTCGGCGCGAGAGACGGCGAATTGTGAAGTGCGAGTCAGGCGAGGTGGCTCGTGGAATTCCAATGTCCGATTCGTCTACAATGCAGGCTCGCGCGGTAGCTCGCGAGCTTACGAGCGCTCAGAAATTTGGGGGGTTCGGGTCGCTAGCGACTATCCCGGACCCGCATCCGCGCCACCCCAGTCGCTCACGATCGCGCAGGCCGCTTCCCCTGCCACTTCGTCACCGGTCGCGCCCGAAGCGCAACGCGCACCGGCAATTTCTACATTATCGCCGCCCGGCAGCTCAGGTTACGCTTCCGAGGCGCAGGATTTCGGCGTTCCACCTCAGGATTCGGTGAGGCAAGGGCCGCCGCACGCTCCGACCCCACTGACTGTTCCGGGGGCCAAGACAATTACGACCGCCGATTTGTACGCGCGTTTGAATGCTCGACAACCGATGGTATTGCTTTATGTGATTGAAGGGCAGGCGGGAATGGGGATCGCCGGCGCCCACTGGCTCGACGGTGCCGGCAGGGGATATTCGTTCGACGATCCGGTCCAGGAACGGCTCGGACGCAAGCTCGATCAGCTGACTGGGAGCAACAAGGATACTTCCGTCGTTGTGTTCTGTTTCGACGTCCATTGCTGGCTGTCATACAATGCCGCATTGCGCGTTGTACACCTCAGCTATCACAACGTGTACTGGTATCGCGGCGGACGTGAAGCCTGGAGGGCCGCTGGCTTGCCGCTGGCCAATCTCGCCCGCGAGCCCTGGTGATTCCCCGGTCGAGACGACTCTGACGTGTTCCGCAAAGAAAAGGGGCGCCAGCTGAGCGCCTCGGCCATCTTGTCGTAGCCGAGGTCGCGCCCGGGCTTGTTGCGTTCGGAATCGGCGGTCCAGCAGCCGTTGAGGCTGATGATGCAGAGGAGCAGCAATTTGTGTCTCACCGCCGTGTCGAACTCCGTCGCGTTCTGCCCAAAGAGGCAGTAACCTGTGCCCAGGGCTTGGCGGCCTTGACGCCGACAGCTGAGGGCAGCCCGACCCCGATCGTCCCAGACGGTCCGGAATTCACCCCCTGGCCGGGAACAGGGTCGGGATCGACTGACGGCTCAGTTCAAATTTTTACTGCCCCTTGATAACGAGGATCGTGGCATGACGCCCACTCTTGTTGGCGTCGCCTCGTCGGCCGCCAAGCGCAGACCTGAGAGGTAAAGCTCGCGGTGCTCGGGGTTCCGCCAGTGCGCGGCACTCGGCACCACCTCGGTCGTCAACGTCCGCAACCGGGTAACGGTCTCCCGGGCTTCGTCGAACCGCCCGAGATGCGCGTAGCATGACGCGAGAAATCGATGGGTCGGCACCCAGGCGGGACCTTCTTGGAGTGATAGAAGCAAGGACGCCGCGGCGTCCTCGAACCGCCCGGCAAAAAAATGACCCATTCCTATGCCGAGATAGTAATCGGCCCTCCCCTGAAGTGGGTTGAGGCGCATAGAGGTCTCGAAATGGCCAATCGCGACGTCGACTTCTCCAACCCATAGTCTCAGCCATCCACTCCATTGCCAACCGAGAGAGAAACTCGGGTTGAGTTCAAGGGCACGGTCGATCAGTGACATTGCAGGGGCAAGTTCTTCGCCGAAGTAGCCAAATACACGGGCAACCTGGCCGAGGACCACGGGGTCATCACCGGCAACCATCAGCGCGCGACGAGCAAGATCGAGACCCTCAAGGCGGTTTGCCTCCGGCTCACTAGTCCAGCCGACCACGGCGAGAACGTGGTGGTGAAATGCCGCGGAGGCGAGAGCGGGGCCGTAGCGCGGATCGCGCTTGATTGCTTCACCAAGCAAATCAAGACCCTGAAGATACCGTTCCTTGTCTCGTTCTCCTGAGCGAATTGGCCCAATAGCGCGAAGGTAGAGATCATAGGCAGCGAGGTCATTGGTGGGCCGAGCGCCCGACCGGCGAATTTCAGCGGCTTGCAAGGTCGGCTCGATGACCCCGGCGACATTGAGAGCGACCTTGTCCTGAAGCTCGAAAACGTTCTCCAGCGAGCCGTCGAACCGCCCGGCCCAGAGGTGCGCGCCATTGGCCGCGTCGATCAGCTGCGCAGTGATGCGCACCTGGTTTCCGCCCTTGCGCACGGAGCCTTCAAGAACGTACCGAACACCCAGTTCGCGGCCGACCCGCGTCACGTCGACCGGCTGGCCCTTGTACGTAAAGCTCGAATTGCGGGCGATCACAAAAAGCCATTTGATCCGACTCAGCGCAGTGATGATCTCCTCGACCATGCCGTCGGCGAAATATTCCTGCTCGGGGTCGCCGCTCATATTCTGGAACGGCAGCACTGCGATCGACGGCTTGTCTGGTAGGGCGAGCGATGGTTTTGTCGACCCCTCCGTCGCCCCCGCCGACGCAACGGGCGGCGGGCTCTCGCCGAGCACGACGCGGTGGACGCGCACGGGCCGGGCGATATTCTTGACTTGCTGCTCGCCCATGTCCTCGAACGAAAGTTCGAGTTTGTCCCGCACTTGGTCGCGCACGACCCGGCTGACGCAAATGCCACCGGGTGCGGCTAACGCTTCGAGTCGGGCGGCAACATTAACCCCGTCGCCATAGATGTCACGTCCGTCTCTGATGACATCGCCGACATTAATCCCCATGCGGAACTCGATCCGACGATCGGGCGGCACATCGGCGTTTCGCTCTGCCATCTCGCGCTGCACTTCGACGGCGCAACGCACCGCATCGACGACGCTGGCGAACTCGAGGAGCAGGCCATCCCCGGTGGTTTTAACGATACGGCCCCGGTGTTCCTTGATCTTGGGGTCGGTCAGCTCGCGGCGAAGCGTCTTTAGCGCGGCGAGGGTTCCCTCCTCGTCAGCCCCCATCAGCCGCGAGTAGCCGGCCACGTCGGCGGCGAGGATCGCGGCGAGACGGCGTTCGACGCGAGCTGGCCCGCGAGCCTCCATGGCGCCTCCCCGGTTGTAACCGATCCTACATCAACCGCGACCCGGGCGCATTAAACAAAAGGGGCGCCGGAGGCGCTCCGTTTCGCGAGGTGGCGCCGGCCGCTCAGGTCTCGCGGCTCGAAAACCGCACGGTCGTGGCGCGGGCGCGGTAGTCGGTCTTGACGTTGACAAAGCCGATCATGCCCTCCTCGACCTTGCGCCCGGCGCGCTGCAGCGCCGGGCGGATCTCCTCGGGCTCTTCGACATATTCGGCGTAGCAACCGAGCGCCTCGGCATCTTGTCGGAGCGGGTGTAGCCGAGGTCGCGGCCGGGCTTGTTGCGCTCGGGGTCGGCGGTCCAGCCGCCGTTGAGGCTGATGATGCAGACGAGCGGCAGTTTGTGGCGCACGGCGGTGTCGAACTCCATCGCGTTCTGCCCGAAGGAGCCGTCGCCGTGCAGACAGATGACCTGTGCGGAGGGCTTGGCGGCCTTGGCGCCGACCGCAAAAGCCAACTTGCGCCGCCTCATTCGATCACCTCGGCGACGCGGCGTCTCCCATCCTACACGATACGGCGCCCGCCCGCGGATTAAACATGAGGCCCCACCGACCCGCCTTGCCATCTTGTTATCAAGATCAGAGAGTATGGTGTCCCACGCATTTTTCGAGCACTGTCGGATCGGGTCGGGGAGTGAAGCCGCGCAGGAAACGCTCCCCTGTTGGCTCCCTGTTAACCCGATTTCGCCCCCTGAAGGGCGCCGAAAACGCCCCTGTTGGCCGTTGCGGGACGAGATCGGTAAGTTACTGATATAATGGGTGTATCGGCGGTCACCGGGACAATTCTCCGGCGCGATTCGATTTTCTCCCCTGTTTTCCCTGGCAAAACAGGGGGGCGCGAAAGCGCCTCTGCCCAAAAAGGACGGCGCCCGGAGGCGCCCCCTCTTTCAGTCGCGCGGCGTCGGCCGCTCAGGTCTCGCGGCTGGAAAAGCGCACGGTCGTGGCACGGGCGCGGTAGTCGGTCTTGACGTTGACAAAACCGACCATGCCCTCCTCGACCTTCTTCCAGGCGCGCTGCAACGCCGGGCGGATGTCCTCGGGCTCTTCGACATATTCGGCGTAGCAGCCGAGCGCCTCGGCCATCTTGTCGTAGCGCGTGTAGCCGAGATCCCGGCCGGGCTTGTTGCGCTCCGGGTCGGCGGTCCAGCCGCCGTTCAGGCTGACGACGCACAGCAATGGCAATTTGTGGCGCACCGCGGTGTCGAGCTCCATCGCGTTCTGCCCGAAGGAGCCGTCGCCGTGCAGGCAGATGACCTGTGCCGAGGGCTTGGCGGCCTTGGCGCCGACCGCGAAAGGCAGCCCCACACCCATCGTGCCGAACGGCCCGGAATTGAGCCGGTGGCCGGGGACGAAGGTCGGGATCGATTGACGGCCGAAATTCAAGATCTCCTGCCCGTCGACCGAGAGGATCGCCTCACGTTGCATGAAGTTCTTGATCTCCTCGCAGAGCCGCAAGGGATGGATGTCGCCGTCGGTCGGATAGTTGCCGCCGGCGCGCATGCGCTTCTTGGCCTCGCCGTCGGCGAGTTTCTGGCGCCAGGGCTGGAAACGGTCGGCGGTCTTGGCATCGACCGCCTCGCACAATTGCTGCAACACCGACTTGCAGTCGCCGACCACCGGAATGTCGATGTTGCGCGCCGAGGTGCCCATCTCCTCGGGGTCGATCTCGATGCGCGCGATCTTCGCGCCGGCGCTGAAGCGCGGCGGCGCGGCGTGGCCGATGACGTAGTTCGTGCGGGTGCCGAGGACGATGATCAGGTCGGCCTCGCGGAACGCGTCGTTGCGCATCGTCAGGTAGGAATAGGGGTGGTCGTCGGGCACGACGCCGCGCCCCTGCGGGGTCGTGTAGAACGGGATCCCCGCCTTCTCGACAAAGGCTCGCATCTCGTCCCACGCGTGCGACCACAACACGCCGCTGCCCGAGACGATGATCGGCTGGCGAGCCTCTCTGATCGTATCGACCAGCGCGTTGAGCGCCTTGGGCTCGGCGTAGGGACGCGCCCTGATGATCTCCCGGCCGCAATAGCTCCAATCGACATCGGCTTCGTCGGCCGTCATGTAGAGCACGTCACCGGGGAAATCGAGATAGACCGGGCCCGGCTTGCCGTTCAGCGCCTTCTGGAAGGCGAAATTGATCTGCTGCGGCAGACGCTTCAGGTTGTGCACGCGGTCGGCGTATTTGACCCAGCCCTCGAAGGCCTTGACCTGGTCGATCTCCTGAAACACCTGGCGGCCGAACTGGCTGATCGGGGAAGAGCCGCCGAGCGCAATAACCGGGCAGCAATCGATCAAGGCATTCGCGAGTCCGGTGCCGAGATTGAGCGCGCCGGGGCCGCTTGCCCCGATGCACACGCCCGGCCCTTGGGTCACCCGGGAATAGGCCTGCGCCATATAGGCCGCGGCCTGCTCGTGGCGGGTGTCGATCAGCCGGATGCCCTCCTTGATGCAGGCCAGTTCGACATCGAGCATCGGCCCGCCCATGATGTAGAAGATGTCCTTGACCCCTTGCGCCTTCAGGCACCGGGCAAGGATGTCGTTACCCGTCAGTTCCGCCATCTGAGTTACCTCCTCTTTCGCCGTTATTGGGTCAGATCACCCCTTCCTTGCGCAGCGCCTCGACATCGCCGGCGCTCATCCCGAGCCACTCGCCAAAGACTTGCGTCGTGTGCTGTCCGAGCAAGGGGGCGGGCTCGAGCTTTGGCGGCTTGCCGTCGAAGCGAACCGGCCAGGACGGCATCTTGAACGGACCGGTCGGGTGCTGTGCCGTCTGCAGGATGCCGCGCTCGGTAAAGCTCGGCTCGTTCGTCAGCTCCATCGTGTCGAGCACGGCACCGGCCGGCACCCCGGCGCCGCCGATAAGCCGCATCGCCTCGTGCTTGTCGCGCCGCTTTGTCCAATCGGCGACCATCGCGTTGACCTCTTCGATGCGCTCGCCGCGGGCAGCTGCCGTCTCGTAGCGCGGGTCGCCGATCAGCTCCTCGCGGCCGAGGAGCTTGAGCAGCCGGTGCCAGTGGTCCTTCTGGCGGGCAAAGACATAGATCCAGTCGTTGGGACCACCCGGGGCGCAGGGGAAGATCCCCGACGGCGCGGTGTTGCTGCGGTTGCTGTTGCGGGGTGCGGCCCGGCCGAGCACCGCCTGGGTCTGAAACGCGAAACGGATGTAGTGCAGCATCGCGTCCTGCATCGCCACCTGGAGCCGCCTGCCCCGGCCGGTGGCCCGGCGCTCGTAGAGGGCACCGAGGATGCTGATCGCCATCGCCATGCCGGTGCCGGTGTCGCCAAGCGAAACGCCGGGCCTGATCGGCGGCCCGTCGGGCTCGCCGGTGATGCTCATCGTGCCGCCGGAAGCCTGCGCGATCATGTCGAAAGCGAGGTTCTTCTCGTAAGGGCTGCCCTCGCCGAAACCCTTGACCTGGGCGTAGATGATGCCGGGGTTCAGCGCGCGGATCGCGTCATAGCCGAGCCCGATCCGCTCGATCGTCCCGGGCGCCATGTTCTCGATCATAACGTCGGCCTTCTTCGCCATGTCTTTGACCAGAGCCAAGCCGTGCTCGGATTTGAGGTTGATGGTGACCGATTTCTTGTTGGCGTTGAATTCGAAGAAATAAAACGAGTCGGGGCTGCCGGGAGGTCCGGCGAAAGATGTCCGTCCAGGCTCGCCGCCACTCGGGTTCTCGACCTTGACGACCTCGGCGCCGAGCCAAGCGAGCGCCTCGGTGCATGAGGGACCCGCCTCGAACTGGGTCAGATCGAGCACCCGGACACCGGCGAGACAATTGAGAGGCGCGCTATCTTCGTTCATGGGTACAAAATCCTCCAAGGCCGCCGCGAAATCGCACGATAGCGCAGGAGATCCGGCCACGGAAATCGAAACCATTTTGCGGCTGCCGCCAGTTAGGCTAGTAAGCGCCCTCCTCTCGTTACGGCGGCACCCTAATGGCGAGCAATCAACCGAGCGTTTTCATCGATGGCGAGGCTGGCACGACTGGCCTCGGCATCCGAAAGCGGCTCGAAATGGTGCCCGGGATAGGGCTGCGCAGCCTACCGGAAGCGCAGCGCAAGGATCCGTCCGCTCGGCAGGACATGATGGCAAGGTGCGATCTCGCCGTGCTGTGCTTGCCGGATGATGCTGCGCGAGAGGCGGTCGGACTGGCCGCGGCGCTGGGCAGCGACGCGCCGAAATTGCTCGACGCCAGCACCGCCCACCGGGTCGACCCCGAATGGACCTACGGCTTTCCGGAAATGGCGCCCGACCAGCCTCGGCAAATCGCGGGGTCGCGCAAGGTCAGCAACCCCGGCTGCTACCCGACGGGTGCTATCGGCCTATTGCGCCCGCTCGTCCAAGCGGGGCTCGTTCCGCGCGACTACCCGATCACGATCAGCGCGGTCAGCGGCTATTCCGGCGGCGGCCGATCGCTGATCGAGGCGCATGACCGCGACGGCGGCCCGGCCTTCGAGCTATACGCGCTCGGTCTCGAGCACAAGCACATACCGGAGACCGAACTCTACTCGGGGCTAACGCGCCGGCCGATCTTCCTGCCCTCGACCGGGCATTTCCGCCAAGGGATGCTCGTCTCGATACCGCTCTACCTCGACGACCTGCCCGGGAGGCCCACCGGCGCCGATTTACGAGAGACCCTGCGCGCCTTTTACGAGGGCTCCGAACACGTGGTGGTCGCGGCCGGCAGCGAGCAGGGCAAGCTCGAACCGGAGGCGCTCAATGGAACCGACCGGCTCGATCTCTACGTCTGGGCCAACGAACGGCACCGCCACGCCGTGCTCGTCGCCCGTCTCGATAATCTCGGCAAAGGAGCGTCGGGTGCGGCGGTGCAGAATTTGCGGCTGATGCTGGATCTTGGCCCAGGCCCCAACTGATCGTCGCACGCTCAGGATGAGACGAGCGAGATGTGGTCGACGGTCGGCGCCGCGCCGGATCGCAGCGTGCCGGTTGGAACCAACATCACGCTCGGCGGCTCGGTCAGACGTCCCGCCTGCAACAGATTTCGCACCAGGTCGGTGATCACGAAGCTGTAGTTGCGCGGGTTGGTGTAAGGCGCCGGTCCCGCGCCGGTGTGGGTGCCATGGACGATGGCGCCGAACACATTGATCGTCCCAACGTAGGAGCGACTTGTGCGATCGGGTGCGGCCGGCGGCATCGGGTCCAAATGGAGCTCATAGGACACGCCCGGTTGCCGGGTGATCCGCACCCCGGCGACACGCAAATAGAACGGCCGGCGAGCCACGGAAGCCGTCCGCAGTCGCGCGAAATACCGACTGTCGCCGTCAGCGGCTAATCGCACAAGCGTCGGTGCGGCGCCGAGGGCGACCGAGCCCGACAAATTGCGGGACGCGGCGTGCGTTGTGAAGCGCAGCCCGGATATGCCCGGGAACAGGACGCTGCCGGCCGGGCGGGCGAGATAACGGTCGTACACATAGCCAAGCGGGACCGTGTCCAACACATCTGCAACTGTTCTCTGCAACGGCTTTCCGGTTTCGTCGACAAACGTGAAGACCCGGCTGAGGAACCCCTCGTCGGTCGGGTTGCGACCTCCGGCTCGGTTCCAGCTCGCCCAGATCCGATCGATGTTGCAGTGATGAAGCCAGAAGATCGGATCGTTGGCTGCCCACGATACGGCACCCATGCCTTTCTCGCGCGTCCCGACGTCGACATGGACCGAGCTGTGCGGCGCATTGTCTAGGTTCGCGCAAAACCCGGCGTCGCCGTCGCGAGTGTCCGCATAGACCGCCGACATCATCGCATTCAAGCCGAGCGGCGCTTCTCCAACCTGGTCGATCGGCAGGCCGTCATTGATCCCCGGGTTGCGATCCGCCCGGAAGAGCGGCTTCCAGAGCGGGTCGTCGGGGGAACGGAGTTGGGGCGGCAAAGAACGGCGAACCGGATCGGTGTAGTTCCAATAGGGCATCGTGAAATGGGTGGTGCCGCCAATGCTGCGCACGAGCCGCTCGAACGACATCAGGTGCATGCGGTGCCAGGGCAGAAAGAAGTTCACCCGCAGCGGGTCGAAATGAGCTTCGCAGGTGTCCCAAACCGCCTCCGCCAAGATGCGGTCGGGATCGGACGAATTCGGATAGAGGCGCGCCAGCTCCGACGCCTTGCTGCGGTCGTCGCGGACGGCGTGAATGTGCCATTGGAACACCCACCCGCGCGGGTCACCCTCAGCCGTAGCCATCATCTTGCCGACGACTTCGGCGAAGATCCTCAGCATTTCTTGCCCTTCGGGGCTCGCGACGTCGTGCCGGGGGAGGGTGACGCCGCCTTGTGCTCCCGCCGGGTAGTCCAGGCGGCTGCGTATCGTCAGTACCCCGGCGCCGGCCATCGCGGCTCGCAACACTCCCCGCCTCGTAGGAAGGGGCATCGGGCCCCCGCTTTATCCTCGCAGAGCCGCCGAGCTACTCGGCGGTCGTCGGCCGCGGTTCGAGCGTCATTCGCGGGACGGCCGTTGCACCGAAGGTACCTGTCTCCAAGCTCTCGAGGCTGCGGCCGCGCGTTTCGGGCAGCGTCAGCAACATTACGATCATTATGCCTGAGGCCAGACTGCTGAATACAACGATCGCGGCGCCGAGCGACATCGTCTCGCTCAAAAAGCCGACCAGCGCAGGAAATAGCGCGCCAATCCCCCGCCCGGCATTGTAGCAGAAGCCTTGAGCCGTGCCGCGCACTGCTGTCGGGAAAAGTTCGGTCATGAACGGCCCCATTGGCGGGAACTTCATGAGCAGGATCACAAAGAGCGGAATGCCCATGAACAGCAGGGTCGTGTTGTCCATCGGGACAGTCATGTAGACCGCGACCATCAGCAAAGTTCCGATTGCTGACAATAGGAAAGTCCATTTTCGGCCGATGACGTCGCTCAGATACGTGCCGAGCAGAAACCCAAGCAGCGCCCCGAAGATCTGAACCAGTAGAAAGCCGCCGGTGCTGGGGGCGGAGAGCCCGCGTACCGTCTTCAGATAAGTCGGCATCCAGATGCCCATAGCGTAGCCTCCGCCCTGTGCGCCGGCGACCATCAGCGACACCTTTATCGTGGTCCACAGATGCGGGCTACGGAAAGCGGAGAACAGATGGGCGACACCGATCGCCGGGCGCGTACGCTGCGCGTTGCGAAAGATCTCGGGCTCGTCGATGTGCCGGCGGATCCAGAAGACGAACACTGCTGGCAGCAGACCGATCGCGAATAGCGCGCGCCAGGCGATCTCTTCCGGCAGGAAAGCGTAGAGCCCGGTGTAAACCAGAGCCGAGGCACCCCAGCCGATGGCCCAGCCGGTTTGCACCAAGCCGACGCCGCGTCCGCGATATTTGTCGCGGATCACCTCGCCCATCAGCACCGCCCCGGCCGCCCATTCGCCGCCAAAGCCCAGCCCATGCAACGCTCGCAAGACAAATAGCTGCTCGAAATTCTGGGCAAAGGCGCAGAGAAAAGTGAAGACCGAGTACGACAGGATCGTGATCTGCAGCATGCGCACCCGCCCAAACCGGTCGGCGAGCATGCCGGAGAACCACCCGCCCAAGGACGAGATCAGCAAGGTCACCGTGCCGATCAGGCCGGCTTGGCCGCGCGATAGACCCCAAAGCGCGATCACCGTCGGGATCACGAAGCTGTACATCTGCACGTCGAACGCATCGAGCGCCCAGCCGCCGAAACAGGCGCCCATCGTGCGGCGCTCTTTGGGGTTCAATTCGGCAAACCAGCCGAGCATCGCGCTTCTCCCGTGCAGGGTATCGCTTAGGTTTTTGCGTAAGATCGTGATCGCCCAGCGATCCTATCAGGTTTCCACGCTCCCACCATCGGAGGTTCGAGCAGGGATGCCGTGTGGGTCGGCGCGAGGCGTCGCCTCGTCGGGCAGCACGCGACCCCCGTCGTCTGTCGGAATTTTTTACACCTTGCAGTGCGGTTACCGCGATCCTGAAGGGCTGATTCCGTACGCCTTCTTTACAGGACGGTTGGTTTCTCCCCCGAAAGACGAGTCGGAATTTTTTACACCTCGTCTCCGGGGATCCGGGCGTTAACGATCTTTAATTCCTTACATTACCCTTATATACTCCTTTTGTTCTCGTTTGCGATGTCGGATTTTTTTACAGATTTCACAAAGACCATAGCATGGTCCTCCCTTAACACTCTAGAAAGTTAACGTTAATGAGGGGTGGCACGGCGCTTGCTTAGGCGAGAGTGCGGATCTTTGGGAATTTCGCCAGATGCCGATCCACTCCCCATCCTGACGGCTCGATCGTCGCGGAAATTGAGCATCTATCAGGAGAATCCGATGAACCCAATGCAAGCACTTATCGCAAAGACCTCCGGGGCTGCAGCTCTGCTCGGTCTGCTGACTGCGATGCCGGCAGCCGCCGATCCGTTTTTCTTCAGTACCGGCAATCCGGACGGACGAATGGCTACCGCGTCTCGCCCGGATACCGCAGTTTCGCCGGCTCCATCAAACGAGATCGAGTCAGCCGACGATTTCGTGTTGACCAGCGAGACCAACATTAGGAGCGCGACGTTCACAGGCCTGCTGCCGACCGGTTTCTCGCCCGGCAACATCGATCAGGTCGTCGTCCAAATCTACCACGTATTCCCTGTCGATTCGACCACCCCGCCGGATACTCGCGTACCAACGCGCGTAAACTCCCCATCGGATGTTGAACTTGCCGATCGCAACTCGAGCGTCAACACCCTAAGCTTTTCAACCACCGTCGTGAATCCTTCGTTTACCGCGGCCAACTCGGTTTTGAACGGCATCAACGCATGCCCATGCCCCCCAGCCCCGATGACTGGTGGTGAAGGGCCGGTGACCGGCGCGGAGGTGACATTCACGGTGAACTTTGCGACACCGTTCGACTTGCCTGCCGACCATTATTTCTTTGTACCGCAGGTACAAGACAGCGACGGCAATTTCTTTTGGCTGTCGGCACCCCGGCCGATAATTCCGCCCGGCACCGCGTTCCCACCGGGCGCTACCGACCTGCAGGAGTGGATTCGCAACGCGGCGCTCGAACCGGATTGGCTGCGGGTCGGCACGGACATCGTCGGTGGCGCCAACCCCCCGACCTTCAACGCTACTTTCTCGCTGACCGGCGAGACGGTCGCGGCCGCGGCACCGGAGCCCGCCAGCATGTCGTTGCTCGGAGCAGCGCTGGCGGGCATGGGCCTCTTCGGGTAGCGACGCGGTCGTGGCAATCAATCCTCCGCCCGCACCTCGATGTAAAACCTGTTCCGGCCAGGTCGCCGGGATCGACCCTCAACCAGCCGGCCCGGCTTCTCCGGTCATTTCAATCGTGCTGTTGGGTAAAGCAGCTGGGCGTGCGAGATGACGCGCGGGGCGCGGAGGCGGACCTGACCACCCGGCGCGGCGGAACTCCTCCGCGCGTTGCCGGTAAAGTTCGATCATCGCCGTCTGCGCGGGCAGGCGCATGACCTTGTCCGATTGGGGCTGGTAGGGGTGACGGCGTGGCGACCCTCGCGGACCGGCTCCTGGATCGGCTGGGTGCCCGAGGAAAACCATGGAGCTGGGGGCGTCGGACGTCATCTGTTTCAAGGGGCCAATTGGGGCCAATATCAGTTCATATCGAACGGCGGATATTCCCGAAACACGTTGGCGGCAGTGATCAGGGTATGTTGCGTCACCGTGCGCGCCGGCAATGTCTCGCCGGCAAGCAGACGTAAGGCGAGCGGCAGCACATCGTGACCGTAGCGGTCTATGTAATAGGCGACCGAGCCGAGCACCACGCTGCCGCGGTTGTTGGGGTCGATCTCCTTCTTTTCGCTGGCGCCGCCGTGGATGTTCGAGTCGAGCCCCTGGCTGACGATAATGCAGTCGCTCTGCCGCCGGTTCATTTCGACGGCATTCTTGGCGTACACGGCGGCGAGGTCGTCGAGGGTCGCGATCAGCAGCCGTTGGCCGCGCTGTGTCTGCAGGAATTTCGCCAACAGGGCGTCAGCCCGCACCGACTGTCCGCCGGTGTCGAGCGACGCGAGGCTCAGCGAGGGCAGCGACTCGTGCACACCTTCGGTGATGCCCTGCACGCGATCGCTGATGGCGGGGCCCGGATCGGCAAGGTCACCGATCAGCACTCCGAATACCTGTTCGTCCGGCCAGGTTTCTCGCGCGAAAGCACCAAGAGCGCGCCCGGCGATGCGGCCGGCGGCGCGGTTGTCGGGTCCGTAGAGCGGCGCGCCCGGTAGCGGATCGACCAGCGCGAGAGCCGGGATGGCGGCGGCAGCAAGGCGGCGGGCGATCTCGGCGTTCGCGTCGGTATCGGCGTTGTATTCGATCAGCAGGTCGACCTTGGCAGCGATCGCGGCCTCGGCATTGGCGACGGCACGGGCGGGGTCTCTGACATTGTCGAAATAGAGCATGTCGACCGGCAGTGTGCGGGCTGCCAGCTCAAAGCTGCGCCGTACATCAGCGCCGGTGAAACCGAGCCCCTCCAGGGTCACACCCGGCGTCTCGTCGAGATTGGCCAGAGCGATACGATACCGCCGTCCCTCAGCCCTTGCGGCTCTCGGAAGGCCGAGGCCGCAGGTGAGAATTCCGGCCAGGAACAGCCGGCGCCGCAGCACCGACAAAGGTGCCATGCGCTACTGGATTGCCTCGATGTTGACAAAGGTGCCCGTCAGCCCGACCGCCTTCGGCACCGTCATATTCAGGAAGAAGGTAGCCCGCCCCGTTTTTGCGGCTTCGGCCGCTATCAGGTCGGTGCGCACGTTCTCGACGATGTGAATGCCATTGTCGGGGATTAACGTTTGGTGCACCGGGAAGGCAATGCTCTCCTCCTCGCCCGGGATCACCTCGACCCCCCAGCTATCGGAGCCGACAAGGACAACCTTCTGCGAAGCGAGCCAATCCGCCGCCGCCTTGCCGATGCCGGGTTCGCTCTTGTTGTATGTCGCGTTCTGCGCCGGCCACTGCAGGAACAGATCTTGCCAGCCGGTGTGAATGAACACGGCGTCGGCCTCGCGTAGGGTCACGTTGTACATCTTCAAGCCGGCCTGCAGGTCGGGCACCGTGATCAAGGTACCGCCGTCGAGGCAGGGAGTACGGCAGGCCGGATTGGATTTGAGCTTGCCGGCGGCCTGAAACACCTTGACCATGTCGAGGATGACGCCGCGCGTGGCAAAGCTCTTCATGTTCTCGATGCCGAATTTCTTGAGGTAATTTTGAGTGACGTATTTCCCCATCGGCGTTTGGTTGTAGTAGCAGTCCTGGACACCGATGTGGCCGATGCCGTCGATATGCGTGCCGACATGGCTCTGGCTGAGATAGGTGTCCTCCATGTAGGTCAGCTTGTTGTTGCCGAATTCGGCACCCGGTGTGATGGCGAAGCTGCTCAAGACTGTCTTGCTGAAGCGGGTGCCGAACAGCGGTACGCCGTCGACGAGGACGTTGGACATCGAGGTGACGGTGCCGGTCTGGATCTCGGCGGCGGCAGCCTTGGTGACCGCGGGAGTGACGCGGTTGGTGGCGCCGGTCTGGTCGTCCGGACCGAACGGCGACGGTTTGACGAGGGCCTTGCAGTCGGCGGCCGAGGCGGGTGCCGACGGCGCCAGCAGCGACAGGGCCGACATACCCACAAACGCAGCTAGTCCGGCGATCCTCATGGTTGTTCCTCCCCTATCTCGTTCTGCGCTCCAGTCGCGATGGTAAACTTGCCCTAGAATGGCATACTCGGCAAGATTATACGAACCTCGTCCCACCACCGCTTTGAGGCTGACGCCGTGGTCCTTCGAGTTGCGCGGCAGGCCAGATGGGGAGGGGACGCTGACGGCCGCATTCTCCTGCGCGACGTTACCGTGCGCTATGGCCGGCGAATAGCGTTGGAGGCCGTGAGCGGAGAATTCGCGTCGGGCAGCCTGACCGCCGTCGTGGGCGCGAACGGTGCCGGCAAGAGCACGCTCCTTGCAGCGATCGCAGGCGTCGTACGCCTCGCCGGTGGGATGGTGAAATGTGCTGCCCGACAGCGATTGGCCCATCTGCCTCAGCTTGCCGCCATCGACCTTGACTACCCGCTTACGGTGTCGGAACTGATCACGCTCGGCGGATGGCGGGAGTTCGGCCCATTTCGCTCCCCAGGCACCGCGCTGCGGGCGCGCGTCGCGGAGGTGGCGGAGACGGTGGGGCTGGCCGGACGGCTGGCGCGGCCGATTGGCGAGATCTCGGTGGGCGAGCTTCAGCGGGCGCTGTTCGCGCGGCTGATGCTGCAGGACGCCGCGGTTATTCTGCTCGACGAGCCGTTCGCCGCGGTCGATGCGCAGACCATGTCGGTGCTGCTCGATCAGGTCACGCGATGGCACCAGGAGGGCAGGACGGTGATCGCCGTGCTGCATGATCTCGAGCTGGTGCAGGCGCGCTTTCCCTCGACCCTGGTATTGGCGCGGCGCTGCGTCGCCTGGGGGGCGACAGAGGTGGCGTTGCCGGCGATGGCGGCGTGATGTCGGCGCACGCGTTGATCGTGGAACCGTTCGAGACGCTCGCGTTCATGCGCGCGGCGCTAGTGGCCTGTCTGGCGCTGGCGCTGGCCAACGGGGCCATCGGAACGCTGCTGGTGTTGCGGCGGATGAGCCTTGATGGCGACGTGCTGGGGCATGCGGTGATGCCCGGCGCGGCCATAGGGTTTCTGTATGCTGGGCCATCGCCGGCATGGCTGTCGCTGGGCGGGCTGGCGAGCGGGCTTGCCGTGGCGGCATTAGCCGGACTGATCACCAGCGAGCGGGCGCGGCGTGATGCCGGGCTGGTGACGTTTTATCTGGTCGCCCTCTCGCTCGGCGTCGTCCTGGTGGCGTGGCGGGGCAGCAATGTCGACGTCGTGCGCGTGCTGTTCGGCACCGTGCTGGCGATCGACCAGCGGGCGCTGGTGCAGATCGCCGCTGTGAGCAGCGTGAGCGTGCTTGTGATCGCGGCATTGTACCGGCCTCTGGCAGTGGGTGCGTTCGATCCCGCGTTTCTTCGCGCGGTGGGTACGCGTGCGCCGTACGGGGCGGCGTTTCTGGCGCTGGTGGTCCTGGCCCTGGTGGCGAATTTCCAAGCGTTCGGCACACTCTTGGCGGTGGGGCCGATGCTATTGCCGGCGGCGGCCGCGCGCTGCTGGGGGCTGGGAGTAGCAGCGTCCATGGCGCTAGCGACGGGCCTTGGGCTGGCCGCATCGGTTGCGGGACTGCTAGTCTCCTATCACGCCAATCTGCCGTCCGGCCCGGCGATCGTACTGGCGGCAGGATTGCTATTCGGAATCTCGCTCGCCGCTACGTGCTCCTGGCGACGCCTGGTGCCGATGATCCGGTCGGACGCTTGATGTTTCGCTGCTCGATCGCGCTTGCTGCCCTGCTGCTGGCGGGCCCGGCGCGAGCCGCGGACCGGATCCCTGTGGTCGCGACGTTCAGTGTCATTGGCGATATGTTGGCCAATGTCGGTGGCGATCATATCGACGTCAAAACCATAGTCCGAGCCGGCGCGGACTGTGAATTGTACCAGCCGACCGCAGCCGACGTCGCGACAATCGCCTCGGCACGTGCGGTATTCATCAACGACCTCAACGAAGAGTTCGAGCCATGGCTGGAGCCCCTGCTCAAACAGGCCCTCTTCAAGGGTACAAAGGTCGTGGTCACCCGCGGTGTGCGGACATTGACCGCAGAGGAAGAGCATCCGGTTTCCAGCAGGCAGCTGCCCGCGGCGATCGACCAGCACGCCTGGCTCGATGCGCGCAATGGCGTTATTTACGTGCGCAACATCGCCGCGGCGCTGGCGCGCCTCGATCCAGCCGACGCCGCGGACTACCGGGCGCGCGCGGTTGCCTACACGAAACAGATCCAGGCGGCCGATGACTGGGCGCGCAAGGAGATCTCGGGCGTGCCGGCGGGAAGGCGACGCGTGCTGGCGTCGCACGATTCACTCGAGTACATCGCCAATGCTTACGGCATCACGCTGCTGTCGGTGAACGGTTGGACAAACAGGACCGAGCCCTCGGCGGCGGAGCTGGCGAAATTGGCGCAGCAGATCCGGGCCGAACATGTGAAAGCAGTGTTCCTTGATAGCATCACCGATCCGCGGGCCATGCAGCGCATCGCCGACGAAACCGGTGCGGCGATCGGTGGCACGCTCTACGGTGATGCGCTCTCCCCCGCCGGTGGCGAGGCGGACAACTACATCAAGATGCTGCGCCACGACGTGAATACGCTGAAGGCGGGCATGCTGAGTAACTGAGCGATGTTGCTAATAGCGGCCTGGCGGCGCCTGCTGGTTGCGGGCGTGGGAGTGGCGGGTTTGTGGGCCGCTGTTCTGTGGGTCGCACCGTCGACGCCGTCGACGGGGCCGGCGCAGCCGTCGGTGCAGGTGGCGGCACAGCCGACGGTCGTTCCGGTGACCAAAGAGGACGCGTTGCGCGCCGTTGTCCGGTCTGGTGTGGCGGCGCCCGGCGGCGGCCGCTTCGACCGGTTCGAGGTCACTTCGCAGCCGATTGTCGCGCCGGTCAACGCGCGCGGTCAGGTTGCGTTCTACGCGACCGTGCTCCACGCGCCGGCACGCGAGGGCATCTTCCTCGCCGAAGGGGGGCATGTGACGAAGGTGGCGGCGTTCGGGGACAACTTGCCGGGGGGCGGCACGCTCGCGGGGTTCGGGGCGCATCCGCTGCCGGCGCTGAACAGCGCCGGGCATGTGGCGTTCGGCGCGCAGATCGCCGGGGGGCGTGCAACCGAGGGGGTCTTCCTCGCTGGCGCGAACGGGATGCAGGCGATCGCGCTTGCCGGCGACGACGCTCCGGGTATGCCTGTCGGCGTCCTGGTCGGATTCGACGCGCCGGCGCTGAACGACAACGACGAGCTGGCCTTCGTTGCCGATGCGCGACGCGGACGCGACACGGTGGATGTGCTGTATTTCTGGAACGGCCGGCGGCTGCAGCGACTGGTGGCGGAAGGCGAGCGGCTGCTGCGCATCGGTGGCACGATGGACAAGATCGGCGAGCCGGCGCTGAACAACAGCGGCGCCGTCGCCTTTCCTGCCGCAATTTTCAAGGGCCCGGCGCTCGGAGGCATTTTCGTAGCGGGCGCGCGCGATCTGCATCTGCTGGTCGGATCTGGTGACCCAACCCCAAGCGCCGCGATGATCCTGCGCTTTTCCGAGCGGGTGGCGATCGACGACGAGGACGGGATCGCGTTCGGCGCGTATCTCGGCAAGGACGGCGTCACACGCGAGGCGGTGCTGCGAACCGAGCCGGCGGGTCTTGCCGAGATCGCCGTTGAGGGAATGCCGGCGCCGGGTGGCGGCCGCTATGCGGGGTTCGGTCCCTGGCCGACAGCGGGGCCGGGCGGGGTGACGGCGTTCATCGCGGCCCTCGACGGCGGGCCTGGACCACTTGCCGCCTTCGCGGGGGCCACGGGCGACATCAGGCGGGTCGCGACGATGGGCGAAACGCTGCCGCAGGGCGAGTTGATCGGTCGTTTCGCACTCAATGCGGTTGCCGTAGCGGGACCGGGCGGCGCGCTGACCTTCGCGACGGTGGCGGAGGCGGAAGGAGAGCGCAACGCGATCTATTGTCGTTGTCCGGGGCCAGCACGCTGAGGGATTGTGGGCGGCGCCGCACTCCCCTTCATGCCGACGCGGTCGTTGCAACACCTCTCCGCTGCGGATATTCGCAGGCTGTTCCAACTTGATCCACCCAGACAGGCGTGCGGCGCATGCTCGACGGGCGACTGATCGTGTAACCTGAGGCGATTGCGCACCGTATCCACGTGCGCCCGTAAGACGACTGGAGCCTTAGGAATGACCGACAGCCCCGATTACACACCCCCCAAGGTCTGGAGTTGGAACAAGCCGAGCGGCGGCAGATTCGCCAACATCAACCGCCCGGTCGCGGGTCCCACACACGAGAATGACCTGCCGGTCGGCCGCCACCCGCTGCAGCTCTACTCGCTGGGCACGCCGAATGGCGTGAAGGTCACGGTAATGCTCGAAGAGCTCTAGCCCTCGGCCATGGCGGCGCGGACTACGATGCCTGGCTGATCCGGATCGGCAATGGTGATCAGTTCGGCAGCGGCTTCGTGGCGGTGAACCCCAACTCCAAGATCCGGCGCTGATGGACCGCAGCGGTCCGACGCCGACCGACGGCGTCCGGCGGTGAAGCGCGGGCGCATGGTCAACCGCCTGTCCGGCGAGCCCTCGAGCCAATTGCACGAGCGCCACGACGCTCGCGACTTCGACACGAAGACGCAGGACAAGCTGGCAGCCGCCTCGCCGACCGTTTAGCGATACAAAAAACAATCTTTATTTGTTAAATTAAGTTCCTCCACGAGTCGATTTTGTAATCGCGATTGACACCCTACCCAAGGACGTGGAGTAGTAAAGCGTCGTGATGTCTCGGTGCGCTCCAAATGGTGACGCGCCAAGGCTGAAATCCGCCGCAAGGCGAGTTCAACATCGGAGGAGTCCAACCATGCCGCTCGATGTCGCCGTAGCCCCTAAAACCCTGACCTCGACGCTCCATTATCTGAAACGCGGCACCGAAAAGCCGGCCTCGTACCGGATCGAGCCGCCGCCCGGCGTGGCGCGCTGGAATGGCATCGACGAGCCTCACGACGTCACGATCGAGGACGCGCGCGGCCGTGAAGCGGAATTCACGCTCGACCGCAACGGCTTCGCCCTGGTCAAGGCGCCGACCGCAGTCGCCGATTTCTATTCGCCCGAGGAGATCAAGCGCGTCTATTACCCGGAAGTCGAGCGCCTGCTGCGGGACAAACTAGGCGCCAGCCGCGTTTTCGTCTTCGACCACAACGTGCGCAATGCCACACGGGAAGGCCTCGCCGTTCCCTCGCGGCACGTGCACAACGACCATACTGTGAACTCGGCGCCGCGCCGGGTGCGCGACCATCTCGGCGCCGACGCGGAAGAGCTCTTGAAGCACCGGTTCGGCATCGTCAACGTATGGCGCCCGATCCGCGGGCCGGTGCAGGATTCGCCGCTGGCACTGTGCGACGCGCGCAGCTTCACGGATGACGATCTGATCGCCAGCGATCTCGTCTACGCTCATGTGCGCGGCGAGACCTCGCGGGTCGCGTATAACCCGGCGCACCGCTGGTACTATTTCTCGGACATGCAGCCCGACGAGGTGCTGTTCATCCGGGTGCACGACAGCGCCAATGACGGCCGCGCCCGGCTGTCGTTCCACACGTCGTTCGACAACCCGCTGACTCCCGGCGCGCCGCCGCGGGAAAGCATCGAGGTGCGGACCTTGGTATTCTTTCCGCCGGCTGCCTGACTAGGTTCTCTTCAACGGGGCCACCTTGCTCCGACTGCATTCGGGGCAAGGCGGCGGGTGGCAAGGACGAGCTTACAGCAACGATTTGTAGGTCCTGCCGATGTCGGCTGGCATGCGCGGTAGCGCGCAAGGCTTTCCGGTCGGTATGGGCTAGTGCCGCGCACGCGGCCTAAGCGGTCCGCTAGCGCCCCGGCAAACCGGCCGCCGAACGACGAGGTCACGACTGAGACGGTGCCGATCGTGCCGGCGGCGCGGGTCGACATCTCCGTTGATCAGCCGCGTAACGAATTTAGCCTATAATACGGTCTTCCGGTGATCCCCAGATGTGGTATAGTTAATAGGGGAGTGTACCATGTTTGGGGGATGGACGATGCCGGCATACTTCTTTCGCGGCGAACCGGGGGCGGTCGAGTTGCGGCGCTTGGCACGACGCGAGAGCGGGCGTGTCTGCCAGCGGGTTCTGATGATCGCGAACATGCTCGAGGGGATGGAGCATGAGGCAGCGGC
>Ga0306924_10000885_pt1 | contig 26306 bp, 24 predicted proteins | sample sta12Can44000111_FD_203756 | JGI IMG/M metagenome (GOLD analysis project Ga0306924, IMG submission 203756) | Lab enrichment of tropical soil microbial communities from Luquillo Experimental Forest, Puerto Rico - statanox.12C.anox.44.000.111 (v2)... | ecosystem: Environmental > Terrestrial >... | reverse complement strand
GCGCCGGTGCGACCCGCTGCTGCTGCGCGGCTTCCTGGAGCTGACCCGGGACCGCGCGGTACCGGTGATGCTGCTGCACTGCTACCCGTTCCACCGGCAGGCGGGCTATCTGGCGCAGGCGTACCCGCACGTGTACCTGGACGTAGGCCTGGCGGTCAACCATGTCGGTGCCCGGGCGGCGGCCGTGGTCGGCGAGTCTATGGAGCTGGCGCCGTTCGGCAAGCTGCTGTTCTCCAGCGACGCCTGGGGCCCGGCGGAACTGCACTATCTGGGTGCGCTGCTGTGGCGCCGGGCCACCGCCACCGTCCTGCGCCAGTGGGTGGAGGCGGGCGACTGGAGCCTGGACGATGCCATCCGGGTAGCCACGATGATCGGCAGCGGCAACGCCCGCCGCGTCTACCAGCTCGGCGGTGGCACCGGTGACTGACCGGCCGGAGACGGCCAGCCGGGCGCTGCTGACAGCGATGACCGCGGCGGGCGTCCGCTATCTGTTCGCCAACCTCGGCAGCGACCACACCGGGATCATCGAGGCGTACGCGCGCGCCCAGCAGGACGGCACCCTCGGCGAGCTGCCGGAACTGGTGATCTGCCCGCACGAGTTCGTCGCGCTCAGCGCGGCCCAGGGTTACACGCAGGTCACCGGCCAGCCGCAGGCCGTGCTGGTGCATGTCGACTGCGGCACCCAGAACCTCGGCGGCGCCGTGCACAACGCCGCCAGGGACCGGGTGCCGGTGCTGATCCTGGCCGGGCTGTCGCCGGTGACCCAGCACGGGGAGCTGCCGGGCAGCCGCACCGAGTTCATCCACTGGCTGCAAGACACCGCCGATCAGGCCGGGCTGGTCCGCGGCTACGTCAAGTACGCGCAGGAGATCCGCCGCGGCCACACCGCCCGGCAGCTTGTCCACCGCGCGCTGCAGATCGCGCGGAGCGAGCCACCCGGACCGGTCTACCTGGCCGCGTCCCGCGAGGTGCTGGAAGAACTGGTGCCGCCGGAGCCGGACCAGTCGCCGTGGCGTTCCCCGGTGGCCCCAGCGGCACTGGCGCCGGAAGTCGCCGACGAGCTGGCCGGCGCGCTGCTGGGCGCCGCGAACCCGCTGGTGGTCACCTCCTACCTGGGCCGGGATCCGGACGCGGTGGCCGCTCTGACCGACCTATGTGAGCTGATGGCGGCGGGTGTGCTCGAGTCGGCCCCGATGCGGATGAACTTCCCCGCCGATCACCCGCTCCACCTGGGCTACCAGTGGAACACGGCCGGCCAGAACCCGGTACTCGGCGCCGCCGACGTGGTGCTGGTCGCGGGCAGCGATGTGCCCTGGATTCCGGTCACCAACTCGCCACCCAGCGGCGCCCGCATCTACATGCTGGACGCCGACCCGGTCAAAGAGCAGATGACGCTGTGGCACATTCCGGCCACCCGGTACGCCCGGGCCGATCTGGCCATCGCGCTGCGGCAGGTGGCCGGCGCGGTCCGGCGGCTGGGCGGCCCGGACCGGGCGGCCACCGAGGCCCGCGCCCAGCGCCTCGCGGCCACGCATCAGGCTCAGCGGGCGGAGTGGGCCGCCCGCGAGCAGCCCGGCCCGGACGGCACGATCACGCCCGCCTACCTGGTCGCGTGCGTGCGGGACGCGATCGGGCCGGATGCGCTGGTGCTCACCGAAGCGGTCACCAGCTACCAGGTGGTCAGCGAGCACCTGCGGGCCAGCCGGCCGGGCTCGCTGCTTGGCAGCGGCGGCAGCGCGCTGGGCTGGTCCGGCGGCGCGGCGGTAGGTGCCAAGCTGGCCGCCCCGGACCGGACGGTGGTGAGCCTGGTCGGCGATGGCAGCTACCTGTTCGGGGTGCCCGCCTCGGCGCAGTGGCTGTCCCGGCGGTACCAGGCCCCGTCGCTGACGGTGATCTTCGACAACCAGGGCTGGTCAGCGCCGGTGCTGTCGGCGCTGACGGTCCACCCGGACGGCGCGGTCGCAGCGATGGGCGGCGGCACCGGGTTTGCCCCTGGCGCCGATCTGCCCGGGGTCGCCGCCGCAGCCGGCGGGGCATATGCCGCCACCGTGACGCAAGCGGCCCGGCTGCCAGCCACCTTGCGCCGGGCGCTTGGCCAGGTCCGCCGCGGCCGGTCCGCCGTGGTCAGCGTCCGGGTGCCCGCCACCGGCCCCAGCTGACCCGGCGGCGGCAGAGCCGTGGCTGGTTCACAGCTGGCCGGAGGGCGGCGGGGAACCGCGCGGATCGGCGGTGCGTCGAAGCGGTGGTTCCACCCACCGATCAGGAGGCACCATGGCCGTCTCGCTAACCCCCAGCCAGCGCGCGGCCGCCATCGGCGTGACCGCTGCGGTACTCCTGACCGGCGCCTTCGCTGCCGGTGCCGGGCTGGGCGGCAGCACGCCCGCGGCTGCCGCGCCAGCGGGCAGCCAGGCCGTGCTGACCCGGCAGGCCATCACCAGCGGCAGCAGCGCCCGGATCACCGTGACCGGCACCGGTAATGTAACCGGCACCCCCAATCAGCTGACGCTGTCCATGGGCGTGCAGACCAATGGCGGCTCGGTCGCCAGCGCGCTGGCCCGCGCCAACCACGCGGTCCGGGCGGTCACCGCCGCGCTGGCCAGGACCGGGATCCGGGCCACCGATATCCAGACCTCGGGCCTGTCGATCCAGCCCACCTACGGCAACTCGCCGGTGCCCGATGGCTACGGGGTCAGCGAGTCCATCCAGGTCACGCTGCGGAACCTGGCCATCGCCGGCACCCAGATCAGCGACGCGGTACGGGCCGGCGGCAACGCCACCGTGGTGGACGGCGTGTCGCTGGACCTGAATGACAACGGCTCGCTGCTCGCCGCGGCCCGGGCCCGGGCGGTGGCCGACGCCCGGACCAAGGCCGGTCAGTACGCCCGCGCACTCGGCCAGCCGCTCGGGCCGCTGGTGACCATGTCCGAGCAGAGCCCAGTGACACCGCTGCCGGTGTTCGCGGCCTCCGGTGCGCGGCCGTCGCCGAGCGCTTCGCCGGTCCCGGTCTCGCCGGGCACACAGCAGGTGTCGGTCACCGTTACCGCCGTTTTCGCCCTCGCCTGAGCCCGCCTCGGCCGGGGCCCGGGCAGTGGCGCCGGGATCGGCCCGCCGGGTAGGCTCCCGGCATGCGAATTAGCCGTGACCGCCAGTGGTGGCGCCGCCGGTGAGGCGGTGACTGGTTCGCACAGCGCATATCCAGAAGCGACCGCCCGGAGGTGGCGGTCGCTTCGCGCGTCAGCCGGTCCGGGCACAGACCCAGGGAGCAGCCGTGGCGTCGGCAGCAGCAGGTGACCCGGCGGCGGGCGGCGGCCGCACCGTCAGCGTGACCGCGGGCGGGGTCCGCGTGACCCGGACCGCCGAGCCGTTCGATGAGCAGTTGCTGGCCGGCCTGTGCGCCCAGGCCGAGCAGGTGCGCGGCGGCGTGCTCAGCTCCGGCATGGAGTACCCGGGCCGGTACAGCCGGTGGCATCTGGCCTATCTCAACCCCTGCCTGGAACTGACCGGCCACGGCCGCCGGATCACCGCGCGGGCGCTGAACGCCCGGGGTGAGGTGCTGCTGCCGGTGATCGGCGCGGCGCTGGCCCGGGCGGGCGAGCCGGCCGGGCCGCCCGCGGACGGCGGCACCGGGGCACTGCCGGAGGTGACGGTCGCCGTCCCCGAGCCTGCCGGGCTGCTCGCCGAAGAGGACCGGAGCCGCCGCCCGACGGTGTTCTCCGCCCTGCGGGAGGTCATCGCCGCCATGGCGGGCGATGACCCGCACCTGGGCCTGTATGGGGCGTTCGGCTACGACCTGGCGTTCCAGTTCGAGCCGGTCCGGCTGCGCCGGGCACGCCCGGCCAGCCACCGGGATCTGGTCCTGCACCTGCCCGACGAGCTGTACGTGGTGGACCGCAAACGGGAAACGGCGGTCCGCTACCGGTACGAGTTTGCGGTGGCCGGCGCGGCCACCGATGGGATGCCCCGGCAGACCCCGGTGGCCCCGGTGGCCGGGCCGGGCGGGGACCCGGTGCCGGTGCCGCCGGCCCCGGAGCCAGGCTCGTTCGCCCGGGTGGTCGCGCTGGCCCGGGAGCGTTTCGCCCGCGGCGACATGTTCGAGGTCGTGCCCAGCCAGGCCTTCCACGCACCGTGCGCCTCCCCGGCGGCCTTCTACCAGCAGCTGCGCCAGCGTAACCCGGCTCCCTACGAGTTCTTCTTCAATCTCGGCGAGGGCGAATGCCTGGTCGGCGCCTCACCGGAGATGTATGTGCGGGTGACCGGGGACCGGGTGGAAACCTGCCCGATCTCGGGCACCATCGGGCGCGGCGCCGACCCGCTGGAAGACGCGGTGAACATCCGCACGCTGCTGAACTCGCCGAAGGAGGAGTCCGAGCTGACGATGTGCACCGACGTGGACCGCAACGACAAGTCGCGGGTCTGCGTGCCGGGCAGCGTGCGGGTGATCGGGCGGCGGCAGATCGAGATCTACAGCCGTCTCATGCACACGGTGGACCACATCGAGGGCCGGCTGCGGCCGGGACTGGACGCGCTCGACGCGTTCCTGTCGCACATGTGGGCGGTCACCGTCACCGGCGCGCCGAAGACCTGGGCGATGCAGTTCATCGAGGACCACGAGCAGGTGCCGCGCCGCTGGTACGGCGGGGCGGTCGGGATGGTCGGCTTCGACGGCGCGATGAACACCGGCCTGACGCTGCGCACGGCGCACATCTCCGGCGGGGTGGCAACCGTCCGGGCGGGTGCCACTTTGCTGTTCGACTCCGACCCGGCGGCCGAGGAGCGGGAGACCCAGCTGAAGGCCAGGGCCCTGCTGGAAACGCTGGCCGAGGCCGCGCAGCCGGGCCAGGACGGGCCCGCCCGGTCACCGGCCGGCGGTGCGGCCGCCGCCCAGCCGCCCGGCGCGGGCCTGCGTGTGCTGCTGGTGGACCATCAGGACTCGTTTGTGCATACGCTGGCCAGCTATTTCCGTGAGCAGGGCGCACGGGTGCTGACCCTGCGGGCCGGGCTGCCGGTGTCGGCGCTGGACGAGTACGCGCCGGGGCTGGTGGTGCTTTCACCCGGTCCCGGCCGGCCAGCCGATTTCGGCTGTTCCGGGCTGCTCACCGAACTGGACCGGCGCGCGCTGCCCGTGTTCGGCGTGTGCCTGGGCCTGCAGGCGATGGTCGAGCACGCTGGCGGTGAGCTGGGGCTGCTCGCCGAGCCAGCGCACGGGAAGCCGGGCCAGGTGATCCGGCTCCGGCCTGGCGACGGCGGCGGGCTGCTGGCCGGCCTGCCCGCCGAGTTCACTGCTGCCAGGTATCACTCCATCTACGCGGTACCGGAGCAGGTCAAGGGCGGTTTCGAGGTGACGGCGCGGACACCGGACGGGGTGGTGATGGCCATCGAGAACCCGGCGGCGGGCCGGTGGGCGGTGCAGTTCCACCCGGAATCGATCCTGACCGCGGCGGGCAGCGCCGGGCATCAGGTGGTGGCTAACGTGCTGCGCTTGTGCCGGGAACGGGCCGAACGCGAGCTGGTCACCTGATGTCGCTTGCCGCCGGTAGGGTGCCGTGCCAAGGGATTGCCCAGCCGGAGGAGGACCAGCGTGCGCTACCTGCCGCCCGCTGCGCGTGAGCCGGACCCGCAGTACCGCCAGCTACTGGCCCGGATCGCGAGCGATGGCACGTCCGTGCCGACCCGGCAGGGCCCGCCCGCGGTCACCCTGATGCAGCAGGTGATGCGGTTCGACCTGGCGAACGGCTTCCCCATGATCACCGAACGGAGCCTGAAGTCGTTCTGGCGCAAGCCGATCGGTGAACTGTGTGCCTTCATCAACGGCGCGACCACACTGACGGAGCTGGCCGAGTTCGGCTGCGACTGGTGGGGCGACTGGGCGACCCCGCAGAAGACCTCCTCCCGCGGCCTGCCCCCCGGCAGCCTCGGGCCCGGCTCCTACGGCGGTGCGTTCCGGTACTTCCCGACCGCCGATGGCGGCAGCTTCGACCAGTTCACCCATCTGGTCGAGCAGATCAGGGAACTGCCGGGGGACCGGACCCATTTCGTGTCTCCGTGGATCCCGCAGTACCAGGTGCGCGGCACCGGCAAGACGCCACGCACCACCATCGCGCCCTGTCACGGCTGGGTGCATGTCCGGGTTATCGCCGGGAGCCTGCACCTGCACATGTTCCAGCGGTCGGGGGATGTGCCGGTGGGAGTGCCGGCCAACATGATCCAGTACGCCGCGCTGCTGCTGATGCTGGAACAGCTGACCCAGATCCCGGCAGCCGCCTACTACCACACCATTTCCGATGCGCATATCTACGCCAACCAGCTGGACGCGGTCCAGGTCATGCTCGGCCGGGAGGCGCGCCCGCTGCCGACCGTCACCCTGACCGAGGCAGGCCAGCGGGTCAGCGACATCCACGACTTCCGTGGCGAGCACTTCGAGCTGGCCGACTACCAGCCGCATCCGTCCATCCCGGCCATCCCGGTCTCACCATGACCATTTCCCTGGTGGTCGCCGCGGCGGAGAACGAGGTGATCGGCCGGGACGGCGCGCTGCCCTGGTACCTGCCCGCTGACCTGCGCCGCTTCCGGGAGCTGACGACCGGGCACGTGGTAGTGATGGGCCGGCTCACCTACGAGTCGATCGTCGCCCGGCTCGGCCATCCGCTGGACCGCCGGACGTCGGTCGTGATCAGCAGCACCCTGCATGATCCGGGGGACGAGCGGGTGGTCGTGGCCGGCTCGGTGGAGTCGGCGCTGGCGCAGGCGGCCGGCCTCGCCGCGCGGGCAGGCAGCGGCGAGCTGTTCGTGGCGGGCGGGGAATCGGTGTACCGGCAGACGCTGCCGTCGGCCGACCGGATCTACCTGACCCGGGTGCACGCCGAGGTGGCGGGAGACCGGCGGATGCCGGATCGGTGGCTGGCCGGGTTCGAACTGGTATCCCGGCAGGACGCGACTGACCCGGGCAGCGGGACCGGCTACTCCTTCCTCGGCTACCAGCGGGCCCGGCCGTGACGTTTTACTGTTTCGAGAACGCCCGCACGCCGGACCAGGTCGCCGAGATGCGCCGTCTCGACGCCGCCGGGATTTGCCTGTTCTGCCCGGACGGGCTGGCCCGGCACCCGCCCGAGCGGATCGTGCTCCGCACCCGGCACTGGACGGCGCTGCTGAACGACTTCCCGTACTCCGGCACGCGGCTGCACCTGATGCTTGTTCCCCGCCAGCACGCCTCCGACCTGACCGGCCTGCCCGCCGCTACCCAGCGGGACTTCTGGCAGGCCCTGGCGGCGGTGGTGCGTGACTACCAGCTGACCTACTACGGCCTCGGGGTGCGGAACGGTGACTGCCGGTACACCGGCGCCACCATCGAGCACGTGCACGCCCACCTGATGGTCGGGGATCCGGACCCGGCCAGCGCGGGGCCGATCCGGATGCGGTTCAGCTCCCGGCCAGCCGGCCCGGCACGGCCGGGCTGACTGCCCCAGTGTCCACCCAGATCAGCGTGATGCCGGCGGCCCGCAGCACCTGCTCACCGTCCAGTACCGAGTACTGCCCGGCGAAATAGCAGCGCCGGAACCCGGCCTCGGCGACCTGCCGCGCACAAGCGGGGCAAGGAAAGGTGGTGGCGTACAAGTCCGCCCCGGCCAGGGCCAGGCCATCCCGGGCGGCCCGCGCGATCAGCGCCGCCTCGGCATGGATCGCGGTCGACAGATCAGCCCGGACGCCCCGCCCGAAGCTGTCCCGCGGGTCACCATCCAGGTAGGGCGCGTATTCGGTGGGGAGGTGCTGGTTCCAGGCGCACCCGAGCACCTGGCCGCCCCTGGCCGCGAGTGCGCCCACCTGCCGCCACCAGTCCGAGCTGCGGCCCGCCACGTCCGCGGCGGTGGCAAGCAGCCGGCGGGGGAGTTCCGCGGCGGTGATCTCACCATCAAACGCGACCGGGGTACGGGCGGCGGCCCAGTCCCGGTCCCAGCGCAGGAACGTGCGGTCGAAGCTGACCTTGCCGTGCCAGCCCGGCCCGAGCTGGCCGGCCAGCTCACGCGTGATCTCCTCGTCGGGCATGACGACGGTATCGCCGGTCACCGCACCCGGCAGGTCGGCCGGCTCGACCACGCGCACCCCGGTGCCGGGCAGCAGCAGCCGCAGGTAGGCTGCCGCCCGCTCGGCGGGCAGCGCGCGGATGTCCTTGGCCAGGCTGGGATAGACCGCCCGGAACCCCGCGCCGAGCAGCAGCACCTCATCGGCGTCGGCGTGCCTGGTGAGGAAGCCCTCGTACCCGGCGTGCAGGACCGGCAGGTAGAGGACGACCTGCTTCACCCCGGCGCCCGGCCCGTTTCCGGTTGGTCGCCCGGCTCGGGCATGCCCAGCTGGATCCGGCGCAGCCGGGCCGAGGTGCTGACGGTGGCCATCCGCCCCAGCACCTCCACCCGGCCGCAGTAATGCTTGGTCAGCTCGGCGATGTCCGCGGCGGTGTAGGTCTCCTCGGTGGCCACCAGCACATCCGGGCGGATGGCCTTGATCAGGGCCCAGCGCCCATCGTCCAGGTGCTTGAGCGTGACCAGGCCCACCCCGCGCTGATGGGTCACCATCCGCAGCCGTTCCATCTCCGGCACCGCGGGCCGGTGCGGCCCCTTCCGGGCCCGGATCTTCTCGTCGCTGTCGAGGCCGACGATGAGGAAGTCACCGAACCGGCGCGCGGCTTCCAGGTACATCGAATGGCCTTCGTGGATGATGTCGAACGAGCCGCTGGTCAGCACGACCTTCAGGCCCAGCGTGCGCAGCGCCTGCACGATGGCGGTGATCCGCTGGTAGTCAGGCACAAACCGCAGCTCGAAGTTGGAAGCATCGGCGAACAGCCCGCTGTTGACCAGGGCCAGCGTCCCGGGCGGGACAGCGCCTCCCGGTGCCGGGGTGCCCGCCGGGGAGACCACCATCGCCGCCGCGCTGTCCTCCCGGAGCTCGTCGCGCACCTTGGCCATGTGCTTCCTCTCGCTCACCGGGCGCACCCTGCGGCCACCTGCGGACGGTCCCGATCATAGCGGCCAGCGGACCGCCGGCCGCGGCGTGACATGCTGGGCAGGGGCCGACGGGCGCGGGTAACCGGGGCCCGCCGCCCGGCCGCGGCTAGCCCAGCCGGGCCAGCGCATCCTCGATGGCACGGTGGAATGTCGGGTAGGCGTAGATCATCTCGCGCAGGACCGCGACCGGGATCCGGGCGTGGACGGCCAGGGTCAGGGCACCGAGCACCTCGCCGCCCATCGGGCCGGCCGAGGTCGCCCCGGCCAGCGTCCCGGTGCCGGCGTTCTCGACCAGCTTGATGAAGCCGTCGTTGCCGGCCTTGTGGATCCAGCCGCGGGTGGCGGCCGGGATCTGGGTGATCGCGGTGCGGACGGTCAGGCCCGCGGCCCGCGCCTCCGCCTCGGTCAGCCCGGCCACGCCGATCTCCGGGTCCGTGAAGGTGACCCGGGGCACCGCGTGGTACTGCGCCGGGCTGGCCGGCTCACCCAGGATGTCAGCAACAACCAGCCGCGCCTGGTACATCGACATGTGCGTGAACGCTCCCTTGCCGGTGATGTCGCCCAGCGCCCACACCCCAGGCGCGGCCCGCAACTTCTCATCCACCGGTATCGCGCGCAGGGATGGGTCGATGCCGACCGCCCCGACCCCCAGGGCGGCTAGGTCGGTCCGGCGGCCGGTCGCGACCAGCAGCGCCTGGCCGGCCAGTTCCGTGCCGTCGGCCAGGGTGACCGTGAACAGGCCGTGGTCGTGGCTGACCCCGGTGACCTGCCGCCCGGCGTGGACCTCGATGCCCTCGCGGGCGAAGACCGCCGCCAGCAGTTCGCCTGCCTCCGGTTCCTCCAGCGGCAGCAGCCGGCTGGCTCCCTCGGCGACTCTCACCTGGCAGCCGAACCGGGCGAAGACCTGGCCCAGTTCCACCCCGATCGCGCCACCGCCCAGCACCACCAGGGAACCGGGCACACGTTCGGTCTCGATCGCTTCCCTGTTGGTCCAGAAGGGCGTCCCCGCCAGGCCGGGGATGGGCGGCACGGCCGGTGCCGTCCCGGCTCCGATGATGATCCCGCGGCGGGCCCGCAGGACCTGCAGGCCGCCAGCGGCCAGGCTGACGGTGACCTCGCCGGGCCCGGTGATCCGGCCGTGGCCGCGGAACAGGATGCCGCCGTGGCCGCTGAACCGGTCAGCGGCCACCGTGTCATCCCAGCTGTCGGTGGCCTCACTGCGGATCCGGTGGGCCACCGGGGCCCAGTCCGGGTCGACCCGGGCCGCGCCCGCCATGCCGCCGATCCGGCGCCCCTCGGCCAGCAGGTTGCCGGCCCGGATCATCATCTTGGATGGGACGCAACCCCAGTATGGGCATTCGCCGCCGATCAGCCGGCTCTCCACGCCCGCCACGGCCAGGCCAGACCCGGCCAGCGTGTTGGCCGCGTACTCGGCCCCCGGGCCCATGCCGATGACCACTACGTCGACATCGCGGTCCTGTCCGCTCATCTCTGCCCTCCGTTCCCCATCCTGTCGGAGGGCCAGGGTATACAGGGGAGGAATGTCAGCCGGAGCGGGCCGGTTGCTGCCTAGAGCCGGTGAACTCGACCGACACGGACGGGGCGTGCATGGGAGCTGGCCGCGGCACGGCGGCGCACTCTGTCACGGGCCCGGGTTCTCCCGCGACGACGGAGAGTGACGACGCATTTAGGCACCGGCCTGGCGCCGCCAGGCCGGGTGAGCCGCCGGCGCCTGGCAGCGCGGGTGAGGCTGCATCCGGCGGCAGGGCCGGTGACGGCCAGCCCAGCGGCGATGCCGGGGAGCCGCTTACTGAGAGCGCGGCCGAGGCGCAGGCCCATGGGATCTGCTTCAAGACCGGCCCGCCCGGGCGGGTCGGGGTGGAACTGGAGTGGCTGGTCAGCGACGGCCGTGACCCGGCTTTGCCGGTAGACCAGCGCCGGGTGACCGCCGCACTGTCCGCGCTGGCCGCCCCCCGGGGGCTGCCGGGGCGGGGCAGGCTCACCACCGAGCCGGGCGGTCAGGTCGAACTCAGTTCCGCGCCAGCGGCAGATCTGGGCCATTGTGTCGGCGTCGCCGGCCTCGATCTGGCCGCTCTCCGGCAGGCCGTCCAGCAGGCGGGCCTGTGCCTGACCGGGCGCGGGCTCGATCCGATCCGCCCGCCGCAGCGGGTGCTGGAACTGCCCCGCTACGCGGCCATGGAAGCGTTCTTTGACCGGGCAGGCCCGTGGGGCCGGCTCATGATGTGCAGCACGGCATCGGTCCAGGTCTGCCTGGACGCCGGCGACGAAGGGCCCGGCTGGGCCGGGTTCCGCTGGCGGTGGCAGCTGCTGCACGCGATCGGCCCCATTCTGGTGGCGGCGTTCGCCAATTCCCCGCTGCACCGTGGCCGGCCGACTGGCTGGAAATCGTCCCGCCAGGCCATCTGGGCCCGGCTCGACCCCACCCGCACGCGGGCGCCCGCCCATGCTGAGCCGGCCCGGGGCGCGCGGCCGGCCCAGGCCTGGCCGCCGGCCGCCGACCCACGCTCCGCCTGGGTCGAGTACGCGCTCGCCGCCCAGGTCATGTGCGTGCGGCGGGGCGATGCCCCGGACTGGTCCGCACCCGCCGGGCTGACCTTCCGTGACTGGCTGCGCGGGGCCGGCGACCGGGCCCCGACCAGCGCGGACCTCAGCTATCACCTGTCCACCCTGTTCCCGCCGGTCCGGCCGCGCGGGCACCTGGAGTTCCGCAGCATCGATGCCCAGCCGGGTGACGGCTGGATCGTGCCGCTGGCCATCACCACCGTCCTGCTCGACGACCCGGTGGCCGCCCAGCAGGCGATGACCGCCAGCGAGCAGGTGTGGTTCGGCGAGCGCGGCGGCGGGGCAGCGGCCGCTGCCCGCGGCTGGCAGCGGGGCAGCCCGTGGTGGCGGGCGGCCAGGCACGGCCCCGCCGATCCGGGGCTCGCGGTGGCCAGCCGCCGCTGCTTCGAGGCGGCCGAGACGGCGCTGGCCCGCGCCGGTGCGCCGGCGCCGGTCCGGCAGGCGGTTGCGGCGTTCGCCGGGTGTTACGTGGACCGCGGCCGGTGCCCGGCCGATGACCAGCTCGATGCGGCCCGGGCCGCCGGCGGGAACCGCCCGCTGGCCGGGCCATCAGCCCCCCACCAGGAGGAATGGCAATGACGCAGCGCCCTGACCTGGCCACCGATCTGCCCGCCGAGCACGTCCGGGAGCGGATCGCCCACCGCCTGATCACCGCGCGGCAGCGGACTGAGCTGCTCACCGGATGTGTCGCCGACGCGGATCTGATTCGCCAGCACTCGCCGCTGATGTCGCCGCTGGTATGGGATCTGGCGCACATTGCGAACCAGGAAGAACTCTGGCTGCTGCGGAAGGTGGGCGGGCGGCAGCCGCTGCATCCGGAGATCGACCCGATCTACGACGCGTTCGAGCACCCCCGGGCCGAGCGCCCGGCGCTGCCGCTGCTGCCGCCGCGCGAAGCGCGCCACTACGCGGCCGAGGTGCGGGGGCGGGTTCTCGACCTGCTTGAGACCGCAACGTTCGCCGGGACGCCGCTGGTCAGCCAGGGGTTTGCGTTCGGGATGGTCGCCCAGCACGAGCAGCAGCACGACGAGACGATGCTGATCACCCATCAGCTGCGGCGCGGTGCCCCCGCGCTGGCGGCCGCGCCGCCACCGCCGGCCCCGCCGGGCGCTTACCGGCTCCCGGCCGAGGTGCTGGTCCCCGGTGGCCCGTTCACCATGGGCACCTCCAGTGAGCCGTGGGCGCTGGACAATGAGCGCCCGGCGCACACGGTGGACCTGCCCGCCTTCTACCTCGACACCACCCCGGTCACCAATGCCGCCTACCAGCAGTTTGTCGAGGATGGCGGCTACCGCGACCAGCGGTGGTGGAGCCCGGCGGGCTGGCAGCACCGGCAGCGCGCGGGACTGGGCGCACCGCTGTACTGGCGGCGGGAAGGCGGGGGCTGGGTGCGCACGGTGTTCGGCGTCACCGAGCCGGTGGCGCCGGCCGAGCCGGTGGTGCATGTGTGCTGGTACGAGGCGCAGGCCTATGCGGCATGGGCGGGCCGGCGGCTGCCCGCCGAGGCGGAGTGGGAGAAAGCGGCCAGGTACGACCCGGCCACCGGCCGCTCCCGCCGCTACCCCTGGGGCGACAGCGAGCCGGACGCCAGCCAGGCCAACCTGGGGCAGCGCCACCTGCGGCCGGCCCCGGCCGGCAGCTATCCCGCCGGTGCCGCGCCGTCCGGGGCGCGCCAGCTGATCGGTGATGTCTGGGAATGGACGGCCAGCGACTTCACGCCATACCCCGGTTTCCGGGCCTGGCCCTACCGGGAGTACTCGGAGGTTTTCTTCGGCGGCGAGTACAAGGTGCTGCGCGGCGGCTCGTTCGCGGTGGACCCGGTCGCCTGCCGGGGCACCTTCCGGAACTGGGACTACCCGATCCGGCGGCAGGTCTTCGCCGGGTTCCGCACCGCCCGGGATGCCACGCCGGTGACTGCCGCCCGGCCGGCCTGAGCATCCGATGTGCCGTCATCTGGCTTACCTCGGGCCGCCGGCGACCATCACCAGCCTGATCTTCGCGCCGCCGGCTGGCCTGGCCCGGCAGGCGTGGGCACCCCGCCGCCAGCGGAACGGGACGGTGAACGCAGACGGGTTCGGCATCGGCTGGTACGCCGACGGCGACCCGGTGCCCGCACGCTACCGGCAGGCCGGGCCGATCTGGGCCGATCCCAGCCTGGCCGACCTGGCCCGGGTCACCCGGACCCGGGCGCTGCTGGCTGCCGTCCGCTCGGCCACCCCCGGCACCGACCGTGGCCCGGCGGCCGCCGCCCCCTACGCAGCGGGCCGCTGGCTGTTCAGCCACAACGGCCGTCTGGACGGCTGGCCGCAGGCCACCGCCCCGCTGGCCGCCAGCCTGCCGCCGGCGGACCTGCTGGCGCTGGAGGCGCGCTGCGATTCGGCGCTGGCCTGGGCCCTGGTCGCGGCCCGGCTGCGGGCGGGTGAGCCGACCGCCACCGCGCTCGCCGGGGTGATCGCTGACCTGCGCGGCCACGGCGTCACCGGCCGGTTCAACTTCCTGCTTACCGACGGTGCGGCCATCGCCGCGACCGCAGCGGGCGACACCCTGTGCTACCAGCTGGCCGGGCCAGCAGTAGTGGTGGCGTCCGAGCCCGGCGACGACGGGCCCGGCTGGGCCGACGTGCCCGACAACAGCGTGCTCACGGCGGTGCCTGGCGCCGTCGAGGTATGGCCCCTGTCACCGGGGACGGCGGGCACTTCCAGCGAAAGGATCCCCCCGCGATGACGGCACTGCACGTCGAACGCTGCCTCCCGGCGGGCTACCTGGCCCGCGCCCTGCGGGCGGACGCCCGGGCGGGCCTGACCGCGTCGCCGAAGACGCTGCCCCCAAAGTGGCTGTACGACGAGCACGGCAGTGAGCTGTTCGAAAAGATCACCCAGCTGGAGGAGTACTACCCAACCCGGGCCGAGCGGTCCATCCTGGCCGCGGTGGCGCCGGAAATCGCCGCCGCCACTGGCGCCGCCACCCTGGTCGAACTGGGCGCCGGCGCGGCTGACAAGACCATGTTGCTGCTGGATGCGCTGCGTGAGACCGGCACCCTGCGCGGGTTCGTCCCGGTCGATGTCAGTGAGGAGGCGCTGATCGCGGCGGCTGACCGGGTGCTGGCAGGCTACCCGGAGCTGGCCGTGCGGGCGGTGGTGTCCGACTTCGAGGAGCACCTGGGGCTGCCGGATGACCCCGGCCCCCGGCTGGTCGCGTTCCTCGGCAGCACCATCGGCAACCTGGAGCCGGTGCCGCGGGCCGGGTTCCTGGCCTCGGTGCGGGCACGGCTGCATCCCGGCGATGCCCTGCTGCTCGGCACCGATCTGGTGAAGGATCCCGGCGTGCTGCGGCTCGCCTACGACGACCCGGCCGGGGTCACCGCGGCCTTCAACAAGAACATCCTGGCCGTGCTGAACACCCAGCTCGGCGCGAACTTCGAGGCCGACGCGTTCGACCACGTCGTGCGCTGGGACGCCGGCCGGGAATGGATAGAGATGCGACTGCGCTCGGCCGAGCAGCAGTCGGTCACCCTGCCCGCGATCGGGCTCACAGTGGGGTTCGCGGCGGGGGAGGAGATGCGGACCGAGGTATCTGCCAAATTCCGCCGCGACGGCGTCACCGCCGAGCTGGCCGCTGCGGGGTTCAGCATGCGGCACTGGTGGACTGATCCCGGTGTCCAGTTCGGGCTGTCACTATCGGTCCCGGCCTGACCCCGGCACCGGGCCTGCCCGGCCCGCTCTGCCCGGTCAGTACCGGACGGCAAGATGCGCCCGGCTGGCGGGCGGCTGGTAAGGCTCGGGCCAGAAGTCAGTGATCTGCGCGATCAGCCCGTCACCGTCCAGGTCGAAAAAACACACCCCGGACTGGCTGCCGCTGGCGTCGCGGAACAAGATCCAGCTGGCCGCGTGGTGGCCCTCGCCGACGATCCGCTGCACGGTGAGCTGCCAGTCGCCGGGAAAGCCCTCGGCATTGAAGCGGCGGTAAGCCGCCCGCCCGGTGACCTGCTCGCGGGTCTGCGGGTTCTGGTAGATGACCTGCTCGCTGACCAGTCCGGTGAAAGTGTCCCAGTCCCTGGCCTGCGCCGCCGCCCAGTAGGCGGCCACGATCTGGTGCGCATCACTCATGACCGGCAATTTAGCGCTGGGGGGTGACAGCCACCCGGCCGCGCGCCAGCCAGCGGGTCTGGACCCCGTCCAGCCGCAGCAGCCGGGCCAGTTCGGCAGCCACCTGCTCCGCGTCGATCGATCCGCAGCTGAACAGGTCGATCGCGATCAGGTTCTCCTCCGGCCAGGTGTGGATCGCCAGATGCGACTCGGCCAGGATCAGGACCAGGGTTACCGCGCCATTCGGGAAAACGGCATGGCTGGTGCCCAGCACATGGCCGCGGCCGGCGGTGACGGCGGCGGTGGCCAGCGTGGTCAGTTCGGTGACGTCGGTGACCGGGGAGGCCGGGGTGAGCGCCGCATCGACCGCGCAGAGCAGCTTGCCCGCCGCCGGCCGCTGGCCGCTGAGCAGGCTCTTAGCTGGCATGATGTGGGAGGATATCGCACCGCCCGCGGTGGCCGGGAGCCAGAGAACACCACATGGACGTTGATGTCATAGCCGCCGAGGTCGCCTCGGCAGTCGGGCTGGCCGAGGGGCCGGCCGGGGTCAGGGACGTGCTGCGGGTGATCGCGCATCACGAGCCGGTGCCGACCCGCGAGGTGGGCAGGCTGGCCGAACTGCCAGTCCCGATCGCCGCCGCGGTCTGCAATGAGCTGCGCAAGCGGGGTGTGGTGGAGCGGTCCAGGCCGGTCCGGCTGACCGAGGCCGGCCGGGCCGGGCTGGCTGCCGCGGGCGGCGGCCTGGCTGGCCGGGACGGGATGAGCGGTGAGTGCCCGGCTTGCGGCGGCCGGGGCGTCGCCATCCCGCCTGAGGCCGGCCCGCTCCAGGCGGAGCTGGCGCGGCTGGCGGCCGGGGCACCGGGGGCGAAAGTCGATCTCGACCAGACCCACTGCACCGTGGATACCAAACTGCGGCGGGTGCTGCGGATGCACGACGCCGGTGCGCTGGCTGGCCAGCGGGTGATCCTGCTGGGCGACGACGACCTGATCAGCCTGGCCATCACGGCCTTCGCCGCCCAGCCCGGGGTGGCCGCCCGGCCGGCCCGGCTGGTGGTCGTGGACTGCGACCCTGACCTGCTGAGCTACCTGGCCGGGCAGACCGCCGGCAGCCAGCCGCCGGTCGAGCTGATCGAGCACGATCTGCGGCAGCCGCTGCCAGCCGGCTTGCTCGGCGGCTTCGACGTGGCTGGTACCGACCCGCCCTACACCACTGCCGGGGCGGAGCTGTTCCTGTCCCGCGCGGTGTCGGCGCTCGCGGCCGGGGCCGGCCGGCACGTGTTCTTCTCGTACGGGGGCCGCCGGCCAGCCGAGACACTCGGCATCCAGCGCCTGATCGCCGACTTGGGCCTGACCGTGCGCGCGCTGTCGCCGGGGTTCAACTCCTACCAGGGTGCGGGCATCCTGGCCGGCACCAGCCACCTCTATCACTTGCGCAGCACCAGCCAGACGCAGCCGGTGATCGACGGGCCCTACCCGGGCCCGCTGTATACGGCCAGCGCCCGGGCCGCCGCGGTGCGGCCTTACCGCTGCGCGGGCTGTGGTGCGGTGCACGAGGTCGGGCCGGGTGCGCGGTGGGCCACCATCGGGGAGCTGAAGGCGGCCGGGTGCCCGCGCTGTCACGGCACCGTGCTGCGTCCGCTGCCGCTGGGCAGCCCGCGTGCGGCGGGCGGCACCGTCCCGGCGGCCGCCCGCCCCGCCGGGACGGCCGCGGGCACCGGCGGTGCCCCCCTCTTCCCGGTCACGGCCGGCTGGCGGATCCGGGCCGCGACCGAGGCCGACTTGGACACGATCGCCGGGTTCGAGATCGACATCGCCCGGGCGTCGTTCGGCGCCGACGCCGTGGCGGACCCGCTGCTGCACCGCAGGCGGGTGGCGGCGGCGCTGGGGAAGCCGGGCGAGGTGACCCTGGTAGCGGAGGCCGCCGGAGCCGGGCCGGGTGCCGCCCCGGTCGGCTGGGCGTGGCTGTCCGGGCGTACCAATTCCCTCACCGGCGCCCGGTACGGCAATTTCCGCTCGCTGGCCACCGCCGATGTGCCGGGGCGCAGTGACATCGCCGAACTGCTCATGCAGGCCGTGCTGGCGGCCGCAGAGCAGGCTGGATTCCAGCACCTGTCCGGCAAGGTGCACGCCAGCAATGTGGGCATGCGCGCGCTCTACCGGAAGCACGGCTTCGGCGCCAGCCACCTCACCATGGAACGGCACCCGCCCGCGGAGCCGGCATGAGCGGGCCGGTCCCGGTCAAGTGCGTGGTCTGGGACATCGACAACACCCTGCTCACCGGCGTGTTCCTGGAGGCGGGGGACCAGCCGCCGGCCGCCGATCCGGAGCTGGCCGCCGTGCTGGCCGAGCTCGGCGGCCGGGGCATCCTGCACGCCCTGGCCAGCAAGAACCCGCCCGCCGCCGCCGAGCACACGGCAGCCGTCACCGGCTGGCAGTTCGCCGCGGCCGAATGCGGCTGGGGACGCAAGTCCGACGCCCTGACCAAGATCGCGGCCACGCTGGGCCTCGGGGTGGACACGCTGGCCTTCGTGGACGACGACCCGGTCGAGCGGGCCGAGGTCGCATCCGCCCTGCCGCAGGTACGGGTGCTCACCCCGGCCGAGGCCACCGAAGCGGCCGGCTGGCCGGAGTTCAGCCCGCCGGTGGTGACCGCGGAGGCCCGCCGCCGCGGCCAGCTTTACGCCGAGCGCCGCCAGCGGCAGGCGGCCCGGCAGTCCTTTGGCGGGACCCGCGATGAGTTCCTCCGCTCGGTCGGCACCGACGTCAGCATCGCCCCGGCCAGCCGGTCCGACCTGCCGCGGCTGGCCGAGCTGGCGGCGCGGACCCGGCAGTTCAATTCCGCGGCCGGGCAGCGACAGGCCCCACCTGGGGTGGTGCCGCCGGACTGGTTCGCCGGCCTGCTCGCCGACCGGGCCACCGATGTGCTCACGGTGCGGCTGCAGGACAGCTTCGGCGACGACGGCCTGGTTGGCGCCTGCGTCATCGACCGCGGTGACCCGGCCGCCTGGACCGTCCGGCTGCTGATGATCTCCTGCCGGGCCATGGGCCGCGGCGTCGCCGAGGCCCTGCTCGCCTGGCTCACCCGGCGGGCCGCCAGCCAAGGTGCCCAGGCGCTGCGGGTGCCCTGCACGATCGACGAACGGAACCTGCCGCTGCGGCTCGCGCTGGCCGGGGCCGGTTTCCGTGCCGCCAGCCAGGTCCCGGCCGGACCCGCCACCGGCCCGGTCCCGGCGGGCGCGCCCGCCAGCCCGGCCGCCGCCGTCTTTGCGCGGGAGCTGGCCGGCCCGCTGCCCGGGCTGGCCAGCTGGGTGCACCCGGACCCGGAGGCCCCGCTGCCCAATGCCCGCCCGGAGCCGGCATGACCGCCGCGGTCGACGCCACCGCCCGCGGGCTGCGGGAAATACTGGCGACCCTCACCGGCCGTGGCGAACTGCTGGCCCTCCCGGCCGGGACTCCGCTGTTCGGCGAGGCGGTGGCGCTCGACTCGCTCACCGGCACCCTGCTGCTGCGGGAGATCCAGCGGCGGTTCGGGGTGGATGTGGCAGCCGAGGACCTGAACCTGGACGCGCTGGCCACGCTGGGCACGCTGGCCGAGTTCGTGGCTGCCCGCCGTGCCCGGGCCGGCTGATGCCGGCCCCGGCCGCCCGGCTGATGCCGCTCCAGCCAGCCTCGCCCGGGCAGGTGCTGCCTGCCCCGCCGGTGGTGGACCTGTGGTGGTTCGATGCCCGGGCGGAGATCGTGCGGCCGGCGGACGCAGCCGTGCTGGCTGCCGGGGAGCGGCACCGGGCGAAGACCCTGCTGTCCGCGCTCGGCCGGCACCGGTTCGAGGTGGCCCATGTGATGCTGCGACGGGTGCTGGCCGGGTACCTGGCGGCCGCGCCGGGGGAACTCCGGTTCGGCCGCCAGCGGTGCCCGCGCTGCGGCCGGGGGCAGGGCCGGCCCGTACTGCTGCCCGGTCCCCGCCCGGCACCCTTTTTCTCCCTTGCCCACTCCGGCGACCTGGTGCTGATAGCGGTGGCTGGCCGGCCGCTCGGGGCCGACCTGGAACAGGACCCGGCAGGCTGCGTCTGCCCCGTGACCGAGGTGCTGCATCCGGCGGACGCCGCCGGGCTGGCGCGGCTGGCCGAGCCGGACCGGCACCGCGCGGTGATCGGCTGCTGGGTACGGGCGGAAGCGGTGCTCAAGTGCACCGGGGAAGGCATCGGGCACGGGCTCTCCGGGCTGCGGGCCGGGCCTGCCGGGCCGATCCGCCGTGTCCGTGGCTGCTCGGTGCGGAGCCTGGCCGCGCCGCCGGGCTACCAGGCCGCACTGGCGCTGGCCGGCCAGGGCGGGGTCACCGGCCGGCCGATGGCGGCCCGGCCGGGCCCCGGTTAATCTCGGAGCCAGGCGGTCGGCGGCACGGAGGTGGCCATGACGGCGGTTTTCGTGATCGATGCGTGCCGGACCCCGGTCGGGAAGATCAAGGGCGCGCTGGCCGGGGTCCGCCCTGACCACCTGACCGCCGAGGTGATCACGGCCATGCTGGCCCGCCACCCGTGGCTGGACCCGGCCCGGATCGACGACGTCTACTGGGGCGCGGCGAACCAGGCCGGGGAGGACAACCGGAACCTGGCCCGGATGGGTGTGCTGCTGGCCGGGCTGCCGGTCGAGGTGCCCGGGGCAACGGTCAACCGGCTGTGCGGATCCGGGATGGAGGCGATCGCGGGCGCTGCCCGCATGATCGCCGCCGGCGAGGCCGACATCTGCCTGGCCGGCGGCACTGAGTCGATGACCCGGGCCCCGTTCGTGCTGCCCCGGCCGGCCGAGGCGTTCCCGCGGGAGGCCGGGCTGGCTGACACCCGGCTGGGCTGGCGGCTGGTCAGCCCGCAGATGGCCGAGCTCTACCCGCCCATCACCCTGGGCGAGACGGCGGAGAACGTGGCCAGCCGCTACCAGGTCAGCCGCGCGCGGCAGGACGCGTTCGCGCTGCGCAGCCACCAGCGGGCGGCCCAGGCGCAGGCGGACGGGCGGTTCGGCGGCGAAATCGTGCCGGTGGCGACCGGGCCCGGCCCTGTTGAGCGTGACGAAGGCGTCCGGGCCGACCTGACGATGGCGGAGCTGGCCGCCCGGCGGCCCGCGTTCCGCCCGGACGGCACGGTGACCGGCGGCAACTCCTCACCACTCAACGACGGGGCGGCCTGCCTGCTGCTCGCTTCCGAGCGGGCCCTGGCCAGGGCCGGGGCCGGCCCACTGGCCCGGTACGTGACCACTGCCGCGGCCGGCGTCCATCCCGACTACATGGGCATCGGGCCGGTCCCGGCGATGGGCAAGGTGCTCGCCAGGACCGGCTGGCCGCTGGACAGCCTCGACCTGATCGAGCTGAACGAGGCGTTCGCGGCCCAGGCCGTGGCCGTCGCCGACGAGCTGAAGCTGGATCACGACCGGCTGAACGTGAACGGCGGGGCAATCGCCATCGGCCACCCGCTCGGCTGTTCCGGAGCCCGGATCACCACCACCCTGCTGCACGAGCTGCACCGCCGGGGCGGTACCCGGGCCGCGGCCAGCATGTGCATCGGCGTCGGCCAGGGGATCGCCACCTTGTGGGAAGCCGCCTGACGGCGGCCACCCGGCGCTGCCCACCCCGATGACCGGCCGGGCACCCGGTAGGGTCGGCAGCAGCAGCGAGCAAAGGGGCGTCCGCCGTGGCGCGAGCCGACCGCACGGCCGCCGGCACAGCCGCGCAGGCCGGCGATGGGGGCCGCATCCTCACCGTGCCCAACGCGATCAGCGTGGCCCGGCTGGCCGGGGTGCCGGTCTTCCTGTGGCTCGTGCTCGGCCCGCAGGCGGATGGCTGGGCGATTGCCCTGCTGATCGTGGCGGGCCTGTCGGACTGGCTGGACGGCAAGATCGCCCGGGCATGGAACCAGCAGAGCCGGCTCGGGCAGGTGCTCGACCCGGCCGCCGACCGGCTCTACATCGCCGCCACCGTGATCGGCCTCGCGATCCGCGGCATCATCCCGTGGTGGCTGGTGGGGCTGCTGGTCGCCCGCGAAGTGGTGCTCGGCGCCGCGCTGCTGGTACTGCGCCAGCACGGGTACGGGCCGCTCCAGGTCAGCCTGGTCGGCAAGACCGCCACGCTGTGCCTGCTGTACGCGTTCCCGCTGCTCTTCCTCGGTTCCCACGCCGGGCCGCTGGCGCTGGCCGCCCGGATCATCGGTTGGGCCTTCGCGATCTGGGGAACGGCCCTGTACTGGTGGGCCGCGGCGCTGTACCTGATGCAGACGGCCAGGCTGGCGCGGGTCACGGTGGAATGATGGGATACCCGCCGAGCGGGAGGGAGACAAGCCGCCGGTGAAGGCAGTGGTGATGGGAGGCGGGGAGGGCACCCGGCTCCGCCCGATGACCGCTAACCAGCCCAAGCCGCTGCTGCCGGTTGTCAACAAGCCGATCATGGAGCACGTGCTGCGGCTGCTCAAGCGGCATGGCTTCGCCGAGACCGTGGTAACGGTGCAGTTCCTGGCCTCGCTGGTGCGCAACTATTTCGGTGACGGTGAGGACGTGGGGCTGAGCCTCACCTACGCCACCGAGGAAACCCCGCTGGGCACCGCCGGCAGCGTGAAGAACGCCGAGGATGGGCTGCGGTCCGGGCCGTTCCTGGTGATCTCCGGTGACGCGCTGACCGACATCGACCTGTCCGCGATGGTGCGGTACCACAAGGAACAGGGTGCGCTGGTGACGGTCGGCCTGGCCAGGGTGCCGAACCCGCTGGAATTCGGCATCATCATCGTCGGCGAGGACGGCCGGATCCAGCGCTTCCTGGAGAAACCCACCTGGGGCCAGGTGTTCTCGGACACCGTCAATACCGGCATCTACGTGATGGAGCCGGAGGTGCTCGCCGAGGTCCCGGCCGGTGAGACAGCCGACTGGTCCGCCGACATCTTCCCGCAGCTGCTCAAGACGGGCGCCCCGCTGTACGGCTGGATCGCCGACGGGTACTGGGAGGACGTCGGATCACACGAGAGCTATTTCAAGGCGCAGGCGGACGCGCTGTCCGGCAAGGTCGACGTGAAGATTGACGGCTTCGAGGTATCGCCCGGGGTGTGGGTGTCCGAGGACGCCGAGGTGGACCCGGAAGCGGTGCTGACCGGCCCGCTGTGCATCGGCGACTACGCGAAGATCGAGGCGGGCGCGCAGCTGCGTGAGTTCACCACCGTTGGCAGCAACGTGGTGGTGAAGGAAGGCGCCTTCCTGCACCGCGCGGTGGTGCACAACAACGTCTACGTCGGCCAGGGCACCACCCTGCGCGGCTGCGTGGTCGGCAAGAACACCGACGTGATGGGCTCGGTCCGGATCGAGGAAGGCGCCGTGGTGGGTGACGAGTGCCTGATCGAGCCGGAGGCCTACCTGTCCGCCGGGGTGAAGGTCTACCCGTTCAAGACCATCGAGGCCGGGGCGGTCGTCAACACCAGCGTCATCTGGGAGTCACGCGGCCAGCGCACCCTGTTCGGCCCGCGCGGGGTGTCCGGGGTGGTCAACGTCGAGATCACCCCGGAGCTGTGTGTGCGGCTGGCCAGCGCCTACGCCACCACCCTGCGGAAGGGCTCGGTGGTGACCACCTCCCGGGACGCTTCCCGGGCCGCCCGCGCGCTCAAGCGGGCGGTGCAGGGGGCACTCAACGCGACCGCGATCAACGTGGTGGATCTGGAGGCGCAGCCGCTGCCGGTGGCCCGCTTCCAGACCGCCCGCAGCGAGAGCAGCGGCGGCATCGCGCTCCGGACCACCCCCGGAGACCCGCAGTCGGTCGACATCATCTTCCTCGACGAGCGGGGCACGGAACTGTCCCAGGCGGCTGCGCGCAAGCTGGAGCGGGTGTTCTCGCGGCAGGAGTACCGGCGGGCCTTTCCCGGCGAGATCGCCGAGCTGAGTTACCCGCCCCGGGTGGTCGAGTCGTATGCGGCCGAGCTGCTGCGCTCGGTGGACATGTCAGGGGTGCGGGAGGCGGACCTGAAGGTCGTGGTCGACTGCGCCGGTGGCACCGCCTCACTGGTGCTGCCCGGCCTGCTCGGGCCGATCGGGGTGGACGTCCTCACCGTCAACAACCGGCTCGACGAGGCGTCACCAACCCAGAGCCTGGCCCAGGTCCGGGCGGGTATGCAGCGGCTGTCGGAACTGGTGGCGTCATCCCGGGCCGACTTCGGGGTACGGTTCGACCAGGTCGGCGAGCGGATCCAGCTGGTCGACGACAACGGTGCCATGATCAGCGACGACCGGGCGCTGCTGGTGGTGCTCGACCTGATCGCGGCCGAGCGCAAGGCCGGCCGGGTGGCGCTGCCGGTGACCACCACCCGGGTCGCTGAGCAGGTGTGCCAGTTCCACAGCGTGGACGTGACCTGGACGCCGACGTCACTGCACGGCCTGACCGGCGCGGCCGCAGCCGACGAGGTCATCTTCGCCGCGGACGGCCGGGGCGGGTTCGTGGTACCCGAGTTCAGCCGGAACCTGGACGGCATCGCGGCCTTCGTCCGGCTGCTCGGCCTGGTCGCGCGCACCCGCCTCTCGCTCAGCCAGATTGACGACCGGATCCCGCGGGCGCATCTGCTCAAGCGCTCGATGCCGACCCCGTGGGCGGCCAAGGGCAGCATCATGCGGACGGTTGTGGAAGCGGCGGGTGACCGGGACATGGATGTCACCGACGGGGTCCGGGTGGTCGAGCCGGACGGCGGCTGGGTGCTGGTGCTGCCCGACCCGGCGGAAGCGGTGACCCACCTGTGGGCCGAGGGTCCCGACGCCGACGCCGCGCAGGCACTGCTGGACGAGTGGGCTGCGGTGGTGGAGCGGGCCGGCGGCTGAGCCACGCCGTGCCGCCGGCTGGTGGCACGCCCGCGTCCCGGGCCAGCCGCCAGCGAGCACGAGCCACCCCCAGCGCTGCCGAGTGGCCAGCACCAGTGTCCCGCGCGTGAGAGAATTCCTGCTGATCTGCCAGTGGCCCAGCAATGTACCGGAGGTAGTGCCTGATGTGGCGGAGGCGCGGCGAACGGGGCTGGCGGGCGCGCTGGCGCCGCAGCCGCCGTCATGCGCGGCGCGTGGACCGCACCCCGGTATCACAGGTAGCGTGGGCGAACGCAGGAGAGTCGCCGCCGGGAGCCGTGCCAGCGGCTATGTTTCCCGGCCCGAGCCCATGGCCGGCGGAGGAGAGGCTGGGCCCCGATATGCCGCGCGTGTACTGCACCCGCTGCGGGCAGGAGAATCCCGACGGCGCCCGGTTCTGCTCCCACTGCGGTGTCCCGCTGGCGCGAAGCGGCGGGGAGCGGATGGGCGAGACAACCTCGATCATTTCCCCGGGCCCCGAGGCGGCCGAGGCCGAACCGGATGAGCCGCTCGCCGATTCGGGTGCGGTGGAGGGCCTGCCCCCGGGCACGGCGCTGCTGGTGGTCAAGCGCGGCCCCAACGCGGGCAGCAGGTTCCTGCTGGACAGCGACCTGACCACGGCCGGCCGGCACCCGGAGAGCGACATCTTCCTGGATGACGTGACCGTTTCCCGCCGTCACGCGGAGTTCTACCGCACGCCGCGTGGCTTCACTGTGCGTGACGTCGGCAGCCTGAACGGGACCTATGTCAACCGGGAGCGGATCGAAGAGGCCAGCCTGACCGACGGCGACGAGGTGCAGGTGGGCAAGTTCCGGCTGATGTTCCTGGCCGGCCGGCGGTCGCAGGCCGACCGCGGTGGCGGGGGTGCGCAGGTAGGGGCATGAGCGCCGAGCCTGCCCGGGCATATGTCGGCATCGGCGAGGTCCTCGACCTGCTGCGCCCCGAGTTCCCCGACGTCACCGTCTCGAAGATCCGTTTCCTGGAGACAGAGGGGCTGATCCAGCCGGCCCGGTCGCCGTCCCGGTACCGCAAGTACACCACCGCGGATGTGGAGCGGCTGCGCTACATCCTCACCGCGCAGCGCGATCAGTACCTGCCCCTCCGGGTGATCAAGGACCAGCTCGACGGCAGGGACGAGGACGCGCCCGGGCCCTCCAGCGGGCCGCCGGCCGTGCCCACCGCGCCGCTGACCCGGCGCGAACTGCTGGCCGCCACCGGGCTGGACGAGGCCCGGCTAGCCGAGCTGGAAGATTTCGGGCTGGTCAGGCGGACCGGGCGGCACTACGGCCCGGAAGCGCTCGCCGCAGCCCAGGCGGTGGTGGCACTCGACGGGCACGGTGTCCAGGCCCGCCACCTGCGGGTGGTACGGGCCTCGGTGGAACGGGAGACCGCGCTGATCGAGCAGGTGGTCGCGCCGATCCTGCGCCAGCGCAGCCCGGGGGCACGGGACCGGGCCGGCCGTACCGCGCGGGAGATCGCGGCCATCACCCTGCGGCTGCACGCGGCGCTGATCGAGGCGGGGCTGGCGGACGCGGGTTTCGGCGATCGCCCGCCGGGTGACGCATGACTCAGCAGCGGGCGCCGGCGTGCCCGCCTCGGGTAACGGTGTACGTTGGCAATACAGGAGCCTTCACTACAGATTCGGGACGCTGGCAGCGCCTGGCGCAATTGAGGACGGAGCGGCCGTGAGGAAGATGGAGGTCGTCGGCGTCCGGGTCGAGATGCCCACGAACCAGCCCATCGTCCTGCTCAAGGAGGTGCAGGGGGAGAGGTATCTGCCCATCTGGATCGGCCC
>Ga0306924_10000883_pt1 | contig 26337 bp, 30 predicted proteins | sample sta12Can44000111_FD_203756 | JGI IMG/M metagenome (GOLD analysis project Ga0306924, IMG submission 203756) | Lab enrichment of tropical soil microbial communities from Luquillo Experimental Forest, Puerto Rico - statanox.12C.anox.44.000.111 (v2)... | ecosystem: Environmental > Terrestrial >... | reverse complement strand
CCCGCGACGGCCTGCGGCGCCTACAACTTTCATGGCGGCGCCTCGGCCGGCGGGACCCCAGCCCCGCGACGGCCTGCGGCGCCTACAACCACTCACCAGGAGTCACGGCGATGCGAACACTGATCCAGGGCGGATGGGTGGTGGGCTTCGACGGCCGCGGCCACGAGCTGATCCCGAACGGGTGCGTCGTGTTCGAGGACGACCGCGTCGTCCACGTGGGCGCGCGATTCGACGGGCCGGTCGATCGCCGCATGGACGCGACCGGCAAGCTCGTCTCGCCCGGTCTGATCAATTGCCACCTGCACGCGGCCACCAACGCCGGGCAAGCGGTCTTCCTCGACGGGCTCAAGGCCGACTACTTCGCGAGCAACTTCGTCGGCTACGTCGCGCCGCGCCGGGGCGCCGCGGTGCCGCGCGTCGGCGACCGCGCGGATGTCGCGGGCACCTACGGCCTCTGGTCCGCGCTGCGGGCCGGCGCCACGACGATCATGGACGTCGGCACGATGCCGGGCGGCCCCGCGGCCTTTACCAGGATTGCCGGCGAGCTCGGCGTGCGCGCGTACGTCGGCCCAGCGTTTCGATCGGCCAGCTACGCCTTTGACGGTAGCCGCATCGTCTGGGAATGGGACGAAGCCGCAGGCGTCGCCGGGCTCGAGCGCGCGGTCGCGTACATCAAGGAGCACGACGGCGCCTACAACGGGCGGATCAAGGCGATGCTCTACCCCGGCCAGCTCGACACCTGCACGCCCGATCTCTTGAAGCAGGCGCGACGGTGGGCGGACGACCTCGGCGTGCCGATGCAGCTGCACGCCGCGATGAACCAGCGCGAGTTCCACCACATCCTCGAGCAGCACGGCCAGACCCCGATCCAGCTCCTGCACTCGATCGGCTTCCTGAAGCCACGCACCGGCCTTGGCCACTGCGTGTTCCACAACGAGCACTCCTGGTGCCACTATCCGTACGCGGACGACTTGAAGCTCCTGGCCGACAGCGGCGTCACGGTCGTCCACGCGCCGTACAAGTACGCCAAGATGGGTGTGAAGTTCGAATCGTTCGAGCGCTATCGCGCGCTCGGGATCAATCTGGCCCTCGGCACCGACACCTACCCGCAAGACCTGATCCACGAGATGCGCTGGGCCGCCCTGATGTGCCGCATGGCCGACGGGAGCTTCAGGGTGGGACGGCCGCAGGACGTCTTCGACGCCGCCACCCTCGGCGGCGCGCGCCACCTCGGGCGCGACGACCTGGGGCGGCTGGCGCCGGGCGCAAAGGCCGACGTCATCGTGATCGACCTGCGCCACCTGCACTACGGCGCCGTGCACGATCCGATCAAGGCGCTCGTCGACTGCGGCAGCGGACGGGACGTCGAGACCGTCATCGTCGACGGCCAGGTGCTGGTGGAAGACGGCCGCGCCGTTCGCCTCGACGAGGCGGCGCTGCTGCGCGACGTTCAGGCCGAGGGCGAGCGGCTCTGGAAGGCTATTCCGCAGTGGCACTGGACCGCCCGGCCGCTCGACGAGATCGTGCCGCCGAGCTACCCGGTCCGCGGCGCGCACTGAGGTCTGGTCCGGCTCTCCGTCAGGGCTTGCGAGCGGTGCCGGGAAGATCGAGTTGCGCCGACCCGGCCCCCTGGAAGCCGTCACGCACCGCCGGGTGCCACGTCTCGGCCCATGCGCGCAGCTTTTCGACGTAGGCGATCTTGTCCGGATACTGGGAGATGCCGTTGCGGTTCCAGTCGCTCTCGTCCCAGCTCCCCGGCTTCGACGTGATGCCGTCCGTCTCAGGGTTGAGGTAGTAGACGGCGTCCAGGGACCGCTGCGTGTCGGCCAGCCGGAAGAACACCGAGAGCAAGACGGGAGGATATTTGATGCCGCGCAGCTCGAGCTCGCCGATCGCCGGGCCGATGATCGGCGGGGCGTCACGCTCCGGCTGCATCGAGACGTTGTGGTCGATGGTCCAGCAATCTTGCCGGCCGAACTCTTCGTTCGAGATCGTCTTCGCGTAGAGCAAGGCCGGCCGCGCGCACTGCGCCGACCGCTGGAATCCCGTCGCCGATTCGTCGGCCTGGGCTCTCGCTTGAACGACGACCGCCCGGCTAAGCTTGTCCCGTCGCATCTGAGCCAGGAAGAGCGACTCGACGCCCCCGTGATCTGGAGCCGCGAAATGTGCGACGACCACCCATTGGCCGGGTGGCAGCGGCACCGTCATGCCCTGCGCCACGATGTAGCCCGTCGCGGTCTTGTCCGTCGGCGTCGCCGCGCCGGGTCCCGCACCCGCCCGCGGCGTGGCCGAGGCACGCGAACGCCTTGGCACGATGTTATTGTCGGCGCGGCCGGCCGATGGCGCGGCCACGACGAGCGGCTGACCGGCCGCCACGGTCTGCGGCGGCGGCCCGGTGACGCTCGGGGCGACGGTCGGCGGCACCGCGGCGCCGTGCCGTTGCGGCCGCAGCGAGAGCGCGGCCACAGGAAGTAGCGCCAGCCCCATCGCGACGACGAGGAGGCCCTTGAACGCGCGCGATCGACGCCAGAGCGCGCTGAACTGATTGAGCGCCTCGGACAGTAAATGGCGCGCGGATCTCCGGGAAGGCTGCGGCGCTTGCATGGTGCCCTGCAATGCTCAACAACCAGACTAACGGCCCCACGACGCGGGTCAGTCCAATTTCACGCCCACGAAATGCTGGGGCCGGACGCGCCTCAGCACCGACGCATGGGGCCAGCGGACTTGTATAGTCGGGGCTATCTCACCAGAGCCGGAGCGAGTCGCGAAGGATCGCGGCGATCTCGGCCGCTCCGACCGCCCGGGGCGCGCCGCTCAGGAGCCGCGGCTGCTTCAGCGTGCCCTCGACTAGCGCGGGAATGTCGCCCTCGCCATAGCCGAGCGCGGAGAGGCCGTTGGGGGTTCCGACGTCGCGCATCAGCGCCAGCAGCGCGCCGGGGAGCGCCTCTCGCGCCTCTCGCTCGGAGAGGCCGGACGTCGAGACGCCCATCAGCTCCGCTGCGCGCAGGTGCCGCTCGGGTGACGTCGCGTACGTGAAGCGGAACGTGACCGGCGCCGTCACGACGACCGAGACGCCGTGCGGGACCAGCGCGTGCGTCGTCCGGTATCCGCTCGGCACGTAATCGCGCACGAGCCCGGCGATCGGATAGGCCAGGGCATGCGGGATGTGCACGCCGGCGTTGCCGAAGCCGACGCCCGCGTAGTTGGCGGCCAGCGCCAGGTTCACGCGCGCGTCGAGATCGAGCGGGCTCAGCACCGCGCGCCGCAGGTAGCGGCCGACGTACTCGATCGCCTTCTCGCACCAGATGTCGCTCGCCGGATTCGCGCCGATGTACGCCGGGCGATCGGGCGGATGATGCTTGGCGCGAGCGTTGTACGGCTTCGTCGTGTACGACTCGATCGCGTGCGTCAGGATGTCGCAGCCCGCCGCGGCCGTCACCTCCGGCGGTGCCGTCAGCGTGTTGAGCGGATCGACGATGCCGAGCGCCGGGCGCAGGAGGCGGTTGGACACACCGGCCTTCACGTGCTGGGCGAGCACGTGGGTCACCGCCACCGCGGTTGTCTCGCTGCCGGTACCCGCCGTGGTCGGCACCGCGATCAGCGGCTTGAGCGGACCGGGAATCGCGCGGCCGCGCCCGACCGGCTGGTTGATGTAGTCGAGCAGCGGCGCCGGGTACGTCGTGAGCAGATTGACGGCCTTGCACGTGTCGAGCGCGCTGCCGCCACCGACGGCGATGAGCCCGTCGAGCTCGCGCTGCCGAGCGTACTCGGCGGCTTCCTCCATCGACCGGTCGGTGGGCTCGATCTCGACGCCGTCGTAGACGTCGGCCTTGATGCCTTCCTCTTCGAGCAGCGCGCGGACGCGATCGGGCAGCCCGAGCTCCCCGATGTGGCGGTCGGTGACGATCAGCACGCGCTTGAGGCCGAGCCGGCGCGCGTCGTAGGCGATCTCGTCCATCGCCCCCAGTCCGAACTTGATCGGCGAGGCTTCCATCACGAACACGGTCTCGGTCGGCAACGTCACGCCCTTCATCTGTTCCTCTCTTTATAGCGGCGCCTCGGCCGGCGGGACCCCAGCCCCGCGACGGCCTGCGGCGCCCAAAACTCTCATAGCGGCGCCTCGGCCGGCGGGACCCCGGCCCCGCGACGGCCTGCGGCGCCTGCAGCCGCACCGATTATAATCGTCGTAGTGAGTCGATCGTCGCTCCCCGCCCCTGGCCCCCAGCCGGGCACGAAATTCGGGGCGCTTCACCACCGCGACTACCGCCGGTACTTCGCGCTCGTGCTCCTGAGCGCCACCGCGGACAACATCGAGCACGTCATCAGCTACTGGGTCATCTTCAAGGCGTTTCATTCGCCGATGCTGGCCGGATTCGCCGTCATCAGCCACTGGATGCCATTCCTGCTGTTCTCGGTGTACGCGGGCGCACTGGCCGACCGCTTCGACTGCCGAAAGCTCATCCAGATTTCGCAGGGGCTCTTCGCGCTCGCCTCGCTCGCGTGGGCGCTCCTGTTCCTGACCGGCCCTGCGCGTGTGGCACGCGGCGGTGATCTTGCTGATCCACGGCGCCGCCGGCGTGATCGGCCTGCCGGCCTGGCAGCTGCTCGTCTATGACATCGTGGGCCCCGAGCAGCTGGAGCTGACACAATCCGGACATCATCGACGACTCACAGCGCGGGCTCCGGTAACGGCGGCCGCGGGCCCGACCGAGGCGTATGCCGCATACGCCGCAGGGAGCGGCCCACGGCCGCCAACGCAGCAGATGCGCCCTTATCGGCCGCCTGTCTACAAGCCAGCGGTCGTCCGAATACTCTTCAGGTGCTCGTCGATGTGATTGAACAAAATCCCGTTGATGACCTGCTCGACCGACATCGCCGGCATGCCCGACAGAACCGTCCCGCTCTTGCCGAGATCGGCATCGCTGAGCCCTCGCACGACCGCGGCCGCGGTCGCCGCGCTCTTCTTGTGCAGCGCGATCGTCTCGGCCTTGGTCGCTCCCGCATGCTCCTGCGCGTGCTTCGCGTTCATGTCGTGGAGCATCTGCATCGTGAAGTTCCCCATGGACTGCCCGGCGGCGACGGCCTTGACGATGTTGGAGATGCCCTCGTGCGCGCCCGCCATGTGATGCGCGACGACGCCGACCGTCCACTTCTCGGACGCGGTCGTCTTCTTCCAGTCGGCGTCGCTCAGGCGCTCGAGCACTCCCGTCGCCTCCTGCACCTTCGCCTCGAACTGCTTCGCCAGCGCGTCAGCCTTGCCTGCCATTTGGTCCTCCTTGGTGAGAGTGGTCGAGCCTGTGGCCACCCCGATCATAACGCCTCGCTCAAGCACCGGTCGGCAGCGCGGGGCGCGCGATGCGGTCTTGACACGGCTCGCGTGCTCCACGATCTTCTCAGGGCGACCCGTCCTCCCGGCCAGCCTGAGGAGAAGACAATGAGAAATCGGGCTCTACGCGCCGCGGTACTCGCGTTGATCCTCTCGCTCGCGGTCTCCGCGGTCGGGAGTCAGGAGCGTGATCCGGTCAAGATCGGCCTCATCTTCACGAACACCGGACCGCTCGCCCAGCTCGGAATCGACATGCGCGACGGGAATCTCCTCTACTGGAGCCAGGTCGGGGGCCGGGCCGGCGCGCGGCGGGTCGAGCTCCTCACCGAGAGCACGGGCAGCAACAAGCCGGACGAGGGCCTGACGAAGGCGCGCAAGCTCGTCGAGCGCGACCACGTGCAGATCCTCACCGGGGTCCTCGAGACACCCGTCGCGTACGCGCTCGCTCCCTACGTCAACGACCGGAAGATCCCGCTGATGATCAACATCGCGGGCGCCGACGGGCTCAGCCAGAAGCAGCGCAGCGAGTACGTGTTTCGCTCGTCGTTCTCCAACAGCCAGGCCTCGCATCCGCTCGGCGAGTGGGCGTACCGGCAGGGCTATCGCAAGATGGTGCTGCTCGCCTCCGACTTCGCCGCTGGGCACGAGCACATCGGCGGCGTGGCGCGGACCTTCGTGGCCGCCGGCGGGCAAATCATCCAGGAGATCTATCCGCCGCTGGGCGCCTCCGACTTCGCGCCGTACCTGGCGCAGATCCGGCGCGATGCCGACGTCGTGGCCGTCGCGATCTTCGGCGCCGACGCGTTGCGTGTCGTCGCGCAATACGCCGAATTCGGTCTCAAGGGCAAGATCCCGCTGATCGGCAAGGGTGGCCTGACCGACGAGTCGTTCCTGGACAAGATGGGCGACGCCGCGTTGGGCATCGTCGTGGCGTTCAACTGGAGCGCGGCGCTCGAGACGCCGGACAACCGACGCTTTCGCGACGCGTTCGAGAGCAAGTACAGGCGCCCGGCCAGCTTGACGGCCGAGGCGGGCTACGTGGGAGCCCAGATGATCGCCCGGGCGCTCGAGAGCACCAGGGGCAACGTCGAGAGCCTCGACGCGTTCCTGGCTGCGCTCCGCGGGGTCGAGGTCGACGCGCCCCGGGGAAAGGTGAGGCTCGACGGTTTCCACAACCCGCTCCAGACCGTCTACATCCTCAAGACCGAGCGAAAGGACAGCACGCTGCACAACATCCCGATCGCGACCTACCCGAACACGAGCCAGTTCTGGACCTGGACTCCAGAGGCATTCATGGCCATGCCGTCCTATGCCGAGCTGAGGGGCAGATGGACCAGGTGACGGCCTCGTTGTCAACGATGGCGCGCTGGGCGATAGTGCGGCCGTGAAACTCGGCGCGGGCTTCTGGGACCGCCCGCGCACGCCGTCGGTGGCGGGGAGACGATCATGCAGGTCTACGCGTTCGATCTGATGCCGTGGCCGCATCTCGCGGAGCCCTCCTACTATCCCGACTCGAACCGGCTCTACGATCCGGCGCTCGGCCGGCAGGTCTACGACGAGCACTTCCGGCAGATGGAGCTCTACGAGGAGCTCGGCTACGACGCGATCTGCATCAACGAGCACCACGCCAAGCCGTACGGGCTGATGCCCTCCCCCAATCTGATCGCCGCGGTCCTCACGCAGCGGACCACCAAGATCAAGATCGGTATCTTCGGCAATTTGCCCGCGCTTCACGCTCATCCCGTGCGGCTTGCCGAAGAAGTCGCGATGCTCGACGTCATGTCGGGCGGCCGCGTCATCTCGGGCTTCGTCCGTGGCGTGCCGCAGGAGTTCCTCGCCTATAGCCTGCCGCTCGCCGACGCGCGCCAGCGCATGACCGAGGCGTGGGACCTCGTCGTGAAGGCGTGGACCGAGCGCGAGCCGTTCGCGTGGACGGGCAAGTACTTCAGCTACGACCGCGTCTCGATCTGGCCGCGGCCGCTCCAGCAGCCGCATCCGCCGATCCTCTTGCCGGCCGACAGCGAGGAAGGGCTCGAGATCGCGGCCAGCCGCCGGGTGCCGACGGGCTCGGCGTATCGCTCGGTCAGCCGGGTGCGCGCCGCATTCGAGCGCTATCGCGAGCTGGCACGCAAGCACGGCTGGACGCCCGGCCCCGAGCACTGTCACCTCGTGCGACACGTGTACGTCGGCGAGACGAACGCGGCCGCCCGCGAAGAGGCCAAGCCGCACCTGGACTACTTCTGGCAAAAGCTCCTCAGCTACCATCGCGGCTCGATGGCGCTGATGGGACAGTCGCCGCCGGCGCGGCCGGCGCGCGTGGAAAAGGCGGAGGAGCTCCCGCTCTACGAATTCGACTTCGACCTGTGCCAGAAGGAGGGGCTCTCGATCGTGGGCGACCCCGACTACGTCGTCCGCGAGATCCAGGCCCAGACGCGCGAGCTCGGCGTCGGCGTCCTCGTCGGCCTCTTCCAGTTCGGCTCCTTGCCGCACGCGCTGGCCGTGAAGAACATCCGGCTCTTCGGCGAGAAAGTGCTGCCCGCGCTCAGGCGCGGCTGAGCGGCCGTGACGTTCTGGGTGACACAGGCGCTGAACGGCATCTCGTTCGGCATGCTGCTGTTTCTGCTCGCCGCCGGGCTCTCCCTGATCTACGGCCTCATGCGCATGCTCAATCTTGCCCACGGGTCCTACTACATCCTCGGCGGCTACGTCGGGCTGGCGGTGATCCACGCGACGGCAAGCTTCGTGCTGGCCGCCCTCGCGGCCACGGCCACCGTCACCGTGATCGGGATCGTGATGGAGCGCTTCTTCCTGCGCCGGTTCCCGGAGCAGGAGCTGCCGCAGGCCCTTCTCACGTTTGGCTTTCTGCTGATCTTTGCCGACCTCTCGCTGTGGCTCTGGGGCGGCACGCCGCAGACCTTGCCCAAGCCCGAGATCTTCGAGCGCTCGATCCGGATCGGCGCGATCGTCTTTCCGACGTATCGCCTCTTCGTCATCGGCGTGGGCCTCGTCGTCGGGCTCGGACTCTGGTGGCTTCAGGAGGGCACGCGCCTGGGCGCCATGATTCGCGCGGGGGTCGACGACGCCGAGATGGCGCGCGGCACCGGCGTGAACGTCGGCCTTCTGTCCACCGCGGTGTTCGCGTTCGGCGCGTTCCTGGCCGCGCTCGGCGGCATCATCGGCGGGCCGTTCGTCGGCGTCTATCCGGGCGCCGACTTCGAGATCCTCGAGATGGCGCTGGTCGTCGTCATCATCGGCGGGCTCGGCAGCCTCAAGGGCGCCTTCGTCGGCGGCCTCGTGGTCGGGCTGCTCGACAACTTCGGCAAGGCCCTGTTCCCCGAGCTCGCGCTGTTCACGGTGTTCGCGCCGATGGCCGTGATCCTGGCGCTCCGGCCCACAGGCCTGTTCGGCGCGCGGTGAGCACGCGCATCGCGAGCGGCGCGGCGGCGGTGGTGGTGCTCGTCGCGCTGCCCGTGGTCCTCTCGTCGTATCAGCTGAGCCTCCTGACGAAGATGCTGATCTTCGGCATCTTCGCGATGAGCCTCGATCTCCTCCTGGGCTATGCCGGGCTGCCCTCGCTCGGGCACGCCGCCTACTTCGGCGTCGCCGCCTACACCGTCGGCCTCCTGGCGCTTCGGATCGCCAACAATTTCTGGCTCGACTTTCCGGCCGGCCTCCTCGTCGCGGGCGCCGTGAGTGCGCTCTTCGGGCTATTCGCCCTGCGGACACGGGGGAGCTATTTCCTGATGATCACGCTGGCCCTCGGTCAGGTCCTGTGGGGCATCGCGTTCGGATGGCGCTCGCTCACCGGCGGCGACGACGGGCTGCCGAGCGTGCCGCGGCCCCGGCTGCCGTTGCCGTGGTCGCTCACCGAGGGTGTCCCGTTCTACTATTTCGTGCTCGCGTGCTTCCTGGTGGCGATCGGCCTGCTCGCGCTGATCGTGAGCTCGCCGTTCGGCCGGGCGCTGGTCGGCATCCGCGAGAGCGAGCGAAGGATGGAGGTCCTCGGCTACGACGTGTGGCGCTACAAGTACGTCGCGTTTGTCCTGGCCGGGCTCTTCGCCGGGCTCGCCGGCAATCTCTTCGTCTACTTCAACGGCTTCGTGAGCCCGGCCTATCTCAACATCCTGTTCTCGGCTTCGGCGCTCCTGATGGTGATCCTGGGCGGCGCCGGCACCCTCGTCGGGCCCGCGATCGGCGCGGCCGTCATCGTGGCGCTCGAGAACGTGATCAGCGCCTACATGGAGCGCTGGGTGCTGGTCCTCGGCGTCATCTACGTGCTCGTGACCTTGTTCGCCCCCGCCGGCCTGGTCGGGCTCGTGCGGCGGCGGCTCTCGAGATCCGGGGCGTGACCGCGCTCGAGATCGAGACGCTCTCCCACCACTTCGGCGGTCTCACCGCGCTCAGCGGCGTGAGCCTCACCGTCGCGCCGGGCGAGCGGCTGGCCATCATCGGCCCCAACGGCGCCGGCAAGACCACGCTCTTCAATCTCGTCACCGGCATCCTCCGGCCCTCCGCGGGGCGCATCGGCCTGTTCGGACAGGACGTGACGCGGCTGCCGACGCACCGTCGCGCGCAGCTCGGGCTGGCGCGCACGTTCCAGATCACGACGCTCTTTCCGCGGCTCACCGTGCTCGACAGCGTGCTCCTGGCCGTGCAGGGCCTCGATCCCGTGCGTTTCACGCTGCACCGCCGCCGCGAGGCGTACGGTCACCTCCGCGAGCGCGCGGAGTCGCTTCTGGCCGACTGGGGACTTGCCGATCGCGCGGCGCAGGTGACCCGGCAGCTCTCGTACGGCGAGCAGCGTCAGGTCGAGCTGGTCCTGGCCCTCGCGGGGGCGCCGAAGGTGCTGCTGCTCGACGAGCCCACCGCGGGCCTCTCGCCCGCCGAGACGGCGTCGGTCGTCGAGATGATCCGTCGCTTCTCCCGCGACACGACGATCCTCCTGATCGAGCACGACATGGACGTGGCGCTCGAGCTCGTGGACCGCGTCGCCGTCCTGTTCCAGGGGCGCGTGCTGGCCGAGGGCAGTAAGGACAAGATCAAGGGCGATCGAGAGGTCGCCGCCATCTATCTCGGCACCGACGATGCTTGACGTCGAGGACATCCACACCAACTACGGCGAGAGCTACGTCCTGCAGGGCGTCTCCCTGCGCGTCGCGCGCGGTCAGGTCGTCGCGGTGCTCGGCCGCAACGGTGTCGGCAAGACCACGCTCATCCGCTCGATCGTCGGCTTCACGCCGGCGCGCCGCGGGCGCATCCTTCTGCGCGGCGAGGACATCACGCGCCTGCCCGCCCACGAGATCGCGCGCCGCGGAGTGGGTCTGGTGCCGCAAGGCCGCCGCATCTTCCCGTCGCTGGCGGTCGGCGAGCACCTGGCGATCGGCGAGCGGCCCGGCAACGGCGCGGGCTGGAGCTTCGCGCGGGCGCTCGACCTGTTTCCGCGGCTGCGCGAGCGCCTGCGCAATCGGGGCAACCAGCTCTCGGGCGGCGAGCAGCAGATGCTCGCCTGCGGGCGGGCGCTGGTCGGCAATCCCGACATCCTCTTGATGGACGAGCCCTCCGAGGGCCTGGCGCCGCTCCTCGTGCGGGAGCTCGGGCGCATCCTCGGCCGGCTCAAGGCTGGCGGCGCGTCCATCCTCATCGTCGAGCAGAATCTCGCCTTCGCGCTGCGCATCGCCGATCACGTCTATCTGATGAGCAAGGGCCGGATCGTCCACGAGTCGCGGCCCGACGAGCTGCTCCGCGACGAAGAGATCAAGGCGCGCTATCTGGGCGTCTGAATCCTCAATCCTCCGACGAGCCGCGACACTCGACCAGGTGTCCCATCGCAAAGGGCTCGACACGCCTGGGGCTGGAGAGTTGGCCATCCCGATTGCAAAAGCTTCGTTTACCTGTAGGCTCCGATTCCGGGCGGTCGATGCAATAGCCAGCTTTGACCTCAACGATTTGGAGGGGGGAGCGCAGCGACCGATGAGCGCGAGCATACCTGCCCCGCGACCGGCCGACGCGCACTGGGACGCGGGCGATGTCGGCTGCGGCGATCTCGTGCTCGAGCTTCGTCTACGCCTGGAGGCGATGCGCCCGGGGCAGATCCTGCGCCTGACCGCGCGCGACCTCGGCGCGCAGGCCGACATTCCGGCCTGGTGCCGCATGACCGGCCATACGTTGATCGCGGAGCAGCATCCCACGTACCACATCCGACGAAAGGAGAGCTGAGCCATGGCCAATCGATTCTGCGTCAATCTCACCCACGCGAAGGACAACCCGGACAAGGCGACGGTCGGCTTCGTCATCGCCAATGCCGCCCTCGGCTCCGGAAAGGAAACGCTCGTCTTCCTCAGCATCGAGGGCGTGCGGCTGGCCCAGAAGGGCTATGCCGACGACATCCGGGAGGAAGGCTTCGCGCCGCTGCGCGAGCTGATGGACAACTTCGCGAAGGCCGGTGGGACGATCTACGCCTGCTCGCCTTGTTTCAAGAAGCGCAAGCTCGACGAAAACAATCTCGTCTCGGGCGCCACGATCGTCGGTGGCGTCAAGCTCGTCGAGTTCCTCTCGGAGGGAAGTCCCTGCGTCAGCTACTGATCGGCTACGATCACACCCTCTGAAGGGAGCGCCCATGGACATCGGCTGCCAGCTTCCGATGCAGGGCCCCGTCGCCACCCGCGACGCGGTTGCGACGTTTGCCCGCCAGGCCGAGGGGCTCGGGATGGCGTCGCTCTGGGTGAGCGATCACGTCGTCTTTCCCTTCACGTCCTCGGGCTACCCGGGCGGCCGGTTTCCCCATCCGCCCGAGAAGGCATACCTGGAGCCGGTCACCTTGCTCGCCGCGGCCGCGATGTGCACGACCAAAGCGCGGCTCGGCGCCTCGGTGTTCGTTCTCGGCCATCGCCATCCCGTCCTGATGGCCAAGATGCTGACCACGATCGACACGCTCTCGAATGGGCGTCTCATCTGCGGCGTCGGCGTCGGCTGGTGGAAGCAGGAGATCGAGATCCTCGGCGCGCCGTTCAACGCCCGCGGGCGCCAGGCCGACGAGATGCTGCGCGTCTTCAAGGAGCTCTGGACCTCGGATCGCCCGCGCTTCGACGGCGAGTTCTATCGCTTCGACGACATCGGCTTCGCCCCCAAGCCGGTCCAGAAGCCGCATCCGCCCATCTGGGTCGGCGGCGACAGCGCCGGCGCGTTCCGGCGGGTCGTCACGCTCGGCGACGGCTGGCACGCGTCGGGCAAGACGCCGGCCGAGATGCGCGAGCGCATCGGGCGTCTGCGCGACGCCGCAGATGCCGCCGGGCGGCCCTGGAAGTCGCTCACGATCTCGCTGCGGCTGGCGCTCAGCGACGATCTGGCGCGACAGGGCGCGCAGGCGGTGACCGACCTCTTCGGGGAATACCAGCGGCTCGGGCTCGCGCACCTGATGGTCGACTTCCGGCGCGACGATCTCGGGCGCATGCTCGAGCTGCTGGAGCTCGTCGCGACCAAGGTTCGCCCCGCCCTATGAGCGCCGGGGTGGTGCGGCCCTACAACGGCAAGGAGTTCCTCGAGAGCCTGCGCGACGGCCGCGAGATCTGGATCTATGGCGAGCGCGTCGACAACGTCACGACGCACCCGGCCTTTCGCAATCCGGCGCGGATGCTGGCGCGGCTCTACGACGCCCTGCACGATCCGGCGATGCAGCCGCAGCTGACGTGCCCGACCGACACGGGCTCCGGCGGCTACACGCACCGGTATTTCCGCGCGCCGGCGAGCGCCGACGAGCTGGTCGCCGCGCGCGACGCGATCGCGGCGTGGTCGCGTCTGAGCTATGGCTGGATGGGACGCTCGCCCGACTACAAGGCCGCCTTCCTGGCAACGCTCGGCGCCAACGCCGACTTCTACGCGCCCTATCAGGACAACGCGCGGCGCTGGTATCGCGAGGCGCAGGAGCGTGTCCTCTATCTGAATCACGCGCTCGTCCAGCCGCCGGTCGACCGGCACCGGCCGCCGGACGAGGTCGCCGACGTGTACGTGCACGTCGAGCGCGAGACCGACGCCGGGCTGGTCGTGAGCGGCGCGAAGGTCGTGGCGACCGGCTCGGCGCTCACCCACGCCAACTTCATCGCGCATCCGTCGACCACGCCGATCAAGACCAAGGAGTTCGGCGCCGTGTTCATTGCCGCGATGAATACTCCCGGCGTGAAGCTGATCTGCCGGCCGTCCTACACGATGACGGCCGAGGTGATGGGCAGCCCGTTCGACTACCCGCTCTCGAGCCGGATGGACGAGAACGACGCGATCCTGGTGCTCGATCACGCGCTGGTCCCGTGGGAAAACGTCTTCGTCTACGAGAACGTGCAGAAGTCGAACACGTTCTTCCAGGGCTCGGGCTTCTTCGCGCGCGCCATGCTGCACGGTTGCACGCGGCTCAGCGTCAAGCTCGACTTCATCGCCGGCTTGCTCTTGAAGGCGGTGGACGCGGTCGGCACCGCCGACACGAAGAACGTGCAGGCGACCGTCGGCGAGGTGATCGCCTGGCGCAACCTCTTCTGGGGGCTCACCGACGCGATGGCCCGCAACCCCGTCCCGTGGGCGGGCAGCACGGTGCTGCCGAATCCAGAGTCGGCGCAGGCGTACCGCGTGTTCGCGCCGGTGGCCTACCCAAGAATCAAGGAGCTCACCGAGAGCATCCTGGCCAGCGGTCTCATCTATCTCAACTCGCACGCCGTCGACTTCAAGACGCCGGCGCTCCGCCCCTACCTCGACAAGTACCTGCGCGGCTCCGACGGCACCGACGCCGCGGGGCGCATCAAGCTCATGACGCTCCTGTGGGACGCGATCGGCACCGAGTTCGGCAGCCGCCACGAGCTCTACGAGCGCAACTACGCGGGCGCCCCCGAGACCGTCCGCCTGATCGCCTGGCAGATGGCGCAGGACAGCGGCCGCGCCGCGCAGTTCAGGGGATTCGCCGAGCGGTGCATGGCCGAGTACGATCTGGATGGCTGGACCGCGTCCGACCTGATTACACCGGACGACATCAACCTCTTCCTGAAAAAGACGCGCTGAGCAGTGCGCGCCGCAGGCCATCGCGGGGCTGGGGCCCCGCCGGCCGAGGCGCGCTGATGAAAGGGAGTCAGCGGATGGAGAGCTCGCCCTCGAACGACGCGCTCCTCGCCGAGCTGGATCGCGTGGTCAACGACACGCTCTCGTTTTTCGACGGCGCGGGCCGCTCGACCAGCGCCCGGGTCGACCGGTGGCAGGCGCGCGACGTCCTGATGCACTTCCTCTACTTCCACGACGCGACAGCCTGGGGCATCCAGGCGGCGGCGCTCGGCGGGCCGCCGTGGCCGCTGCCGGCCGATGCCGACACGATCAACGAGGTCTGCCGTCGCCTCCACGCGCACGAGAGCTTCGACGAGCTCTTGACCCAGGTGCGGCAGGCGCATTCGCGGCTCGTGCAGGCGGCCCGCGGCTCGTCGCACCTCGACAAGCCGTGCTTTCGCCGCGCGAACGGCGAGACGATCACGGGGCGGCAGCGGCTGGAGGTGCTGGCGCGCCACTGGGCCGAGCACGTGCGCGAGCTTCAGGCGGCGGCAAAGGCCACCAGGTGATCGGAGGATCTCTGGGGCGGTTCGGTCGGCTCGCGGGAAAGCTGGTCGCCGTGCTCTGGGCGCTCGCGTCGCTCGCCCCAGTAGGTCCGGCCGCCGCCGATCACGGCGGGCCGCTGCGGAGCGCGCCGATGAGCCCGCTGACCGCCGCGATCCTGTTCGCCGGGCTGGCGCTGCTCGTCGGCGCGGTCGTGATCGTGGTGGTCCGCGTCCTGACGAAGGGCGGCGTGCCCGAGGACCGCTAGCGCGCCGTCAGAGCTCGGTGACCTCGACGGCCTGGCCGCCGGCGGCGCTCTTCCACACGGCCTCGGTGAACTCCATGTAGCGCACGCCGTCCTCGAAGGTGGTGCGCGAGACCTGCTCGCGTCCGCGGATCGCGTTGACGAATTCTTCCTCGACGCGCCAGCCGATCCGCCGCTCGGCGGGGATCGGGATCTCGCTCAGCGTCTCGTCACCGCGCCGGCCGCCGGAGAGCCGCCGGGCGTCGGACTCGACCCGGAGCGTTCCCTCGGTCCCGAAGATCCACACCTCGCTCGGCGGGGCCAGCGCGGTCACCGTGCTGAAGCGCATGTGCACCGACGCGCCGCGTGCGAGCGTCGCGAGGATCTCGACGTGGTCGGGCACGCGGACCTCCTGCCAGGCGCCGCTCGCGTCCTTCCGCCGGGGCACTGCGATCGTGGTCATCGCCATCACCCGGTGCGCCGGGCCGAGCCAGCGCATCAGCGCCTCGTACCAGATGCCCATCGTCATGACGTTGAGACCGCTGAGCGTCGCGTCCTGACGCCAGTGGAGCGGCTGCTCAGCGTCGACGAACTGGCCCTGGCTGGCCTGGATCTCGACCGCGATGACGTCGCCGACGTAGCCCTCGGCCAGGAGCTTCTGCAACGTCGGATCGACCTCGAGCGTGGTGGGCGCCGGGACGAGCTGCTTGACGAGGTGCGGCGCCCGGCGCGCAGCGTCGAGCATGCTCCGCGCCTCGGCGGCGTTCATCGCCATGCGGGCCTCGCACAGCACGTGCTTGCCCTCGGCGAGGACCGCGCGGGCGATCTCGCAGTGCGTGTTGGGCCAGGTGCCGATGCACACGGCGTCGATGTCCGGGGCGCGCACCAGCTCGCGCCAGTCGGCGTAGACGCGGGCGATCCCGAACTCGCGCGCGACCTGCTCACCCGACGCTTTCGACCGGTTCGCCACCCCCGCGAGCTCGACCCCCGACTGCGCCCTGAGCTTCGGAATGTGATGCTTCCGGGAATTGGCGCCGGCGCCGACGAAGCCCACGCGGATCACTGAGTCTGTCATGGAGCGGCATGGTAGCACCAATTCATAGGCTCGCCTCGGCCGGCGGGGCCCCGGCCCCGCGACGGCCTGCGGCGCACACTGCGTTCGCCGGCGCGCCCCGGGGCCGTGCTACGATCCTCACCATGGCCCACAAAGGAATGCGCTTCGGCATCTTCCTGGCACCGTTCCATCGCATTGGCGAGAACCCTACCCTGGCCCTCGGCCGCGACATGGAGCTGATCGAGTGGCTCGACTACCTCGGCTACGACGAGGTATGGATCGGCGAGCACCACTCGGCCGGCTGGGAGCTCATCGCGTCGCCGGAGATCTTCATCGCCGCCGCCGCGGAGCGCACGCGCCACATCATGCTCGGCTCGGGCGTGACGAGCCTGCCCTATCACCATCCCCTGCTGGTGGCGCAGCGCTTCGTCCAGCTCGATCACATGACGCGCGGCCGCTCGATGCTCGGATGCGGGCCGGGCGCGCTCGTCTCCGACGCGTACATGATGGGCATCGAGCCCGTGACCCAGCGCCCGCGCATGGACGAGTCGCTCGACGCCATCATGCAGCTCCTCCGCTGCGAGGAGCCGGTGACGATGAAGACCGACTGGTTCGAGCTGCGGCAGGCGCGCCTGCACCTGGCGCCGTACACCGCGCCCCACTTCCCGATCGCGGTGGCGAGCGTCATGACGCCAGCCGGCGTCATCGCCGCGGGCCGGCACGGTCTCGGCGTGCTCTCGCTCGGCGCCGGGCTGCCGGGCGGGCCCGAAGCGCTGGCGAACCAGTGGAAGATCGGCGAGGAGACCGCGGCCAAGCACGGCAAGACGATGGACCGCAGGGAGTGGCGGCTCGTCGTCAACGTGCACGTGGCCGACGACGACGAGGAAGCGCTGCGGCACGTCAAGAAGGCCGAGCGCCACGAGACGGTCACCTACTTCGAGGAGACGCTCGGCCGGCCGCCGGGTCGCTCGGACGATCCGCTGACCGAAGGCGTGAAGATGGGCACGACGCTCGTCGGCTCGGTCGAGACGGTCGTGCGCGGCATCGAGCACCTGCAGCGGCTGAGTAACGGTGGCTTCGGCGGCCTGCTCTTCCGCGCCCACGAGTGGGCGACGCGCGAGCAGACCCTGCGCTCGTACGAGCTCTTCGCGCGCTACGTGATGCCGCGCTTCCAGGGCTCGATCGAGATGACGCGCGGCTCGAACGAGTGGGCCCGCGAGAACCGCAGGACGATCTTCAGCCCGAACGTCGAGGCGATCCGCCGCGCGTTTACCGACGCCGGCCGCGAGGTCCCGGCCGAGTTCCAGCAGCGCACGTCCGGCGCCCGCGACGAGTAGTCGGCCGGCCACGCACCGGGTGCGGTTGCATCACGGCGTAGGTAGTGAGGACTGGAGCGCCGACGGATTCACTCGAGTCAGACGTTAGTCGCGAATCGAGACCCATGGTCGCCCTGCGACCGAGTCTAGCGGACCTTGTTCTCGATCGCCGGAACGGTCTTGAGATAGCGCGCGATCGCGAGCGCGTCGGCCTCGGTGAGGTCCTTGAACCCCGCTGACGTGCCGACGATGACCGTTCGCATTAGCGAGAACGCTTCCTGCCCCGAGGGCTTCACGCCGGTTCGAAGAAACCGCGCGATCTGAGCCTCGGTCCAGCGCCCGATCCCCGTCTCGACGTGCGGCGTGATGTTGGCCGCCAGGCTTCGCTCCGGTCCGGGTCCGCCGGCCGGGAACTTCGTGTCGTCGGTCGACGCATCGAATCGGCGGGGCGTGTGGCACTCGGCGCAGTGTCCCGCGCCCGCCGCCAGATACTTGCCGCGCGCGAGCCCCGCGCGCGGCGCGATCTTCGGCGCGGCGACGATGGTGCGCGTGGGGACCGGGATCTTCAGCGACCGTGGCGGCACCGACGACGTGATCGGTTTCACGGACCGCAGATACGCGACCAGCGCCTCGATGTCGTCGTCGGCGATGTTGCTCAGGTACTTGTAGGGATGGATCGGAAACAGCTTCGATCCGTCCGGGCGCTCGCCGCGCCGGATCGCGTTGATGATCTGCCCGTCGGTCCATTTCCCGATCCCGGTCTCCGCGTCCGGCGTGATGTTCGGCACGTAGACGACGCCGAAGAAGGACAGGTCGAACTTCGTGCCCCCGGCGTTCAGGCCGGCGCCGTCCGGCGTCGTGTGGCAGGCGCATCCGCCCGCCGCGCCGAACACGTACTTGCCTCGCTCGGCGAGGTCGGCGGTGGACTCGGCGGCCCGGACGGCTCCGGACCAGAAGGCGATCACGGATGCCGCAAGGATCAGCGTGACGCGGCGAGCGATCATCGAGCGGCGACGGTGTGGGCCCTCAGCGCGGGGAGCACCTTGCTGCCGAACCGGTGCACCTGCTCGAGGAACATCTCCTGCGGCATCGCGCCGCGGTTCATGTTGACCAGCACGGTGGCGGCGCCGGCGTGGTCGGCCGCCGCGATGATCTTTTCGATGACCTCGTCCGGTGTCCCCCACGGCCACTGCTCGGCCTCGCGCTCGACGTCGGCCATCGTCATGTCGCGATAGCGCTCGCGCGCGCCGGACACCGCGTGCAGGTTCTCGGGCCGCACGTAGTCGAACGACCCCGAGCTCAGATAGCCGGCATCGCGCTGCAGCGCGGCCTCCGTGATGTTGCCGTGGCTGAACAGGGTCTGGTTGAAGTAGAGAGTGTAAGGCCCGGCCTCGCGCACCGCCTGGGCCTTGCTGTCGGCCACGTACGCGGTGGCCTGGATGATCAGATGCTCGGGCGTGAGCCGGTGGCCGTGCTCGGCGAGACAGCGCTCGTAGTAGCGGATGATGTCCTCGCGCAGGCCGCGAATCGGCGCCAGGCCCGGCGTGATCGGGATGTTGTGGCGCCCCGCCCACTCGATCGTCTCCTTGCTGCCGGTGACCGGCACCCACACCGGCGGGTGCGGCGTCTGCACGGGCCGCGGCCAGATGGCGACGTCGCGATACGACCAGAAGCGGCCCTCGTACGAGAAGACCTCTTCGGCCCACGCGCGCCGGATGATCTCCCACGCCTCCTCGAATCGCGCGCGCGAGTCGGCCAGCGGAACCTTGTAGACGTTGTGCTCGCGCGGGATGCCGCGGGCGAATCCGGAAACGACGCGCCCGTTCGACATGCAGTCCAGCATCGCCAGCTCCTCGGCGAGGCGGAGCGGATCGTGGAGCGGCAGCAGGTTGCCGTAGACGAGGAGCTTGAGCCGCTGCGTCCGCTGGGCCGCGGCGGCGGCCAGCAGATTGGGCGAGTTCATGAGGCCGTACGGCGAGGTGTGGTGCTCGTTGAATCCCACGCCGTCGTAGCCGAGGCGGTCCATGGCCTCCCAGGCCTCGAGGTGCTCGGCGTAAGTGCGCACGGCCACCTCGGGCTTGAAGTGCCGCCGCGGCAGGGGCCACGGGAGCTCCTTGCCATCCTTGAGATGGTCCAGGTGCTCCGCGTAGGGCAAGAGATCGAAGACGAAGACTCTCATGGGCGCCAAGTATGCTACAAGCCAGGGCCCTCCGCTCGGCCCTGACCTGCTATCATCCAGGTCTATAAGGAGTAGATCGCCATGGCCACCGGCAGCGGCTACACCCTCGACCAGTTCCTCGCCGACACTCGAGCCACGATCAAGACGAAGGGCGTACCGGCGGGACTCGCCGAGATCCGCGATCACCTCGAGAAGCTCCTCCGCAACCCCGAGCTCCTGACGAAGCACCTGGGCGATCCGGTGCCCTACCGCGAGCGCACGACGATCGGCCACGATCCCGAGACCGACGTGCACGTGCTCGTGCACGGGCGGGAGAAGGGCGGCAAGTCCGTGCCCCACGATCACGGCCCGTGCTGGGTGATCTACGGCAATTACAAGAACCCCACGCGCATGCGCCGGTGGCGCCGCATCGACGACGGCAGCAAGGCCGGGCACGCCGAGCTCGAGATCCAGCGCGATTTCATGAACGAGCCCGGCAAGGCCTCCGTGTTCGCGGTGGGCGACATTCACTCGATCGAGTACGGCGACGACACGTTCTTCATCCGGGTCACCGGCGGCGACGTCGAGACGAAGAAGACCCTGCGCTTCGACCCCGAGAAGAAGACCGTCCAGATCGCCGACCGCGCCCAGGGACAACGGTAGTACGAGTGGCAGTACGAGCCGAAGCGGTGCCTCCGCTGAGGCGAGTCTTTGGAATCCTGATAGAGCCGTGCCTCTGACCGCTCATCGAGATCGGGAGATCTAGCATGTCGTACGACCTGGTGATCAAGAACGGCACGGTGATCGATGGATCGGGCCTGCCGCGGTATCGGGCCGACGTCGGCGTGCGGCACGGCCGCATCACGACGATCGGGCGGATCCGGGAGCGGGCGCGCGAGGTGATCGACGCCGAGGGCCACGTGGTCACGCCGGGCTTCATCGACGGCCACACCCACATGGACGCGCAGATCTTCTGGGATCCGCTCGGGACGTCGTCGTGCTGGCACGGCATCACCAGCGTCGTGATGGGCAATTGCGGCTTCACCCTGGCGCCCTGCGCCGAGGAGAACAAGCACCTCGTCGTCCGCAACCTCCAGCGCGCCGAAGACATATCGCCGGCCGCGATGGAGGCCGGCATCAAGTGGCGCTGGACGACCTACCCCGAATTCCTCGACGTCCTCGAGAGCCTACCAAAGGGGATCAACTACGGGGGCTACGTCGGCCACTCGGCCGTGCGCACGTTCGTGATGGGGGAACGGGCGTTCGAGAGGCCGGCCAGTGAGGACGATCTCAGGGCGATGGAGCGCCAGGTGCGCGACGCGATCCGCGCCGGCGCCCTCGGCTTCACGACGTCGCGGTCGCCAGCGCACGAGACCCTGAGCGGCCAGCCCGTCGCCAGCCGTGTGGCGACGTGGGACGAGGTGCGCCGACTGGTCGGCGTGATGGGCGAGCTGAACGCAGGCCTGTTCGAGATCGCGGGCGAAGGCGTCGACCGGGCGCCGGGCGATCCGGGACTTCGCGACTACCACACACGGCTGCGCGATCTGGCGGTCGAGACCGGGCGTCCGGTCACGTTCGGCGTCTTCAGCCGTCGCGGCGTGCCCGACGTGTGGCGCAAGTATCTGGCGCTGCTCGACGAGACGGCCGCGGCGGGCGGGCGGATGTTCGCGCAGGTGCACAGCCGCTCGCTGAGCGCGCTCCTGTCGTTCAAGACGCAGATGCCGTTCGATCGCCTGCCGGTGTGGAAGGAGCTGCGCGCGCTGCCGCTCGCCGAGCAGCGGCGCCGCCTGCACGATCCGGAGCAGCGCCGGCGGCTCGTGGAAGCGTCGGGCGCGAAGGACAGCGGGCGCCCGCTCGGGACCGAGGCGAAGCCGCCGGAGGACTACGACTGGCTGCTCGTCTTTGACTCGGTGGAGGGGCCGCACCGCACGGTGGCGGACGTCGCGCGCGAGCGCGGCCAGCATCCGGTCGAGACCATGATCGAGCTGGCCCTCACGAAGGACCTCGACCTGTTCTTCCTGCAGCCCGTCGCCAACGAAAATCAGGACTACGCTCTCGAGCTGATGCGCCACCCGCGCGCCGTCGTCACCTTCTCGGACTCGGGCGCGCACGTCTCGCAGCTCATGGATTCGTCGCTCCAGACGCACCTGCTCTATCACTGGGTACGCCGCAAGCAGGCCTTTACTCTCGAGCAGGCCGTGCGGATGCTCACGCTCGTGCCGGCGACGCTCTGGGGCTTCGCCGATCGCGGGCTCGTGCGCGAAGGCATGGCGGCCGACCTGGCGGTGTTCGATCCGGAGACGATCGCCGCGGAGATGCCGGAGGTCGTGGACGATCTACCGTCCGGCGCGCGCCGGCTCGTGCAGCGCACGCGCGGCATCGCGGCGACGGTCGTCAACGGCGAGGTTCTGCTGCGCGACGGCAAGCACACGGGCGCCTTGCCCGGTCAACTCCTGAGAGGGCCTCTCGCGCGCAAAGCCTGAGCCGCTTGCGCGGGTGACGCATGCTGATCGTCGACGCCCAGATCCATCTGTGGGCGGCCGACCGGCCGGACCGTCCGTGGCCGCCGGGCGGAGCGCAGCGGGCCCAGAAGCCCTACCCGGTCGACAAGGACATGGCCCTCGCGGGCATGAAGGAAGCAGGGGTCGACCGCGCCGTCATCGTGCCGCCCTCGTGGGAAGGTGAGCGCAACGACGTAGCCCTGGAGGCCGCACGCCTGCATCCCGACCGCTTCGCCGTGATGGGCCGCTTCCCGCTGGAGAAGCGCGAAAGCCGATCGCTCGTCGACGCCTGGAAGGGCCAGCCGGGGATGCTCGGCATGCGCTTCACCTTCAACACCGCTGAGCAGCGGCCGTGGCTGACCGACGGCACCGCCGACTGGCTCTGGTCGGCCGCCGAGCGCGCGGGCATCCCGATGATGATGTCGGTCTCGGGACAGCTGGCTGCCGTCGATCGCATCGCCGAGCGCCAACCCGGACTCAAGCTCGTCATCGACCACATGGGACTGCGAAGCGGAACAAAGGGCGAGCAGGCCTTCGCGGGTGTACCGGAGCTCTGCGGGCTGGCGCGGCGCTCGAACGTCGCGGTCAAGGCTTCCGCGCTGCCCTGCTACTCTGTCGAGCCCTATCCCTTCCGCGACGTCCACGCGCACACGAGGCGCGTGTACGACGCGTTCGGGCCGCGGCGCATGTTCTGGGGAACCGACTGGACACGCCTTCCCTGCCCGTGGCGCCAGGCGGTCACGCTCTTCACCGAGGAGCTGCCGTGGCTCTCGACCGACGACAAGGAGTGGATCATGGGCCGCGGACTCTGCGAGTGGCTCGCCTGGCCCGCGGCCTAGCTCAGGCCCGAGCGGCGGGCTGTCCCTGCCCAGCGAACACGGGGTTCTCCGTCCGGTCGACGAGCGCCTCTGTGCCTTCGGTCGGGAGCATCTCGGCGTAGTTCTGCGCGCCGTCGATGTCGCCCTCCCAGACCTCGCGCGGCAACTCGTAGAGCACCTCGATCCCGTGGCCGTCGGGATCCGCGATGTACACGCTGTGCGTCATGCCGTGGTTCACTCGCCGCAGGAAGGGCACGCCCTTGCTCTGCAGGAAGGCCAGCTGCTTGAGCCAGGACTCACGATCCGGCCACGCGATCGCGACGTGGTTCAATCCCACGCGCCCCGGCATCAGACTCCAGGGCTCGGGCGCGCCGCCGTTGCTCTGCGGGACCTCGGCCAGCGCCAGGTCGTGATGAGTCACGTCGCCCCTGGCGTCGAGGCCGCTGTAGAAGCGCATCTTCGGCCGCTGCCGCCCGGGAATCGGCTTGAGCTCGGCGACACAGCGAAAGCCGATGATCTCGGTCCAGAACCTGTGCGAGACCTCGAGGTCCCGAACATTGAGGACCATGTGGTTGATACCGCGGGGCGGCAGAGCCTGCGGCGAAACGGGCGCAGCGTCCTTGGCCATTTTGCCCTCCCTGAGGGGGTTCCCGGAACGGTACGGGCATTGTACGGCACCGGGCCCCTCGGCACCAGGCAGGGTGACGACGCGACGGCCGTCGACGACGGCTTAGAGCTCGCGGGCCGGGCGGAAGAGGCGCCGGTAGACGTCGAGCCGCTGCATCGTCTCCGCGTCGAGCTGGCCCGTCACCGGCAGCTTCTCGGCGAGCTGGTATTTCTCCAGGGCCGAACGCGTCTGGGGACCGAACGTTCCGTCGATCGGGCCGGGGTGATAGCCGAGGTCCCGAAGTGCGCGCTGGGCTTCACGCACGAATGGCGGCCGCTGCGGCTGCGCCTTTCCTGCTCCCACGCCGCCTCCCACGGCCTTGGCGGGCGAATCGGCCGGGTGCTGAGGATGGAGGTCGCCGGCGCCGGACGCGCCGATCACCGCCACGCTCCATAGGGATCGCATCTGGCCAATCTGCCCCTCTCCGCGTCGAGCCGCGCCCGGGATGCCGCGATCATCGAGGTCTCGACGCCGGCTATCAGTAGAGCTCGAAGGATCCAGACTTCAGAATCACGGCTGCGTCGAGCAGCGCCGCCGCGCAGCCCTGACAATAGGCGACCGATTCGACGGTGATGGCGCACGCCGCGCAGCACGGGCCCCCGCACTCGATGCAGCCGAAATGCGCGATGGTGGCGCTCGCACAGCGACAGCGGGCGACCCCCTCGAGGCCGACGAGGGACGGCCGCGACACCGATCCCGGCTCCGAGGGGGATCGCGGGCGCATCACGCCGAGCGCCGCGCCATGGTCGGCACGACTCCGATCCGCGACTCGACGTGAACCTCGGGGCCCAGCTGCGAGGCCTCGTGCTCGATGAGACCGATCGCCGCGTCGCGAAGATCGTCGGAGGGCACCTGTCCGGCCACCTCGACCGTCACGGGCCGGCCCTTCCACAACGGCACGTGCGCCGTCGGCGTGATCGGGAGGCTGAACAGCCTCGGATCGCGCAGCACGGCATCCGAGATCCGCGCCTGCACCACCACGGCCTCGCTGTCGCGCTTGCGCTTGAGGTCCAGCATCTTGATGAGGACGCCGATCACCACTACCACCGCGACCAGCGAAGCGACCACCACGGCCGTTGTCACCGCACCCGACTGGGTCCCGCCACCCGACGCGCTGCCGGATGCCGGTGGTCCGACCACGCTCTGAGCCCAGGCCGCCGTGGCCGGCCACGCCGCGAGCGCGAGCGCAGAGGTGACGAGAGCCGCACGCGTTGTCTCGATCGTCTTCATACGTTTCACCTCCGCCCCGCGTGGGTGCTAAGTCCATGCCATGGGCGTACGCGCGATGGGGCGGGGATTTACGGGACGGAGTCTCCCTGAAGCGCGGCGCGGGGATTGAACGAGGGCAAGTTCTACACGCCGTATCCGTAAGTTCTACACGCGGCCGGCTCGCGCAGCACGCGCGCCCACACGCTCGATGAAGGAATGAACGGATCGCCGGCGATGGCGTTGCCGGGTTTTTCAGCGCGATCGTGTAACAGCTACACGGCGCGCGGCGCGAAAGCTGCCGCTGCGACGCGTCGAGCGAAGCTTCGTCTTCCGATTCGTCTCAGTGGCACTGGCCTTGCTGACTGGGCTGCCTGACGCCCACGCGTAGGAGGTCTCCATGATTCGAGTGCCGGTAGTCGTGGTCGCGATGCTCCTGACGGCATCGATCGGGATCACCGGGGCGATGGCCCAGATGAAGACCGATCCGACTCAGCCGAGGATGGAGAAGAAGTCCGACAAGATGGGTCAGAAGGTGGAGGGCACGATCAAGTCGGTGCGCGGCAACATGGTGACGCTCGAGGACGGGACCGAGATCTCGATCCCGAGCTCGGTCAAGGTCACGAAGGATCAGCTGAAGCCAGGCGCGCAGATCAGCGCCGAGTACGAAGAGAAGGCAGGCCAGAAGGTCGCCAGGTCGATTCAAATCAAGGGATAGGGCGCGCCCTGTCCACCGGAGGATCACTGACAATGAGAACGCTTCTGTCGGGACTGTGTGCGTTGGTTCTGCTCACCGGACTCGCGGCCGCATGCGATTCGAATCGTGTCGGCGAGAACCCGACTCGCGATCGGACCCCGTCGGCGTCTCCGCCGACCTCGCCGGATATGGGCAAGACGACTCCGCCGAGCAGCACGAGCCCGGCGCCCGGGAGCGAGGCGCCGAAGAGCTCGCCCTCGATGCCCGGCCGGTAGTCCCTGAGCTCGTCGTCACTGGGAGTCCCGCGGCGCGACCGGCCGCGGGGCTCCTTCCAGCCACCTCTCCCACCTCTCGCGGCCTTGCGAACCCGTTCTCAGATCGCCGCGCTTGTGTCACAATCCGCTCGACGTAGGGAATGCGGTAGCCCTCAGCTCCGCTCGACTCCCTCGACCCGTCTCGCTCGGAGGGGATCGTACTGGCCACGCTGCGTCGAGCCGCCGTCACCGCGGCCGTCGTCTGCGCCGCCGCGGTGCTCGCGGGCGGCAGCGACGGCCGGGTGGCCGTCCCGCTCTGGCTCGACCCCCTCTCCCTGACGGCGCCGACCGACGCCCGAGCGCTTCGCACCACCGACGAGGCCGTCCGCGGGATCGCGGCGATCATGGCGACGCGCTTCGGGCTTCCCGTCCCGGATCGCGTCATCGTGCACGTCTACGACGGGCGGCGCGCCTTCGAGCAGGGACTGATGCGGGATGCGCGCGTATTTCGCGTCGTTCAAACGCTCGAGTGGCCACC
>Ga0306924_10000882_pt1 | contig 26355 bp, 25 predicted proteins | sample sta12Can44000111_FD_203756 | JGI IMG/M metagenome (GOLD analysis project Ga0306924, IMG submission 203756) | Lab enrichment of tropical soil microbial communities from Luquillo Experimental Forest, Puerto Rico - statanox.12C.anox.44.000.111 (v2)... | ecosystem: Environmental > Terrestrial >... | reverse complement strand
GAACCGCGGCCCGATGGGAGGCGGTCGATGAAGTGGATCACGCGCGAACGGGTGAAGGTCGATCGGGTAGCCTGCCCGTGGCTGATCAAGAAATTCGTCGACAAGCAGGCCGAGTTCGTCTTCGTCCCGGCCGACAAGGTGATGCAGGAAGCAAGACGGCTTGACGCCATCCCGTACGACGTAAAGGACGTGGAGCTGGGTCACCACGGCAAGGAATGCTCGTTCGAGGCAATTCTGAAGAAATACCGGCTCACGGAGAATCCGGCGCTCGTTCTACTCGGAAAGATCGTCAATGGCGCTGATACCGACAACACGCTCTACCGCCAGCCGGAAGGAGCGGGCCTCGAAGCGATCGCGGAGGGATTTCGCCATCTCGGGTACAAGGACGATCACGCCGTCATTGCAGCGGAATGGATCGTCTACGACGCCCTTTATGCCTACTGCCAGGAAATGGTCCGGCAGGGTAAGCCCGACGGCGATTTCGCGGCGTGAGCATCATGGACGCACAGGTGCCCATGTCCTCACAACCCGGTGCGCTCGCAACCGTGAAGGTTCGGCCGCTGCTGCTCAAGCCACAATGGATGAACGGGCTGTCAGAGCGACTGCTCGTGAGCCATTATGAGAACAACTACGGCGGCGCCGTGCGACGGCTGAACGCCATCAGGTCGCGTCTTTCGGCCCTCGACTGGGCCCGCACGCCTGTCTTTGAGATCAACGGCCTGAAGCGCGAAGAGCTGATTGCTGCCGGCTCTGTGATTCTGCACGAGATCTATTTCGATTCGCTCGGCGGCCACGGCAACGATCCCCCCACCGGACTTGCCGAGCCGCCCGACGGATTAGCCCACGCCCTCGAGCGCGATTTTGGCAGCGTCATGGGATGGCGTGCGGAATTTACCGCGATGGCAAAGGCGCTGGCGGGCGGTTCCGGCTGGGCGATCCTTGCCTGGTCCGAGCGCCTGGGCCGGCTGGTCAACCAATGGGCGGCAGACCACGCGCACGGCCTTGCCGGTGCTACTCCGATTCTCGCGCTCGACATGTACGAGCATTCCTATCATCTCGACTTTGGCGCGAAGGCGGCCGCGTATGTCGACCAGGCGATGGCAAACCTGAATTGGGAACGGATAGACGCGCGCTATCGCATGGCAATCGGCGAAGAATTGGGAAACGACGACCTTTTCCTCCCCTTCGGCGCGCCAGCACAAGAAGAGGCGCGAATTTCGCCCGAGGACCTGAAGACCGCTCTGGAGAATGGCAACGATCGTCGACCGGTGCTTCTGGATCTTTGTCTGCCCAGAGACCTGCCCCGACGCATCGATATGCTGCCGGGTGCCTCCATGCACGCTCCTGCCGCTCTGCCGCGATGGGTCGAGGAGTTGTCACCGGACTGGCCGATCGTCGTTTATTGCATCTGCGGCTTTCAGGTGAGCGGTACGGCAGTTTCCGAGTTGCGACAGCGGGGCTACGACGCCAGGGCTCTCGTCGGCGGGATTACCGCCTGGCATGCAATTGGCGGTTCGACGGTCCCACTGAATACCTCGACCTATGAAGATGCGTGAAACCGCCATGCGTGCGGTTGGAGGCACTGCGATGATCGATCACCGACCCAGGTCTTGGCAACGACGGGCGCTACTCGCCGGCTTGGCCGGAGTGGCGGCGAGCACTGCCACCGGCGGCAACCCGCTCATGGCTGCGATCGAGCAGAATACCCTCAAACGAAGGGGGCTGGGGTTGCGCGCATGCGAGCCGGAGCGCGCGTTTCCGGGATTTACGTTGTTTGCTCCGCACTTTGTTGAAAACAGCAACGTGCATCTCATCGATCTGCAGGGCCAGGTGGTCCATAGCTGGAAAATGCCGTACCCGCCTGGCCTGTCCGGCTATCTCACAGAGCGCGGGACGCTGTTTTATAACGGGCGCACGTCTGAGGACAGTTTTCTCAATCGGTTCCCGTTCAAAGGAGGGGTGGTGCTGGAAGCCGACTGGAACGGCAAAGTGCTGTGGGAAGTCCGCCACCCGGACCATCACCATCACGGCATCCTGCTGCGCAACGGCAACGTGTTGCTGCATTGCATGGCCGAGGTGCCCGACGACATTGCCCGGCGCGTCACCGGAGGCATGGTGGAGAGCAACATGCAATCGGGTCAGTATGCTCCGCGACCCCAGTCAGAGGCCGGCAAGATGTACTCTGATTATCTGGCCGAGGTTACTCCTCAGGGCCGGACGGTGTGGCAGTGGCGGACATGGGAGCATCTCGATCCCGCGGCGGACGGCATCTCCGAGATGCAGGCACCGCGCACGCTTTGGGCGCAGGGCAACAGCGTCTACGAGTTGCCCGACGGCGATATCTTGGCGAGCTATCGCCCCACCTCCACGGTCATTCGCATCTCCCGCAGGACGGGAAAAATCATCTGGAAGCTCGGCCCGCCCACGGTTGCCGGACAGCATGGGCCGACGCTGCTGGAGAACGGCAACATCCTGATATTCGATAACGGACCGCACCGTCTCGACGACTCGGTGCCCTATTCGAGGGTGATCGAGATCAATCCAGCCGCGAACGAGATCGTATGGAAGTACCAGGATAAGCCGACCTGGAATTTCTTCTCGCCCCGCATGGGCTACGCGCAACGTCTGCCGAACGGCAACACATTGATCACGGAGTCCTCCTTCGGCCGTTTCTTCGAAGTGACCAAGGAAGGAGAGATCGTCTGGGAATACGTGAACCCGTTTTTTGGCAGGCCTTTCTTTGGCGGCCCGCCAACCTCTGAAAGCAATCAGGTGTTCCGGGCGATCCGTTACAGCGCAGAGGACATTGCGCGGGCTCGACGCTCGGGTTGAAGCTCTCGCGCGCTTGACACATGGCTCATACCGATCCGTTCACCCTTGCCATTTTCCTGCTCGGTACGACCACGGCCTCATTGGTCACCGGGTTAGCCGGCTTTGCGTTCGGGCTGGTTGCTGCCGCCATCTGGCTATATGCGCTGACACCCATTCAGACAACGATCCTGATTGTTGCATATGGGTTGCTGGTCCAGGGTTACGCGGTCTGGAAGCTGCGCCACAGCATCAAGGCCAGCAGGCTCATGCCGCTGGTCATTGGAAGTGTCGTTGGCGTTCCGTTTGGCATCCTGCTCTTGCGCTGGGTGCCACCGGCAGCGCTTCGGGCTGCAATCGGCCTCCTGCTGATTGTATTCAGTCTTTACAATTTCGCGCGGCCCGCGCTGCCCAGCGCGAAGGAAGCCAGCCGGCTGGCAGATGCCGGTGTCGGGCTTATCAATGGTTTGGTTGGCGGCTCGACCGGACTCGCCGGGATTGTGGTCGTGATCTGGAGCAATCTGCGCGGTTGGCCGCGAGATGAGCAGCGGGCGGCATTCCAACCGACTGCCGTGGCGACTTTCTTGATCACGCTTATTGGATTGGGCGGCATCGGCGCAATCAACACCGAGAATGTCGAGCTGTTCGCGATCGGGTTGCCCGCGCTCGCCATCGGCACCTGGGCCGGATGGAAGCTTTACGGGAAGTTCGACGAACGTAAATTTCGGATCGCCGTGCTTGTTCTCCTCCTGCTTTCAGGGGCCGCTCTCATGATGATGGCTTGATCCCATTTGTTGTTCCGGCCGCGCGGATGACCGACACGGCAGCAACTCGTCGATCAAAAGATTGTCACGGATTAAATCGCAAGGAGAGCAAACATGCATCCGTTGTGCATGCTCGGGTTTCTGGCCGGCATTGCTTACGTGATGAGTGTGACGCAGGTCCCCGGGCAGGAGGTGTGCAAACCTGTCCTCTCGTTCAAGGAGGTCCGTTTCTCGGAAATGCAGCCACCAACGTTGAAGCGCACGTGGACTGCAGTCGTCTCGGTCGATGCAGCCCGCTGTGCGGCCAGCCCCACTGGACACTTCGAGATCGTTTTCTCCAGGCTTAAGGAAAGCGCGCCTGACCTCGAGTTTCGGGAGCAATTCAAATGGTGGTTGCCATCGGTGAGCGTTACCGTAGATTTTTGGGCTGACGAAGCGGTCGAACGCTATTGGATTGATAACGTCTCACCTTGTTCTTGCGTCCATTGATACGTCGAGCGGGCACCGTGAGGAATCGCTATTTTTTGCCACAGTGGTTCACGCAGATGTCGTAGTTGGTCTTGCATGCCCCCTGCGTGTGAGCTTTAACGCAGGCGTTATGGTCGTCGCGACATAGTTGTTTGCAACTTTTCGTCTGTGCTTCGGCCATATAGCTCACGAACCAATGGCCAAGCAGCACCAGCAGAGCCGCCAAGGTTCTCACGATGATGTGCTCCCTGCGTGAGCCCGCCCTTCATCATGTGCGGCGCGTAGATTACGAGTTAGCTTGAGCGGACTCAATTAATATTCCTGCCTTTGTCAGACGGCGAGCTGCCTCCACCGGAGGCTGCCCATCCTAATCCGAAATGACGAGGACAATCGCAGTGGCGTCGATGAGGTCCGGTCCGAATTCGCCATTTACGTGGTATAGTACCGAACTCCACCAGCGAGCATGATTATGAATGCGGGGCCGTTTTCCATGTCTGAGGCCACGGCTCGCCCCGGCCGCGTCGCTATTCTATGGCGGGGCAATGAGGAGGCGCGCCGCAGTGCCACGCGAGAGACTAACCGATTTAAGGCCGTCTTCGCGGCGCTCGCCGATGTCGGCGTCGATGCGGAACCGGTGGTCTACGAGGATGATGTCCTCGACACCGTGCGCGCACAGCTCGCCACGTTTGATGGCGTGCTCGTCTGGGTCAACCCGATTCACGAGGGGCGCAACCGCGCCAATCTCGACGCGCTGCTGCGCGAGATCGCAACGCGTGGTGTCTGGGTGAGCGCCCATCCCGATGTGATCCACAAGATGGGCACCAAGGAGGTCCTCCATCGTACCCGTATGATGAGCTGGGGCTGCGACACGACCCTTTATCGGACGGTCCAGGCGATGCGCGCGGAATTGCCGGCGCGGCTCGCCGCCGGCCCGCGCGTGATCAAACGCAACCGCGGCAACGGCGGCCAGGGCATCTGGAAGGTCGAAATGATGGCAGGTCGACGCAACCGGCCGACGGTTCGCGTGCTGGATGCCACCAAGGACACATCGGAGGAGCTGGGACTGGACGAATTTCTCGAGCGGTGCGTCGAGTATTTCGAAGAAGGATGCGTAATCGATCAGCCGTTCCAGGCACGCCTGAGCGAAGGCGTGGTGCGCTGCTACATGGCAGGCGATCGCTGTGCCGGCTTCGGCTACCAAAAGGTCAAGGCCCTGGTCGACGCACCGGCCGCGCGCGCCGAGGCTGGACCGCGGCTCTATACCTTCAACGGCGATCCGCGCTTCCAGCGTTTGCGCCGGTTGATGGAAGACGAGTGGACGCCACAGCTGACCTCCTTGCTGGACGTGCCGCGGCGCGACCTGCCGATGATCTGGGACGCGGACTTCATGCACGGGCCGCCCGGCCCGGATGGGAGGAACAGCTACGTGCTTGGCGAGATCAACGTCAGTTCGGTATTCCCGATCCCAGATGAGGCATCGGCAGAGATCGCCAGCCGAGTTGCCGATCGGCTGCGGTCGAAGCTCTGAATGGTCCGTGAGGCGACCAGTGATGGGATCGCGATATTACTCAACATAACAGCCCGTCCGCTTCGGCTCCAAAACGACGGCTCCTGGTCGCCAAGTTCCCGCTAAGGTTGGCACACGAGCCGGGCATCATCGTCTGCAATACGGCGCATCATCAATGTTTCGGCAGAAATTGGCTGAGGAGTGGCCTGCCAAAGAGAGATGGTATCAAGTCGTCGAGAAACAAAAGTAATTGCGCCCTGGCACCGATGCCTCGTCCGGCCTCGCTGTTGAGCGGTACGATTGCTTCGGCCGCTATCTGCCAGGTCACCGCCACGTATGACAGTCCCGGGTTCATCGTAGCCCTGGTCTTCTCTCCGCGCAGCGAGTCAAATGAGAACTCGACAAGGGGTACAAGCTGGTTCAATGGCTCTCGTTTCGGCAGCTTGCCGGGGGTGAATCGGTTGGTCAGATAAAGCGTGCTAAATTCAAGCGCGACCCCCCAATGCAGCGTGTCAACCTTGCGAGTTACCGTTGGACTTAGCTGTCCTGACTGCTCGTCGATACCGAAGTTTATCGCGGTACCACTCATCGGGTGTTCGAGCGATACAGCCCCGGTTATGCCAAAAGGTCGTAGCCACGAAAGGCTATCTGGAAGGTCCCCGAAGCCTTTACCGAAAAAAATGCCCGGCGCGATCAGATCAGGTGTATTGGCTCCAACCCCTTGTGCACCTGAGTGCCCAATGCCCCACGACAATCCCGCCGATACCAAAGTCTCGTGCAAATCGTTTCTATAAACCTCGCCTTTGATCGTGAGGTTTGTCGTATCGAAACCTGACCGGGAGGCGACACCCCAATTCCGGTGAATCCATCCGCTATCAATTCCAACGCCAAGCGTTTTCGTCAGTAGGCGGAAGAAAGACCAGCTGTATCGGTTATCGACAACGTCGCCGCCTTCATCGGGATGCTTAAAGCTTGAAAAATTTGGAACTATGGCTTCATCAGCAACAGCCGGGTCATCGAACGACAGCGTGCCGGGAAAAAAACGGTTGCCGGCAATGCCATGGGCGTTAGCCGAATGCGCATAGCCAAGGAACACCATTGAAATCAGCAAACGAACTCCGAGCATTCGTCCGCCCCATCGGGAACAGGCCATTTTACAGCCTTTACCGCTCGGCTATGTGGCTTCCTTGCAACAATTAGCGCCGATCCGCGAATTGAAACTTCCAAATTTCACTCGCGGTGATGGGTATGGTCCATGTCCGGCACATATGTGTGGGCGTCTGCCGCAAACGCATCGCACCGCAAGATTTCTTAGCCAGCCGCGCCATTGCAGTCATTAAGCCGAAAGGCATGGAGGTGGAGTAGCGGCGCTTGGTAATGGCGTCCTTAGCTCCACGATCCGCATCGATGATCAAATTGCGCACGTGCCCCTCTGTTGCTTTGGGACGCGCTCAGAGAAATCGGGAAATCGGGCCTGACATCGAGTTCCGGGAGCAATTCAAATGGCTGCCGCCATCGGTGAACGCTGTCGTAGATTTTTGGGCCGACGAAGCGGTCGAACGCTATTGGATTGACAACGTCTCATTGTGTCCTTGCGCCCATTGAAGAGCCGGACTGGGGCGGCATTTGCGGCCAACGTGAGAGTGGTTGCCGAGCCATCGTGCGCCGACCGGTGCGTCGCAATTGCGGGGTGGCGGAATATGCTCCGCTATTCGGCCCCGCGCGGCATTACTCTGCCGCGAGTGCGTGACCGGTGCGCGGCAGGCGCAGCCGCTCCCATACGTCGACCAAGGATTCGGCGAGCGCGTCAATGAGCGCGTCATCATGGTAGGGGGACGGCGTGATGCGCAGCCGCTCGGTCCCCTTCGGCACGGTGGGATAGTTGATCGGCTGGATGTAGATGCCGTGCTCCTCGAGCAGGACATCGGTGGCCTGCTTGCATTTCTCGGGGTTGCCGACGAGCACCGGCACGATGTGGGTACCGCTCCGCATCACCGGAAGGCCCGCCGTATTGAGCACCGCCTTCACGCGGGCGGCCCGGTCCTGATGGCGCTCTCGCTCGAAGCTTGAGGACTTGAGGTGGCGGATGGCCGCCGCAGCTGCTGCACAGACGGCAGGCGGCAGCGCGGTCGTGAAGATGAAGCCGGGCGCGTAGCTGCGCACGGCATCGATCAGGGGACTGCTCGCGGCAATATAGCCGCCCACGCAGCCGAATGCCTTAGCAAGCGTGCCCTCGATCACGTCAAGGCGCGCCATGGCGCCCTGCAGCTCGGCCTGGCCGCCGCCGCGCGCGCCATACATGCCGACCGCATGCACCTCGTCTGCATAGGTCATGGCGCCATAGCGCTGCGCGAGGTCGCAAATATAGTTGATGGGCGCCACGTCGCCGTCCATGGAGTAGAGCGTCTCGAACACGATGAGCTTTGGTCGCTCGCGCGGTGCCGCCGCCAGCAGTGCCTCAAGTTGCGCCATGTCGTTGTGGCGGAAGATCTGCTTCTCGCATCTCGATTGGCGCACCCCCTCGATCATGGAATTGTGGTTCCAGGCGTCGGAGAGCAGCAGACAGTCGGGAAGCAGCTTTGCAATGGTGGAAATCCCGGTCTCGTTCGACACATAGCCGGAGGTGAAGACGAGGGCAGCCTCTTTGCCGTGCAGGTCAGCAAGCTCGCGCTCGAGCTCGACGAGGGGATGGTTCGTGCCCGCAATGTTGCGCGTGCCACCGGCGCCCGCACCCATGCGGGTTGCGGTCTCCACCATGGCGCCGATCACCTTCGGGTGCTGCCCCATGCCGAGGTAGTCGTTCGAGCACCACACGATCACATCGCGCGGCCCGTGCGGGGAGTGCCAGATGGCGCGCGGGAAGCGGCCGGCGAGCCGCTCGAGATCGGCAAAGACCCGGTAGCGGCGCTCATCGCGCAAGCGCGCGAGCGCCTGCTCGAAATACTCATTATACATCATGGATGGGCATAGATCGTGGTCGGTATGGCTCGTCGCCGGATTTGCGGACTGGCGCTCCCTAGAACCCTCCCAAGCTACGTTCATTCCCGCCCCTTTGTCGAGGCGTTAATTGATGCCGGATCGCGAGAAATTGCGCTAGATCAAGTTTTTCAAATTTCGAGGAGTGCGCTCTTGTCCACCCTGTCGGAGTCTTCCCCTGGCCGCGGCCTCATGGACGGCCTCACCAACTACGGGGACCGCGATTTCTCGCTGTACCTGCGGCGCTCGTTCGCGCAATCCATGGGCTTTTCACGCACGATGCTCGACAAGCCCGTGGTGGGAATCGCCGCGACGGCGTCGGGCTTCAACAACTGCCATCGGAACTTTCCCGAGCTCCTGGACGCGGTGAAGCGCGGCGTGCTCGCAGCAGGCGCGCTGCCTATCGAGTTCCCCACCATCTCGCTGGGCGAGGTGTTCCTGAGCCCGACCAGCCTCAAGTACCGCAACCTCATGGCAATGGACACTGAGGAGATGATCCGCGCGCAGCCCATGGACGCCGTCGTGCTCATGGGGGGCTGCGACAAGACTGTACCGGCGCAGCTCATGGGCGCGGTCTCTGCGGGACGACCCGCCATCATGCTGGTGGCGGGGCCGATGCTGACCGGCCGCCACCGCGGCGAGCGGCTCGGCGCCTGCACCGACTGCCGCCGCTTCTGGGCGCGGTATCGCGCCGGCGAGGTCGATGCGGCGGAGATTGCCCAGGTGGAGGGACAGCTTGCGGTGACCGCGGGTACCTGTGCCGTGATGGGCACCGCCTCCACCATGGCCTGTCTTGCCGAGGCGCTCGGTCTCATCCTGCCGAGTACCGCCGCCATCCCCGCGGTGCATGCCGATCGCCTGCGCGCCGCAGAAGCGACCGGCGCGGCGGCCGTGAAGCTGATCGGCTCCGCGCTCACGCCCGAGCGGATTGTCAACGCAAAATCGCTCGAGAATGCGCTGCGCGTGCTGCTTGCGCTCGGCGGCTCGACTAATGCTGTGATCCATCTGACTGCAATTGCCGGCCGCGCCGGGGTCAAGCTTTCACTCGCCGACATCAACCGGCTCTCGGACGAGACCCCGGTGCTGGTCAATCTCAAGCCGGTCGGCAACGGCTACATGGAGGATTTCTTCGCCGCGGGCGGAATGGGCGCGCTCCTGCGCGAGCTCAAGCCGCTCCTGCATCTCGACGCCATGACCGCAACCGGCGAGACGCTTGGCGAACGGCTCGCCTGCGAAGCCCCGCTACACGCGGATCGCACCATCATTGCCGCCCGCGAAGAGCCGTTCGAGCCGCACGGCGGGCTGATTGCCCTGTTCGGCAATCTCGCTCCGAGCGGCGCCATTCTCAAGCGCTCGGCAGCGGATGCGAAACTGTTCGAGCATGAGGGGCGCGCAGTGGTGTTCTCCTCGCTCGACGATCTCGCCGCCCGCATGGACGACCCCGGCCTCGACGTGACGCCCGACGACGTGCTGGTGCTGCAGAATGCAGGCCCGCACGCCGCCGCCTGCATGCCGGAAGCAGGGTATCTGCCGATCCCAAGGAAGCTTGCCCGAGCAGGCGTCAAGGACATGATCCGCGTCTCGGACGCGCGCATGAGCGGCACCGCCTTCGGCACCGTTGTGCTGCATGTGACGCCCGATGCTGCCTCCGGCGGCCCGCTCGGACTCGTGCGAGACGGTGACCGCGTCCGGCTCTCGGTGCGCGAGCGCCGCATCGACGTCCTGGTTGAGACCTCCGAGCTTGCAAGGCGAGCCGCCGCGGGAAAGAGGGTGCGGGAAGAGCCGGCGCGCGGCTATGCGAAGCTCTATGCCAGGGAGATTCTCGGCGCCGACGAGGGCTGCGACTTCGCCTTCCTGCGATCTGCGTTGATGGCGGGACAACCGCGCTAGAGCGTCGCAGCGCCTCTATTCCGGCGTCATCCCATTGCGTAAGTAGGGGGCAGGTATGCGCAGCCCGGGAGGGGAAAAAGCGATGGCGGTTGAGAGCATTTTCTATTCCGTATCAGGCATCGGCTGTCGGGGCGCGCTGATTTTTGAGGAGGGCGTGAAGGGGACGCGGCCGCTGCTGTTGATGGCGCCGAACTGGCGCGGCGTGATCAAACCTGCAATTGAGACCGGCCAGATGCTCGCGCACCAGGGCTATGTCGTGTTCGTTGCCGACATGTTCGGGGAAGGCAACGGTCCGGTCGGCACTGAGGATCCGATGCAGTTTCTGCGCCCGTTCATGGCCGACGTGCCGGGGATGCGCCGGCGCATCGCGTCCGCGCTCGACACTTTGACGCGCGAAGCCGATCGCCGAGCGATCGGGGATATCAGCCGGCGCGCCGCAATCGGATTCTGCTTCGGTGGTCTCAATGTGCTTGACCTCGCTCGCAGCGGCGCCGAGGTAGCCGCGGTCGTCTCCATGCATGGCACGCTCGCAACGCCGCAGCCGGCCCAGCGCGGCGATATCAAGGCGGCAGTGCTCGCCGTGCACGGTGCTGCGGACCCGATCGCGCCGAAAGCCGAGCGCGATGCGTTCGAGACCGAGATGACGGAGGCGGGCGCGCGCTGGGCGCTGCTGACCTTCGGCCATGTCGTGCACGCGTTTACCGATGTCGGGGTCAATGTGCCGGGGGTGGCGGTGTACGACGAAGCCGCGACCCGGCACGGCTATGCGCTCGCGCATTCTTTCATTGCAGATGCGTTTGCCGGGAAGCGGTGAGATTGGCGCGTTTCGCTGACGCTCGATCCGGGCTACGATTGCCGCAAATGGCAAGCGGGAGGTGCCCATGCATCAGGTTTCAATTCCGCAATCGGTGATCGACCGCGTCGTTGCCAAGCGCGGGCGCGCGCTTTGCTTCGAGGACATGGACCCGCGCCGCACGGCCCTGGTCGTGGTCGACATGCAGAACGCGTTCATGCTGCCGGGGGTTGCACACGCGCTGTGCCCGATGGCCGAGAAGATTGTTCCCAACATCAATCGGCTGGCGGCAGCGGTGCGCGCTGCAGGCGGATGCGTGATGTGGATCAAGACCACGTTCAAGGACGACGCCCTGCGAGATTGGTCGACCTATTTCGAGATGGTGACGCCGCAACAGGCGCAAAAGCGCATTGCCGCGCTGACCGTCGACAGCAGAGGGCACGAGCTGTGGAGCGCGCTCGAGGTCAAAGCGACATCATTGTCGAGAAGAACCGCTTCAGCGCGTTCATTCAGGGATCCTCCAACCTTGCCACAGTGCTCAAGGCGCGCGCGCTCGATACCGTCCTGATCACGGGTACGGTAACCAATGTCTGCTGCGAGTCGACGGCGCGCGATGCCATGATGCTCAATTTTCGGACCATCATGGTGAGCGATGCCAATGCCGCGGTGACGGACGAGGACCACAACGCATCGCTCGCTGCGTTCTATCTGACCTTCGGCGACGTCATGTCGACGGACAAGGTGATTGCCTGTCTGCAAGCGAACGCGCGCAAGACATTGACGGCGGCCGAGTAGGGGTGGGGCAAAGGCGGCGACCACGCGGCGGAGCCGCACGTATAAGCGGTGCGCAGCGCCGCCCAGCCTACAGATCTGCCGCCGATGGAAAGCGTCCAATCAATAGCAACGACGCCTCTGCCCGCCGAGATCATTGCCCGTGCACGGGCGATGATCGCGACGCTGGCGGCACGTTCGCGCGAGGGCAGGCGTCAGCGGCGCATTCCGGATGCCACCATTGCCGAGATGCGGCGCGCCGGCCTGTTCCAGGTGCTGCAGCCCAGGCGTTGGGGCGGCTATGAGATGGATCTGCCCACGTTCTACGAGGTGCAGCTCGCTCTGGCGCAGGGCGACATGTCGACGGCCTGGATCTATGGCGTCTGCGGCGTGCACCCCTGGTTCATGGCGTTGCTGCCTGAGCGCGCGGCCGAGGAGGTCTGGGGCCGGGACAAGAATGTTCTGATCTGCTCCTCGCTGATGCCGGCGGGAAAAGCAGTCGCCGTTGCGAACGGATACCGATTGAGCGGCCGCTGGAGATATGCGAGCTGCTGCGCCCATTGTGATTGGGCGCTGCTCGGCGCGCTGGTTGCGACCGCCGGCGGCGCGCCGCCCGAAGGTCGCATCTTCCTCTTGCCACGCAGCCAATATCAGAGCCTGGACACCTGGCACGTCAGCGGGCTGCAGGCGACCGGCAGCTGGGATGTTGTGGTCGAGGACGTGCTGGTGCCGGCGCATCGCTCGCAGAGCATGCTCGACAATTTCCTGCTCCGGGGGCCCGGGCATGTGATCAATACCGCACCGCTCTATCGCCTGCCGTTCGGCCAGATTTTCGTGCGCGGCATCTCGACCGCGGCGCTCGGCGCCTTGCAGGGCATGCTGGAAGCGCTCATTGAGCTCGGCAAGACGCGGGTGACGCGCGCGGGCGGACGCACGGCCGAGAACGCCTTCGCTCAACTTCTTTGTGCCGAGACCACTGCCGCCATCGACGAGATGAAGAGCACGCTCATGCGCTCCTTCCGCGCCCTGCACGCCTATGCCGAGCGCGGAGAGACTCCGCCGCTCGCCGAGCGGCTGCAAATGAAATTTCAGTCGACGGAGGTGACAGAGCGTTGCACCGTCCTGGCAGCGCGCATTTTCAAGGCGACAGGAGCCGCTGGACTGTCCGACGACCTGCCGTTCGGCGGCATTTTCGCCGACCTCATGGCTGCCCGCGCGCACATCTCCAATCAGTACGAGTATGTCGGCAGCAACTGGGGTGGCACCATGTTCGACCTGCCGAACAAGGATTTGATGGTATAGCGTGAGCCACGTCCGGGCAGCGCGTGCTTAATCGACGTTTGTATTCATGCGCCCGCGGCCTTCACCTCCGCCTCCACTGCGGCAATGGCGGCGAGCAGGTCCTGCGCGTCATTCCTGAGCTGCGTCAACGCCTGCTCAGCGTTGCATTGCAGGCGACTTGCGCCGCCGTGGTAGAGCAGATGTGAGCCTCCGATTATGGCAGGGCAGCGCTGGTCGGCCGCAACGAGAAGCGAGCGCATTGCGCGCTCCAGGCGCGGATGCATTCCGGGCTCGTGCATGCGGATGTCTCCTGGTTTACGGGGGCCAAAGGCGCCGTGCCTGGTTGCGAGCGCGGCAATGGTGAGGAGAAAATCGGCTGCCTGCGGCGGCTCGGCGCCGTCGCCCTTCATCGAGCCTCCCTCGGTCACCAGGAAGCGGGCATAGCGGCGCTGCCACTCGTCGAGCTGCCGAACGAGGAACACGCGACGGGCGCGATCATCGGGCAGCGTCGGCAAATGGGCGTCAATGCGGCGCATGAAGCGCAATGCGCGAGTGCTCGGCTCGGTTTCGCTGCTCGCGCAACCGATCGATCGATCTGCCCGGGAGGCAGGCTCGAACCGCTCTGGCATTCTTTTGTCCTAGCGTGGCACAGTGCAATCACAAATCGTAGTTATATCGCGATATCAGAAATGTCAACCTCATTTTGTGCCAAAAACGAGCGCACAACAGCAGGCGCCATCAACGCCGTTACTCTGGCCACTGAATGGATCGGCATATCGTAGAGGTTCTCCCCCCCGAAATCCGTAAGCAGGTCATACCGTCCCTCGCTGCGGCCGGCCTCGATGCGTCGCAGGAAGGTGCTGCCGCGCTTTACGCCCTCCGCTTCCGGCAGGGCGACCAGGCAAAGAGAGCCGAACAGATCGGGTGTGACCGCGCGCCATGGGTCGCAGAGGACCAGCCATTTGCTGAAGAACGGCCTAAGCCCATCGACGTTCGCTTCCACCGCCGGCCCTGGCTGCGCCTCCGCCGCAAGCTCCATCTCATCAACATTGCTTTGGTCGTCTCCCAGCTCGGTCCCGCCCGCCCCCACATAGCCGGCGAGAGGGACCATCGAACCTCGGGGAGGGGGCTCAAACTCCTCGGCCGGGAATGAGCTGCCCAGCTCGCCGGCGACCGGTCCCTCGATCTGCTGCGGCTCCAACCCGGTGAGCAGCCATTCCGGGCTCACGCCGAACCGACGGGCATAGCGCCTTGCCTCCTCGGGCCCGTAATCGCGCCCATCCGGCCTTTCCGCGCGTTCGTGCGCGCCATAAGTGGAGACGGGCACGCCGAGCGAAAATGCGGCAGTGCGTGCCGATCTGAAATATTTGCGGCGCGCCGCTCGCAGCCGCTCCCCGCGCGTCATCAGGCTCTCGCTCCCGAACAGGAAGATCTCGTCCCGGCCGGGTTGGCGCGGCGTGCCGCCGAGACCGCGCCGATTCGAAAACCCGGTCGTTGCTTTGCGGTCAAGCCCGAGTTCAGTTCGGGTCTGAGCCCCGCGTGTTCTTGCTTCAGATCGTGAATTGACATTTTGTACTACCCATTGTAGCAAAGGTGACTGAAGGAGGCTTAATGCCGAACACGCGCCGACGGCTGCTTCTCAATCCCGCCATGGTGGGCAGCACCGCGGCCAAGCGCGAGAGGCGTTTCAGCCGCCCGGGAAATCTGTCCGCCCTTTATCGCGGCGGTGGTCGCAGCCCTCCTGGGCGCGACGGTCGGGCCACTCCCCTAGCACCCCCGACGAGCAGGGCATCTCTGGAAGCGGTCGCAGCGGCTCTGCGGTTTCCGTGCGCGGCAGGGTGGTTTCCTGCCTGGCTGCTCCGAGCCGAGCCTTACGTCGAGCGTCCCGGCTCCGATGCGCGCATCCCCCTGGCGCAACGTCGCGCGCTGATGGAGCTCGACCGCAGCACTTGTCGCTGGCCGGTGGGCGATCCAGCGGGCTCCGGCTTCTTCTTCTGTGGCGGCCGCGTCGCCAGCGGCAGGCCGTATTGCCCAAAGCACTGCGCGCGCGCCTATATCGGGCCTGCCGCACGAAACAACCGATGGAGAATGCGATGCGCCGCACCAAGCTAAGGACGCAGCAGCCGTCGAGATCGGATTGCAAGCAATCGCTGCACCCGGCTGCGGAGGAGCGCGCGCGGCGGCCGACACCGGAGCGACTTCGTCATGCCAGGGGTGCCTTTACATGCGGCCACAGCGGTCAGATCACCATGCGGGACAGTCCGCTTGAGCGGGCCTTCGCGCGCAAGCTGATTGGCGATGCTCAATATGCGGCTGGACAGAAATATCGCCATCACTGGTACCGCGCAGGGCTGTGCGACCCGCTCGCGGCAATCGACATCGCGGGCGTCTTTGCAAACGATCGCGGCAGCTTCTCCGGCATGGCGAGAACGGAGACTCAGGTCTTCCACCGCCAGCGCTATCGCGAGGCGGTCGGTGCCATCGGCAAGATCGGCTCCCATGTTCTGGAATCGGCAGTATGCCGGGAGATCGCGCTGGAGCAGGTCGGTTATTCGCTCGGCTGGGGCAGCCGGGCGCAGGCTTACGCGGCCGCGACCGAGCGCATGCGCGATGCGCTGGAGGCGCTTTGCGCGCTCTGGGGCCTCGCATGAGCGGGCCCGCCACACGGGGTGAATCGGCAATCGCGGCCATACGGCGGCAACCATGCCGCGAGAAATCCGCAGACAGACGACCGCCGATGTGGCCCGCGCGTGGTAAGAGCAATCGTCGGAGACGTCGCAGGCCGCCACATTCAAACAAGGAGTGGGGGAGCCGAAAGGGCCTCCCGATCGAGTGATGCGAAAGACCCCCTTTGCAGCGGCCGCGATCCTGGCTTTCACATGGGCCGCGGCCCTCGTGCCGGCCCAGGCGGACGGCTTTCGGCGGCCGTGGCGTGGCTCGCCCTACGCCGTGGGCGTAATCTCGCGAAACGTCATCACTCCTTATTATGTCGGCTATTACGGGAGCCACTACAGCTATTACCCTCCCGATCCAGTCCCTCCGCCCACATATGTGCGTTACCTCGCCCCTCCCGTGCTTTGCTGGACCCCCGAGCTTGGCTTTGTGCCCTGCTGAGCGGTAACATATCACCGCAAGCGGAACCGTCCGCCGCGTCGGTCGTTTTGTCCTTCGTCGGGGGAGCAATGTCACCACAGGAGCGGTCATGAACAATCCCAATCAGGGTGGCCAACGCGGCGCGCAGCAAGGCGGCCAGCACGGTGGTCAGCAGGGCGGCCAACAGCACGGTGGTCAGCAGCAGGGCGGCCAGCAGAAGCCCGGCCAGCAGCAAGGCGGCCAGCAGAAGCCCGGCCAGCAGAGCCAGCAGCCCGGTCAACAGAAGCCGGGGCAGCAGGGCGGCGGCCAGCACGGCCAGCGCTAGACCTGCTCGGGTAGTTCAAGTGGCCCCGACCCCTCGGCCGGGGCCACTTTCATTTCAAGGCCGCCTTCCGTGCATGCAGCAGCCGTCAGCGGAATGTTAAATCGATCGCGCTACCCTGGGTCGGTTTGCGGCGGCCCAGCATGCGCATCGCACTCGTCGATCAGAGCCGAACCATTGCCCGCATTGTCAGCGAGCTCGTCGCCGCTGACGGGCACGAGGTGCTGGGGTTCACGGATGGCCGGGCGGCGCTTGCGTGCCTTGAGGCCGACACCGAGATCCGCGCGCTGATCACGAGCGTCCAGCTCGGCGACCTTTCCGGCATCGAGCTGTGCGCGGCTGCGCGCGAGCTCGCAGGCTCCCGCCGTCCGCTCTATGTCATGCTGATGTCCTCCTCCGACGATCGCGCCGTGGTGGTGAAAGCCCTCGACCGCGGCGCCGATGACTTCATTCGCAAGCCGCCCGATGTGGAGGAGCTGCGTGCCCGCCTTCGCCTCGCCGATCGCGTCACCCGCATGCAGCGCGAGCTCATCGTGCACGCGACCCGGGACAGTTTGAGCGGTCTGCTCAATCGACGCGAGTTCTTTCATCGGGCCGAGGACGCTGCCGCGCAAGCGGCCGCTGGCAGACCGTTGTCGGCCATCATGCTCGACATCGACCATTTCAAGGAAGTGAATGATCGCCATGGCCATGAAGGTGGCGACCGCGCCATTGTTTCCGTCGCCTCGCAGATCGCGCTGATCGACGGGGTGAGCGGCCGTCTGGGCGGCGAGGAGTTCGGAATTCTGCTCACGGTGGACCTTGCAAGCGCGGTGGCCATGGCGGAGGAGCTGCGCGCGGCGATCGCCCAAATGCCGTCGTTCGATGTGGGCGGGGCAGGCAAGAGCGTGACCGCGAGCTTCGGCGTGGCGCAGTGGCAGCGCGGCGACAGCATCGACCACTTGCTGCAGCGCGTGGATATGGCGCTGTACCAGGCCAAGCGCCGGGGCCGCAATTGCGTCGTTCCGGCGGCTGCTCCGGCCGATGAGCGCACGCTGCCCCAGTGGCGCAGGGTTGTGCGCTCGTCTGCGCGCGTGTGACCTGCCCGCCGTCAGCCCGCCTTGTGGCGCCTGTGCCCGCGCGCGGCGCTTGCCCGCCGCGCCGGCGGCGCGGCTCTCGCGCGCTGCCGCCGCGGTGCCGGCGTTCCCATCTCGACGCTTCGCCGCAGCGCGTCCATCAGATTGATGACCTTGGACGGCTCGCGCTCGACCGGGCGCTCGATCGGCTTGCCCGCCTGCTTCCTCCTGATCAGGTCCTTGAGGGCTGACTCGTAGTGGTCCTCGAACTTCGCGGGATCGAAATGGGAGGCCTTGCTCTCTACGATATGGCCCGCGAGGTCGAGCATGTCCTTGGGCGTCTTCTCCTCGGCAATGTCGCTGAAGTAATGGGACTGCGCCCGCACCTCGTAGGGATAGCGCAGCGTGATGCCGAGCAAGCCCTTGTCGCGCGCCTCGAGCGCGATGACGTGCTCGCGCGAGGTGAACACGATACGCGCGAGCGCCACCATGCCCTGCTTGCGAATCACCTCCCGGATGACGGCGAACGCCTGCTGTCCGACCTCGCCGTCGGGCACGATGTAGTAGGGGTTGTTGAGGTAGAGCTCGTCGATCTCGTCGCGCGGCACGAACTCGTCAATGTCAATGACCCGCCGGCTTTCGATGGCGACGGCTTCGAGCTCCTCCGGCGTGAGCTCGATGTATTCATCCTTGCCCACCTGATAACCCTTGACGATGTCGTCCGCCTCCACCTGCTCGCCGCTCTCGGCGTCAACCTTGACGTACTTGATGCGATGCCCGGTCTGCTTGTTGATCTGATGGAAGCTTATCTTCTCGCGCTCGGAGGTGGCCGGATAGAGCGCAATGGGACAGGACACGAGCGAGAGCTTGGGGTAACCCTTCCAGTAAGCACGCGGCGCCATCACAGAGCTCCAACCGATACTGCGAGCCGATCCGGCCTGAGCGGGGCCTGCCCAGGGCGGGGTGCGGGACCATTCCCGCGACCAGCGACACAACGTCCCCCTGCCTGCCGGCGTTCCGCCGGCTTCGCGGCGGGGTTTTGAGTTTGTTCTATTTTTCGTCTTGGTCTCGCGTGCAAGGGTGGGATATCAGAGGCTCGCTTGCTGCGCAGGTGGTGCAGGAGACGAATGGCACATGGCAATGATGCTGGGGGCAGGAGCGTGAATTTTTCCGACCCCACCCCGACGGTGTCGACGCGCACGCTTGAAGCTGACCTGACCGTGGTCGGCGGTGGCGGGCATGTGGGCATTCCGCTGGTGCTGGCCTTTGCCCAGGCCGGATTTCGGGTCAACGTGCACGATGTCGACTGCGCCGTGCTCGACAGCTTGCGCGCGGGCCGGCTGCCCTTCATCGAGCTCGGCGGCGAGGGGCTGCTGGCCGCTGCGCTGGCGCGCAAGCAGCTGATTTTCACCTCGGAGCCCGCGGACATCTCGCCGCGTGTGCCGGTGATCATCACCATAGGTACTCCGATCGACGAATTCCTGAACCCGGTGCGGAAGGTGGTACAAGACTGCGTCGACGTGCTGTTGCCGCATCTTGCCGATGGCCAGCTGCTGGTGCTGCGCTCCACCGTCTCCCCGGGCACTTCCGACTGGCTCGACAGCTATCTCAAGCGTCGCGGCCGCGCGCTCAGGGTGGCGTTCTGCCCGGAGCGGGTGGTGCAGGGCAGGGGCGTCGCGGAGCTGAAAGAAACCCCACAGATCATCAGCGGCACCAGCCCGGAGGCGGCGCAGGCGGCGGCGGCCCTGTTTGCGCCGATTGCGTCCGAGCTGGTCACGACCAGCCCGCGCGAGGCGGAATTCGCCAAGCTGTTCAACAACGCCTACCGCTACATCGAGTTTGCAATCGCCAATCAGTTCTATCTGATCGCGAAATCCGCAGGCCTCGACTATCGCCGCATCGCGCATGCCATGAAGCACAACTATCCGCGCGCGCGCGGCATCCCCAGTCCGGGGCTTGCCGCCGGTCCCTGTCTGTTCAAGGACACCATGCAGCTTGCAGCCTTCGCGCAGAACCAGTTCAGCTTGGGCAATGCTGCCATGCTGGTGAACGAGGGCCTGGTGCTGCACATCGTCGACGATCTCGATCGCCGTTACGATCTCTCGCGGATGACGGTGGGACTGCTCGGCATGGCCTTCAAGGCCGAGATCGACGACACCCGCTCCTCGCTGAGCTACAAGTGCAAGAAGGCGCTGGCGCCGCTCGCCGCTGCCGTGCTCACCACCGACCCGTACGTGAAGAGCGACCCGGAGCTGCGCCCGCTCGAGGAGGTGATTGCCGCAAGCGATCTCCTCATCCTGTGCGCGCCGCATCAGGCCTATCGCGCGCTCGACTTTGCCGGCAAGCCGGTGGTCGACGTCTGGGGTCTGCTCGAAAAGGCCAACGTGATCGGGTGAGCTGACATCCCTCCCCGGAGGGGAGGGTGGCGAGCGAAGCGAGCCGGGTGGGGTCCCTCGACACACAACACGCAGCGATGCGGCTTGGCGCCCCCACCCGGTCGACCCCCGCGAAACCGGGGTCGACCACCCAACACATAGGGAAAGGAATAGCAGTAGCCGGTTACGCGCTCTTGCGTTCCGCTGCGCGGGCAGTTGGTGTAGCGAGGCCGAGGTGATCGCGCAGCGTCGTGCCTTCGTATTCGCTCCGGAACAGGCCGCGGCGCTGCAGCTCCGGTATCACCTTGTCCACAAAGTCGTCGAAGGCGCGCGGGAAATAGGCCGGCATGACCACGAACCCGTCTGCCATGCCCCCCGTGAACCAGCTCTCGAAAATGTCCGCAATGCGCTTCGGCGTGCCGTAGATCACCCAGTGCCCGCGCGCCGCCGCGGTGATGTTGTAGAGGTCGCGCAGCGTCATCTTCTCGCGGCGCGCCATCTCGAACAGCGTCCGCGAGAAGGCCTGCCCGTGATCGGTCTGCGAGAATTCCGGCACCGGGCCGTCGAGCGGATAGCCGGAGATGTCGTGCCCGAGGCGCTGCGAGACCAGCGTGAGCGCGTTCGTCGGCGTGAGCCAGCTCTGCAAGAGATCGAGCTGCTCCTTGGCCTCGGCATCGCTCGCGCCGATGATCGGCATCACACCGGGCAGGATCGCGAGCGCCTCGGGAGCGCGGCCGTGGCGCACCAAGCGCGCCTTCAGTCCATCATAGGCCGCCCTGGCGGCCGCTTCATCGCCGTTGACCACGGAGAAGACGACATCGGCCGTGCGCGCGGAGAGCTCCTGGCCGGGCGCCGAGCCGCCCGCCTGGATGATAATGGGATGACCCTGCGGGCAGCGCTCGATATTGAGCGGCCCCTTGACCGAGAAGAAGCGGCCCTCGTGATTGAGCGGGCGCACCTTGGCCGGGTCGAGAAAGGTGCCGGTCGCCTTGTCGGCGACGATCGCCCGCTCGTCCCAGCAGCCCCACAGCCCACGCACGACGTCGACGAACTCGTTGGCGATCTCGTAGCGCAGATCGTGCTCGGGCAGGCGCTCGCGGCCGAAATTGAGTGCGGCTGCGCTGTTGGTCGAGGTCACGACGTTCCAGGCGGCACGCCCGCCGCTCAGGTGATCGAGTGAAGCGAACGCGCGTGCGACGTGATACGGCTCGCCGAAGCTGGTGGAGACCGTGGCGCCGAGCCCGATGTGGCGTGTGACGGTGCTGAGCGCCGCAATCAACGTGGTCGGCTCGAAACGGGAGACGAAGGAGGGATGGTCACCCGGGTCCATGGCCAGGCTGTCGGAGACGAAGAACAGATCGAGCTTTCCGCGCTCGGCTGTCCGCGCGATGGAGGAAAGCACCGCCGCGCTGGCGTTACTCGTGGTGGCGCCCTGGTAGCGCCATCCCGCCGAGTGGTTGCCGGTCCCCAGCACGAACAGGCCGAGATGCATCTGGCGTTTCGTTGCCGGCATATCCCGTTCTCCTCGATCAACGATCAAGATGGATGTTCTTCACGCGCACGAGGTCTGCCCATTTTCCCATTTCCGCCTGCACCCGCGCGGCAAGCACTTCCGCGCCGCCGCCGGCGGGTTCGATGCCGAGCTTGGCAAAGCTTTCCCGGACGGGGGTGGAAGCAAGCACCGCGTTCATCGCCAGATTGACCTTATGCACTGCAGTCGGCGCGATTCCGGCGGGAGCAAACAAGCCGAACCAGACCGTCGTATCAAATCCCGGCAGCGCGCTTTCCGCAATGGTGGGCAAATCCCGGGGTGCGCCGTGGTCCAGCGACGCCGAGCACGCGGATCCTGCCCGACTCGATGTAGCCAAGCGAGGTCGAGATGCCATCGAGCATGTAATCGATGCGTCCGCCGATCAGATCGGCGAGCGCAGGCGCCGAGCCGCGATAGGGAATGTGGTTGGCTGCGATGTTCGCCATGGAATTGAACAGCTCGGCGCCGAGGTGATTGATGCTGCCGGTGCCATAGGAGGCAAAGCCAAGCTCGCCCGGCGCCCGCCGCGCGAGCGCAATCAGCTCGCGTGTGCTTTCGGCCGCCAGCGACGGGGGCACCACCAGCAGGAGCGGCGAGGAGGATACCAGCACGACGGGGACAAAGTCCTTCACCGGATCGTAGCCGAGACGGGAATAGACGCTGGAATTCGTTCCATGCGTGCTGCCGGTCCCAAACAGGAGCGTGTAGCCGTCGGGCGGCGCTGCCGCCACGGCTGCCGCTCCCAGCATCCCGCCCGCTCCGCCGCGGTTCTCGATGATGACGGATTGGCCGAGTTCCTCTGCGAGCCGCGGCGTGACCAGACGCGCCACAACATCGACGCCGCCGCCGGCCACGAACGGCACCACGATTTTTACGGTCGCGCTGGGATAGTCCTGTGTCACGGCTGCGCCGGACGCAGCGACAAGCGAGCCGACAAGGCTTGCACTGGTGAGGGTGAGGAGGATTCCGCTTCGCATCAAAGCGGCGTCTTGTCGATGGCACCGCTTGCGCGCACGAACCAGCGCTCGCTCGCAAACGGCTTGCCGGCGAGGCGGTCGGCAATCCAGTCCGCGACCAGCACCGGCGGGAATGGCCCGAGATTTGCGGCCGGCACGTTGCCGACGGAATGGCGCGAGTCCTGGTAGACCACGATCTGCCGAGGCCCCTGCACCGTGCGCAGCAGCCGCTCGGAATGCACAAGCGGGCTGAGCTCCTCGCACTCGCCGGCCACCACCAGATACGGCACGCGGATTTTATCGGCGTGCCCCTCCCAGCTGATGCTCTTGCGGAAGCGGTCGAACTCGTTCTCGTCGGTGAAGCCGGACATGTACATGAAACGCTTCTTGAAGGTGGGCGAGGCCTCCTGGAAGATGGTGTGGGCGCCCGGCTCATGGCACACCGACATGGCCGCAAACGCGGCAATGCGCGGCTCGTGTGCGGTCAGGATGGTGCCGAAGAAGGTACCGAAGCTCGTGCCGGAGGCTGCGATACGGGAGGCATCGATCTCGGGTCGTGCACTGAGCCAGTCAAGCAGCGCGCTTCCTGCGGCCATCCAGCGCTCGACCGAGAAATAAAGCCCGACCATCGGCGCCTCGTACTGGCCCGGCCCGTCTATTGCGAGCACCGCCATGCCGCGGTTCAGGAACCGGTCGCCGTAGAGCGCAACCTGAATCTCCTTGAAGCTGTCCATGCCCGGAATGGCGATCACGGCCGGGATGCGGGTACCGCTGAAGCCCGGCGGCAGATGCAGCCAGCCCGGGATCGCCTTGCCCTCGAACGGCACCCACACCGCCTCGACGTGATGGTCGGCGAGGCCGGCGTAAGCGAGGTAGCATTCGCGCTTCTTGTTATTGCAGGCGATGTTGGTCTCGTCGTTCTGATCGTACGGCCATTGCGCCGCGCCCCAGTGCACCGCGGCCATGAAATAGTTGTCGCGCGCGGTCACCTTGTGCCCGGCCTCGTGCGCCGCCTTGGCCTTCGCCTCGCGCCGACGCGCCACCGTCTCGAAGGCAGGGCCGATGTCGGCCATCTTCTTCACCCGCTCGCGGATCCCGGCAAAATCGGCGTTGGCCTCCATCCCGCAGGGGCCGTTGAGATAGAGCGAGCGCGGCTGGTCCCAGTCGATGCCATTTGCGCGAATGATGTTGTCGATGAGCCAGCGCTGCTCCTCGAACCGGCGGACATGCGGCTCGCCGCGCTTGTCGAGGATCGGTTGCAACGGCGCCATCACATTCATGAGATTTCCCTCCTTGCTTCGCTAAGGCCCCGCCCCGCGCATTGCCTGCCAGACGCGATAAGGAGTGGCGGGCATTTCGATGTCGCGCACGCCATACCCGTGCAGCGCATCGACAATCGCGCTGATCACCACTGCCGGCGCCGCCGTGGTGCCTCCTTCGCCGCCGGCCTTGATGCCGAGCGGATTGGTGGGCGAGAGCACCTCGGCGATCTCGGTCGTGAATGGGGGCAGCGTGTCGGCGCGCGGGAGCGCGTAGTCCATGAATGAGCCGGAAAGCGGCTGCCCGCTGCCGGGCTCGAGCCAACACAGCTCGCCCATCGCCTGGCCGATCCCCTGTGCGATCCCGCCGTGCGTCTGCCCGTGCACAATGAGCGGATTGATGCAGCGGCCGACATCGTCGACCGAGACGTAGCGCGTGATGTGCGCCTCCCCGGTCTCGGGATCGACCTCGACCTCGCAGACCGCGCAGCCGTTGGGGAATACCGGCTCGTGCATCTCGTTATCGGTCACCACCGCGATGCCGTCCGCGGGCACACCCGGCAGCGCATGGCGCGCCGTTTCGCTCGCGAGCTCGAGAAAGTCGAAACTGAGGTTCGAGCCGCGGGCGCCGAAGCGGCCATCGTTCCATTCGACCGTCTCCGCCGGGACTGCGAGCACGGCGGCGGCAACCTGCTTGCCCTTGGCGACCAACGCGGGCAGCGCCTTGACGAAAAGAGTGGCGGCATGACGCATGGAGCGGCCGGAATGGGAGCCGCCACCGACTCGCACCACATCGGTATCGCCGAGCACGATTTTCACGCTCGCGGCCGGCACATGCATGAGGTCAGCGATCACCTGCGCAAAGCTCGTCTCGTGGCCCTGGCCGCTGGGCTGGGTGCCGATCACGACCTCGACGCAGCCTTCGCCGTGCACCGTGATTCGCGCCTGCTCGTTGGGTGCGCCGATCGAGGACTCGACGTAATTGGCAAGCCCGCGCCCCAGCAGTCGCCCGCGCCGGGCCGCGGCACGGCGGCGCGCCGGAAACCCGCTCCAGTCGGCGAGCGCCATCGCGCGGTCCATGTTCTCCTCATAGCGGCCGCTGTCATAGATCATGCCGACGGCGTTGCGGTAGGGCATCCCCGCCGGGGGAACGAGATTGCGCCGTCGCAGCTCGATGCGATCGACGCCGAGCTGCACAGCCGCCGCATCGATCGTGCGCTCGATCGCGAAGTTCACCTCCGGCCGGCCCGAGCTGCGATAGGCGTTGGTCGGCGTGGTATTGGTGAACACCGCAAGCGCGCGCAGGGAGGCAGCCGGAATCGCATAGGAGCCCGGGACGAGCCCCGCGCCCTTCGAGAGCGGGGATAGCGACACGCAGCGCGCTCCCACATTGCTGATATTGGTGGCCCGCATGGCGAGGAACCGGCGGCGCGCATCGAGCGCAAGCTCCACTTTCGAGACCAGGTCGCGGCCCTGATAATCGGAGAGGAAGGCCTCCGAGCGGCTGGCGGTGAATTTGACCGGCCGGCCAAGCCGTCGCGCCGCCCACAGAACGAGCGCGAACTCCACGAAGACGCGGTTGCGGGTGCCGAAATTCCCCCCGACATCATACGAGAGCACGCGCAGCTGCTCCGCCGGAATGCCGAGCACAGAGGCGAGTTCGCGCTTCTGGCGCACCGCCCCCCCGCTGCCGGCATAGAGAGTGAGGCGTCCGCTGGCCGGATCGTAATGACCGAGCGCGCAGCGCGGCTCGAGCGGCACCCCGGTCACGCGCGCGATGTGGAAGTCTTTTGCAATCACGTGCGCGGCGCGGGCGAAGGCCGCTTCCGTCGCCGTGCCGTCGCCGAAGCAGGTATCGATGAGCACATTGCCCGGAAGCTCGTCCCACACCGCGGGCGCGCCCGGAGCCATCGCGTCCTCGCTGTGGAATACGCCCGGCAGCTCGTCATAGTCGACCTTGACCGCCTCCGCCGCGTCGAGCGCGGCCGCAAGCGTCTCTCCCACCACCAGTGCTACCGCCTCGCCCACATGGCGCACCCTGTCGACGGGAAGCACGAGATGCGGCCCGATGACCACCGCGCCACCCTCTGCGGCGTGAAGCTTCATGTCGTAGCGGGTCTTGGGCAACGGGTCGTGCGGGATAGCGGTCAGACCGTCCGTGCGCGCATCGACGCCGGTCAGCACGGCAAGCGCTCCCGGCATAGACGCGGCCTGCGCGCCGTCGATGCCGCGGATACGAGCATGCGCGTGTGGCGACCGCACGATTGCGGCGTAGGCCTGTCCGGGAAGCGAAAAGTCGTCGGTGAAACGCCCGCGCCCGGTGACGAGGCGAGCGTCCTCCACCCGCACGCGCGGCTTGCCGATGGCCGTGAAGCTTGCGGGGGAGGGAAGGAGGGTGTCGGTCATGGGAGGAGAATATCTAACGCTCGCGTAGGCGCGTAGGGTGGGCTAAGGCGCGTCCTCGTTCCATGCGCGTGGGCAAATCGCTGACGCGCCGAGCCCACCG
>Ga0306924_10000881_pt1 | contig 26359 bp, 33 predicted proteins | sample sta12Can44000111_FD_203756 | JGI IMG/M metagenome (GOLD analysis project Ga0306924, IMG submission 203756) | Lab enrichment of tropical soil microbial communities from Luquillo Experimental Forest, Puerto Rico - statanox.12C.anox.44.000.111 (v2)... | ecosystem: Environmental > Terrestrial >... | reverse complement strand
GCTACAGCGCCGTTCAGTTGGCCTACGGCGAGATCAGCCCGCGCAAGGTCAACAAGCCGGTGACCGGTCAGTACTCCGCCGCGGGTGTCAACCCACGCCGGTACCTGGCCGAGCTGCGCCTGGACAATCCGGACGCTGCGGCCGAATACCAGGTCGGCCAGGAGTTGACGGCTGAGATCTTCGCCGACGGCAGCTATGTCGACGTGACCGGCACCTCCAAAGGCAAAGGCTTCGCCGGTTCTATGAAGCGGCACGGCTTCCACGGCCAGGGCGCCGCTCACGGTGCCCAGGCGGTCCACCGCCGTCCGGGTTCCATCGGCGGCTGTTCCACCCCTGCGCGCGTGTTCAAGGGGACGCGGATGGCCGGCCGGATGGGCAACGATCGGGTGACCGTTCAGAACCTGTTGGTGCACAAGGTCGATACCGAGAACGGCGTGCTGCTGATCAAGGGTGCGGTCCCCGGCCGCACCGGTGGACTCGTGATGGTCCGCAGCGCGATCAAACGAGGTGAGAAGTAATGGCTGCCAAGGCTCTGAGGATTGATGTCAAGACGCCGGACGGCAAGGTCGACGGCTCCATCGAGCTGCCGGCCGAGTTGTTCGACGCTGAGGCCAATGTCGCACTGATGCACCAGGTGGTCACCGCGCAGCGAGCGGCGGCCCGCCAGGGTACGGCCTCGACCAAGACCCGCGGCGAGGTCCGTGGCGGCGGCCGTAAGCCCTACCGGCAGAAGGGAACCGGGCGTGCCCGGCAGGGTTCGACGCGGGCCCCGCAGTTCACCGGTGGTGGCGTCGTGCACGGTCCCAAGCCGCGCGACTACAGCCAGCGCACACCCAAGAAGATGATCGCCGCGGCGCTGCGCGGCGCGCTGTCCGACCGCGCCCGCAACGGGCGCATCCACGCGGTTACCGAGTTGGTCGCGGGCCAGGTTCCTTCTACCAAGAGCGCCAAGGCATTTCTTGGCACCCTGACCGATCGCAAGCAGGTGCTGGTGGTCATCGGGCGCACGGACGAGACCGGCGCGAAAAGCGTTCGCAACCTGCCGGGTGTGCATGTCCTGGCGCCCGGCCAGCTCAACACCTATGACGTGCTGCGCTCCGATGACGTGGTGTTCAGCGTCGAGGCGCTCAACGCATACATCGCCGCTAACACGGCTTCAGCCGAGGAGGTTTCGGCCTGATGGCGACCATCGCTGACCCCCGCGACATCATCCTGGCGCCGGTCATCTCCGAGAAGTCCTACGGACTCCTCGACGACAACGTGTACACCTTTGTGGTGCATCCCGATTCGAACAAGACGCAGATCAAGATCGCCGTCGAGAAGATCTTTTCCGTCAAGGTCGCATCGGTGAACACCGCGAACCGGCAGGGCAAGCGCAAGCGCACAAGGACCGGATTCGGCAAACGCAAGAACACCAAGCGCGCCATCGTCACCTTGGCGCCGGGCAGCAAGCCGATCGACCTATTCGGGGCTCCGAGCTAGCCGAGCGTGAGAGAAAGACTTTATTAGACATGGCTATCCGTAAGTACAAGCCGACGACCCCTGGCCGTCGCGGCGCCAGCGTGTCCGATTTCGCCGAGATCACCCGGTCGGACCCGGAGAAGTCGTTGGTGCGCCCGCTGCACGGTAATGGTGGGCGCAACGCACAGGGCCGGATCACCACCCGCCACCAGGGTGGTGGCCACAAGCGCGCATACCGGGTGATCGACTTCCGCCGTAACGACAAAGACGGTGTCAACGCCAACGTCGCGCACATCGAGTACGACCCGAACCGCACCGCAAATATTGCACTGCTCCATTTTCTAGACGGCGAGAAGCGCTACATCATTGCCCCACTTGGACTCTCGCAGGGCGACGTGGTCGAGTCGGGCGCCAATGCCGACATCAAGCCGGGTAACAACCTGCCGCTGCGCAACATCCCGGCCGGTACCCTGATCCACGCCGTGGAGCTGCGGCCGGGCGGTGGCGCCAAACTCGCCCGGTCGGCCGGGTCGAGCATCCAGTTGCTCGGCAAGGAGGGCAGCTACGCGTCGCTGCGGATGCCCAGCGGTGAGATCCGTCGCGTCGACGTGCGCTGCCGCGCGACGGTCGGCGAGGTGGGCAATGCCGAGCAGGCAAATATCAACTGGGGCAAGGCCGGTCGGATGCGGTGGAAGGGCAAGCGCCCGTCGGTCCGCGGTGTGGTCATGAACCCGGTGGACCACCCGCACGGCGGCGGTGAGGGTAGGACCTCCGGTGGCCGTCACCCGGTCAGCCCCTGGGGCAAGAAGGAAGGGCGCACCCGCCACTCGAACAAGGCCAGTAACAAGCTCATCGTCCGACGCCGGCGCACCGGCAAGAAGCACTCGCGCTAGGAAGTCGAGGAATAGCACATGCCACGCAGCCTGAAGAAGGGTCCGTTCGTCGACGACCACCTGCTCAAGAAGGTCGACGCTCAGAACGAGAAGAACAGCAAGCAGGTCATCAGGACCTGGTCGCGGCGGTCGACGATCATTCCGGACTTCATCGGCCACACCTTCGCGGTGCACGACGGACGCAAGCACGTCCCGGTGTTCGTCACCGAGGCGATGGTCGGCCACAAGCTGGGTGAGTTCGCGCCGACGCGAACCTTCAAGGGGCACATCAAGGACGACCGGAAGGCCAAGCGCCGATGACCACTACTGAATTTCCTTCGGCCGTCGCCAAGGCCCGGTTTGTGCGGGTTTCGCCGAGAAAGGCGCGCCGGGTGATCGACCTGGTGCGCGGCAGGTCGGTGGCCGACGCGCTCGACATCCTGCGCTGGGCGCCGCAGGCGGCCAGCGAGCCGGTGGCCAAGGTGATCGCCAGTGCCGCGGCCAACGCGCAGAACAACAACGGCCTGGACCCGGCGACCCTGGTGGTTGCCACGGTCTACGCCGACGAGGGACCGACCGCCAAGCGGATCCGTCCGCGCGCCCAGGGCCGCGCGTTCCGGATCCGCAAGCGCACCAGCCACATCACGGTCGTGGTGGAAAGCCGGCCGACCCGGGATCAGGGGTCGGCGAAGTCGACAAGGGCCCGCCGCGCCGAGGCCAGCAAGGCGGCCGCCAAAGCGCCGGCCAAGAAGGCGCCCGCCAAGACGGCGCCCGCGAAGAAGGCGCCCGCCAAAACTGCTGCCGCGAAGAATGCGCCGGCCAAGACGGCGCCCGCAACACCTTCTGACACTTCTGAAGCGAAGGGAGGCTCAGACTAGTGGGCCAGAAGATCAATCCGCACGGCTTCCGGCTGGGCATCACCACGGACTGGAAGTCTCGCTGGTATGCCGACAAGCAGTATGCCGAGTACGTCAAGGAAGACGTCGCGATCCGCCGGCTGCTGTCCAGCGGCCTGGAGCGCGCCGGGATCGCCGACGTGGAGATCGAGCGCACCCGCGACCGGGTCCGGGTGGACATCCACACCGCGCGTCCCGGCATCGTCATCGGCCGACGCGGCACCGAAGCCGACCGGATCCGGGCAGACCTGGAGAAGCTCACCGGGAAGCAGGTTCAGCTCAACATCCTCGAGGTCAAAAACCCGGAATCGCAAGCACAATTGGTGGCCCAGGGCGTTGCCGAGCAGCTGAGCAACCGGGTGGCGTTCCGCCGCGCGATGCGCAAGGCCATCCAGTCGGCAATGCGTCAGCCCAACGTCAAGGGCATCCGGGTGCAGTGCTCCGGCCGCCTCGGTGGCGCGGAGATGAGCCGCTCGGAGTTCTACCGCGAGGGCCGAGTCCCGCTGCACACCCTGCGCGCCGACATCGACTACGGCCTGTACGAGGCCAAGACCACCTTCGGCCGGATCGGCGTGAAGGTGTGGATCTACAAGGGCGACATCGTCGGAGGCAAACGCGAATTGGCCGCCGCCGCCGCACCGGCGGGCGCCGACCGTCCGCGCCGCGAGCGGCCGTCGGGCACGCGCCCACGGCGCAGTGGCGCGTCGGGTACCACGGCGACCAGCACCGAGGCCGGCCGCGCGGCAGGTGGCGACGAAGGCGCCGCGCCCGCCGCTCCTTCGGCCGACGCTGCGCCCGCCCTGGAACCGCAGAGCACGGAGAGCTGAATCATGTTGATTCCCCGCAAAGTCAAGCACCGCAAGCAGCACCATCCCCGTCAGCGTGGCATCGCCAGTGGTGGCACCTCGGTGAACTTCGGTGACTACGGCATCCAGGCCCTCGAGCACGCCTACGTCACCAACCGGCAGATCGAGGCGGCTCGTATCGCCATCAACCGGCACATCAAGCGCGGCGGCAAGGTTTGGATCAATGTCTTCCCGGACCGCCCGCTGACCAAGAAGCCCGCCGAAACCCGGATGGGTTCGGGTAAGGGCTCCCCGGAGTGGTGGGTGGTCAACGTCAAGCCGGGCCGGGTGCTGTTCGAGCTCAGCTACCCCAACGAGCACACCGCCCGGGAGGCGCTCACCCGGGCAATCCACAAGTTGCCGATCAAGGCGCGCATCGTGACACGAGAGGAGCAGTTCTGATGGCACTGGGAATTTCGCCTGGCGAACTGCGCGAGCTCACCGACGAGGAGCTGGCCGAGCGCCTGCGCGAATCCAAGGAGGAGCTGTTCAACCTGCGCTTCCAGATGGCGACCGGACAGCTCAACAACAACCGCCGGCTGCGCACGGTGCGTCAGGAAATCGCGCGGGTCTACACCGTGCTGCGTGAACGAGAACTGGGCCTGGCTTCCGGGCCCGACGGTAAGGATTCGTGATGGCAGAAGCTAACAAGGCCGCCCCGGAGGCTGCCGCAAAAACCGCTCCCAAGAAGGCCGCCGCGGCGACCGACAAGGCCAAGGGGCCCAAGCACACTCCGGCCAGCCCGAAGACGCGCGGCCGGCGGAAGATGCGCATCGGTTACGTCGTGAGTGACAAGATGCAGAAGACCATCGTGGTCGAGCTGGAAGACCGCATGCGTCACCCGTTGTACGGCAAGATCATCCGTACCACCAAAAAGGTCAAGGCGCACGACGAGAACAGCGTCGCCGGCATCGGCGACCGCGTCTCGCTGATGGAGACGCGTCCGACTTCGGCCACCAAACGGTGGCGCCTCGTCGAAATTCTGGAAAAGGCCAAGTAGCCGCCGAGTAGTCGCAGAACCGCCCGACGCGCGCTTTGAGTGTGCGTCCTGGGCGGAAAAATCGCCGTTCCTCAACCCTCACTTCACACTCAAAGCCGCCAGCTCATACCAAGCCGCATATCCTCAGCTGATTGCTAACTGGCGCGTGTAGAGTCCTCGGACGTCTGGTAGGTCCACCACGGGAGTGAGGCTGGCTAATGGCGAGTGGAGCGGCAGAATTCGCGGGCAAAATCGAGCTCGATATTCGCGACTCGGAGCCGGACTGGGGGCCGTACGCGGCACCGACGGCGCCGGAGAACTCACCGAACATCCTTTATCTGGTCTGGGACGACACCGGCATCGCGACCTGGGACTGCTTCGGCGGCCTGGTCGACATGCCAGCCATGACGCGGATAGCCGAGCGCGGCGTGCGATTGTCGCAATTTCACACCACCGCGCTGTGCTCGCCGACGAGGGCATCCCTGCTGACCGGGCGCAACGCCACCACCGTCGGCATGGCCACCATCGAAGAATTCACCGACGGGTTCCCGAACTGTAACGGACGGATCCCGGCCGACACCGCGCTGCTCTCCGAGGTGCTCGTCGAGCGCGGCTACAACACCTACTGCGTCGGCAAGTGGCACCTGACGCCGCTCGAAGAGTGCAGCATGGCGGCGACGAAGAGGCACTGGCCGACCTCGCGCGGTTTCGAACGCTTCTACGGGTTCATGGGCGGGGAGACCGACCAGTGGTATCCCGACCTGGTCTACGACAACCACCCGGTGAACCCGCCCGGCACACCCGAGGATGGCTATCACCTGTCCATGGACATCGCCGACAAGACCATCGAATTCATCCGTGACGCCAAGGTGATTGCGCCCGACAAGCCGTGGTTCAGCTACGTGTGCCCCGGCGCCGGGCATGCCCCGCATCACGTCTTCAAGGAATGGGCCGACAAGTACGCCGGGAAGTTCGACATGGGCTACGAGCGCTACCGCGAGGTCGCGCTGGAGAAGCAGAAGTCGATGGGGATCGTTCCGCCGGACACCGAATTGTCGCCCGTCAATCCGTATCTCGACGTGAAAGGTCCCAACGGCGAGCCCTGGCCCATGCAGGACACGGTGCGGCCCTGGGACTCGCTCAACGACGAAGAGAAGAAGCTGTTCAACCGGATGGCCGAGGTGTTCGCCGGCTTCCTCAGCTACACCGATGCGCAAATCGGTCGAATCCTGGACTACCTCGAGGAATCCGGCCAGCTGGACGACACCATCATCGTGGTGATCTCCGACAACGGCGCCAGCGGCGAGGGCGGTCCCAACGGGTCGGTCAACGAGGGCAAGTTCTTCAACGGCTACATCGACACCGTCGAAGAGAGCATGAAGTTGTTCGACCACCTCGGCGGTCCGGAGACCTACAACCACTACCCGATCGGGTGGGCGATGGCGTTCAACACGCCCTACAAGCTGTTCAAGCGCTACGCCTCGCACGAGGGCGGCATCGCCGACACGGCAATCATCTCGTGGCCCAACGGCATTGCCGCGCACGGCGAGGTCCGGGACAACTACGTCAACGTCTCCGACATCACCCCGACCGTCTACGACCTGCTGGGCATGACCCCGCCGGAAACCGTCAAGGGCATCGCGCAGAAGCCGCTGGACGGCGTGAGTTTCAAAGCGGCCCTTGAGGATCCGGGTGCCGACACCGGTAAGACGACCCAGTTCTACACGATGCTAGGCACCCGCGGCATCTGGCATCAGGGCTGGTTCGCCAACACCGTGCACGCCGCCACACCGGCGGGCTGGTCGCATTTCGATGCCGATCGCTGGGAACTGTTCCACATCGAGGCCGACCGCAGCCAATGCCACGACCTGGGCGCCGACCAACCCGAGAAGCTGGAAGAGCTCAAGGCGCTGTGGTTTTCCGAGGCCGCCAAGTACAACGGCCTGCCGTTGGCGGACCTGAACCTCATGGAAACGATGACCCGGTCACGGCCCTACCTGGTCGGCGAACGGTCCAGCTACATCTATTACCCCAATTGCGCCGACGTCGGCATCGGCGCCGCCGCCGAGATCCGCGGCCGCTCGTTCGCGGTGGTAGCCGACGTGACCGTGGATACCACCGGAGCCGAGGGTGTGCTGTTCAAGCAGGGCGGCGCGCACGGCGGGCACGTGCTGTTCATCCAGGACGGACGACTGCACTACGTCTACAACTTCCTCGGCGAGCGGCAGCAGATGGTTTCTTCGTCGGGCGCGGTTCCGTTGGGCAGACACCTTTTCGGCGTTAACTATGCGCGGACGGGAACGGTGGAGAACAGCCACACCCCGCTCGGTGACCTCACGCTGTTCGTCGACGACGAGGTGGTCGGCACGCTCGCCGATGTCAGCGCCCACCCGGGAACGTTCGGGCTGGCCGGTGCGGGCATCACCGTCGGGCGCAATGGTGGTTCGGCCGTATCCAGCCGCTACAAGGCGCCTTTCACGTTCACCGGCGGCACCATCGCCCAGGTCACCCTCGACTTTTCGGGCCGGCCGTATGAGGACGTGGAAAAAGAGCTTGCGCTTGCGTTTTCGCGCGACTGAACGGCCGGCGCGTCCAAAGCACGCGGTGCTCGGGGTAACGGGTTCGTCGGATCCGGTGGCGCAATTTGCTGTCGTATACCCGAAAAGCCCTTTTTTGGTTCCCGGACGCTGCTAGCATCTGGCCCCGTGATGCTCAATGACAACTGAAACTTCGCCGCCGCCCGCGCCGCCCCAGGCACGAGGACCGCGAATCGTGGTCGCGTTCGGGATCGTTTTGGCCTTCATCGCCATCTACGTCCTATCGTTGTTCGCCGTCCACCTGTTGGCCCAGTCGGCACCCGCGCTGCCCGCAGTGGACTTCAACAAGCTCGAGGCCGACGACACCGTTGTCCAAGTGCGCTTGGAGAAGCTGGATACCGTCGCAAACCGCCTGACGGTGAATGTGCTTGTCTATCCCAAGGATTCGCTGTACGACAAGAACTTGGGTACGCTGACCACCGATGCGACCGTGCGGTTGTATCCGGAGAATGACCTCGGCGATTTGCAATTCCCGGTAGGCAAAGCGCCGGCGCAGGTGAGTACCGCCATCATCGCGCACGGCGATCCCGGCAACTGGCCCTTTGACTCCTATAGCACAGACGAGATCTCGGCCGACGTGTTCACTGGGACCGCCCCAAACCGCGAAAAGGTACCCGCCCGCGTCGAAGTGACCGGAAAGTTGGACGGCTGGGACGCCACCGTCACCCGCGTCCACGACCCCGCCGACCCACCTGACGTCCAGGACAACGTGAAGCTCACATTGTCGAGATCCAAGGGCCCGCTGATCTTCGATTTCGGAATCTGCCTGGTCCTTATCGCCCTGCCCGTGTTGGCATTGTGGGTGGCCATACCCATGGCGCTGGGCAGGACGACGTTCTTGCCACCGTTCGGGACGTGGTACGCCGGCATGCTGTTCGCCGTCATGCCCTTGCGCAACTTCCTTCCCGGCAGCCCACCGCCGGGCTCGTGGGTTGACCAAGCACTTGTGCTGTGGGTATTGGTCGTCTTGGTCGCCGCGATGACCATATTCATCTTCGCCTGGTGGCGGTTCCGTGATCGAAAGAAGCCGCCAAAGAAGGCCTAGTTTTTGGCAGTTTTTGGAGTGGGCTCCTACTCCGAATTCGATGATTGAGGGCCGATCGCGTCGACGGCGCTCGAGACGGTTGCTCGAAAGTCGGGCGACAGCGGGATGTAGCCGCTTTTAGCGAGGTCCACCTGGCCGGGGCCGATCGCCGCCTGAAGAAACGCTCTAATCGCCTTGGCGACGTCGGCGCTGGGATATACGGAGCACACGATCTCATAGGTGGCCATGACGATCGGGTACACGTCGGGTTGGGCCGGGTCGTAGAACGACGAAAGGTCGAGCACGAGGTTGTTGCCGCTGCCAACGACTTTGGCGCCGGCAATGGTCTTGCCGACCGCGTCGGTGCCAATCCGCACTGGCCGTAAGGACCTGCGGCTGGCCGGGGTCTTGATCTCCGCGGCGAAAAGCCCTTCCTTCAGCGCGAATGACAGTTCGTTGTAGCTGATCGCCCCCTCGGTGGTTCTCACGAGCGCCGCGGTGCCGGCGTTGCCTACGGCGCCGGTGCCGACGCCGCCGTTAAAGGTCTTGTTCACCTCCTGGGTCCAGGCTCCGCCGGATGCGGCCTGCAAGTAGGCCTGGAAGTTGTCGGTCGTGCCCGATGAGTCACTGCGGTAGATGACGTGGATATCCTCGGACGGCATTGATGCGTTGAGCGCGGTGAGGGCGGGATCGTCCCAGCGCTTGATGGTGCCGTTGAAGATCTTGGCCAGCGTGGGCCCGTCGAGCACCAAAGAGTCGGCTGCGCTGAGGTTGTATGTGATGGCCAGCGGGCCGAATACCACGGGCAGGTTCCAGGCGTCGGCACCGCCGCATCGCTTTTTGGCCGCGGCGTATTGGTCGCCGGCCAGTGGTATGTCCGATCCGGCGAAATCGGTTTTGCCGGCGAGAAAGTCGCTGACTCCGGCGCCCGAACCATTCGCGGTGTAGTTGAGGGTCTTTCCTGGGCAGGCCGTCGTATACGCATTGATGAACCGGGTCATCGCGTTGGATTGTGCGGTCGAGCCGCTGGCGTTCAAGCTCGGGTCGCCGCCGCAGGTAACCTTGGCGCCGGCGGTATAAGGCAGGGTCGCGGGGGCGTTGCTGCATGCCGAGAGAAATATGGCAGCCGTAGCGAGCAGGCTTAGCGTTCCAGTTGATCGATTGCGCTTCACGTTGGTTATTTCCTTGCGACAAAGGATACGGCGGGTGGACGCGGCCTCGTCGACCACGATGGCGCCCGAGCGCGCGGGGCGAACAGCAATGTCACCCCCATTTCGGCACATGTCGAGAGATACCGTCATCGAAACGAGCAAGTAAACAAAGATTAGATGAACTGGTGGGCTCAACTGGATGAATGACCGAATGGGTCACTCTCTGGATTTGCTCGTATGAGCCGCCTAGAGCTGTCCACGGTAGTCATACCCTGAAGTGGTGTTTACCGAGTTGGTCGACTTGCCCGGTGGATCGTTCCGCATGGGCTCCACGAGCTTCTACCCGGAGGAGGCGCCCATCCACACCGTGACCGTGGGCTCCTTCGCGGTCGAGCGACACCCGGTGACCAACGCGCAGTACGCCGAATTCGTTTCCGCCACAGGCTATGTGACGGTCGCTGAGCAAGCGATCGACCCTGCGCTTTATCCCGGCGCAAATCCTGAGGATCTGTGCCCGGGCGCCCTGGTCTTCCGCCCGACACCAGGGCCGGTCGATCTGCGTGACTGGCGTCAATGGTGGGACTGGGTACCGGGGGCTAGCTGGCGTCATCCGTCCGGCCCGGGCAGTGATATCGAACACCGAGGCGATCATCCGGTGGTGCAGGTGGCATATCCGGACGCCGCGGCCTATGCCCGTTGGGCCGGTCGGAGGCTGCCGACCGAAGCCGAATGGGAGTATGCGGCCCGGGCCGGAAGCACGGCGACGTACTCGTGGGGTGACGATCCCAAACCTGGTGGGCGACTGATGGCCAACACCTGGCAGGGCAGGTTCCCCTACCGTAATGATGGGGCGCTCGGCTGGACGGGGACGTCGCCGGTGGGCACTTTTCCACCCAATGGGTTCGGCCTGCTCGACATGATCGGCAATGTCTGGGAGTGGACCGCCACCGAGTTTTCCGCACACCACCGGCTCGATCAGCCGCCGAAGGCCTGTTGCACGCCCTTGAGATCTGCCGATCCGACCGTCAACCAAACGTTGAAGGGCGGTTCGCACCTGTGCGCGCCGGAGTACTGCCTCCGCTACCGTCCGGCAGCACGGTCGCCCCAGTCGCAAGACTCGGCGACCACCCACATCGGGTTTCGCTGCGTGGCGGATCTGGAGTCGTAGTAGCAACGCTTCGGCGCGTCGTGAAGTCTGCGTCTTGGGCATTCCCCGTTTCCACAGGTGAACGCTGAATGTCCGGCGGGTGACGGAAGCCTTCAGCTGCGTGCAGGCTTGGGACTTGGGTGCGCGATCAGCAAAGTCGTTCGCTAGCATCTGACTACGTGGCGCCCCGACAAACTGGATTTCTGCAGCCAGTTCCAGACCGGCCCCAGCAAGCAGTGCAGTGCCTACGGCGTGCGTCTGGTCACGGCGGGGACCAATGACCACAGAGGCTCAGTCGACACCGTCGCCGCCGCCGGCGCTCGACGAGGCAGCCCCGGCGCCAAAGAAAAAGAAAAAGTCGACTGTTACGGCGAAGCCGCCGAAGCTAAAGAAATCTCAGATCGAGATCGGTGTGGCCATTCTGGTCACCGTCTTCATCACCTACGCTTTGTCGTTGTTCGGCGTCCACTTGCTGCAAAGACAAGGGGGTCCGCTGCCTCCGCTGGATTTGAGCCAGGGCGGGGGCGATGCGACCATCGTGCAGCTACGCGTCGAGGAGCTGAAACCCGTCGCGAATCGCCTCACAGTGAACGTGCTCGTTTACCCCGGGATCGCGCAATACGACCCGCGATTCGACGTGCTGGGCAACGACGTTGGCGTGCGACTGTATCCAACTAGCGACCTGGGCGACCTGAATTACCCGAAGGGGAAAGCACCGGCGCAACTCACCACCACCATCGAGGCACACGGCAATCCCCGCAACTGGCCATTCGACAAGTACAAGACCGAGCCGATCGCGGCCGATGCGTTCGTCGGGGCCGGTGACAACCGCAAAAAGGTACCGGCCCTGGTCGAAGTAACCGGATCGTTGGACGGTTGGAACATCAGTGTCGAACGCGTTCGCGACCCGAGCGGCCTGAAGACTTCCCGATCCATGGACACCGGCAACGTGGTCGTCACCCTCGAGAGAGCCGAGGGCCCGCTTCTTTTCGACTTGGTCATCTGCCTCGTCCTCATGACGCTGCCGACCATAGCGTTAATAGTGGCTATTCCAATGGCAATGGGCAGGCGGAAGTTCGTGCCGCCATTCGGAACGTGGTATGCCGCGATGCTGTTCGCGGTCGTACCGCTACGCAACATACTTCCTGGCAGCCCACCGCCGGGTTCATGGATTGACCAAGCCCTCGTGCAGTGGGTGCTGCTGGCGCTGGTGACGGCGATGAGCTTGTACTTCTACTCCTGGGTCCGGCAAGGGGACTGAAGCGGCACCCGGGACGCGCCGGCCCCGGGCGAATAATCCGGCGAATAATCAACAACTGCCACGACTGGCAGGGTCCGGGAGGCCCGTATGGTCCGGCGGCTTGGGGACCGTGGGGCCCACCGCCGCCGTGGGCGCCACCGCAGCCACCTCCACCGCCATGGGCCCCCGGGGCTAACCGGTGGACCGTGCCACTACATCGGCCGTGGGATGAAGACATCGCATCGTGGCCTCGGGATCACTAACTCCGACTGGGATGCGAACCTGAGAGCGTCGGAGGCGGCGCTAGCCAAGAACGGTGTTGGCAACGCCGAGCGCGCCGAATTCCTGGCGCTGTTCGAGCGCTACCGCGACGACATCGTGGAGGCGGGCTAGGCAGCACGCTGCGGCCTCAACCATAAGCGCCGCGAATTTGGCGCTGAGCTGCTCGTCCCCTAGACTCTAGGGGTTGCCTTGGGCAGACCTCGGCCGGTGCGTGCAAGCGTGATCGGCCCCGCGTGCCCTTCGGTGACGAAGACCGCGCACGTCAGGCCTTTGGTTCCGTCCTGCCGTGTACACGTGAACCAGGTCAGGAGATCGAGTGATTCAGCAGGAATCGCGGCTGAAGGTCGCCGACAACACCGGCGCCAAGGAGATCTTGTGCATCCGGGTGCTCGGCGGTTCGTCGCGACGCTACGCCGGCATCGGTGACATCATCGTCGCCACCGTCAAGGACGCCATTCCCGGCGGCAGCGTCAAGCGTGGGGAAGTCGTCAAGGCCGTCGTGGTGCGCACCGTCAAGGAGCGCAAGCGTCCCGACGGCAGCTACATCAAGTTCGACGAGAACGCCGCGGTGATCATCAAGCCCGACAACGACCCGCGCGGGACGCGCATTTTTGGGCCGGTCGGCCGCGAACTGCGCGAGAAGCGATTCATGAAGATCATCTCGCTGGCCCCGGAGGTGTTGTAGATGAAGGTCCGCAAGGGCGATACCGTCCTGGTCATCGCCGGCAAGGACAAGGGCGCCAAGGGCAAGGTGCTGCAGGCGTACCCGGATCGCAACCGGGTGCTGGTCGAGGGCGTCAACCGGATCAAGAAGCACACCCCCGTTTCCACCACTCAGCGCGGAGCTCGCTCGGGCGGGATCGTCACCCAGGAAGCCCCGATTCACGTCTCCAACGTGATGGTCGTCGACTCGGACGGCAAGCCCACGCGAATCGGCTACCGGGTAGACGACGAGACCGGCAAGCGGGTCCGCATCTCCAAGCGCAATGGCAAGGACGTCTGATGACTACTGCAGAGAAGGTTCAGCCGCGCCTGAAGGAGCGCTACCGCAACGAGATTCGGGATGAGTTGTTCAAGCAGTTCGGCTACGGCAACGTCATGCAGATCCCGACCGTGACCAAGGTCGTCGTCAACATGGGCGTCGGCGAGGCGGCCCGCGACGCCAAGCTCATCAACGGCGCGGTCAACGATCTGGCGCTGATCACCGGGCAGCGGCCCGAAATCCGCAAGGCGCGGAAGTCCATCGCCCAGTTCAAGCTCCGCGAGGGCATGCCCATCGGCGTCCGGGTGACCCTGCGCGGCGACCGGATGTGGGAGTTCCTCGACCGGCTCACGTCGATCGCGCTGCCGCGTATTCGCGACTTCCGCGGGCTCTCCCCTAAGCAGTTCGACGGCATCGGCAACTACACGTTCGGACTGGCCGAGCAGTCGGTGTTCCACGAGATCGACGTGGACAAGATCGACCGGGTCCGGGGCATGGACATCAACGTCGTCACCTCGGCGACGACCGACGACGAAGGGCGAGCGCTGTTGCGGGCCCTCGGCTTTCCGTTCAAGGAGAACTAAGTAGATGGCAAAAAAGGCACTGATCAACAAGGCGAACCGCAAACCACGCTTCGCGGTTCGCGCCTACACACGGTGCAGCAAGTGTGGACGCCCGCGTGCGGTCTACCGCAAGTTCGGCCTGTGCAGGATCTGCCTCCGCGAGATGGCCCACGCGGGTGAGCTGCCCGGTGTGCAGAAGAGCAGCTGGTGACGGGACACAGGACTAAAACACTATGACGATGACGGACCCGATCGCGGACTTCTTGACACGTCTGCGCAACGCCAACTCGGCGTATCACGACGAGGTGAGCCTGCCGCACTCCAAGCTCAAGGCCAACATCGCCGAAATCCTCAAGAACGAGGGGTACATCAGCGACTACCGGACCGAAGACGCTCGGGTCGGCAAGGCGCTGGTCGTCCAGCTCAAGTACGGGCCGAGCCGCGAGCGCAGCATCGCCGGCCTGCGCCGGGTGTCCAAGCCGGGGCTCCGGGTGTACGCGAAATCCACCAACCTGCCGCGCGTGCTCGGCGGCCTGGGCGTGGCGATCATCTCGACATCCTCGGGCCTGCTCACCGACCGTCAGGCAGCCAGACAGGGCGTGGGCGGCGAAGTCCTCGCATACGTGTGGTGAGGGGTTGAGGAAAAGCCATGTCGCGCATTGGTAAGCAGCCGGTTCCGGTTCCCGCCGGAGTCGACGTAACGATCGAGGGCCAGAACGTCTCGGTGAAGGGGCCCAAGGGCACCCTGAATCTGACTGTCGCCGAGCCGATTACGGTGGCGCGCAACGAGGACGGTGCCATTGTGGTCACCCGTCCCGACGACGAGCGGCACAACCGCTCGCTGCACGGGCTGTCGCGCACCCTGGTGTCCAATCTGGTCACCGGTGTGACGGAGGGTTACACCACCAAGATGGAGATCTTCGGGGTCGGCTACCGCGTCCAGCTCAAGGGCTCCAATCTGGAGTTCGCGCTGGGATACAGCCACCCGGTGGTGATCGAGGCCCCCGAGGGCATCACGTTCGCGGTGCAGTCGCCGACGAAGTTCACCATCACCGGGATCGACAAGCAGAAGGTCGGTCAGATCTCGGCGAACATCCGCCGCCTGCGCCGCCCGGACCCTTACAAGGGCAAGGGCGTGCGCTACGAGGGCGAGCAGATCCGCCGCAAGGTCGGAAAGACAGGTAAGTAGTCATGGCGCAATCAAAGGCTGACACCACCGCGCGAAAGCCGTTGGGGCAGAGCGTATCCGCCACTCGCCGAGTCTCTCGGCTGCGTAGGCACGCGCGGCTGCGCAAGAAGATCACGGGCACCCCGCAACGCCCGCGGCTGGTGGTGCACCGGTCCGCGCGGCACATTCACGTGCAACTGGTCAATGACGAGAACGGCACCACGGTGGCCGCCGCGTCGTCTATCGAGGCCGACGTGCGCGGCCTGGAGGGCGACAAGAAAGCCCGCAGCGTGCGGGTGGGCCAATTGATCGCCGAGCGCGCCAAGGCCGCTGGCATTGACAGCGTGGTGTTCGACCGCGGCGGATACACCTACGGCGGACGGATCGCGGCACTGGCCGACGCCGCACGCGAGAACGGACTGAATTTCTGATGACAACTGGAAGGACCGCATAATGGCGGAGCAGTCGGCTGGCGGCCCCGAGGCCCGCGGCGATAGCCGCGACGCGCGCGGTGACAACCGCGATAGCCGCGATAGCCGCGATAGCCGCGGCCGGCGCGACAGTGGCCGGGGTCGCGACCGCGACGGCGAGAAGAGCAACTACCTGGAACGGGTCGTAGCGATCAACCGCGTCTCCAAGGTGGTCAAGGGTGGTCGGCGATTCAGCTTCACCGCCTTGGTCATCGTGGGTGACGGCAACGGCATGGTCGGTGTCGGCTACGGCAAGGCCAAGGAGGTGCCGGCCGCGATCGCCAAGGGTGTGGAGGAGGCGCGCAAGGGCTTCTTCCGGGTTCCGTTGATCGGCGGCACCGTCACGCACCCGGTGCAGGGTGAGGCGGCCGCCGGCGTGGTGCTGTTGCGCCCCGCCAGTCCGGGCACCGGTGTGATCGCCGGCGGTGCGGCCCGCGCGGTGCTGGAATGCGCTGGGGTGCACGACATCCTGGCCAAGTCGCTGGGCAGTGACAACGCGATCAACGTGGTGCACGCCACCGTCGCCGCGCTCAAGCTCCTGCAGCGGCCCGAGGAGGTGGCGGCTCGCCGCGGCCTGCCGATCGAGGACGTCGCCCCGGCCGGGATGCTGAAGGCGCGACGCGAGCATGAAGCGGTCGCCAGCCTGCCCGCGGGGGCCGCGGTCCGGGAGGGAACGGCACAGCCATGAGTCAGCTGAAGATCACCCAGGTGCGCAGCACGATCGGAGCCCGCTGGAAACAGCGCCAGAGCCTGCGCACCCTAGGTCTGCGACGGATTCGCCATTCGGTGATCCGCGAGGACAACCCACAGACCCGCGGCCTGATCGCGGTCGTGAGCCACCTGGTCGAGGTTGAGCCCGCCGAATCTGGAGGTACGGCCCAATGACACTCAAGCTGCACGATTTGAAGCCCGCGCGTGGGTCGAAAACCCCGCGCACCCGCGTAGGTCGCGGTGACGGTTCCAAGGGCAAGACCGCCGGCCGTGGCACCAAGGGCACCGGGGCGCGCAAGCAGGTGCCGGTGAGGTTCGAGGGCGGGCAGATGCCGATTCACATGCGGCTGCCCAAGCTCAAGGGGTTCCGGAATCGGTTCCGCACCGAATACGAGATCGTCAACGTCGGCGACATCAACCGGCTGTTCCCCAACGGCGGTGCCGTCGGGGTGGACGACCTGGTGGCCAAGGGCGCGGTCCGCAAGAACTCTTTGGTCAAGGTCCTCGGCGACGGTGAGCTGACCGTCAAGGTCGAGGTGTCCGCGCACAAGTTCAGCGGCAGCGCCCGCGAGAAGATCACCGGAGCCGGCGGCACGGCGACTGAACTGTAGGGCTCGCGAGCGCTCGCTATGTCTGTGGGCGCGCGCCGAGCACGTCACGGAATAGCGCCTGACGCAGCGCGATTTCCCGCGGATCGCTCCACAGGTGAAAGCCCAGCCGGCTCATTGTATAGGCGAACCCGGTCCCGGTGTCCGGGTCGGCGAATCCGAACGACCCGCCGAAACCCGGTGTGCCGAAAGCCTTGTCGGAAGACCCGAACCGAAAATGTGGCACCGGCTTGCATAATCCCAGTGAATACGCCACGTCGACGTGCATAACCTTGTCCCGCAACCCGCCGCTTGGTGGGGTGGACGGCGCCGCGAGCTCGTCGAGGACGGTTGCTGACAGACCCAGCGCAGGGTTCCCGGTGGCAGCGGCGCCGTAAAGCTGCGCGACCGCAGCGGCCGTTCCTATCCCGTTCGCCGACGGAATCTCAACGGCGCGCACGTCGTCACGGTTGTAGTCGCCGTCCCAGGCGATGGCGTCACGCGGAATGGAGACGGTGCGAGCGGTTAGACCGACCGGGTTCAACGACGCGGCGACGAAGCCGGGCGGCATGACGCCGAGGTGCAGCAGGGACTCCGCGCGTGCCGAGTTATGCGTATGCGCCACTCGCTCGCGCGGCACCGACTCCGGCAGTCCGATATGCAGATCCAGCCCCAGCGGTCCGGCGAGCTCATCGGCGAGGAACCGGCCCAGTGAGCGGCCGTTGGGATCGGTGCGGCGTATGAGTTCGGATTCGTACCAGCCGAGCGTGATTGCGTGATACCCGTGCCGGGTGCCCGGTGGCCACGCCGGCTTCTGGGCGGCGAGGATCGCCGACAGCCTGGCCTGGTCGGCGACATCGTGCACGGTCGGTGCCGGTTTCAGAGCGCACAGCCCGGCCTGATGGCCCAGCACTTGTCGGACGGTTACGTCGCCCTTGCCGGCTTCGGCGAATTCGGGCCAGTAGTCGGCCACTCTCGCGTCGTAGGCGAACAGCCCCCGCGACACCGCCGCCGCGACAACAAGGGCCGCAACGCCTTTCGTTGTCGAAAACATGTTAACCATCGTGTCGCGCTGCCACGGCTCCTTGGTGAGGCCGTTACGGTAGCCACCCCACAGGTCGACGACTTTGACGCCGCCGCGGTAGACGGCGAGCGCGGCGCCGATTTCACGCCCGCCGGTGAAGTTGGCGCGAAATGCGTCGGCGACCTTGCCGTAACCCTCGTCGACGCTGCCGCCAACCGAATCCGGCGAGACGGTGACCTTGAGAACCATGGACCTAGCCTAACCCAGCTGCGGAATCACCTCTGCGGCAAGGCGTTCCATCTGCTCACGGTTCTCGTTGACGTCGGCGCCCACGGGATTGAGCAGCAGCATCTGCGCCCCGGCGTCGATCACCTCGCGTAGTCCGCGGGCGACATCGTCGGGTGTGCCCGACACCGGAACCGAGTCGATGCCGGGCATTTCGCCGTAGATTCGCCGCAGCCCGCCGAGCACCCGCTCGCGGGCCCGCGCCGCGTCGTCGTCGATCGTCAGATAGACTCGCTTGCCAATGGTGAAGTGTGCGGGATCCTTTTGCTGTTCGTCGAGTTCACGGCGCACAACGGTGACGGCTCCGGCGAACGCTTCGGTGGTCGACGAGCCCGCGCCCAAAAACGAGTCACCGTGTCGCACCGCCCGGGCCAGAGCCTTGGGAGCGAGGCCGCCGAACCAGATCGGCGGATGCGGCCGCTGCACCGGCTTGGGCTGGACGGGAAGGCCGTCGACGTCACGGAACCGGCCGTGGAACGTCACCCTGGGTTCGTCGGACCAGGCCGCCTTCATGAGTTCCAGGCCCTCGGTGAAATACGAGATGTAGGTGGCCTTCTCGACGCCGAAGGCGGCGAAGCTCCGGAAGCCGCCGCCGGCTCCCACGCCGACGTCCAGCCGTCCGTGGCTGAGCCGGTCGACCGCCGTCACGGACGAGGCCAACTGAAGCGGATCGTGCAACGAGGACACCAGCACGGCGACCCCCAGGCGCAGTCGCTCGGTGCACGCGGCGCAATACGCCAGCAGCTCCAGCGGTGCCAGCAGCGGTGCTTCGCCGACGGTCTGCTCGAGCACCCAGCCTCCCTCGAACCCGAGCTCCTCGGCGCGGGCAAGGTAGGAGCGAAGGCCGGGGGTGTCGAAGGTATCGGAGTCGAGTTGGGGGATGGCGATGGAGAACCTCACCCGTCAACCGTACGGTGGCCGATCGGTAGGCTGCGAACATGTTTGGTTTTCTGCCCTCTCTTCCCGGCGTCGATGACGTGCGCGGCCTGGTCAACCGCGTCGATACCGCCCGCCACCACGGCGTGCCCAACGGCTGCGTGCTGGAGTTCGACCTGCGCTCCGTGCCGCCGGAGACGACGGGCTTCGACCCGCTGGCGATCATCACCGGCGGCCGACCCATGGTGCTGCGCGACACCGTCGCCGCGATCCACCGTGCCGCCGAGGACCCGCGGGTCGCCGGGCTGATCGCTCACGTGCAGCTTCGGGCGTCGCCGCCGGCGGCCGTCCAGGAGCTGCGCGAGGCCATCGCGGCCTTCAGCGCCGTCAAACCGTCGCTGGCCTGGGCCGAGACGTATCCGGGCACGATGTCGTATTACCTGGCTTCGGCCTTCGGCGAGGTCTGGATGCAGCCCTCGGGAAGCCTCGGGCTGATCGGCTTCGCCAGCAACGCGATGTTCCTGCGCGACGCGCTCGACAAGGCGGGCATCGAAGCCCAGTTCGTCGCGCGCGGCGAATACAAGTCGGCGGCAAACCTTTTCACCGAGGGTGGCTTCACCGACGCCCACCGCGAGGCCGTGACCCGGATGCTGGAAAGCCTGCAAGAACAGGTGTGGCAGGCGGTCGCCGAGTCGCGCAAGGTCGATCCGGGTGCGCTCGACAAGTGGGCGGACCAGGCCCCGCTACTGCGCGATGACGCGGTGGCCTCCGGCCTGGTGGACCGGATCGGATTCCGCGACGAAGCCTATGCCCGTATAGCGGAAATGGTTGGTGTGGAGGATGTTTCGGATCCGGACGTTGACGCCCCTCCCCGGCTCTACTTGGCGCGCTACGCCGGCGCGGCCCGGTCGCGACTGGCCCCACCCGTGCCATCGGTTCCCGGCCGCCGGTCCAAGCCGACGATCGCCGTGATCACCCTCGACGGCGCGATCGTCAACGGGCGCGGTGGCCCCCAATTCCTGCCGCTCGGCCCGTCGCCCGTCGGCGGTGACACCATCGCGGCCGCGTTGCGGGCGGCCGCTGCCGACGATGCGGTGTCGGCGATCGTGCTGCGGGTGGACAGCCCCGGAGGTTCGGTCACCGCATCGGAGACCATCTGGCGTGAGGTGCAAAGGGCCCGCGAACGCGGCAAGCCGGTGGTGGCGTCGATGGGTGGGGTCGCCGCCTCGGGCGGCTACTACGTCTCGATGGCCGCCGACGCGATCGTGGCCAATCCGGGCACGATCACCGGCTCGATCGGTGTGATCACGGGAAAGCTGGTGGTTCGTGATCTGAAGGGCCGGCTGGGAGTCGGGTCGGACACCGTGCGCACCAACGCCAATGCCGATGCCTGGTCGATCGACGCGCCGTTCACGCCGGAGCAGCGGGCCCGTCGAGAGGCCGAGGCGGACCTGTTCTACACCGACTTCGTGGAACGGGCCGCCGACGGCCGCAAGTTGAGTACCGAAGCCGTGGATGACGTCGCCCGGGGACGGGTCTGGACCGGCGCCGATGCGCTGGCGCGGGGCCTGGTCGACGAACTCGGCGGTTTTCGCACCGCGGTGCGTCGAGCCAAGATCCTGGCTGGCCTGGACGAGGACGCCGACATCCGCATCGCCAGCTATCCGAGCTCCTCGCTGCTGGACATGGTGCGGCCGCGCGCCTCGTCGCAACCGGCCGCCGCGTCGCTGCCGGATGCGGTGGGGGCCCTGCTGGGCCGCTCGATTGCGGGGATCCTGGACAACATCGAGCACACGCTGAGCGGCGCCAGCGTGCTGTGGCTGGGCAACCCGCGCCTGTAACCGGCCCTCAGCCGGCAAGCCTGCCGCTGATGAAGATGATCTCGCCCAGCGGATCGTCGTGTTCCGGGGCGGGCACCTCGATGCCGTGGCGCTCGAACAGTTCCGTCCGCGTCACTCCCTCGACATCCCACCCCTTGGTGCCCAGGTAGTCGACGACGTGGTTGCGGTCGCCGGCATAGACCAGCGACGCCATGTCGATGTCGATGCCGTGGTCGCGGAAGGCCCCGGACATCTCCCGAACCCGGTCGGCGTCGAAATCGATGATGCCGGGAACGAATTCGGTGGCGATGGTGCTACCGGGCACGCTGAGCGCGGTGATGTTGTCGAACAACCGGTCTTGGGCCTCCGGCGGCAGGTAGATCAGCAGGCCCTCGGCCAACCACGCGGTCGGTGCCGCGGGATCCAGTCCCGCCGCCTTCAATGCCGCTGGCCAGTCTTGACGCAAGTCGACGGGCACGGTTCGGCGGGTGGCGGTGGGTTCGGCGCCGATACCGGCCAGAGTGGTTGTCTTGAACTCGATGACCTGCGGCTGATCGAGTTCATAGACGACCGTGCCGTCCGGCCATGGCAACCGGTAGGCGCGCGAGTCCAGTCCAGATGCCAGGATCACCGCTTGCCGCACCCCGGTGCCCGTGCGCCCCATGTTTTGGACGAAGTAGTCGTCGAAGTACTTGGTACGCACCGCCATTCCGTCGGTCATCGCCTGCATGCGCACCGGCGTCATGTTCTCGATCGCTTCGAGGTCGAGCTCGCCGTCCATCATCTTGGTGAAGAAATCCACCCCGACCGCGCGCACCAGCGGCTCCGCGAACGGATCGTTGATCAGGCCATTGGGATCCCTCGTCGCAATCGCGCGCCCGGCCGCTACCATCGTCGCGGTCACGCCCACGCTGGAGGCCAGATCCCATTCGTCGTCGTGGGCGCGTGTCATGGGGAAACCCTAGCCAGGGCGCTACCCGAGGATTGCGGCGACATAGCTCATGTCGCCGAAGGTGGCCGCCATCTCGTCCTCGGGGAATTCAAACCCGTTGCGGGCGTACAACTCCCTGGCGGGATGCGGCGTCACCCGCCAGCCGTGGCCGGTCAGGTAGTCGACGACGACGCTGCGCTCGCCCCGATAGAACAGGTCGGCCGCGTCGAGGTCGAACCCGGCGCGCCGCCAACGCTCGCTGATCCGCTGCATGCGCTCATCGGAAAACGCGTTCGGGTCGGGCACGTGCTCGGTAGCCAGCCGGCTGCCGGGCGCGCTGAGCGCGCTGATGTGGTCGAACAATCGGTCCTGAGCCTCGGGCGGCAGGTAGGGCAGCAGCCCTTCCGCGCTCCATGCCGTCGGCTGCGCGACGTCAAATCCGGCCTCCCGCAACGCCGCGGGCCAGTCGTCTCGCAGGTCGATGGCGATCGCACGGCGATCGGCGGTCGGGGCGGCGCCGAGGCCGGCCAGCGTGTTGGTCTTGAACGCAATGACCTGTGGCTGGTCGATCTCATAGACCACCGTGCCCGCCGGCCACCGCAACCGGTAGGCCCTGGTGTCGAGACCGGAAGCCAGGATCACGGCCTGCCGCACACCGTCTTCGGCGGCGCCGGTGAAGAAGTCGTCGAAGAACCTGGTGCGCACTGCGATCTGCTCGGTCCTCGCCTTGCGATTCAGCAGCGGGTCATCCTCGAAGTCGATCTCGCCGTCGATGATGCGGACGAAGGGGTCCAGTCCCACGGCGCGGACCAGCGGATCGGCCAGCGGATCGTCGAGCAGCGCGTCGGGTCCCTGCGACGCCAGCGCACGGGATGCCGCGACCATGGTCGCGGTCGCTCCCACGCTGGATGCCGGTCCCCAGGTGTCGCCGTCGGTGCGTCCCTTACTCATGGGTGCCGCTGACGTAGAGCAAGTCACCCATGCGCATGTCGTCATCCTCGAGCGGCGGAAGTCCGTTGGCGTCGAACAGCTCCCGGATGCTGGCGCCGTTCAGCGCCCAGCCACGGTCGCTCAGGTAGGGAGCCGCCTCGTTGCGCCCTCCGAGGTAGACGAGCCCCGCCATGTCGAGGTCGAAACCGTGTGCGCGCCAGCGCTCGGAGATCGTCTGCATGCGCTCCTTCATCTTGTCCTCGTCGCCGGGCGGCAGGTTGGGCGCGCTTTCGGTGGCGAGCCGGCTGCCCGGTGCGCTGAGTTCGGTGATGGTGTCCAGCAGGCGGTCCTGCGCGTCCGGGGGCAGGTAGCCGAGGAGGCCCTCGGCGCTCCAGGCGCTCGGCTGGGTCGGGTCGAATCCGGCGGCGCGCAAGGCGGCGGGCCAGTCGTCGCGCAGGTCGATGGCCACCACCCGGCGCTCGGCGGTCGGCGCGGCGCCCAGCTCGGCCAGCGTGCGGGTTTTGAATTCGATGACCTGCGGCTGGTCGACCTCGTAGACGACGGTTCCGGCCGGCCACCGCAGGCGGTAAGCGCGGGAATCCAGCCCCGAGGCCAGGATCACGACCTGCTTGATGCCCGCCTTCGTCGCGTCCAAAAAGAACTCGTCGAAGAACTTGGTGCGCACCGCCATGTTGTCGGCCATGCGGGACATGGCGCCGGCGGACCCGGTCGCTCCGTCGTGCACGTCGTTCAGGTCGTTCGGGTCCACTTCGCCGGTGGCCAGCCGGGTGAGGAGGTCGACGCCGACCGCGCGGACCAGCGGCTCGGCGTATGGGTCGTTGATCAGCGGACGATCGGCGCGGGTCGCCACAGCGCGGGCCGCCGCCACCATCGTCGCGGTCGCGCCGACGCTGGATGCCAGGTCCCAGGTGTCTCCCTCATACCTGGTGGAAGTCATGTCTTGCCCCTATCGGATGTAGTCAGGCTAATATTTAGCCAATATAACAAGCTTCAACCACTGTACGCCTATTCCGTTTCGCGGCAACCTTGAGTGATGGCGTACGCGGCGGCGGACAAACGGGTGCTCATCACGGGTGCCTCGTCAGGCTTGGGCGCGGCTCTGGCTCGACAGCTGGCGAGGCGGCAAGCGGTGGTGGGGCTGATCGCCCGCCGGCGGGATCGCCTGGCCGAGGTGCTGGCCGACTGTCGGCGGACCTCGCCGGGATCGGCGATGTGGGTGGCCGACCTGGCCGACACCTCGGCGCTGTGTGACGTGGCGCTGCGCGCATGGGATGTTCTCGGCGGCATCGACGTGCTGGTCAACAACGCGGCCATCCCGAAGCGGCGGCCCGTCGCCGCCCTGGAGCCGGACGAGGTCGAGGACGTCATGCGGGTCAACTTCTTCGCCCCGATGCGGCTTACGCTGGCCCTGTTGCCGCGGATGCTGGCGCGCGGATCGGGCTTGATCGTCAACGTGTCGAGCGTCGGCGGCCGGCTCGGCATCATTCACGAAACCGCCTACTGCGCAAGCAAGTTCGCGCTGTGCGGCTGGAGCGAGGCGATGGCCGTGGACCTGCACGGCAGCGGGATCTCGGTGAAGCTCATCGAGCCCGGCCCGGTGGACACCGAGATCTGGGACCAGCCGGGTAGCGAGGAGCCCCTGTACCAGGGGCCCAAGGTGGCCGCCGACGAGGTGGCCGAAGGGATCATCGAGGCCCTGGGCAGCGACACATTCGAGCACTACGTGCCAGACATGAAGGCGGTCGTGGACGCTAAGAACGCCGACCTCGATGCGTTCATCGCCGGGGTGGCGGGGATGGCGCCGCGATGAGGGCGCTGGTCTATGGCGTGCCCCCGGAGCCTTACGCGGTTTCTGACGACGCGAACACGCTGACCCAGAACCTGTCCCGCACCCCGACCGCCCTGCGGCAGGTGCCGGATCCGCAACTGCCCCACCAGGATTGGGTGATCACGCGGCCGCGGCTGACCGGCATCTGCGGATCGGACTCCAAGCAGATCCTGATGGATTTCGGCGCGGACGACGCCGACAACGCCATGTCCGCCTTCTGCTCTTTCCCCCAGGTTATGGGCCACGAGGTGGTCGCCGACGTGGTGGCCGTGGGGCCCCGGGCCCGTGGGTTGGAGGTCGGGCAGCGCGTCGTGCTCAACCCGTGGCTGTCGTGCGGGCCGCGGGGAATCGAGCCGCCGTGCCCGGCGTGCGAGAGCGGCGACTACAGCCTGTGCTGGAGCTTCACCGACGGCGACATCAAGCCCGGCATCCACACCGGGGTGTCGGCCGACGTGACGGGCGGATACGCCGAACTGATGCCGGCGCACCACAGCATGCTGTTCGCGGTCCCCGATTCCGTGCCCGACGAGCTGGCCGTGTTCGCCGATCCGTTTTCGGTGTCCCTGCACGCGATCACCCGCCACCCGCCGCCCCGCTCGGGCCGGGTCCTGGTGTACGGGGCCGGCTCGCTGGGGCTGTGCGCGGTCACCATCCTGCGGACGCTCTACCCCGACGTGGCCGTCGCGGTGGTGGCGCGGTTCGACGCCCAGGCCGAGCTGGCCCGCCGATTCGGGGCTGCATTGGTGCTGGCACACGAACCGCGGCTGGCCGTCATCGAGGAGCTGGTGGCGTGGGGTGGCGGCCGGTTGCGGCAGCCGTTGCTCGGACTGCCTATGGCGTACCCCGGGTCCGTTGACGTCGTCTACGACACCGTCGGCAAGCCGGAGACCTTCGAGGTCGGGGTCCGGGTCCTGCGCGCGCGGGGGACGCTGGTGAAGGCTGGCGTCCACGCGCCCGGCCGGTGGGAGTGGAGTCCGTTGTATTTCAAGGAGATCAGTTGGGTGGGCAGCAATGCCTTCGGGTTCGAGGACGTCGAAGGCCGGCGCAAGCACGCCATCGCCCACTACCTCGACCTGGCCACCGATGGCCGGGTGGACTTGCGCCCCATGCTTACCCACACCTTCCGGCTCGCGCAGTGGCGCGAGGCCTTCCTGGCGATCGCCAACCAGGCCGAAAGCGGCGCCATCAAGGTCGCGTTCGATCAGCGCTAGCCCTCAAGGCGTCAGAGCGCCGTGGGATCCGGTGATAGGCAAGTCAATCGGGGTGATGACGCCCGGTGCCGCGTCACAAAGGAACGGTATGGCGTTGACCGCCGCGACGGCGGTGCTGTCCATCAACACGGTCATCACGTCCTCTCCGGGGTTGCCGAACCGGATGGTCGCGTCGACGCGTGGTTCACCTTCGATCACCACGCTGAAACCTTTGGGGTCGGTCCATTTCGGGTCGAGCGCGTCGTCGCTCATGGTCCAGCAGATGGCCAGCTCGACCACCGGGCGGCCGCCGCGATAGCCGCGATAGGTTCGGCGTTGACCCCCGGCGGTGCCGGCTGCGTAGTCCACCCAGCCCAGATCCAGATCCCGGGTCAGCACGGCCGGCTCGACGACTGCCTCCTTGGAGTCGAGCTCGGTACCCAGCATGGTGGCGATCATGTCCAGCGTTTCGAAGTAGC
>Ga0306924_10000879_pt1 | contig 26381 bp, 21 predicted proteins | sample sta12Can44000111_FD_203756 | JGI IMG/M metagenome (GOLD analysis project Ga0306924, IMG submission 203756) | Lab enrichment of tropical soil microbial communities from Luquillo Experimental Forest, Puerto Rico - statanox.12C.anox.44.000.111 (v2)... | ecosystem: Environmental > Terrestrial >... | reverse complement strand
GTTGAATCCGGGTTGATAAGGATCTTGGGAGCCGTAACCGCCGGACAAACTCAACCCAGGGGGAGGCAGCCAAAGCGCTGGAAAATAGGTAAACGCGTCAACAACTGTAGCCGAGCTGTCCAGCGATGCGGGATCCTGAATGCTCGCCGCAATGGCATTGTCCGCGGAAATTGACTGCTGCCGGCCCTCAGCCCACCTACTCAGGGCATCGAGAGGCGGGTTGATCGATCGATCCGGCGCGAGCACTGGTGCGAATGGCAGACACATGCCTTGCTCCACCAAGAGTGGTCTGGCATCGTTTCCGGATACTTCCGCCTTTCCCTCAAGCACCCACATGCGCGGCGGATTGGAATCGATTCGATAGACACCTTGCTCAAGAAAACGCACTCTCCAATTCTTGTAAAACAGTGTCACGGACGTAGCGGCGACTGGCTCCGCCGAATCTACGATTGACGAACCGGCGACCAACTCAACACGAGTATCCGAGAGCTCGTTCGCAAGCATGCGAATCGTGCTCTTGTCGCCGATGCGGAAGAACACACCCGGCGTAAGCAGTACCTCTGCACGGCCTTCCGCGGTGCGCAGTTCGCCACCTGGAGGTATGTTTGAAAACCTCCCGGGATGAAGTTCCAATGGCTGGTCGCCTAGGTATACGGCCCCTTCAAAATAGTGAATCGTCCCGGAACGGGTGGAAACCACCGACTGCGCATAGGCGGGAAGCGTCAGCGCGGTGACCAGGACGAGCGTCCGAAACGCACCCGCGCGACGGGACAGCATAAAACAACCCCACACAACTATCCGCCTATTCGAAGCCCGGGTCAAGCCAGTTGACTCCAAGACTGAGGGTTCATCGCCGGAGGTCGGGTCCTCTCCCAGGCGGGAGGCCGCCTTTTCACCGCGTCTGCCCCTCTCTGACCTAAGTTTTCTCAAACGCTCGAGCGATCTCGTCTCGTTCGGCAGGCTTCAGCGGCTCTATGATGCCTTTGGTCATGATGGTGATGCCCTCGCTCGACGGGCGTACCTCACCAATCACCCGAACTGGGATGCGCTGGGCTTCAATGGCCACCTGAACTGAGTCCACTTTGTCCGGTGCGACAACGAGGAGCAACGCGCCCGACGCGATCAGTTTCAAAGGATCAAGTTCAAGCGCACTGCAAATGGAGTCCGTTTCCGGGAAGACGGGGATGTGGTCACGAATCACCCGAAGTCCAAGTCCGGAGGACGCCACCAACTCGTGGAGCCCCGTCGCGAGTCCGCCTTCCGTCGGATCGTGCATCGCGTGTACGGCCCCGCTGATCTGAACTGCCGTGAGAGCAGCTCGCACGACGCTGATGCCCGGCTCGATCAAAAAATGACTGGCCCGCCCCAGGGGATCAGCGCCAACCCTCTCGCCCAGCTGTTCGGACATTTCTCGCGCTAGGATCGCAGTTCCTTCGATGGCAATACCATGTGTCAACAGGATCAGATCACCGACGGCAATGTCCGTCTTCCGAACGAGGCGAGATGGGGTAACTTCGCCGAGCATCTGGCCGACCAGAATCGGGCGATCGAGTCCTTGTGTGATTTCCGTGTGTCCGCCCGCGAGCGTGACACCCAGTTCCTGGCAGGTCGTCGACACGTCCTGCATGATTGCCTCGACCAGCTCCGGCGATGTGCAGTTCTCGGGAAGCAGCATGACAAGTAAAAACCACAGCGGGCGAGCACCCAGCACCGCCACATCGTTTGCGTTCACGTGGACGACGTAACGCCCGATCTGATCCGTTGCAAAGGTAACCGGATCTGTCGAGCTGACGAGATAGCGGTCGCCGAGGTCGATGACAGCCGCGTCCTCGCCGATCTTCGGCCCAATGAGCAAGCGAGGATCATGTTCCGGCAAGTGGCTGAGTAATGACCTCAACTGCTCGAACGGCAGCTTGCCAACCGGCAGAAACGCACTCTGTCTCTGTTTCATGCGCTGACACGCGAGTCACGGCCTACGATGGACAGAAAAGGTTTTCCGTCCCGACCTTGCCCACCAACACTCGCATGTGTTTCGTCGGAATGTTCCTTACAAGCCAGCTGGTTTTTCGTGATCGGCTGCTTCCCGTCATTTCCCGTGCCAGTTGGCTGTTCGCTTCTGAAGAAAGGCATCAATGCCCTCTGCAGCATCTTCCAGAAGCATATTGCACACCATGACCTTGCTGGCGACGTCGTAGGCTGCCTCAAGAGGACGATCGATCTGGCCGTAGAACGATTGCTTGCCGAAGCGAATCGCGGCGGAACTCCGGGACAAAATGATGTCGGTGAATCGCCTGATTTCTGCGTCCAGTCTGCTTTCGGGAACGACACGGTTGACGAGCCCCCAAGACAGTGCGGTCGCGGCATCAATGGGCTCGCCGGTCAGCAGCATTTCCATAGCGCGCTTGCGGCCGATGTTTCGCACCACGCCCACAGCCGGCGTCGAGCAGAACACGCCGATGTTGACTCCCGGCATTGCGAACGTCGCGGTGTCAGCCGCTATCGCCAGATCGCACATCGACACGAGCTGACAACCCGCGGCTGTAGCGATTCCATGGACGCGGGCAATCACCGGCTGAGGGATCTCGGTGAGGACGATCATCATCCGGCTGCAGGCGTCGAATAGGCCCTGCTGCCAGCTCTTGTCCTGTGTGTGAGCGCGCATCTCCTTGAGGTCATGACCCGCGCAGAAGCCCTTTCCCTCGGCGGCGAGGATCACAATCCGTACCGAGGGGTCGCTTGCGATGGAATCCAGTTCGTCCCGAACGGCGCAGATCATCTCGTACGACAGCGGATTGAATCGCTCCGGACGGTTCAGGGTGAGAGTTGCGACTCCCTTCGCGACTTTGGAGAGAACAAACGGCGGTTTTGCCGCCAAAGTAGCGTCAGCGTGCATATTAGTCATGCTTGTCTACATCCTTTTCGAATCGAGAGGATTTCACGAAAAAACTTGGGCTTTATGCAAATCGTCGGATTGGTTCCTTCGACAACTAAATGAAACACCGCGCGGAATCAGACGGTGTTCGTAGGCTTTTCGTTCCAGGTCCTCGCGGAAATCGGGATGGGCGAGACAAATGATCGCCTGAGCGCGTTCCGCGATGGACTTCCCCTTCAAGTTGACCATGCCATACTCGGTTACCAGATACATCACATCGGACCGCGGTGTTGTGACGATATTTCCAGGCGTAAGCGTAAATACGACGCGGCTGCGGCGCTCCCCTCGCTTCTCGTAAGTGGACGAAAGGCAGATGAACGACTTGCCTCCCTTGGAGGCATACGCGCCGCGCACGAATTGCAGTTGCCCTCCCGTGCCGCTAATGTGGCGATGGCCGTCGGATTCTGAAGCCACCTGGCCCTGCAAATCGATTTGCGTGGTGTTGTTGATGGACACAATCTTGTCGTTTTGCATAATAATGTGCGGCGAGTTCGTATAATCGACCTGTTGGCAATACCAATCAGGATTGCGGCTGGCCGTCGCATAAAGGGCCAGCGAGCCCAGCGCAAAGGTGTAAATCACCTTGCCCCGGTCCAAAGTTTTTCGTGCTCCAGTCACACGTCCTGAACGATAGAGCAGGCCGAGTCCATCGGTCATCATCTCAGTGTGGATTCCCAAATCCTTTACACCGCTGTCCATCAACAACGCACAGACTGCATTGGGCATGCCGCCAATGCCGATCTGAAGACAGGCGCCATCCTCGACTTCAGCGGCAATGCGTCGGGCTACCGTGCGGTCAATCTCGCTCGGTTCGGGATTGGGCAACTCCGCGCAAGGTTGATTGTCTCCCTCAATGATGTAGTCAACCTCGCTCGTATGCACGCCGTTGTCTTTGCCGAAGACGCACGGAATCTGACGATTGATCTCGACGATGACCAGCTTGGCACGTTCAATAACGGCCCGCTGCCACAGATTCGCCGGGCCAAAGTTGAAATTGCCGCCGTCGTCCATCGGGCAAGTCTTGAGGATGGCGATATCAACGGGATCGAGAAAGCGCCGGTAGTAGTCCGGCACTTCTCCCAGATTTAGCGGCGTGTAGTTGCAACGGCCGCAATCGTGCTTTTTGCGGTCGTAGCCGGAAAAATGCCAGCTGAACATGTGGAAATGCTTGCCTTGGGGATCTTCTTCGATCACAGCGCGCGGACGGGTCGTGAGGCAGGAACGAATCTTCACGTCCTCCAACTCGTCTTTGCGCGCAGCGAGCGCCCTGTCGAAGACGTCGGGTTGGCAATGGGTCGCGCCATAGTCCAGCCACATGCCAGATTTGACAAAGCTGGCGGCGTGTTCCGGCGAGATCGTTTGAGCAGGCATCGGGCGGAGTCTCTCGCGGCCTTGACAGAGTCTACAACGAAATCCGTCGGGACCGTGTTCCTGTCGGGAGCTGCATGTGCAACTCCTTGCAGAGTTGCCTAGGCTGGGGTCGGGAAGCTCATTTAACTAATGCTCCTCGGCATAGGGCTTCAGTCATGGCCTCTGCCTTATGCCAGGGGAGGCCAGGAATGTAGCGCGAGCATACAGGTTCCAGACTGTCTATTCCGCGTCCGCCGCTCGGCACAGCTCGATCAACCGCTCTTGTGTGCCCTCTGGATCAGGAGCCTTTTCTGGTGGCACCCAGTCGCGCAGCGAACCAGCCGCGAGCAGCAAGCGTGCTACAGCAACATGATCGACGCCGTCGCGCATTCCGTGGCTCCAACCTTCGCACGTCCAAACCAGCGGTGTCGCTGCGAACATACCATCGAGAGCATTCACAGGTGCACCGTGAGCGAGAAGCACCCGCACTGCATCTTCACGGCCTGCCATTGCTGCCCGATGGAGTGCGGTCACGCCGTCGCCGTCTTTGACGTTTGGGTCGAAGCCGCACTCGAGCATTACTTCTAGGATTTTGGATTCGCCACGTTCAGCGGGAACCTGCATCATGAGGTGATGCTCTATGCGGAGCTCACGGCGGAGACTTGAGTCCCCTGCAAGCATTGCCCCGGCGCGGTCCCGGTTGCCGGATGTACAGGCGGAAACGAAACGCTCGAGCGGCGAAAGCTCGTCTTTTGCGCCGTGATGTAAGAGCCATGCAGCGATTCTGTCATTGCCGTGTAACGCCGCCAGGCTATGCGCAGTACGGCCGTCTGATCGACCTTGATGAATGTCGGCACCGTGGGAGACGAGTAACTCGACCATGGCGACATCCCAGCGCTGCGCCGCAACGTGGATTGGCGCGTCACCTGTTTCGACCCAGGCAAGGTTAGGGTCCGCGCCATGCTCCAACAGCCACCGCACGCCTGCGATACCTTCGGAGTTCGCCCAGCCCAAAATGTAGCGCAGCGGAGGTACACCTCCAGGAATTCCATTGACGTTGGCACCGAAACGGTGCAGCAGTTCCAGTGCGAGGAGGTTCCCACTACCCGCAGCGATGTGCATGGAGACGCCATCGGTCGGATTGGCGCCTCTTTCAAGCAACACCTCTGCAAGCGCTACGTGACCCATGGCAATGAGCGAGCCCCAAAGGGCAGTGCGTGGAAGTTCGCGATGCCAGTTCCAATGGTATTCGCCGTTTGGGTTTGCACCCAGGCGGAGCAACTCGCGGGCAATCTCAACCAGTCCGTTCGCTCGTTCCGGGGAGCCGTGATGCAGACTCGTGTGGCAAACGTAAAGCAATGGCTCCCACTTCTGCACTCCGCCAGGTTGAAGCGCCTCTTCAGGATGCGTTTTCAAATGGGCCTTCACGGCTTCTGCATCGCCGAGTACAAGTTCGGTGAAGAGGTTTGCGCGCGCGATACCTCCGTGCCTCTTCAACAGCCGAAGTGCGCGGTCTTTGGCATTTCCAGTGGCACAGCGGACGAACTCCTCCACGGCCCCGGAAAAGGAGAGGGAGCGCTCTTCCACGTGTTCGCGTAAATCGTTCCACGACTTGAAGCCGTACTCGCGGGCAATGACGAACTGCGCGTCGTGCAAGGCGAGGCTACCTCCAGCAAATGACCGGCCGGCAAGGATCGTCTCAAATCGTTTAAGGGCAGCTGGATCGTGGCTTCGCGCTGCGTGGAGTAGGGATTTGGCTTGTTTCTTGAGGTGCCCTAGATTAGCGTGCTCAGGCAACTGCTGCAACGTCATAAAGACCTCCATGCTTGAGCCTGAGGTTCGCAAATCAGGCAGCACGGGATCTAGACGTGCATGAGGATCTGGGTTGACAGTGGGCTTAGCCCTTCGCGCGAACCTGCTGGCGCCCGGAGCGCACGAAGCTTGAATACCACGAAAATTTCGAGAACGTCAAGGCCGATTAAGGGCTTGAAATGAGCCACTGACGATCCCTTTGCCCACAATTGAGTCGCTCCGCGCGAGACAGCCGGAAAGGTTCAGGCGCTGGCACCTCTGACAGTTGTTGCCCGCATTGCCTCGGAGTGCACCATAGACCGGTGTCACCAGGAGCTTCCAAACCGGTTAAGCGTTTTCTCGATCCGATGGAGCGGATTTCGGAGATCCTTTTCGGACTCGTGATGGTTCTCACCATCACCTGTTCTTTCAGTGTTGGGGGCGCCGGTCACACAGAAGTACACCAGATGCTCATTGGGGCTCTAGGCTGTAACGTAGCGTGGGGCATAATCGATGCATTTCTTTACTGGTTGGCCTGCTTCCACCTGCGTGGGCAAGAAATCAAGGCACTCCGAGCAGTCCGCGAAGCGAAAAGTCCCTTCGAAGCACATCGCGTGATTGCCGATGCCTTGCCACCTGTCCTCGCAGCGGTTACGACGCCCACGGAATTCGAAGAATTCCGACGAAGGCTGCAACAATTGCCCGAGCCGCCACAACGCCCCCATCTGACAAAAGATGAATGGCTTGCCGGTGTCGGTGTGTTTCTGCTGGTTGTTGTCGCGACTTTGCCGGTCGTCCTGCCATTCCTCTTAGTTCATGACCCAAGGCGTGCACTAAGAATCTCCAACGGGATTGCCCTCCTGCTGCTCTTTTTGACTGGTTATCTGTACGGCTACCACACCGGCTATCGACCTCTGATGAGCGGTCTCATCATGATAGTCATCGGCGGGGCCATGGTTGGAATGACAATTGCTCTTGGGGGATGAGGATTAAATCAAATCTCGCGCTGCTTGCCTTTCTTTTGGTGTCGGCCCCACCGATGTCCGCACAGGGTACGGGCGCCGTCGTGCCTCAGGTGCAGACCGAGGAATCCGACGACAATACTTGGTCATTTGCTGCCGCGGGGTATGGCTACATTGTCCCCCATGAAGAATCTTACTTCTCTCCCACATTTCGCGCTGATCGCAAATGGGCTCACCTCGAAGCACGCTACAACTACGAAGATCACAGGACTGGCTCGTTATGGCTCGGCTACAACGTAACTTTCGGGGAAAAGCTCGTGCTCGAAGCGACACCGATGGTAGGAGGAATCTTTGGAAACACGACCGGTGTGGCGCCCGGATATCTTTTCACGCTGAGCTACAAGAAGATTTCGCTCTACAGCGAGGGTGAATTTGTCTTCGATACCAAGAATGCTGGTGGCAATTTCTTTTATAACTGGAATGAGCTGACCTACTCGCCGACCGACTGGTTTCGTGCAGGGCTGGCTTCGCAAAGAACCCGTGCATACCAAACGCCCCTTGATGTGCAGAGAGGCTTTTTCGCGGGAGTCTCGCACAAGAAAATGGACTTTACTACTTACGTTTTCAATATCGGGTGGACAGATCCCACTGTCGTTTTGGCTATCGGCTTCAAATTCTGAGCTCTCATTCAGACTAGAAATCCTGGCTCTTGCAAAGGTGCGACAGAAGCCTTCCAACTTCGGGCCTGCCTAGAGAAAATTAGCGTTCCCACCCTGTGCAAAACACGGATGTCCAGGCTGCTTTTGCGCAGACCCTCGCCGGTCCGGAATCCGCCGGCAGATGGATGGGCCTGCAGAACGGGTTTGCCAACTTCGCCGGCATCGTGTCACCGGCGCTCGCCAGACTCTTGCCGGATCGTACTGGCGATTTCGCCCGCCGCGTTCATGATCACCGCCACGATGATTCCTGGGTATGCGACGCCCCCCGATGCCCGCCAAAGCGAGATGGACGAGATAATGGTCAAGAGTTGCAAAGCAGCAGTCAGCCAACCCAATGGCCGCCGTGGTATGACCGATCAACATCGCCGCCTTTCGAACCAGCGTCGGGGAGGCGCCACGACGAATCAGGGCATCCGACTGCGGCGGATCGCGGGATTCGGAGCTAGTCTCTCGGTCGTACAGTGGGCCATTCGATAACCTTAAACTCGCTGCCAGATTCCCTCTCGATTGTCGGTGCGTACAGACCTAACAACTCACGCCGCCACCAAAGCCCGCTCGCGCGCTTTTCTGCCAGCGTCGTGAACCAGTACTGCCAGAGCAGCACACGAATCTGACGAGGCGGGTCTCGGCTGAAAGGGTCGTCCGCAAAAAGCTCGAGGACATCCTTGTCGTTCGCGAGCAAACGTAGCTCCGTGCTCGGCACGATTGGATAATCCCGCCACGAGCCCAAAGACGCAAACCACAAGTTCCAATCAAAGCGGGGCTGGTAGGGGGCATAGATCCGCGGTGGCTGATTCAGGTCTTGAGGTTTGTAGCGGAAAGGATACGCCACCCAGCTCGTGCCATCTGTAGAACCCTGGAACTCAATTTCATAGCGTCCGCGAGTCATCACCGCGAAGAGCCCATAGCGATTCGCGATACGAAACGGTTCAAGTGCCCTGACCGGGGAGGTTGGGAGCGGAATGTTCGGCAGCATGGGCGCGGTGGTCGCGTAAAAGATCCATAGCAGTATCAGCACGCTAGCGGCGAGCTTCAGAACGCTCCAAGCCCGGCGAAGCTTGCTGCACCGGTTATTCACTTGAGCTGGCAGGGTGCTATTCGGGGACGCGGTATTACCGACGGAGTCGGCTATCAGCCGAGTTCGCCACCTAGCCGGCAAACTGTGCTGCACGAAACCGTCATCGAGCAGGAGCGCACCCAACGCCAACACCAGATAGTTCAGAAAAGCATAATTGGCAGTTAGAATTATGCCGATCTGCCACGGGGTGACAATGAAAAAACACGCGATCCGCCATCGGCGCGGCAGAAACAGCATCCAAACCAAACCCAGCTCCAGCGCCAGGGTGGCGTAGACGGTACCTGCATGGAACCAGTGGGGCAGATGCTGCACGTACCAGCCAATCCAGGTGGGCAGCGGCCCATTCTGGTAATACTCATCCATAGCAGTGAAATTGCGCCACTCCGGGTCACCGCTAAGAAGCTTCACGACGCCAGACTCAAAGTAGATGCGGAACCATTCCCACTGCAATAAGAACAAACTGGCTCGTGCAGCAGGATGGGTGCGAGCGAATCCTGGTCGCAGACCAGGCGGTGCGAGAAAGATGCCAAGGAATCCGGCCTCCAGCAGCAACCCGTCAGATTGATAACCTGAGAAGTCCTGGGCTGCGCTAACAAAGGAGAGAAAACATACGAAGCAAACGACGAGCATTCCGCGCGGCCATAGACTCAACACAAGGAATAATGCACAAAGCATGCCAGTCCAGCACATCAGACTCAACATGACTGTCCCGCTCGACCACCAGAGGAGCGTCGGCGCATACCATACGCGCTCCCAGCGGCCAAGCGAATGAGCAACCGCCTGAAGATACACGCTCGCCGGCAGAATTCCACCCGGCCCAATGAGACCTCGAATCTGGAAGAGCAAAGAAAAAAATGCAGAGAAGTAAACGACGCCGAGTAAGCGAAGAAATAACCACCGCGGTATCAGGCGGTCTTGCGCTCCCTGCTGCGCATCGAAGAGCCAACCGATCGCGGAGCCAAGCCGACCGCCCATGACCGGGTGCAATTATACGGAGTCGAGCGAGCGACGGGAGAAGTGCAAGATGAAACCCAGCACGAAGACAGGAGGTTGGGACAAGATCAAGGAAGCCGGGAGGAATAGGTCGCACCGGAGTCTACAAGAGCAGCATTGCCGCGAATCTGCGTGTAGCTGTGCCGGTCCAATCCCCAGATTGCGCGATCCGCTCCGCTGACTGGCGGCCTAGGCCTGCCCAGCGTTTTCGCAAACCGTCTGATTCGAGCACGTCGTTTCAGACAGGACCGCATCTGACAATGACCGGGGAGGCGTCAAGGTGCACGTGAGCAGGATTCTACGCTTTCCGGAACGCGAAAAACACAGCTCCGAACGCGATAATCGCGAGCACCCAGAAGGATGGCAAATGCAGAACGTAGCCCTGACCGCCAATAACACCAACTAGTCCGGTCGCTCCTTGTTCCTGCACAAGGGAAACCGCTTTCCAGTGCAGCCAGGTGAGAAAGCAGAAGTAGGTAATTGCCGAGGCGAGCAGTCCGGCCAAAAGCGCCTTTACAGAAGACATGTGTGCCTCCTTAAACAAATCGAGAGATTCCGGAATTCACATCCGGGAAAGACGTTTTCTATGGTTGTCCCTTTCGTTTTCCCACAGCTCGCCGTGAGAGGTTACGTCGGGAGATTGCGATTACCCGGTCGCTCGCAGTTCTATCTTCCGGCAATGGCTGCTGCCGAGTCTTCCGCACCCGCATGCTGCGTGGAAGCACGAGTCGGCATAGGCTGCCGCAGGATCATGGCAGCTACCGAGTCCCTGTCACGGAACACTAGAACAACGATTCCCATAAGAAACACAACGGCGATTGCGAAGAAGGTCCAAAGGTAGACGCCCGAGACGTCAGGCCAAGCAAGCGTCACCGGCTTGAAATCTGTGTAGGCAATTGCGGTAATGACAAGACAAACCAGGCTAGCTGCCATATTCCCGAAACTTGAAATCTCCGCAAAGCGAAGCAGCAAATAGGCACGGATTTCGATGGCGAAGCGTACCAAGACGGAGAGCAGCAAAGCATCTACCGCGATTACGGCGCCGGCCTGCACCGTCAGTTTATCTTCGACAATCCATCCGGCATCATGAAACATCGGCAGGACCTGGGTGATCAGGCGAACTAGGACCAGTCCAACAACGCCAATGGCTAAATTGGTGGCTACTCGCGCAAGTTGCTTGTCGGATTTCACTTTGAGAGACACATCGCCCTCCGTAAACAGTCAAAAGTAATCTTTTCCTTTCGGGGGAGCGAATGTAAAGAAACCATCCGTGCATGTACGGTCGTACCCGACACATCCAGCACGTTGGCCTGTCACAGCACGTCTGCAGGCCGGGCAACGACTACCCACCAATTGGACGCAGTTCCATTGGTGGCTACGCAGTATCAGCGTCGACTCAAAACCCTTCTTTTGGTTTTCGGTTAACACGAGAGTGCTCGGTCCAACGTAACCGTTCGGAAGACGAATGTCTGACTGTGCGCTACGGGAATTTTCTTACAATTGATCTCACAACTCTAACCTTCGGTTTGTCAACGCTCTAGTTTTTGTCAACGCTCTAGTTGAGGAGAGGTCATGCTGAGCAGATTCTGGAAGTGTACGGGTTTTCTACTCACTATCGGGATGTTGGCGTCGGCGCAGACCGTGCCCGCCGGAACTCGCATCACCGTGCGTACGGACTCGCAGATCAATTCCGCCAGTGCACATGTCGGGCAGTCATTTCATGCCAATTTGCTCAGGGACCTGGTGGTGGATGGCAAGCCCATCGCCAAGGCTGGCGCCCCTGCTACGGGCAAGGTGAGCTATGCAAAATCAAGTGGGCGGCTGCACGCACCAGGGCAGGTCACCATCCGACTCACGTCGATTCAACTGGCGAATGGTAAAACCCTGCCAGTATCAACCAGCGGATTTCGCGCTAAAGGAAAAAGCCATACGAAGAGCAACGTAACCAAAATAGGCGGTGGAGCTGCAGCAGGGGCTCTCATCGGTGGATTGGCTGGCGGTGGTAAGGGCGCTCTGATCGGCACGGCCGTGGGCGCGGGCGCAGGGACGGGAGTTGCAGCAGCAACGGGTAAGGAAGAGGCTGTCATTCACGCCGAGACGGCAATCACCTTCACAACTACAGCGAACGCTATGGCGAAGTAACTCGAAATGGTCGGCTAACTGGAAAGCGTCTTCAGTTAGCGAAAAGCCCCGACTATGCTGGTCAACTCGTCTTTACTGAGTTTTTTTGCGCCCGCATTGCAGGAGGAGGGCCGACCCCTCCCGACCTACCTCGTTCCGTTTCGAGCAAGGATTGTGTCCCTTCGTTACGCAGTGCGGACAGCGGACAGGCACGAGGCCCGCGTTGCGCGAGACGTAACTCAATGTGCTCTAGATTCACAATTTAGTTCTGTATTCACATTGGCGTAACAAATCTCACCCAATCTGGGAAGGCAGCATTTCCCGTCACGGTGCATTCGCCGTATTGGCATTGTTGGCACGGCCGGTTTTGTTGCCCTAATACGACGAAGAACCTCTAAAATATGATGTTAGGCATTGGGGCCATATGAATGTGACCTGGATGCTGCGCCCTACCGTCAAAAATTGCTCTAGGGTCGTCTTAGGGCTGGTTCTCGTATCCTCGCTGCTCCTCCCCGCCTGCAAATCCAAGCCTGCCTCGGAAAATGAAGCGAATGCCCCGCCCCCGAACAGGCTAGAGTTGCTCTTCACTTACGGATCGGAGAAGGAGAAGTGGATCAACGAGGTTACGGCTGAGTTCAACCGCGGGGATCATCGCACGAGTAGCGGAAAACGCATCTGGGTACAGGCGATCCCCATGGGATCGGGCGAAGCAATTGATGAAGTGATGGAAGGGCGGCGCCAGCCGCACATCATCAGCCCCGCGTCGGCAGCATTCATCAAGCTGGGGAATGCGCAGTCGCAAAGCAAGTACGGCAAAGATCTGATCGCTTCCACTGACAATCTTGTTCTGTCGCCGGTTGTGATCGCGATGTGGAGACCTATGGCCGAAGCCCTGGGATGGGGAAAGAAGCCCATCGGCTGGTCTGACATTCTCGCGCTGGCCCGCAGTCAGAGAGGCTGGGAAGCCTACGGCTATCCACAATGGGGCAGCTTCAAGTTCGGGCATACGCATCCGCAATTTAGCAACAGCGGCCTTATTTCGTTATTCGCCGAGGTGTATGCGGCTTCGGGCAAGACCGCCGGACTGACCCTGGCTGACGTCAACAAGCCGCACACCGCCGACTTTCTCGCCGGGATCGAAAAATCGGTGGTGCACTACGGAAGCTCAACTGGATTTTTCGGCCGGCAGATGTTCTCCACTGGACCACAGTACCTCTCAGCGGCCGTGCTGTACGAAAACATGGTCATCGAGTCCTACTCGCAGAACAATCTTCCGTTCCCGGTGGTTGCCGTCTACCCCAAGGAGGGGACGTTCTGGAGCGACCATCCGATCGGAATTGTCGAACGCGAGTGGGTGACCCCGGAACATCGAGAAGCGGCCAAGGCATATATCCAATATCTGCTGCAGCGCCCGCAGCAGGAGAAGGCAATCACTTACGGTTTCCGTCCCGGCTCGGTTGACGTGCCGCTGGCTTCGCCCATCGACGAGGCCCACGGCGTCGACCCCAAGGAGCCGAAGACCACGCTGGAAGTTCCTTCGGTGCAGGTCATTGATGGAATTCTCAACCTGTGGCAACAGAAGAAGAAGGCCGCGAACGTGGTGCTCGTGCTGGATACGTCGGGCAGCATGAATGACAACGGCAAAATCCAAAGTGCGCGGGAAGGCGCGCGGCAACTGGTCGAGCTGCTTTCCGACAATGACCGATTGTCCCTGCTGCCTTTCAACAGCAAGATCAGCTGGGCGAGCCAGAATCTGCCGATAAAGACGGGCAGGGCCGAGCTCTCGAGGACGATCAGCTCTTTATTCGCGGAGGGTGGGACTGCGCTCTATGATTCCATCGATACCGCTTACCAGTATCTGCTGGCGCAAAACCACGAAGGGCAAGCGGACAGTATTCTTTCCGTGGTTGTGCTCACCGATGGCGAGGACACTGCGAGCAAGATGAAACTGAGCGAATTGATGCAGCGCATTCACTTCGACGGCGAGACGCACAAGATTCACGTTTTCACGATTGCCTACGGCAAAGATGCCCGGAAAGACATCCTCGGGCAGATCGCGCAGGCGACCCAAGCGAAAGCCTACGATGGCACGCCGGAGAACATAGTTGGAGTCTTCAAAGACATCTCCACCTTCTTTTAGGCGGAATCTATCAAAATGGCAGATATTGGCAGCTCCAGCGACGGTCCCAAGTTGACTCCCCTTGGCAGGGCATTCATCTTCCTTTTCGTATTGGCCTGTATTGCCGGAGCCTACTATATGTTCGTCGGGAAGAAGTCGATCCAGGCGACTAAAGAGGCCGCGAGTTCGTTGCTGAGCGGCGGGCCGCCGATTGAAATCGGGATCGCCTACGGCACCGAGAAGCAGCGCTGGCTCGAGTGGGCCGTAGGGGAATTCGCAAAGACCTCCGATGGCAAGCGGATCAAGGTCAAATTGATCCCGATGGGATCCTTGGAGGGCGCGCACGCCATTCTCTCCGGCGATCAGCGAATCAACGTTTGGTCCCCCGCTAGCGCGGCCTACAAGGACATCTTCGTAGAGGAGTGGCAAGTCAAATACAGCGGGAACCCGATTGTGCGAGAAGAACCAATCGCGCTGACTCCCATGGTGTTTGTGGTTTGGGAGGAGCGCTATCAACCCTTCCTGCAGAAGTACAAAACGCTGTCGCTTGAGACTGTCAATGAAGCTCTCCAGGCCAAGGGAGGATGGGAGGAGATCGCGCATCATCCAGAGTGGGGGCTCTTCAAGTTTGGACACACCCATCCGAACCAATCGAACTCGGGACTGATGACGATCGTTCTCGCGGCTTACTCCTACCACCACAAAACGAAGGACCTGACTCTGAAAGACGTAGTAGATGTCGGGTTTCAGAAGTGGCTGGAGCAGTTGGAACGCGGTGCCAGCGGCATGTCGAACAGCACGGGCAACATGATGAAAGAGATGGTCCTAAAGGGGCCTTCGTCATACGACGTCATCTACGTTTACGAAAGCGTGGCCATCGACTACCTGAAGAACGCCGAAGGACGTTGGGGACAGCTGCGCGTGGTGTATCCCGAGTACAACGCCTGGAACGAGAATCCGTACTACATCATTAATGCGCCCTGGAGTACGAATGATCAGCGGAAGGCCGCAGACACGTTTCTCAACTTTCTGCTGACCGAGCCAATCCAGAAGGAGTCGCTGGCACACGGATTCCGGCCGGCGAACCCCAATGTTCCGGTGAAGTTTGCAGACAGCCCGTTCGTGCTTTATGCCAATAATGGGGTGCAGGTCGACTTGCAAAAGATCTGCGATCCACCAAAGGCAGAGGTGGTGACCAACCTACTGGCCAGCTGGCAGCGCACTCAGGGAACCCGGTAGGAGTAAGCTGTAGAGGTTCATTCGCGACCATAAAGGGGGCGTGAATCCCAATGTTTCAAAGGCTTTCGAATCTCATTCGCGGCTTCTTCAGCCTGTTCATTTCCGGACTCGAGCGGCAGAATCCGGAAGCCCTGCTCGAAGTCGAACAGGAAAACCTGCGCAAGCAGATTGGCCAGTACAACCAGGGTCTGGTATCGCATGCTGGGCTGTGCGAAAGGCTAATCGCCCAGGTCAAGCAACTGGAGAGTGAGCAGCGCGATCTGCGAGCCAAGACTACAGCCAATCTCCGCGCCGGCAACCGGGATACGGCCGCACAATACGCGCTGCGCTTGCAGACTATTGAACGAGAACTGGATGAGAATCGAACCCAGTTGGAGCAGGCAGAGAAGACTTACAAGGATCTTGTCAGGGCGCGGGACGTGGCCATCAATGCGGCTAGAACCAAGATCGAGTCCCTGAAGTCGGGGATCAATGATCTGAAGATGAAGCGGGCCTTGGCGGAACTGACTGAAATGGCTTCTGGGATGATTACCAACATTGGAAGCTCGGGCGAGACTCTGGATCGGCTACACACCATTGTCGAGGAGGAACGCTCCAAGGCCGCGGGCCGAGTGCGGGTCGCCCGCGACACCATGGATACTTCGGGCGTCATGGTCAAAGAAGCGGAGCAGAAAGCCCTTGCCGATCAGGCGTTAGCTGATTTCGCCGCGAAAGAAGGCATCCCGCTCGACATTGCTGCTTCTGCCGAACCCGCTTCCCCGGAAGCAACTCCCACCAAGACCATGGGGCCGGCGGGCATGGAGAAAACCTAAGCTCGCCTTTGATCGGAGGCGTGCGAACCCAGCGTGTGGCGCTATCTCAAGTCCGCTTTCCTGGTCAGCGTGGACGTGCCGAGCCTCGGCCGCGTCCCGGTCAACGTGCTGGCCGTCACAGCATTTGGGATCCTGGGGTTTGCCCAACCCGCTTTCTGGCTGCTGGGCCTCGCAGTCGAAGCTGCCGTCATCCCGAGCCTGGCCTTCAATCCGCGCTTCCAGAAAGTAGTCGAAGCACAGGCGATGGAGGTCTCTCAAGGATCTGCTGAAGAGAAACGCCAGGCGCTAATTCGCCTGCTTGAGAGTAGCGCACAGCAACGGCTTTGGGATCTGGCCAAGAAATGCAGCCAGGTTCTCGAGGTTTATCGCAGCCAGCAAGCGGAGGAGTACATCATCGAGAGCAACGATCAAGCCCTGAAGAATCTCGAATGGGTGTATCTGAAGCTGCTGGTCGCACGGCATCACCTGCTCAATCCTTCCAGTGAAACTGAGGACAGCCTGACGAAAAAGCTTAAGGAACTAGAGAGTGATCTGAAGGACGAGGAAGAAAGCGACTCGCTTCGCCAGTCAAAAACTGCAACCTTGAATATCCTGAAGAAGCGCTTGGCGACTATGCGCAAGAAGCAACAGACACTCGAGGAAATCGAGAGCGATCTTACACGGATCGATAACCAGGTGGACCTCATCCTCGAAAATGCGACAGTTCAAGGCAAGCCGCAGACGATCTCCACTGATATCGAGCTGGCCAGCGATCTCCTGGGTGGGTCGATCTTCGGCGAAGACGAGTCCGCAATCAGTGTCATCGAGCAGAGCTACGGTCGCCATAAGTCTATGGCACAGAAGGAGCAGGCTTGATGGTCGCTCCCGGAACTGTGACCACCGAGCGCGGACCCCGGCCAAAACTCCCTCAGTGGGCGCTTGATGCCATCCAGCTTTATGAGAGCAGTGCAGCGAACCAGTTCGTGGTCCACGGAAACGTCAACGACCAGATTGTCGTTCCGTCGCCATCGGCACACCTTGGCGGACTGACGGACTTTTTGTTACAGGTCTTGCTGCCGCGATTCGACGTCGTTCTGAGTTATGACATCGGGAATGGTATTCGCGTGGAGAAAGGCGGTGAAGTCTTCTCGCGCTGGCCGCAGCTGCAACAGGATCCTAATCTTCCTCGCGCGCCGCGCTCCGCCATAGAATCGCTCACTCATTACTTTCGCTACACCGCAAACCTGGCACGGCTGAACCGGGAGCACGTGCAGGTGGGATGCATCATCAAAAATGCTGACCTGCTTGCGCCGGCGGTGCAGGGCGGCTTTGACTACGACCTCAACGCGCTCGCAAGTCTGATCCGTGACTGGTCGAGTGAGAGCCTGCTTGCGGGGCATTCGCTAGTCACATTTCTGGTTACCGAGAATTTGAACGATCTACATCCGCTGATCGTGAACAATCCGCGGGCCGCTCAGATCAAGATCGCGCTGCCCTCGCCGGATGATCTGACTCAGGCCTTCGAATTCTTCAACCCGGCGTATCCATGCGCGTTGCAAGAGTTCTCCGGCAAGCTGCAGGGAGTAGCTCAGCAGCTTGCTGGCTCAACTCTGGGAGCGATCGAGACGCTTTTGAAGACCCGCGAGCACGCTCGGCAATGCCTGCTGCCGAACGACCTGGTGCAACTCAAGAAGCAACTTGTCGAGAAGGACTGCAACGGCCTGATCGAGTTCCTCGAATCACCACGCACCCTCGACGACGTTCACGGTCAGGACAAGGTGAAAGCGTGGTTGCGCCAGGACATCGCGCTTTGGCAACAGAGCGACCTTGCCGCTATGCCGAAAGGCTATCTGCTATGCGGCCCCGTCGGCACGGGGAAAACGTTCATGGTCGAGTGCCTTGCTGGAGAAGCGCGCGTGCCGGTCGTCAAGCTCAAGAACTTCCGCGACAAGTGGGTCGGGAGCACGGAAGGCAACCTGGAACGCATTTTCCGCCTACTGCAAGCACTCGGACGCTGCTATGTGTTCATCGACGAAGCGGACCAGGCCATCGGGCGCCGCGACGCGAGCAGCGGAGATTCGGGAATTTCGGGCAGAATCTACTCCATGCTCGCCGAGGAGATGGGCAGCACCACGAACCGCGGCAAGCTCATCTGGATCCTGGCTTCGAGCCGACCCGATCTGATTGAAGTGGACCTGAAGCGGCCAGGCCGCATCGATGTGAAGATTCCGTTGTTCCCAACAACTACTCGGAAGGAGAGTTTCGACCTGCTGCGCATGCTGTGCAGCAAACGTGGTGTTGCCATACCCGACGACGAGGCTCCGCGTCTTGAGCCCTTGATGCCACTGCTGCTGACGCCGGGCGCTGCCGAGACCCTCGCAGTTAAGATATACCGACTGGTTCGAACGTCCAAGGCCAACATGCAGGATGTTTTGCGGGGATGCCTCACGGACTATCAGAACCCGGTGCCTCTTGAGACTCTCGAGTATCAGATCCGTTTGGCGGTGGCGGAAGCCAGCGATCTGGAGTTCGTACCGCAAGACTTCCGCGCTTCTTGGCCGAACACGACCGTGACAAAGTGAGTGACGAAGTGCCGCCTTTCGGATCTCTGGAAGAAAGTAGACATACTAGTGCCCCTCCCGGGGAAAGGCGGGAGTGGTTTGGAGATCGTGTGAGACGTGTGCGTCGTTGTGTCGAGCCGCTCGCCTCAATTCCTCTGGTTTTCGGGATTGCTTTGCTCGTGTTCCTGCCCCCGTGTTGAAATTAGGGCACTACCGGCTCGCCCGCTGCAGCAACTTCTGGAAGCGCGCATCGGAACGCAAAGCGTTGAAATGCGGGTTGGAGTTAATCGCCGCGGAATCGCGGTATCCGGAATCAATTGCTTCTTGCAACTCAACGAGAGCTCTCTCTTTGTCTCCGTGCCCGGCGTACGCCACGCTAAGTTGGAAGTGGACGATAGGTGTACTCTGATCGGCCTTGGGCAGGTTCGAAAAGATTTTGATGGCCTTGTCGTAGTCGCCCGCCGCAACGTAGACCTGGCCCATACCGAAATCTGCGGAACCGGAGTTGGGGCTGATGTGCTTGGCTTGTTGCAAGGCGTCGATCGCTTCTGAAAATTTCTTCTGCTCCATCAGTGCCCGGCCCAGATGGTAGTAGGCTTGAAACATATTCGGTTGCAGCCGAATCGCCTCACGTGCAGCTTTCTCAGCGCCCACTGGGTCGGGCGGCTGCTGATAACCGAGAGCCCAGGAGAGCTGATCGAAGGCGTGGGCATTGTCCGGTTCAAGGCTGGTTGCTTCGCGCGACTCTTGCGCGGCGCGAACATAATCGAAGGTATTCCCATAAACGTTAGCCAAGGCCACATGGGCCTCGCCCAGTTGCGGATCGACCGTTAGTGCTCGCTCGGCCAGTTCCCGGGCTTTGCGCAAGTGAGCCTCATTGGGATCGAGGTTGCGGTAATAAAAACTTTCGACCATCGAAAGTCCCGAAAGGGCCGGAGCGTAGTTGGGATCCAACTGCAAAGCCTTTTCGAAATGGGCGCGCGCGGCTTCGAGGTTAACGGGGACATCGATGAAATCCACAAGGGCCCGGCCTCGCAGATAAGACTCGTAGGCCTCTGGATTCTGAGTGTAGCGTTTCTTGACTGCGTTCTGCTCCCGTGGCGTAAGCTTCAAATTGAGGGCCTCAGCAATCTTGAGCGCGGTCTGGTCCTGCAGGGTGAAAACGTCCTTCAGGTCTCCCACAAAGTCGTCCGCCCAGATTTGAAAGCCGGTGGATGTTTCGATCAATTGCACGCTGATGCGTACCTGCTCACCGGCCTTGCGCACACTACCTTGCAGTAGATACTGGACACCCAACTCCTGTCCCAAATCCTTGGCGCCTTTTTGTGCACCTTTGAAGTGGGCGACAGAAGCGGAAGAAACGATACTGATTCCCTCAATTTTGGAGAGCTTGGTTGCAATCTCCTCCGTCATGCCGTCACTGAAGTATTCATTCGTTGGATCACCGCTCAGATTCTGCAAGGAAAGAACAGCAATGGAAGTTTTCGCTGGCAGCATGGCCGAAGGCAATTTCGCCGGTGATCTTCGCGTCAGCCACACCCCGGTCGCTGTCAAAATTAGCAGCACTGCCAGACCGATCAATACGGTATTGCGCAGCGGCGCTCGTTTGCCCGGGGTAGTCCTTGTCGTAACCGCTGTCTTTCCTGTCTCCGTGTCGCGCTTCAGCCGCCGCAAATCAGCTCGCAGCTCGGCCGCAGACTGATAGCGCAGCTCGCGGTCCTTCTCGAGCGACTTGTCAATGATTTCTTCAAGTTTTGCTGGGAGTTCCGGATTCAAGCGCACCGCCGGCGTCGGAGTGCGGTTAAGAATCGAATCTGAGATGACGCCGGAAGTCTCGCCACGGAATGGCTGTGAGCCAGTCGCCATTTCGTACAAAACTGCACCGAAAGAAAACAGATCAGTACGTGCATCCAGATCCTTGCCCCGCACCTGCTCGGGCGACATGTATGCCACGGTTCCGACCGCTGTGCCCGGGCTCGTTAACTGCGCATCCGCGGTAGCCTCCAAAGGCAAGGAGTTCCCACTCGACTGCGTCTGCGAGCTGAGCTTGGCCAGACCGAAGTCTAGAATCTTTGTCTGCCCACGAGTGGTTACAAATATGTTCGCCGGTTTAATGTCGCGGTGCACGATGCTCTTGGCGTGTGCTGCGTCGAGCGCGTCTGCGATTTGTGTTCCCCAGTCGATGACGTAATCGATTTCCAGTGGCTTTCCCGCGATCTTGTGCTTCAGGGTTTCGCCTTCGAGGCACTCCATAGCGATAAACCATGTTCCGTTTACTTCATCGATGTCGTAAATGGTGCAGATGTGAGGATGGTTGAGCGCCGAAGCGGACCTAGCTTCGCGCCGGAAGCGCTCCAGCGTTTGTGGGTCCTTGGCCAGCTCTTCGGGCAGAAACTTCAGCGCGACATTACGTCCTAGCTTGAGGTCCTCGGCCTCGTAGACCACTCCCATTCCGCCGCCGCCGATCTTCTGCAGTATGCGGTAATGCGAAATGGTCTGGCCGATCATTGGGCTGAAATCTTAGGGCCCGAGGTGGGGCAAGTCAATGACTACGCGGGAGGTTAGCGGCGTCTCAGGAGGTCAGTGGGAGCCCCAATCGACAACCAGACTCACCGCTTCAGTTCTCTTCGGGTAACAACTGGTGGAAAATTGAGTTGCTGTTGAAAATAAAGGACTTGGTGGCTTCGTTTCGCAGATTTGATGCTTTAATTAACTCGGAGAGTTATATCGTATTACGATATATATCTTTAAGAACCTTTGCAGCTAGTTTTACTTAGTGAGTTTCTCGCGAAGGTAAACAGACCCGGTGCTTAGTGGAAAACGATGCGACGAATGTTGCGCGAATGTCGACCTAAGAACCTGTGACCAGGCTGGCGAGCTGGTAGCCGTAGCGGGCCGTGCTGTTAAGGTCTAGCTGATCGAAGGGGCCCGGGTCGCGATCCTGAATCGATGACAGGACAATCCCAATGCGAAGCCTAAGACCGTCCGCCCATGCTCACGTGCGTTGCGAACGCAACAAGGTCCCTCCGCCTAACTACTTTGATCCCACTCAGCCTGCAAAACAACAGAATCGGAGCCTTCAGCGTGTCGGCCCCGATTTCACGATAGCCTCAAAGCATTTATTCTTTTCTCCAACTTCTGCACCTCGAGTCTCGTGCCTTCGATCGCCGCATATATCCAGTTCTGGTCAATCACGCAGTCAGCAAACGCATGAAGGTCCATCGCCCGCACGACTAACTTTGTGACCTTCCGATGGAACCCGAAGTAAGTGTTAAAGCGCTGCCGATTTGCGAAGTCGAGCGGTGACAGGTTCGGCAGGAATGGTTGGCCGGAAAACGCTTCGTCGATCTTTTCGTGAATGCTGTGGATCCGCTCGAGCAGCTGCCAGACCATGACAAGGGGGTGTTCCTTGGCTACAAATCCTTCTGCTTGACGCTCGTCGGCTTGTCGCCGACTTGCGGTCTCGTCAACTTTCGAGGGCGGACTTTTTGCACCCAGGTGAATACGTTTGCTCGAGCCTTTCGCATTTTTATCGGTATCTTCTCCGGATCGTAGCGATTTCGGACGTGATTCTCTGCGATTCGATTTCATGGCAGCCCGGTCTCCTCCTCACTAATGTCCTCGCCCCACCGGCCTCACCCTCTCCGGCGAAGTTCTCTCCGCTGCAATTGCCGCAATTCGTCAAAGGCCCGGTACAAATCGTGCCGTATCATCTTTTCATTCTGCATGATGGTGTCCAGGGAACTGCCAAGCTTCACGGTGGTGCGGTTTTCGGCGGTTCCGGCTTTTCCTTCGCCTTGCAAAGCATTTTCGAGATGCTCTCTCGTGCGAGGCATTTGCTGTGGCGACTGTCCCGAGCTGCCGATCGCGCGCACCACCTTATGTTGCGACGTCTCCGAGTCGTCCGTCGCTTGTTCCATTTCTATGCACAACTCGGCGCACTCCCATCCCGCGCTTGTGCGGTTGAAGGCGTCCTCGGATTGATCCAGCAACGGCACTCGCGCCTCGTCATCGAGCTCGGAATTCTGCAGAGTGAGGGCTGCCATTACCGCACGGCAGATCTCCCTGCGAGCGCGGACAGACGCGATTTCCCACTCTTGAGCGGAGCCAAGTTTCCAATAGTTCGTAGAGATCTCGCTGACCACCATTGCCTCTTGCAAATCACGGGGCTGAACTTGCTGCACCAGCCCTTCATGGAGCAGGTCGTAACTTTTTTTCTCTTCCGGGCTCGCGAAAAACAGAGATTTCGCGAGTAGTGCATGGGTAATCGCGTTGAGCGATGAGTTCGCTTTGCCTCTCGCCGTTCTGGGGCCTGTGGCATTGCGTCGGGAGTTGCTGCGATTCGCCTGAATGACCTTCTCGGTGACCGTTTTTTTTATTTTCATGCGGACCTCTCTTGATCGTTTCACGCTGCGCCGTTCTCTTCATGGAGGCGCGCGCGGTCGTGTCGTCGTTCGACAAGTTCTGTCAAGCTGAGCGATCCCGACGGACTCTGGCGGAGTCAAACCAGCCAATGACGCCGGTGTGTCACAATGGACCGCCGCACCTCGGAGATCGGCCCATGCGTAGGCCAAGGCGCGAGACTGTTTTGTATCGATTCCAATCTCCGAAAGGCCAAAACTTCATCGGCTACTGCGTCTGGCATGCCGGTTGTTCGTCCGCGGAACAGGCGGTTATCAATGCCTTCGCCAAGTATTGGGCTAGCAGAAAACGCGGTATATCGTTGCTTTACCGGACGATGCAAAAATCTCGGCGTTCACAATGGAGACTTGGGGTTCTTGAAGTCGTTCCTGCCAGCCGTGCGGGAGCCCGCAAGACTGCGTTAATCAAGAAATTCAAGAGTTCGGAAAGTGATGGCGGTCTGAACTGTGCCAACGGGCGCGGGCAAGTTGTCTCGCGGGACTCACAAATCCGCCGCAGTCAAGCGGCCATCGGCAGCCGCAACCCGAACGCACGTGCTGATCCCCGCAGAATTAGAGAGCTCAGCAAAACTCTTAGCAGTAAGAAGGTCGCCAAGATTCTCGGACTTGCGCAGAAGACCGTTCTGCGCCATTTGCGAGGTGAGTTTGGCAAGGGAAAGTTTACCTAAGAGCCTCGAACGAAACTGCTCTTGGTATGGTTTCAGCGAACAGTCTTGGATGCTGCTTTGCTCAGCACGGTCGGCAACCCGTCATAACGGATTCAGCGGCGGTCTTTCGAAATACGCAACGTCGGCCCGATATGTCCCACCTCCATCTGCCGACGCTTCGTTTATGTGTGCGGATCGCGGGATTCGGAGCTAATCCCTCGGTCGTACGGTGGGCACATTCGATAACCTTAAACTCGCCGCTAGATTCCCTCTCGATTGTCGGTGCGTACAGACCTAACAACTCACGCCGGCGTCACCCAATGTTTACTCTCCTGACGAATCCTGATGTCGATCAAGTCCTGACGGGCCTCGTAGTTCTGCACCAGATCTGTGTTCCTTCATATTGTCGGGGCAATGGTCGATATTCTGCGGCCGCGTCTGTCCTGAGGTCGAATGCCGACAAGATGTGTGGTGATTGGGGCTCGTCGGTGCGCAGGCAGGATCTATGCTTTCCGGAACGCGAAAAACACAACTCCGAACGCGATAATCGCGAGCACCCAGAAGGATGGCAGATGCAGAACGTAGCCCTGACCGCCAATAACACCAACTTGTCCGGTCGCCCTTTGTTCCTGCACAAGGGAAACAGCTTTCCAGTGCAACCAGGTGAGAAAGCAGAGGTAGGTAATTGCCGAGGCGAGCAGTCCGGCCAAAAGCGCCTTTACAGAAGACATGTGTGCATCCTTAAGTCAAATCGAGCGAGATGGGTATCCCCTTCACTCAGGTAGCCCCTACAGGTTGTGGTTTGACCCTGGCCTTCTTTGAGGTCGGGTGAACGATGCGGTAGTAAGTTACAGGATCGACTGCCACCGCTTGCTGCGCGAGGCGAAAGAAGAGTTTGCCGCGACTCTTGGACCGCCGGCGATTGAAACGGAACGTGAACTCATCCAGGTAGTAGTCGAGGTGCTTGTGGCTGACTGCTCCCTGGTGGGTTCCAACCAGCCATCGTTTAAGCAGGGAGATCACACGGTGAACCCGCGGCATCAGGTCGGATGGAGTTTTCTTTTTCCCTTTGAGCAACGTCACCTCGTGCTCGTAGCCTCTGTTCTCCAGAGGTAGGTACCCCAGCCAGCCGTCGGTGTGGATGAGGCTACCCAGTTCGACGGAGTCCTGCACAAAAGGGACCAGGCTTGCGGCCGAGGCGTCAACTATGTGGCGCATGCGAATCCGTCCGATCCCCGGCCCATCTTCTTGAGCGGCAACGACAATGAGTGCTTTCTGCAAGTTGAGCCGACCCGGCAACCCCTCCTCCAACCCGCCGATATAGCATTCGTCCACCTCGACTCTGCCCGTGAGCAAATCTCGTCCTGGTCTCACCATGGCGCGGCGCAACTTATGGAGCAGCGTCCACGCGGTCTCATACTTCTTCAGCCCCAGCACGCGTTGCATTCCTAAAGCGCTGGCCCCATTCTTTTGAGCCGTCACCCACCACATGGCACGAAACCACACGGGCAACGGAATCCGTGTGTCCTGAAAGATGGTTCCCGCCATGACCGAAGTCTGGCGCCCGCACCCAGCGCACTCCCACAGTTCTCGTACCGACCACGCCTTGTCCGACCCGCAGCGCGGACAGCGGAAACCGGTTGGCCACCGGAGACGTGCCAAGTACGCCCGGCATGCTTCTTCTGTAGCAAAGTTCGCCTCCAACTCCATTACATTCCGCGGATACTCTTCTGCCACCACACCGGCATACTAGATATTGGGTCTACCTGAGTCAAGGGGATACCCATCTCGAGCGATTCCGGATTTCACATCCGGAGAAACCCCGAACGAAACGGCAAGATCGCTCTCGCGAGCGCAAATTGATGCGAGCCAACCTGACGAATCGGAATCGTCTCGCGCGGCGGCATTGGATCACCTGGACCCCCTCTTCGCAAGCTCTGAAAACAGAACGTAGGCCGTGGCCGGAACCAATGCAAAGACTGCGGCGATTTCACCCATAACCAAGATTGTGCGAGGCGGAATCGAGCCCACTTTGGCGCGCTCGTAGACGTAAAAAACCAAGAGCACAATCACCAAAGAGATGACGTAGATTTCAAGCCAGATGACCAGAGATCCCCCCTCGTGAAGGAATAAGGCGCATCCCCCACCTCTGGGCCGATCACGTTACGTGTATTAATTTTGAAATTTTGGCGTTCATTATAACGCGACATGGGACAGCTTTTTCCGAGTTTGTCGGAGGGGGGATGCTGATACCCTTCGCCCGCAATTTTTGTTTTGCTCCCAACCCCGCATGGCTTGCGGACCTGGGACGGCTTAAGCCAATGACAAGCCATGATTGGCGCGGTTTCTAGCCGTGTCGGATGGCATACGGCTTAGTGGCTTGCAGGTTTCAAGCCTCATTCGTCCTCCTCGCCTCCGCCCCTCGGTTCGAAGCGGGCCTGTTCAAATTACGTCCACAGGATGACGTAATTCTTACGGACTCGGATCTGACATGCCGACCATCAGTTCGTGGAAGCTCAGCTCTACGTGAGATCTAAGACCGAAAAAGATTACGACTGTCCATTGGTGTGATGCACGGATGCCGCATCACGATACTGTGGCTTCACCTTGGCCTCTATCCCCCGCCGGATTGACGCTTTTTTGACAGCATTAGCCAG